>Ga0209064_1000578_pt1 | contig 79293 bp, 75 predicted proteins | sample Inofromicrocosms_FD_187498 | JGI IMG/M metagenome (GOLD analysis project Ga0209064, IMG submission 187498) | Mouse cecum microbial communities from Vienna, Austria - Inoculum for glucosamine and mucus D2O microcosms (SPAdes) (version 2) | ecosystem: Host-associated > Mammals > Digestive system >...
AGCGTTAAAAGACGGACACGATAAAACCAAGAAGATAGGTTCCTTGGACTTCAAGCACGGACTGGAAGATTACGACCTCAAGCCATGGCTTCCGTCTACCTACAAACAATTGCAAGCAGAGAGCTAATGCCGGAAAATCCACGGCTCTTATCGAGCCATGGGAACCTTACGAACTTTCCGCCATGATGTAGAAGGGAAAAGAGCGTCGGTATTGGCAAGAATGACCGAAACGATATAGGGAACTGCTAGAAGAGCTGGGAGGCAAAACTCCTGCTCCTCTTGTTTTGTAATCTAGGAGCGGGAATTCAATTTTTTTATCTTCAATAAAGGCAAAACCGCAGATTTCGACGTCTGCGGCTTCGCGGAAAGCTTTAGTTTTAATTTTTCAAAATTAGGCCTTGCGAACCAATTTTTCTTTAATTCTTGCTGCTTTACCGGACAAGTTGCGCAAGTAGTAAAGTTTGGCACGGCGGACAGCGCCATGACGCTTAACTTCGATACCGGCAATGATCGGAGAATAAAGCTGGAATGTACGTTCTACACCTTCGCCGCTGGAAATCTTACGAACAGTAAAAGCACTGTTCAAACCGCGGTTACGAATAGCGATAACTACGCCTTCGAAAGCCTGTACACGTTTACGGTTACCTTCAACAACGTTAACGCTGACAACTACTGTGTCGCCTGGGTTAATGCGAGGATAAGTCTTGCCTTCAGAAAGACGGGCAATCTCTTCCTTTTCAAGTTGTTCAATAATATTCATGAATATCTCCAATGACCATCTTCATGCAGTTCTTTTCATCTTTGCCTGCAGAGAGGATGGGTTTTAATCGTCAGCAACTAACTGACTATATAAAAAATTGTTCCAAAAACTTTTCATCCGATTTGGACAGCAGCTTTTTAGAACGCGCTATTTTAATCATTTCAGGACGTGTTGTGGCGGTTATTTGTAACGCTTGCTGTCTTGTCCAGGCACAAATGTTCTTATGGTGTCCCGAGATAAGAACATCCGGAATCTCCTTACCTCTCCAGACTTCTGGTCGAGTGTAGTGAGGAGCATCCAACAATCCGGTAGAAAACGATTCGTCTGAAGCTGATAAATCTTTAATTGCTCCCGGAAGTCTCCTGACAATCGCATCAAGCATAACCATCGCTGGCAACTCACCGCCGGATAAAACATAGTCTCCGATGCTATAAGTTTCATCAACAAAAGAATCTAAAAATCTTTGGTCGATCCCTTCATATCTTCCGCAGACAAAAACCAAAGGTTGGCTGCTTTCTGCGAAAGCCTTGACATCATCGTCATCCAGTTTTTTTCCGGTTGGAGAAAAAGAAATCACTTTTCCATGATTGCCGTCGGCACGGACTGCTTCGACTGCCAAAGCCAGAGGCTCAGCCTTCATAATCATTCCTGGACCGCCGCCAAACGGTCTGTCATCAACCGTTCGATGCGCATCATGAACAAAATCGCGAGGAGACCAGCACTTCAGAGACCAAAGCCCGTTTTTGAGAGCCCTGGATGTAATTCCGTTCTCAGTAATAGCCGAGAACATCGGCTCAAAAAGTGTGACTGCGTCAACTCTCATAAAAATTAATTAATCCCAATCAAGAGACCAATCAACCGTAACTTCTTTCTTTTCCATATCAACGAGCTCAACATACTCCGGAACTAGCGGAATCAAAATCATTTTTCCTTTGACGCCGTTAACTTCCAAAACATCATGAGCACCGTTGTCGGTAATAGATCTAACTGTGCCAATCTCTTCGCCTTTAGTATTCATTACCTTAGCGCCGATGATATCGACCCAGTAAACCTCATTCTCTCCCAAATCTGGGAAATCCTCTCTCAGAAGACCAACAGCACCTTTTAGGGCAGCTGCCGCTTCCGGAGTATCGATTCCTTTTAGCTTAGCGACAATTCCCTTCCCATGAAACTTGGCACTTTCCATCGCCATGGGCTGAGGCTCGCCGCCGCGGGTTAAATGAAACCAATTTTTAGAATCCAGCAACGCATCACCGTCTTGGAAAGGAAGGACTCTCACCCAACCTTTCAAGCCGTATGCACCACATAAAGCACCGAGCGCTATAGGCTCAGCAGCGGAATTCTTTGTGTCTTCCACGACTTAATAAGTCTTAAAGTCTCAATTAAGCGGCAGGAGCAGCTGTTTTCTTGAATTCTTTGTAAAGACGAGAAACAGTTTCGCTCATTTTGGCGCCGTTGGCGATCCACTTGTTGAGGTTGGCTTCATTGATAGACAAACGAACTGCCTGACCGGAAGCTACAGGATTGTAGAAACCGATACGTTCATTGAAGCGACCATCGCGTGGATTGCGGGAGTCGGTCGCGACGATATTGTAGAAGGGGCGCTTCTTGGAGCCGCCACGAGCCAGACGAATAACGACCATGTTTAAATACCTCTAAAAATATACTAGGTTTAGTGTAAAACGTTTAAAACTAAGGGGCTTTCCCTTTTAAAACCCGTGATTTTATCTGATTTTTTCTAATCAAACAAACGGTTAAAATAGGAAAGCCCAAGGATTATTACAATTTTGTTTGCAGCTGACGGATGACGTCCATTGCATCAGCTACCAATCCGTAATCAGCCACGTCGAAAATCGGGGCTTCCGGATCTTTATTCACCGCAACGATAACTTTAGCGTCCTTAATACCGGCGATATGTTGGATAGCTCCCGAAATGCCTAAGCCAATATATAACTCAGGGGCAATAATCTTACCTGTCTGACCGATCTGCCAGTCGTTAGGAGCCATTCCAGCATCAACCACTGCACGAGTTGTTCCAACTGCAGCTTTTAGCTTATCGGCAAGCTGTTCCATTTCAGCGAATTCCGCTTCATTTGCCAGGCCTCTTCCGCCCGCGATAACTATCTTGGCAGATTGAAGCTCAGGTCTGTTGCTTTCAACTTTTTCCGCGCCCAAGAAAACTACTTTACTAGTACCGAGCACTGCTTCTATTTTTTCAATGGAAGCAGTACCCTCTTGGCCAACCGGATCAAATGCTGTAACACGTACGGTTAAAACTTTGACGGGATCTAAGCTTTTTACTGTTGCAATAGCAGCACCGGCGTAAATCGGACGCTTGAAAGTATCTTCAGATACAACTTTAATAATTTCCGAAATCTGAGCAACATCAAGTTTGGCTGCCACTCTAGGAGAAGCTGCTTTGCCAAATGAGTCAGCAGCAAAAAGAATGTGAGAATAATCTTTAGCAACTTGGAGAACCTGAGCGGAAACGTTCTCTGCAATAGGATGGCTGAACTGCTCTCCCTCGGCGAGAAGTACTTTTCTAATGCCGCTTAATTTTGCAGCCTCAGAAACAATCCCTTCACCGGACTGGCACATCACCAATACATCTACATCAGAAGAAATCGCAGAAGCGGCTGCTGCTAAATTAGCTGCAGACGGGTTTAATACGCTCCCATTATGTTCACCTATGATTAAAACTGCCATCTTCTGCTTCCTTATAAAACTTTAGCTTCATTTTTAAGTCTGTCGATCAGCTCATCTACGTTGGAGAGCATTACCCCGACTTTTCTTGCTTCCGGAGCTTCAACAGTCAAGAGCTCAACATGTTTCTTGAGATCGACACCGAAGGTCTCTGCTTTGATAACTTCTTGCGGTTTTCTTTTAGCTTTCATCATCATCGGCAATGTGACATAGCGCGGAGCGCTCAGTCTCAAATCAGAGGTAACGACCGCAGGAAGAGTCAATTCCAAAGTTTCCAAACCACCGTCAACTTCAATAGTCACTTTAGCTTTATCACCGATTACTTCTAAAGAAGAGGCGTGGGTAGCCTGAGGCCAATCGCATAAAGCAGAAAGCATCTGACCAACCTGGTTGGCATCAGTATCAACGCCTTGTTTACCCGCGATAATTAACTGCGGATTTTCTCTTTCAGTGAGAGCCTTGAGTAACTTAGCAATTCCAAGCGGTTCAATGACTTCTTCCGTTTCAATAAGAATTGCTCTGTCTGCTCCCATTGCTAAAGCAACTTTCAACGTTTCAGAGCTGTCGGATTTTCCGATAGAAACGGCGACAACTTCTTTAGCAACGCCCTTTTCTTTCAATTGAACGGCTTGTTCAAGAGCAATTTCATCGAAAGGGTTCATAGCCTTCTTGAGAGAGGCTGTCTCAATTGTTCCTTCAGGGCTGACTTTAACCTTGATATTGGCGTCTACCACCCTTTTTACAGGTACTAAGATTTTCATTTTTTTTCCTGTTGAAAAATTCTCGGAAAATTATACAAGCGAAAAAAACCATTAACCGACTAAAAAGGCTAACTTGTTGATATTGGTAAGGCTTTGCCTCGGACAAATACTGCATCTTCGCCTAACTGGAAGAGAAGCCGTCCAAGCAGGTAGAATTTCTCTGTTCTTATCATCAGTTTCGAACATGTCCTTTACCTCTTTTTTAATATCTCTGTTTACCAGTGCCTTTATTTCCTCCACTCTTTTGCCCGGAGGAAGCGAAGCGTTAGTGGTATGGGGAATGACAGAATGGAAAGAAAGACTATGGGACATCGTGCTTGTTGCATCAGCCGGGAACACACTGGGCGCCTTGGTTACTTACTTGATAGGTTTGCTTATTCCAAATAAAGTTGTTCAAAAGAAAATAGAACTCTTCAAGAAGTGGGGACCTATTTGTCTTCTGTTTACCTGGGTGCCTATCATCGGTGATGCTTTTCCCCTTGCTGCAGGATGGTTAAGAGTGAACTGGATTTTAACTGCTGTCCTGATTCTCATTGGAAAATTTGCACGTTATGCTGCCCTAGCCTACGGAACCTCCTTGTTTCTTTGATTGAATCTTCTTACTGACTTTTCTACTTCCTATTTGAGCAGTGTCATCGAAATATGATCTGCCAATGTGCAAAATGAACTATTGTCTTCACCGTTCTGAATTTTCTTTCTGATATTGAAGTTTTCTGTGTTAACCGGTGAAACCTCGCTGGCAATCCAATACAATTTGAAAAAATTAATCAGGTTCCACTATGACAACTCAACAAGAAATCAGTGCTGTACAAAGAGTTTACGATCACTTCTCTAAATCTAGATATAAGTCTTTCTTAAAAGCCTCAGATTTTTATGTGCCTTTTTTCTTTGGTAAGAAGAAGAGAATGGCCGAATTCAGCAAAGAATATGCTCCGTTTGCTGCCGCTTGCTTCACAGAAATTCTTCGCAACCAAACGGCAAAAGACAACGGAGAACCAAACGAAGAACTGATTTCGGCCTTTGTCAATAAATACGTCCCTGAAGCTCTCAAACCCGCTTACGATGAATACTGGACTTTAATCTGTACGGAAGTGGACAAAAATCCCGAAGATGCCCGTCAAATTGTAAGCGGCTTAAGCACGCTCTTCATGTACAAGCTTTTTGGACCGGATGCTGACCAACCTAATCCTGATATTTTGAACTCGCATCGCCATCATGTTGCGATGGATTTCCAAGTCGGAAGTCTGATGTTTGAATTCACCCATGGTATTAAAGTTGTTCTAGAAAAAGAAAAGAAGAAAAAGTAGCGTTCCGAGGCATTATTTGAACAGTTCCAGTGTAGGTAATCTTTTCGGCTGTAAGTATTCAGTGTTATTAACAAATCAAAGAACTGAAGATTTTAAAAACGATAGAGTTAGTAAGCTAAAATCACGCACTACCCACCAATGATTCTTCAAGGAACTGTTCAATGCTTACAGATATTGAAATAGCTCAACAAGCGACCCTCATCCCTATTGATCAATTAGCTAAAAAAATTGGCCTGAAAGAAGAAGAATTCATTCCTTACGGCCGTGATAAAGCAAAAGTTGAAATCGATACATCAAACCCTAAAGGCAAACTTATTCTTGTTACGGCAACTTCCGGAATGCCTGCAGGTTCTGGTAAGACAACAACTTCTATTGCCTTAGCTCAAGCTCTTCAAAAATTAGGTGAAAGCGCTTGCTTAGCTTTAAGAGAACCTTCCCTCGGCCCATCCTTCGGTATGAAGGGCGGTGCGGCCGGCGGCGGTTATTCTCAAGTCGTTCCGATGGAGTCCATCAATCTCCACTTCACAGGCGATTTCCATGCAATTACAGCAGCCAATAATCTTTTAGCTGCTTTAATTGACAATGCAAAACATCAAGGTCAAGTTGAACTTAAGGAAGTTACTTGGAGACGTGTTCTCGATGTTAATGATCGCTCTTTGAGAGACATCGTTACCGGTCTCGGCGGCTTAGCAAACGGAACACCGGCTCAGACAGGATTTGACATTACTGCTGCCAGTGAACTCATGGCAATTATCTGCTTAGCTGACGGCGAATCTGACCTTCGTGCCAGACTTGATCGTCTAGTTGTCGGTATCAAAAAGGACGGCTCGGCCTACACTTGCGGCGAACTCGGCGCAACCGGTGCTTTAATGGCTTTATTAAAGGACGCCATGCTTCCAAACCTTGTCCAAACATTGGAAGGTGTCCCGGCTTTCGTTCACGGTGGTCCTTTCGCTAATATCGCTCACGGATGCAACTCCGTTGCAGCAACAAGAGCAGCTTTGAAACTTGCTGACTGGGCTATTACAGAAGCAGGCTTCGGCAGCGATTTAGGCGCTGAAAAATTCTATGACATCAAGTGCCGTTTAACAGGTCTTCAACCTGCCGCTACCGTTTTAGTTACCTCTTTGAAAGCTTTGAAGTGGCACGGCGGTGTTGCTCTTCCTGAAATCGGAAAACCGAATATGGAAGCCTTAAAAGCCGGCTTACCGAACTTGAGAGCTCACATCAAGAATCTTCAGAACTTCGGCCAACAGGTAGTTGTCTCCCTCAATCATTTCTTCGGCGATCCGGAAGATGAAATCGAGGTTGTTCGCAATGAATGCAAGGCCTTAGGTGCAAGATTTGCTGTCAGCGATGGTTTCGCCAAAGGCGGTGAAGGAGCTGTAGACGTAGCCAAGGAATTAATTGAAGCAGTCAAAGAAGGCTCTCAGCCTCTCCACTTTGCTTACAACCTTGATCAAACTGTTCTTGAAAAGATTCAAGAAGTTAATACAAAGGTTTACGGCGGTAAAGATGTTGAATTCTCTCCCGCAGCTCAAAAAGACTTGGCTAAAATTGAGGCTTTGGGCTTCAGCAACCTACCTATCTGCATTGCCAAAACACCATTCTCTCTTTCTCATGAACCCGGTTGGAAAGGTGCTCCGAAGGACTTCACTCTTCCGGTTCAAAGACTTATCCTCAATGCCGGTGCCGGCTTCATCGTTGTTACCACCGGCGCCATTATGAGAATGCCGGGCCTGCCGAAAAAACCGGCAGCCTACTCTATTGACGTTGTTAACGGAAAGTTTGTTGGCTTGAGCTAATGTTCTCCGGCTCGGCCTTGCGCTGAGCCAACTTGCTGGAAAACTCCAATCTGTAAAAAGGTTGGAGTTTTTCTCTAGATTTCCAAGTGCAGGGGTTTAAAAGACTGGTTATTAGCGTTGTAATAACCGAACGAATGTTCTAACACCTTGGCCTGTCCGATGTGAATAACGTCAGACTCATGGCAATGTCCGAAAACCCATGCCTTAATCTGAGGATTATCCAAAATAATGTCCTCAAGAGACGAACAGAAGCAGCTCTTAATAGGACTTTGGGACCAGCGTTCGGTTGTTTGGTAAGTCGGTGCATGATGGGTCAAAATCAAAGTCTTCTGATCAGCAAATTTGTCTATCTGTCTCTTTAAATTTTCTAACTCTAAGTTATACAGAGCCTTATATTGTTCCAATGAAAATTTTTTGATGGCTTTAAAATCATTCAATGCGGCCTGAATAAGAACTTCATAGACAGGGTCCAGCTCCGACCACAAAGTACCTCCGATAACTACAGTGTCATCGATAATGATTTCATTCGGCTCGCTCAGACTAAGAAAATGAATATTAGGAGCGTTATATCTTTTGGACCAATACTTCCAAGGAGATTCGGTATTAAGATCAAATCCCCAATAATCATGATTGCCGAGAATACAGACAACCTTTTCATATTTCTTTTTTACCAAATCAAAGAAATAGGAGGAATAAAAATCACTCTGGAAACCTACATCACCGCCAATCAGCAAATTAGGGGCTGTCGGATTTTCAAAGACAGAGTCTATAAACTCTAACCCTTTATCTCCCGTACCGGTTAGGTGGTCTAAATGAATATCAGAAATGATGTCAAAGCTAGGCATCTTAAAACCGAACTCCTAAGTGTTTATACCTAGGTATTTTTAAACTATAACGTTCCTTTTGACAAGAGTGTGAAACTTTTTGAGTACACAAAATATTTACTTATTATTCAAACTTTAAATAAGAACCAATGTACTGGATTAAATATGACGTTACTAATCTCTTTCTATATATAGAGCAATTTCGGGACAGCTCTTTCTTTATTTAAACTTTAGAAAATTTCTGGTTGAGATAGATTTTTGTAATTTGCATTAATATCTTACCTGGAGAAAAGCAATTTTTGGAAAGGAATATGGATGCTAACAAGAGGGATGTCACCTGTGTTGAAATGGGCCGGTGGAAAGACACAACTTTTAGAGGCTTTAAAGCCCAAAGTTCCGCAGGCTTACAACCGATACTTTGAGCCGTTTATCGGCGCAGGGGCTTTCTTATTATCTCTCGAGCCAAAAAGTGCCATAATTAATGACACGAACGAACAACTGATTAATCTTTATAAGCAAATAAAGCATAGTCCCTCAGAAATAATTTCTATTGTGAACTCATTGGATGAAGTTGCTTGTGATAAAGAGTACTACTACAAAAACAGAGAACTGTATAACCACAAAATTGCTTCCAAGGTATTAGATCCAGAATGTGCTGCCTTAATGATATGGATTAACAAGCACTGTTTTAATGGTTTGTATAGAGTGAACAGCAAGGGACTTTTCAATGTCCCATACAATAACAAAGTGACTGGTAAATCCTTAGACAAAGATAATGTAGAAGCCATTTCTGGATATCTCAATGATCAAGACGTAACAATTTTATGTTCAGATTTTGAACAAGCCTGTGAAGACGTGGTGTCGGGAGATTTTGTTTATTTTGATAGCCCATACGTTCCTGAAAGCGATTCCGCAGACTTTACCGACTACACAAAGACGGGTTTTTCTTATGAGGATCACGAACGCCTTGCGAATCTTTTCCGCCGGTTGGATAAACTTGGAGCATACGTAATGCTCTCGAACAACGATGTGCCTCTAGTGAGAGACCTCTACAAAGAATATAAGATTGAGTCCTTAGATGTTAAACGGCTAATCAATAGAAACGCGGCAAAGAGATCTGGAAAAGAGGTGCTTATAACTAATTACCAATAGGTTATGTCAATGTGTGTTTTCCAAAAAAAGCTGGAGCCATATTTTTCCGAAGAAAACATAGACCTGTTTCTTGGAGATTCTTTTGAGATTTTAGAATCAATGGCTCCAGAAAGAATTGATACCATTTTTGCCGACCCTCCTTATTTCCTCTCTAATGGAGGATTTTCTTGTAGCGGAGGAAAGATGGTTAATGTTAATAAAGGTGAGTGGGATTCAATTGAGTCTTTTGAGGCTAAGCATGACTTTAATAAAAAATGGATAAAGTTATGTAAGAAAGTTCTTAAACCGAACGGCACAATATGGATATGTGGAACTCTCCATAATATTTATTCCGTTGGGACTGCTCTTGAAGAAAGCGGCTTCAAAATTATCAATAATATAACTTGGCAAAAAACTAACCCTCCCCCAAATTTGGCTTGCCGTTGCTTCACACATAGTACAGAAACAATCTTATGGGCAAAGAAGAATAACGAAAAAGCTAGGCACTTTTTCGATTATGAGCTCATGAAATCTTTAAACTCCGGCAAACAAATGAAGGATGTTTGGACAGGTTCATTAACGAAACCGAGCGAAAAGAAATTTGGAAAGCATCCAACTCAAAAACCTTTATATCTTCTAGAAAGAATCCTATTGGCTTCTACTAAGAACGGCGATCTAGTCCTAGATCCTTTCTGTGGTTCATGCACGACCGGCGTAGCTTGCAAAAAGCTGAACAGAAGATTCATTGGAATCGATAACAATAGTGAATACCTAAGCATCTCAAGAGAAAGGATAAAAAGCGTATGTCCAGAATTTTTAGTGACTGGTTAAAAACCTTTAGAAATTCTATTAATAGCTATAGTTACTACATTGACTTCAAAAAGGTTTATAGACAAGCTGAAAATATAAAACTCGAAATCAATTTATTAAATTCTCTTGTTGGTTCTAGGGAAATAGAAGAAGATTTTGAGAAGTTATTAAGAAAATATCCAGAGTGTTTGAAAGCAATTCCTTTTCTTCTTGCAGTACGTCAAAACAAAATTTTCTGCCAAGATGAAAAAGGGGCAACTTCCTTTAGATTCGATCAAGAAACCCAATCAATTCAACAATACAAATATTTCATGAAAAAAACGGGTTTGTTCGACTTGCTACAAAACCATATCATCAGCAGTCTTTATGACTACGTTACGGGGGTTGAGGTTGGTTTGGACTCAAATGGTCGAAAGAACCGTGGCGGTCATCAAATGGAGGATTTAGTCGAATCTTATATAAAAAAAACTGGTCATGAGTACTACAAAGAGATGGAGTTGAAAGCAATTGAGGAAAAATGGAAAATTAGTCTTTCCAGTATTTCTGCCGATGGAACAACCACGAAGCGGTTTGATTTTGTTGTAAAAACTCCGGAGAAAACGTTCGGAATTGAGACAAATTTTTATGCTAGTGCTGGGTCAAAATTAAATGAAACAGCCAGAAGTTACAAGATGATTGCTCAAGAGTCCAAGAACATAGAAGGATTTAGTTTTGTTTGGGTGACAGACGGAGCAGGATGGTTTAAAGCTCGACATAATTTAGAAGAAACATTCAATGTCTTGGAAAATCTGTATAACATCAAGGATATGGAGGATGGAGCTTTTAAAAAGCTTTTTAGCTAGAATAAACCCCAGTAATGCTGTCAATGTCCTAGCTCAGTTCGTCTATTCAAATGATCTCTGAGCTTTTTCAGAAAAGTTTCTTCTGCTTTCCAGACATAACAAAGCTAGTTTATAAAACTCGGCATACAAAATTTACATCAGTCTATGAAGCTAATTGTCTTACAAAGGAAACGCAGCTTCTAGACAGAGAAGACATGGAATATCCGCCTTCGAGACAAGCAACCACTCCTTTGCAGTCAGGGAGCGATTCCATCACGTTCACCAAACGGCGACCTAAAAAAGCATAGTCCTTCTCAATCATGAGTAATTGGGCCTGATCCTCTTCACGATGAGCATCAAATCCGGCCGATACTAAAATCAGCTGCGGCTGATAGTCCGTTAAAGCCGGAAACCAAACTTCATCCATCGTCTTACGGAGAGCCTCTCCTTCGGTACCTTCCTCAAATGCTGAATAAATCGCATTCGAAGGACAGTGATGCAAGTGAGCATAGGGATACAAAGCGTTTTGGAATCCGTCCAAAATTAAGACATCTTCCCGTCCGCCTAGGATGTCGGAAGTCCCGTCTCCATGATGAACATCAAAGTCAACGACAGCCGCACGTTTCAAGTGGTAGACACCCAGTGCATGCAAAGCTGCTATAGCAATATTGTTAAGGAAACAGAAACCTCCGGAATGATCCCGATGTGCATGGTGTCCGGGTGGACGGACTGCACAAAAAGCCCGTTGAAACCTTCCTTCCATAACACCGTCGACGGCAGCACATGCAGCCCCCGCCGCAAATTGAGCCGCTTCCCACGTGTATGGATTCATCGCCGTATCTTCATTAATGACCGTTACTCCCTCTTGCGGAGACATACGGGATAAATACTGGATGTAGTCAGGATCATGCGCAGATAACATATCAGAGAGGGAAACTCTGACGGCTGTATGCTTTTCAATGTAATCATCAGCACCTGAAGCAAACATAAGCTCATTGATTTTCTCTAACCGTGCCGGAGATTCCGGATTCATATCTCCCATTTTGTGCTTCAGAAAAGCCTCATGAGTAAAGAATGCTGTTTTAGCCATAAATGTTAATCTTCTTCGCTTTTTAAGAATTCTAGCAAGCTCACGCCTTCCTCCCACAGATATATGCCCGCAACATTAAGGAACACTATGTTATGGTTTATACCATGTATTTAGTGTTCTAACGACTATAATCCAACCAATGTAATTGTCTCATCGTCTATTTGATTTATTGTCTGCTGTACAAGAATGATTTAGGCTAGAGTAATTGGAGGTAATGTTATATGTTTAGACGCCCAATACTATTAGCTGGAGTTGTCTCTTTATCTGTCTTTTCCGGACTGGCGCTTGCTCAGTCTATGTCTTCTACTTCAGCGGAAAAGGCTATGCGCTACAGCGAACGTCCGGACGTGAAGAAATTCATTGCCGATGTCAGCCGCAGAAGAGGCCTGGACAGTGAATGGATGGCTGAAGTTCTTGACCAGGCAACATATCAGCCCAAAATCGAACGGCTCATGACTCCGAAGAAGTTTAAACCCGGCACAAGGGACTCTCGGCGTGACTGGGAAAAATACAGAGCCATATTCCTCGGACGCGATAGACTAAATCTTGGTGCCCGATTCTGGAAAGAAAACCGAGCAACTCTAGAGCGAGCAAAAAAAGAATTCGGAGTGGATCCAGCGGTTATCGTTGGGATTATTGGGGTTGAAACCCGCTACGGTGAAAACACAGGATCCTGGAAGGTTTTGGACTCCCTTGTTACCCTAAGCTTTGATTACAAGCGCAGAGCTGACTTCTTCAAAAAAGAATTAGAAGAGTATCTAGTCTTTATTAACAACAATCAATTTAAACCTCGGGAGATTTTAGGATCTTACGCAGGTGCCGTAGGACTGCCGCAGTTCATGCCCTCCTCTATTAAAAGATTTGGAGTAGATTTTGACGGCGACGGTAAAATTGATATCAACAACTCCGCAGCGGATACCATTGGTTCCATTGCCAACTATTTGTCCAAACATGGTTGGATTGAAGGCGCACCAATGGTAATGCAAGCTGATATTTCGGAAGAAAATGCCAAACGTTTCGGCGGCGGTACAGCTGCGAAGTACCGTTGGCAGACACTCCAGAACAATGGAGTTAAACCTGCTGCGGGAGTAAAAGCCGAACCATCCGATCTTCCGGTCTTTATTGTCGATTTTCCTTTCTATCCCGCTGGCTCAAACGACTCAAAGAAACTTTATCGAGTTGGAACGAAGAATTTCACTTCTGTATTGAGATACAACAGCAGCTATTTCTATGCAGGCGCCGTTGCGGAATTAGGGACCGCTATTGCGGCACTGGTTGGCGAGACAGGGCTCATTGACGGAACCCCTATCCTTCCAAGCAAATACGATATAGAACTTGATCCGACCGGAAAAGGATTAAAACCGGATCAAATTCAAGTAAAAGTCACTCCGGTAAGTTAAGGTCTTGGTGTAATCAAGCCTCGGAATGTCCCGACACCGTTAACTCCTCCTTCAAAGGACTGTCCAGCCTCAATAGGGCCGCTTCCTTTTGGAGAGCCTGTGTATATTAAGTCTCCGGCCATCAAGCGGAAATTCTTAGAAAGCTCGTTAATGATTTCAGGGATCTTCCAAATCATCTCTTTGGTATTGCCTCTTTGGCGTTCCTGATTATTAACATAGAGCCAAAGGACGGCTTCGTCCATATCCGGCATTCTATGTTTATCTCGAATTTCAGAAATAACCGCAGAAGCATCAAATCCTTTAGCTAGTTCCCATGGCTGACGATGCTCCCTAAGAATATTCTGCCAATCTCTCTTGGTAAAATCTATTCCCGCTCCGTAGCCATAAATGTAATCATCTGCTTCCGCAACAGAAATCTCTCCGGCTTCCGGAGCATTCTTGCCGATAGCAATTACCAGTTCAACTTCCAAGCAAAGGTTTTCCGTATTTCTTGCATAAGGAATCTCAATTGACTTCCCTTCTCTGCAAACTTGAACGGCATCGGCCGGCTTAGCAAAGAAGAACGGTCTTTCTCTTCCTTCAGCACCGACTTCTTTGACATGATCCCAGTAATTAGCTCCGATGCAATAAACACGGTTAATTGGAAAATAAATATCCTTTTCTCCCCAAATAGGAACGGCAGGAACGACGTTTTGAGCAAACAAAAATGGCATAACTTCAATTAATTAAATTTGAACGGCAGAAGAATGTTATTAACCTTCCAATCAAAAAAGCCTTCTCTTACAAGAGAAACTTCAATTTTATCGTTCTCCTTTTGATTAGGTCTAATGATTGCAAAAAATTGGTTGGTATTGTCTCCGTAATTCAAAGACCAAGTAACGTTAGAAGGAGATTTTTTCTGAGTGTTGGTTTGCTTGGCGCTCGTGGATTCTTCTTTCGGTTTGAATTCTTTCTTTATCGTTTGCAGCGTGTTTGCACCGGAAAACAAATCTTCGATGCCTTCAGGCGTCACATATTGATCGACAAGGTTATCGATTGCTTCATAAGAAAATGCTTGAATGACCTGATTTATTGGTTTTTGTTGTTTTTCCGCAAACTGCATCTCCACTTGATTCGTTAATTGATTTTTCAGATTTGTCCTTAAACTATCAAAATCAATATAAGAGTCAATGACTTCTTGATTCCTATCTGCAAGAGCTTGTTTGATTGAATAAACCGCCCAGTACGGAGAGCCCAAATAGCAAAACATGAACATACCCACCGCCAGCAGAAGGAACATCCACCCCCATGTCTTTTTAATAAAATTCATATTTCACCCCGTTTTTTTTTTCAATCATATTCGGAAAGATTTGCAGTCGAATTCCTCCAAGCGAAAATTGAGAATAGAACTGAAATTTGGCTTTGTAAGGGTTTGCATCAATAGTAACAACCTTATGGTTGATTACAATCAGAAACGTTTTATACCCATCAGGAGAAAACATGAGACCCACAAAGTTATTGATCGCTACGGCCGTCTCTTTCGCTTTAGCAGCAACTGTACAAGCTGCAGCAAAAGACGGCACATATGAAGGAACTGCAAACGGCAAAAACGGCCCATTGACAGTTCAAGTTGTGATCAAAAACAGCAAAATCGCTTCAGTCAAAGTATTGAAGAGCGGTGAAACTGCCATGGTATCCGATGCTGCCATGGAAAGAGTTCCTGCAGAAATCGTCAAAACTCAATCGCTCAGAGTCGATAATGTCGCAGGAGCAACATTGACAAGCATGGCTATTCAAGCTGCAGCTACAAACGCAGTTAAGGCTGCAGGCGGACAACCTTCCGAATACTACAAAAAGCCTGTTAAGAAACAGCCAAGCGGCATGGAAGTCACCTACAAAACTGACGTTGTCGTCGTCGGCTCCGGAGCTTCAGGTATGGCGGCTGCCGTACGTGCACAGCTTAACGGCCTCCCAACAATCCTTATCGAAAAAATGCCGACTCTCGGTGGCGATACTATTTTGAATGCCGGTACTCTTATCGCTACAGGTTCTCGCTATCAGAAAGAAGTCATGAAGGAAATGAAAGACTCTCCTGAATTGGCATTCAAAGACATCATGAAAGTCGGTAAGAACAAGAACGACCCTGTTCTCGTCAATATGGTTACCCATAAAGTCGGCGGTGTTGTTGATTGGCTTATCGATGATTTGAAGATCCCTTATGGCCCGGCAGCAACCCAGTACCCTGACCACTCTGCCGAAAGACAACTCGGTGTTCAGGGTCGTTCCCCGAACTTCATTAAGACAATGGCTTCCATCTTGACTGATCATGGCGGCAAGATTTTAATGGAAACAAAAGCCACTAAACTTATCTATAAAGATCACCGCGTTCGCGGCGTTGAAGCTGTTAACGCAGCCGGTGACGAAATCAAGATTTACGCCAAAGACACAATTCTTGCTTCCGGCGGTTTCGGTGCCAACACCAAGATGCTTCCTCCGACTCTCAAGGGGTTCCTCTTCTATGGTTTGGACAGCGATGCCGGCCAAGGTTACGAAATGGCCCGCAAGATTGGTGCTAAAGACATTAACATGGACTTAGTCAAGGTCTATCCGCAAGGCGTTGAAACAACACCTAACCACGGTTTAGCCGCTACAGCCAGCTCTACAGCCACTATCAATGACACAGGTGCTATTTACGTCAACAGCGACGGCAAACGCATCATTAATGAAAGAGCGTCTTTGGGCGAATTGACAGATATCACAGTCGCTCAGAAAGACAAGATCATGTACTTAGTCATGGACGCCAACGGCTACAAGCGTTATCTTTCTAAGAGCTTGGAAGATAAGTTAGTGCCGGATGAAGCCGAACTACGCAAATGGCTGAAGATCGTCAACAACGGCAAACCGGTGATGGTTGAATCCGACTCCTTGGCTAAAGCCGCAGATGTTATGGGCATCAATGCTAAGAACTTGGAAGCCACAGTTGCCGAATGGAACAAGATGGCGGAAGCCGGAAAAGATACTCAGTTCGGTCGCAAAGATCCGAAAGAATTGATCAAGGCTCCATACTACATCGTTGAACAGAAACCTCGTTTTGCTACTACATTAGGCGGCTTAAAAGCTAATGCCAAGATGCAGATTATCGGCAAGAACGGCAAACCAATTCCTGGCCTTTACGGCGCAGGCTGCGTTGTCGGCGGTGCTAACGGTGCAGACTCCATGACAGCCATGATGAACTCCTGGGCTATTATTTCCGGTGTCGAAGCTGCTGACGCTATTACAGCATCTTTGAAGAAAAACAAATAATAAAAAAGTAAACTCCTAAGCAAAAAAGGGTAAAGGATCGGGTCCGTCCCGGTCCTTTTTTTTATTTGGAACTCCTGCTAACCTTTTGTTTTCGTCGGTGAAATCCCTTTCGGAAATTTGGCTCCCAACGTGCTCGGGTACAATAAAAACATTAATAAAAAGAGAAGAAAAATGCACGCCTCTATCCAATTTGATAAAAAAGACAGAGAACTATTAAAAATGATTAATGACGTGTTGGACAATGGTCTTACAACGTCAGAAGAAAAAGAAGTCTTGTCAACTTCTCTCCATCCTCACGGCATCCAAAACATGGTGGACACACACGAAGTCAGGATGGCTTTGGCCGTGATTAATCTTTTGGAAAGATTGGGAAACAATGAGGGTTCGAGAGAACGTTTAGCTGCCTTAAAAACTTTGCACAACGAAGTTGTCTACAGTGCTCAGACTTCGTTTAAGTTCAATACCTCACGTGTCCTCATTCAGATAATGAAAGAGCTTGTGAGAGCTCGCGGAAATGTTGAAGAACAGTTAAAGCTTATCCATGACTTTCAGAAGGCAGCTGCCGGTAATCCAAGAATTGTCCGTCACTATCTGACCAAGTATTTCTTGTTGGAAATGCCGGAAGAATGGAACCAAAAGACTCTGGATGATCACGTTCATGATTCCTCTACCCGCGGCAGAAAGAATCCTACCTACCTCGTCATGGATGCCAGAGTCAAAGGCATCAGAAGATTGTCTGTGGTCTATTACAACTTTATTGATCCGAATGTCGCCTTTGAATTGATGGAAGCCGCTTCCATCATGGGTATTACCGTACGCATCGGAATCAAACTCAAAGCAGTACATAACGGAAAATATCTTGAATTTATTTGGACGCCTAGAGGATTTACTGGGCCTCACAGCATAATAGAGTTTCTACAGGATCCAAAAACCAGAGTTTTCTTAGAAAAAGGAAGAAAAGCGGAAGAATGGGCCTCCAAACAGGTTATTAAAACACTTCATCACTTTAACCAAGTCCACGTCCCCTCAATTTGCGCTGAGTACAAACTTCCTGAATTTTCGCTAGATGAACAGAAGTTCATGAACTTCATAGCAAGTTCCCAAATATCCTTGGTGCACCTGGCAGAATTTGCCCATATTTCTCTCCTCCCTTTGCTTACAGCAAAGGCAGATGCAATCAAAAAAGAAATGGAAACAGCAGATGAAGAGAAAAGTAAACAGCTTCGGGAGGAACTAGATAAACTCGATGCACTTTCCCCACAGACAATTTATCTGCGCTGGGTGCATCCTAAACAAAATCCCAACATTCCTAACTTAATTGTTCCACAGGACGACAACAGGCCCGACTTTCTCAAATATACGATTGAAGAGTTCTTGTGCGCTCTCAAAAAGCTTCGTCCCAATTCACGAGTCACTCTCCTCACCTCTTTCTTAGAGGCCAAGGACGTACTTGAACTTTTATGGGATAACAAGGGATTAATTACCCACTTAGAAGTCTTCAATCTTAAAGATTGGCTGAATGGCAGACTCACTCATTTGGAAGAGATTAATGATCTTCAAGTCGCCATAAATCAAAAAAACGTTCTAAAAATCAAACATATTATTCTCAAACTTCTACAGAGAGACGATGTCAAGAATGATGCTCAGTTGTTTGCAAAGCTCAACGAAATCCTTCAAAACATTCCCAAGCTGATTAACTTCTACAGCAAAGAAGCCCTTGGAAGCCGTTTCGGCACCGACTCTACAAACTCACTTGGCACCCGATTCGGAATGGGCTTGGCAGTGCCGGAGACTCTTCCTAGAAGTGCTCAAAAACTCATCAGTAAGAAAGGAAAACTCAACCCGATAAAACTCCCGTTGAATGTTCCCCTCTCCTTCTCCGACATTTATGAAGAACCGCTTCATCAGTCCAAACTGCAAAAATGGATTAGACACTCTATGGGCTGGCTTTGTTTCGGATTAAAAAGAAGGAGAGATTGGAAAGCCAGTTACGCAAATGCCTATATTTCTGGTGAGGGCAATATCATCACATTAGGCGGAAGAACTGAACCCTTAAAAAATGGTTTTGTGCCCAATGAATCAAAAGAAACCAAAACAGAAACCAGAGGCGCTTCTTTCTCCTATATGAACACAACTCTTCTCAATGTAATTAAAGTTACTTTGGGATTCTTACCGGCGTTTCTTACCTTCATGCTTACACAGAACTGGTGGGTCCTTGCTTGGTTCGGTGCTTTAATTTGGTTCAGCATTACGGGTATTCGGAATATTATCCAAGCGATTATCTCCGGAGGCGGATTCCAGAAAGGTGCTCGTATTGACTGGAGGCAGCTGATTAATTGGTCACGCATTAGTGACTCTCTAATGTACACTGGTCTGTCAGTTGTACTGCTGGAAGGCTTTACAAGAAACGTTGTGTTAGGCCACATTCTCGGCATCACGGTTGATAAAGCACCCTTGCTCGTTTTCTCAATCATTGCACTGGCTAACGGACTATATATTTCTTCGCACAATATTTTCCGAGGCTTTCCTAAAACCGCTGTCGTAGGAAACCTTTTCCGTAGCATTTTAGCCATTCCGGTAGCCATGGTATATAACGTGATTCTTGCCATGATTCTTCCAGTGATTACCGGTATGCCAGCTGCCGCTATCTTGGTTCCGGCTGCCGCCATCGTTTCCAAGTTCGCTTCAGATACCGTGGCAGGCGTCATCGAAAGCTTTGCCGACAGAAGAAATAACTACAGACTAAGAACAAGCGACTTTTCAATGGCCGTAAGTTCCTTATTCTCGTGTTTCACTCATCTGGAGCTGTCTTTTCCGGAGAAAGACATTCTTCAGCTCATGAAGAAACCATCAGAATTCGTCCAAATGCTTTCAGCTAAAGCTCCTTCCTTGGAAATAGAATGCTTCATCATCTCTCTGGACTTAATGTATATGTGGTACTACCAGCCATGTGCGAGACAGGCTTTCTTAACGCAGCTGAAAAGAATGACACCGGAAGAAAGATTGATTTACGTCCGCTTCCAGCGGCTCTTGTCAGAGTATAAGGAAGTCTCTCGACTCTTCCTCTCAGGAATGTTGGGCAACAACTTTTCTCATGCACTAGCTTTCTATCTGGATAACTACAAAGATTACCTCCGCTCGATCGATGAAATCCGCTTAACTCTGGATAGCAAAGAAATATCCACCTCTGAAAGTTCAACTCAACAATTACTTTCTGAGAAATCAAAAGCATTCGTAGCGGAAGTCAAAGCGACTTTCAAAAGAGCCCTCTTCTTTATTAAAGATTGCCGTATTAAAGCGAGTTATTTAATTCAGAAAGTCTCCAATAAGGAACCGTACAGACCAAGCCTGGAGACCGAAAATGGTGAGATAGCTGAAATCAAAGATAAAGATTCGGCTTCAAGATAACCATACTTTTTTCATTGTGCCTCTTCTGCTAGTCCGAAGAGGCTTTTTTGTTGCCGAAACTTACTTTTCTTTCAACGATGAATGATAAATATTTAATTAATTTTCAAATAGTTATCAAAGAAATCCAACTTAACAATTTTTGCAAATTTAGTTTGAATAACTTTCCCAAAAGGAATACTCTACCCGGAGTCGAAGAAGCAGTTACTTATCGTCGTTTCAGAGAAGAGAAGCGGCGTTTTGGCAAATCAAACGGTAGTGAGTCAAGAATTTTTTCCTCCTATGTCTATTTTGACTCCTGGTCAACCGCATCTTGCCTCTCCGGATCTTTGTCGGATCCGGAGAATTTTTTTACCTTACAAAATACTTTTTATTCTTCCTTTCAATCCTTCTGTATTTCTTCCAAATGACACTTAGAAGGATATATTTCAGGAATAAGCAAGCAAAAAGTATTAACTACAATTGCTTCCCTACTGCTTTTTATGTCGGCTTGCTGAATTTCAAAAAGGCCTACTTGGACCTTCAACTCGTGAGTGCTTCTTACGGATGCCTCTGTTATCAAGCTGACAATTCCGGCATGCCGTTGAATAACATTTTTGTATTCATCTTGCGTGTACCGTCTACTTTGTTTAATTCCCTCTAAGTTCACTCTCTTCTTATAAGCCGTCAATTCACTAAGCGTAAACCGAATTGGAGGAAACGTCCTTATGTTTCCATCTAAAACTGCATGAGGCACATGATAAAAAGATTCCACCATAGGATAATTTATATACAGTTTTCCAACGTCCGAAGAATCGTTGAAATGAGACAGTAACTTACGCAGCGCCTCCTCATTAAAATCTGGGGTATGAGGATCCAAGTCAAAGACTAGAAAGATGTCAGTGAAATCCGTAGCACTCTTACCTCTCAGTTTTTCTTTATCTTTAGTGCCGACTTGAGAACAGCTGCGCAAGACTGCGGTTATATCTAAATCAGAATAATCACACTCATAACTTTCATATTCCAAATAGAGTTTATAAAGATTGGCATTCAAAGAAACTATATCTGGAAGCAGCAAATTAAACTCTTCAAAAAGCCGTTTCAAAAGACGCACTTCAGTGTGTCCTTCCGAAACCACAAGGACTTGTCTAGCACTCAAATTCATGACTTAAAAAAAGTTTTTCAAGGTTATTTCCTTCTCGGATTTCACGTTGAGTTAAATCTGAAAACGGCTTAATCACCTCATTCTGAAGAAGAAAGCAACAGTCAGCTCTTGTATTGGCATGTTTTAGCAAATTTGTGTTATGGGTCGTGAGAATCGTTTGAATATTTAACTTTTTGGCTAAATTAAATATTTTCTCCGCAACTTCAAAATGATAGAAGGCATCAAACTCGTCCATGAAGATAAAGCTTGGTTGGTTAATTTTTAGTAGTTCGTACCAGTAAAACAAAACTGTCAAAGCTAATGTCCCGCTCGATGCCACAGAGAAAAACGGTAACGCCTGTTGATGGGCAAAATATAGGCCCTCACGACCGTCAGGACTTTTAGCAACTTTTAACCTCTCTTTAACCTCGTGCTCATTAAGAAAATTTTCAAATTTCTCCGTTAAATTATGTGAAATGATAAAGGAGTCTAAGTTATCAGAAACGGAGAGCAAGCCCATAAAAGAGTTGCCGGTATCCACTCGTCGGAACCATAACATCGAACCGACAAAGTCCATAAGATTTTTTATAGGTGAATTTTCTGAAAGAGGAGAATTGTTGGCCAGATATCTTAAAAACGAAAGTTTTGAATCTTTATAAACAAAATTGAGATTTTTAAATCCAAAGGAAGAGAGATTCCTAAAGTTGGAAGTATTTGTCTTTTGATTCCAAGAGAAAACCTCTTCATTATCTACGTAAAGAGATTCTTGTACTAGTTCTAAAGGCGAAGTTTTGGTGTATTGGTACAACAACTCTTTGCCGTCCAACTCAAAAGTGTATTTGAAACTGACCGGGTCGTCAGGATGATCGGCATTAGCATAATAGAGATAAGCGTCTGGCCTCGTCACTTTGTCTACCAAATGTTGAACAATATCAAATATGGCAAACCCAAGATTTGACTTACCGGAACTATTTCGCCCATAAACTAATGCAGTTTTAATAAGTTTTCCGCAAGGCAAATCAATAAGGCAATCCGTGGAAAAGTCATAATTCCTTACCTTAGAAAAATCCCATTTCAAGGAATTGAACTGCTTAAAATTTGTTACCTCGAATCGTTTCAACATCATCTCACCTTTATCTTTCCTCTATGCAAGATGATACCAGTATGCCGTAAAAAAATTACGGCTCAGATAAAATATTTTAGACATCGATACTAAAAAAGGCCACGCCGCCAGCATGACCTCTTTTTTCTCTCGTTGAGTTTTACATCATTGAGTTTTCTTCTCTTTCTTCAGGAGATGCTTCTTGAATTTCTTTCTTGAGTTGCTCTTCTCTTTCCAAATCTGCAATTGCTTGTCTTTCCTCTTGGAGAGCTAAATCAATCCATCCGCCGCCTAAAGATTGATAAATCGATGCAATAGCGCTTAATGTATTGGCTCTAACTTGCGCGAGCTGAAGCTGCTGAGGAAGCAGAGATTGCTCAGCCTGCAATACAGTAAAGTAGCCGGTGTAGCCTTCTTGGTACTGAGCAGTTGCTAATCTCTTGTACTCCTTCAAACTAGCCACCAAGCCAGTTCTGTCTTTAAGCTCCTGCAGAGCCTTCTGGCGTTTGCTCAGGGCATTATCAACGTCGGCAAAGGCCTGTGACACTGCTAAACGATAAGCGGCCACTAACCCTTTTTGCTGAGCTTCTGCCTGTTTCACACCTGCTTCTACCGCACCCCAGTGGAAAATAGGACCGGTTATGTTTCCGCCAACAGACCAAACCCTTGAAGGAGATTTAATCAAATCGTGAAGTTCTTCACTAGAGAATCCCAAACCTCCGGAAAGAGAGATTGACGGAAAATACATCGCCCTCGCAGCTCCGATATCCGCATTTGCCGCCTTAAGATTTTCTTCGGCCTCAACAATATCCGGACGTTCAGTCAGCAGTTTGCTCGGAATCCCCTTTCCTATTGCCGGAACCTTCAAAGCTCTTAACCTCTTGAACTTGGGCATATCACCTACGTCTACGCCGGTCAGAATAGAAAGAGAGTTCATGAGCTCAACTCTGGACTGCTGCAAAACTGGGATCTCAACTTTAGCGCTCTGCCACTGACTCTTTGCCTGTGCAACTTCCATGTCAGATACATTGCCATGAGTAGCACGAACTTTGAACAGGCTATAGGTCTGATAATAACTGTTGGCTGTCTCTTTTGCGACTTCAAGCTGTTCGTCTACCGTCAAAATGCTGAGATAAGTAGTGACGACAGACGTAATGACCGAGGATAACGCAGCCTTATGAGCGGCTTCCATAGATCTTAGAGTCGCCGTAGCACTTTCAGTTTTCCTGCGGATTTTGCCCCACAGGTCGATTTCCCATGATGCACTAGCCAAGACTTCTTTCGTACTGAAAGGTTTCCCTTGGAGCGCTTCACCCATAGCAGTGTTGATACTCTGGCGCTGACGCATCGCATCGCCCTGATAATTCAACTGCGGGAACAAATCTGCTCTGGCAACGGTAACTGCAGCAGCAGCTTTCTCTACGTTCGACATAGTCTGCTGCAGCGTTCTGTTGTTTTTAATAGCGCTTGATACAAGAGCATCAATCGCTGGATCTTGATACTGAGTCCACCAGCGTGCAGTCAGCCACTGAGCATTATCCTCAACTTCTTTGCTGATCTGCCTGTATTCCAGAGGAACATCCAACGTTGGTCTCTTGTAGTCCGGTCCTACCGTGCAACCGCTCAGCGCAATCACACCGGCCAATGACATCAATGCGATTAATCTAATTTTCATCATTTATCCTTGTTTTCCTGAACGGTTGATGAAGGTTTGCCTGCAGAATCCGGGTCTTTGAAGGAAGGTTCTGTTTTCTCGGAATCTTCCGGCTTTTTCACATCCTTAGCGGAAGTCTTTTCCGGAGTGGCAGGAACTGTGTCAACATCTCCTCCAGGGACACCGTAATCAGCATCTCTAATAGTTGCTGGGTTAAAGCCCGGAGAATTGGTAATTGTGACCTGGCCTTCCGGAGAAACTGCGACGGTAGCCTTCGGATCGAACAAACTTCCGTCCCTTCTTAAGATGGCACGGCGCAGTTTTTCAGTCATGGAAATGCCGCGCTTAGACAGCTTAGCGGCTGTCTTAATGGCAGATTTGCCGCCTCTCTTTTCAGCCCAACCTTCAAACCAAATATAGAAAATTGGGACAAAGAGCAACGCCAAAGAGGAAACGCCAATCATGCCGCCGACAATACCCGTACCGATAGAATGTCTTGAAGCAGCGCCGGCACCTGTAGCTAAAGCCAACGGAAGAGTACCCCCGATAAAAGCTAGAGAGGTCATGATAATCGGACGGAAACGAATCTCACCGGCGTCAATAGCTGCAGTCAGAAGATCCAAGCCTTTATTTCTCAGTTCAACAGCGAATTCAACAATCAAAATAGCGTTCTTCGCCGCCAAGCCAATCATGACCAGCATACCGATTTGGAAGTAAACGTCGTTGTCTAATCCTCGTATCCAAGTTGCAAGCAACGCACCGATAACGCCGAATGGAACTGCCAGAATGACTGAGCCCGGAAGTGCCCAGCTTTCATACTGAGCTGCCAGCACTAAGAATACGAGAAGCAAACCGAATCCGAATACAATTGCAGACGATGAACCTGCAGATTGCTGTTCATAGCTGATGCCGGTCCACCCGTATTTGTATCCCATTGGCAGAACCTGATCGGCAACCTCTTCCATAGCAGCCATACCTTGTCCCGAAGAATACCCTGGGGCTGTATTACCGATAATCTGAGCTGCCGGGAATCCGTTGTAGTGAGGCAGCAGCGTCGGACCGTTAGTATATTCAGTTGTAATAACTGAGGACAGCGGAATCATATCCCCGCTGGCATTTCTAACATAGAGTTTGCCGACGTCGTCCGGTTTTACTCGGAATTCGGGAGCAGACTGGACAATAACGAACCATACTCGAGAAGACTGACTAAACTGGCTGACAATGGCACTGCCGAACTGAGCCTGTAATGTGTCGAACACATCAGCAGATGTCAGACCAAGCAACTGGGCTTTGTCTCGGTCGTAGTTAATCTTAAGCTGCTGGTTAGCCGCAGAATAAGTAGAGGTCAAACCGGTCAGTTCCGGACGCTTCTTGGCCTCTTGTAGATACTTATCTAAAACTTCCTGAAGCTGTTTAGCCGATCCGCCCGCGGTATCAGAGATCCAGAATTCAAAACCGCCCGTATTGCCTAAGCCCGGAATGGCGGGAGGATTCAACGGAACAACCAAACCGTCAAGCTGTGAGGTCATACCGATTCTGGCAAGTTCTGCGACAATAGCATCTGAACTCTCTTTACGCGCTGTCTCAGAATTCTTATAACGGTCTGAGAACGGCTTCAAAGTCATGAAAAATGTACCGGCACTTGTTTTGAAACCGCCGTCAATCAAGGAGAATCCGGAAATAGCGTTAGATGTTTGTACGCCCGGAACATCCTTAATGTTGTTTTCTATCTTTTCCAAAACCGATGTGGTTCTTTCCAAGCTTGAAGAGTTCGGCATGATAATGGCAGCCATCACATAACCCTGGTCTTCAGCCGGAACGAAACTTGTCGGCACCACACGGAACATCTGGTAAATGCCCAAGAAGATAATGGCCATACATGCCAAGACGATCATAGTGTGACGGAACAAGGCTTTAGTCCACCCTCCATAAGCTTTGGTAATTCTGATAAAGAATTTATTGAACCAATGGAAGAAACCCTTTGTGGGAGCTTGTCTGTGAGTAAGCAACGCAGCACAAAGTGCAGGAGTCAGGGTCAACGCCACAAAACCGGAAATCGTCACGGAGATGGCGATGGTAATAGCGAACTGCTTGTACAGCATCCCGGTCGTCCCTCCCATGAAAGCAGCAGGTACGAAAACGCTGGCCAGCACTAACACTGTTGCTATGATAGGTCCGGAAACTTCGGCCATAGCGGTTTCAGTTGCGTCGATCGGGTTCATGGCGAAATCGCTCATGTTGCGTTCAACGTTTTCCACTACCACAATGGCATCATCAACCACCAACCCAATCGCCAGCACCAACCCGAACAACGTCAGAATGTTGATGGAGAAGTTCAGAAGCAGCATCCCGATAAAGGTACCTGTCAAAGCCACAACAATAGCGGAACACGCAATAGCCGTTGATTTGAAGCTCTGAAGGAACAGGTAAATAACGGCGACGACGAGCAAAACCGCTTCGAACAAGGTTTTAATAACTTCGTCGATAGAAATTCTGACAAAATCGGTGGTATCTACAGCGATTTTATAGTCGATGCCGTCAGGGAACTGACTCTTCAAGTTTTCGAGTGCTTTGTACACGCCATCCGCCACATCCAAAGCATTAGCTCCAGGCTGTGAGTAAATAGCAATGAAGGTAGTCGGCAAGCCGTTCATGTTAGTGTTGACTTGATAGCTCTTCATGCCTAATGAGACATCCGCTACGTCTTTCACTCTTACAATGGCGCTTCCCTCGCTTTGACTTCTCACAACGATGTTTTCATAGCCGGAAACATCGGTTGAAGGAGAAGGAGCAATAATAGGAAAAGTCTGAACTGTTCCCGGTTCAGATGGAGATGCACCAACGTTACCGGCAGCAAATCTTTGATTTTCCGTTCTGACTGCATTTGCGACATCCGTAGTTGTAATGCCTAGAGAAGCCATCCTATCCGGATTCAGCCAAATTCTCATGGCCTGATCAGCTGTACCCATCACTTGAGATTGGCCCGCACCCGGCACTCTCTTCAAAGCATCGAGAACATATACATTGGCATAGTTGTTGATATAGTCGCGTGTATAGCGTCCGTCAGTACCGTAAATACCCACCAACATCAAAATAGAATCAGAACGCTTTTCAACCGTCAAACCGTTGGTGATAACACTTTCAGGCAAGTTCGGCTGTGCGATATTGACGCGGTTCTGAACCTGAACCTGAGCCATATCCGGATCGGTTCCGATAGCAAAATAAACGGTAATGGCACATGCACCTGAGGACGAGCTTGAACTCGTCATATAAATCATGTTGTCCACACCGTTAATCTGTGTTTCGATTGGTGCAGCAACCGTCTGGGCCACAGTTTCTGCATCGGCACCGGGATAAACACCGGTTACCATAATTTGAACCGGACTCATATTCGGATATTGTTCCACCGGAAGCTCTTTCATCGAAAGCAACCCGGCGAGCACAATCACGATCGAAACAACGATCGCAAATATCGGCCGTTTAATAAAGAAATTAGAAAACATACTCTCCTCCTAGATCTACTTCTTGGTTGGAGAAGGTGCAGCTTTATCCTCGATTTCTTTCTCAGGAGCAGCTTTCACGGGATTCTTAGATGGGGTGCTTGAAGAAGAAATCAAATTACCGGTTAAAGGATCCGTTTGAATCAGTTGATCGGGATCCTGCACGAATTCAGGCATATTCTTTGCAACCTGATCCTGCATGGGGCGACTAACTTTTTCTTGCTTCGTGCTCTGAACGATCGTGACAGGAGCATCCGGACCAAGAGTCAAGACACCCTCGGTAACCACCTTGTCTCCGGCTTCCAGCCCGTTTGTAATCAGCCAGTTACTGCCGATCCAAGAACCGACGGTAACAGGACGGTATTGCGCTCTGCCTTCTGAATTGATAACCCAAACAAAATGTCCTTTTCCGCCTTGCTGGACGGCAATTTGAGGAACAATGATAGAGTTTGGATACGTGGCGCCCTTCACGATCAACCGGACATACTGCTGAGGTTTCAGGATATTATCCGGATTCGGGAAAGAAGCTCTAATTTCAAAAGTACCTGTATTCGGATTGTAATCTGGACTGGCAAAAGTCAAGCGGCCGGGATATTTATAAATCTGGCCGCCGGCCAATTCAACTTCCGCAATAAACTTGTTATTTGCCGGCACTTTCATGATCCCGTCGGCAACTTCCTTACTCAGTTTTGCTTCCTGATTTTCCGACATAGAGAAAGTCACCCACATCGGCGACATAGCATATACAGTCGTCAGATGGGAATTGCCCGTGTTGATGTATGTTCCGTCAGTCTGCAACGCAGATCCTGCATAACCGCTGACTGGGGAAGTAATGGTACAGTAGGAAAGGTTAAGTTTCGCCGACTCTACTTGTGCCTGTGCGTTTGCAATCTGAGCAAGTGTCGTTTGGAACTGGCCTTCAGCGCTGTCTAAATCAGACTGGCTTAAAGCTTTTAACTTAGCCAAAGGACGAATGCGGTCTAAGTTCTGCTTTGCAACCAAATGGGCAGCTTTACTGGAATCCAAGGCTGCCTCAGCTTCTTTGAGCTGTACTTCAAACGGCTGTTTATCCAGAACAAAAAGAACTTGACCTTTCTGGACCATTCCGCCTTCTCGATAAAGTCTTTTATCTAAAAAGCCGGAAATACGGCTGTAAATCTCAACTGCGCGAGAACTTTCCGTTTTAGCAACGAAACTTAGATCCGCAGGTACGTCTTGCCGGATTACTTCTACAACTTGCACCGGTGATGCTCTATGACTCTCTGTTTGAGCTTTTTTGTCATCGCATCCGACCAGACCGGCTGCAACAATTACTGTCATTCCAAAAAGAGCGAGTTGTCTTCTATATTCTTTCACAATAACACCGCCTTTAAACGTAGGGCCCATCCGCCCCTTTGTAACAATTATGTTAATTATTTCTCATAATGTCCTTACTTCCCTTGGAGATACACCATAATGGTCAACACAGAATTCCATTCAATTATTAATTATTTGAAAAGTAACGCTTTATTCACAGCACAAATACGCATCCAAAAACAGGAGGTTCTCAACCTTCAAAAAGTGTAGAACGCGAACTTTTTACCCGATCAAAAACACCAAAAGGTTTTGCGGTTTTCTAAAGAAATAAAAATTAGGACGTTGAGTTCTAAGTGTTTTATGAACAATGAAATTGACCTCAGGACTCGTGAGAACTTAGACGGGCTCTTCTGCAAATTAGGCGTCCAGCAGGCGCTGACTAGGAGAACAGACTTTTTTCTCCATACTTCGTGAAAAGAAAAGGCGCCGGATTTTCTCCAAACGCCTTTGATACTTTTATGAAAGTCTATTCTTCTCTTTCAGCTTTCTTCTTCGCTTCCTTGGCTGCTTTTCTTTGGCCTTCGATGAAGTTCAGATAAGCAGGAGAGACATCACCGGTAACGTATCTTCCATCAAAACAAGAGCAATCAAAATCAGGAACTGCGGGATTCAAACCGCCGACGGCTTCTCTCATTCCTTCAATTGTTTGATAAACCAAAGCATCCGCTCCGATTTCTTTTCTGATGGATTCAACATCCTTGCCGTTGCCGGCAATCAACTCATTTGTGGTCGGCATGTCAATGCCGTATACGTTCGGGAAACGAACCGGTGGCGCACCGCTGGCAACATAAACCTTTCTGGCACCACTCTGACGGGCCATTTTCACAATTTCTGTGATTGTCGTTCCGCGTACGATGGAATCATCAACAAGAAGAACTCTTTTATCCTTGAATTCAACCGGCATTGCATTGAGCTTCTGGCGAACGCTCTTCTTGCGGATTGCCTGACCCGGCATAATGAAGGTGCGGCCAACATAACGGTTCTTAATGAAACCTTCACGATATTCCAGTCCTAAAACCTTAGCTAACTGAGCAGCCGCAGGCCTGGAAGAGTCCGGAATCGGCATTACAACGTCGATTTCATCCAATGGAATCGTCTTCTTAATTTCTTCCGCTAATTTTTCTCCAAGACGAAGTCTTGCTGCATAAACGGAAATGCCGTCAATCGTAGAGTCCGGACGAGCAAGATAAACATACTCAAAAATGCACGGAGCCATTGTGACTTCTTCAGCACACTGTCTGGAATGAAAGTTGCCTTTTTCATCAATCCAAATAGCTTCGCCTGGTTCAACGTCGCGAAGAAGCTTAAATTCGCTGCCTTCGAGGGCAACGGATTCGCTGGCCACCATGTACTCCGTGGTTCCGTCTTCGGCCGTGTTAGTACCGATGCATAAAGGACGTAGACCGTGTGGATCACGGAAGGCAACCAACCCATGACCGGAAATCATGCACACAACGGCATAAGAACCTTTGAGTCTCTTGTGCATGGACTTAATTGCATCAAAAAGACAATCTTCATCAAGATGCTTGCCTTGAGTTGCTAATTGAAGTTCATTGGCAAAAACATTGAGCAATACTTCCGAATCGCTGGTGGTGTTGATATGACGGCGATCGTGATCGTAAAGCTCCCACAACAGGGTCTCTGCGTTGGTGAGATTGCCGTTATGAGCCATCACCAGGCCATAAGGAGCGTTCACATAGAATGGCTGAGATTCGTTGTTAGAACCTGCATTGCCTTGTGTAGGATAGCGAACTTGACCGATACCACAGTTGCCGAACAAATCACGCATGTTTCTGGTCCTGAATACATCACGAACCAGACCCATGGCTTTATGCATATGAAATGTTCGGCCTTCAACGGTACAAATGCCGGCCGCATCCTGTCCTCTATGCTGTAAGAGCAGTAATGCATCGTAAAGTCTCTGATTAACAGGACTTGATGAATACAGGGCAACAATGCCGCACATACTTTTCTCCGAGATTAAGGATTAAATTATTTCTGTAAGTTAAACAATTCTTTAGGGATATACGGAGAGAAAAGAACAATACCTTTCTCCACGTAGGGAACCAAGTTCGAGTCTTTCCACCAAATCTGTTTGGATACGAACTCCGTCGAACCTCCCAAATAGACTAACAATCCTACGATCAAGACTCCCCTTAAAAAACCGAACAGACACCCTAAAAGTCTGTCCTCTGCCCCAATTGAAATTGAGGACAAAATATGTCTCAGAAGCTTACCAATCAGGCCTGCAGCAAAAACGCAGGCAATGACGATAAGAACCACTGCTAAAAACATCTTCAGCATCGGTCCTACTGTTTCCAGAGGCAGCATCTGAGCAACATCTCCCGCATAATACAAAGAGACAAAAAATGCCGCGACCCAACCAATCAGTGCAAAAATTTCCCTCACCATTCCGCGGGAAACTCCGATGATCGTCGAGATGAGAATAATTACGGCTAAAACCCAGTCGAGTTCACTCATAGATTATTTAATTTGACCAACTTTTCCTGTTAATCCTAACAGACCAACACGAGCTCTTGCATCCTCAGCAGCTTTGCTGGTCGGGAAGTTACCAGCTCGAACACGCCAAATTTTACCGTTCTTAACGGCAACCGGCTCAATATATCCCGGAATGCCTGCCCCTTGAATCTTCTTCAACAGTTCTTTGGCGCGTGCTTCGTTAGAAATAGCTGCAACCTGAACATAATAACTGCCTTTCGCTGCAACTGCAGGTTTTGCAGTTTCCTGAGACTTAGCCTTCGGCTGATCTTTCTTAGCATCCTGCTTTTTAGCTTCACTCTTTTCAGGTTTCTGCTGACTCTTATCTGCTTTTTGTGGAGTTTTCTCGTCTTTCTTGCTTGCTTGAGCAGGAGGGTTTTGCTTAGAAGAAGCAGGCTTCGCAGTCGCAGCATCAGTTGCGGGAGCAGGCCTAGCCGCATTGTCCTGAGAAGAAGGAACCACGGCGGAGTTTACAGCAGCTGAACTGCCAGGAACCTGAATGCTGGCCACATCCACACTATTTTGGCTCGGTATTCTAAGTGGAATAGTTACTGTCGGGGGTGGAGGCTCCTTATCAAATAAGAAGGGGACTGTAACCACAACTAAAGCTAAAAGCATTACCGCACCGATAAGTCTGCGGCGCGCTCGAATTCTTTTAATCTGTCTGTATTGTTCTTGAGAAGAATTGATTTGTTCCGATGTCTCCTTGCTCGGCTTCTGCTCAGGGAAAACCTTTCTTGGAGTCGGGATGAATTCTTTAGGCGCTGACAGAGGCACTTCCTGAGAAGGAGAAGCCGGCGGCACGGGAGGCTTCGCAGTATCTCCTCTGGGGCCGGAAGAAAGAAAACTAGTCTCGGATTTGGATTCAGAAAAAGCAGGTTGATTTTGAGTTTCAGCTGGACTGGTCCTCAGAATCTGAGTAGTTGAATTTAGAGGGTTTTTGGGCTGGTTAAAACCAGGTTCCCTACCTGCAAATTCTTTATTTACGACATCGTTGTTAAGACTTCTGCTCATCCCGGGTTCTTCATGAGTTTGTGGCTCCTCGGGCTTTTTGCTGAATTTAGAAAACAGACCCATTTAACTTCTTTCCATTGACCTTCTTACAACACAGGAACTTTTAAGACGGTAAGCGCAGCACTTACCGTCACAAAAGAACCAAACACGAGTATTCTATCAGTGCTCCGGGCAGTCTTTAGCGCATTTTGGAGACCATATTCAACATTTGCAAAAATTTTTATTTGATCATCCGCAACTCCTTCTTTTATCAAACATTTTTGCAAATCTTCCGCTTTTCCTCCCCGCTCTCCGGGCAAATCGCAGACCATCCAACAGTCTGCACAAGATCCCATAATGGAGCAAACCTTTTCTCTGTCTTTGTCAGAAAGCATTCCAAAGACTGCATAGGTTTTCCCTCCAATCGGATTGGCTTTTAAGGTCTCGGCAAGCTGAACCGCAGCGTGCGGGTTATGTCCTACATCAACAATAATTTCCGGTTTGCTCTGAATTTTCTGGAATCGACCGGACAAAAGGGCTGTTTTCAAGCCGGTTTCGATACTACTTCTATCAACTTCAATTTGATCTTCAACGGCTTCAAGTGCCGCCAAAGCAGCTGAAGCGTTATTAATTTGATATACACCTTTCATAGAAGGAAGCGGCAAATCATTGAGCTTCCATTTGGGACCGGCATAGTTCCAAGAATTATCACCCGTCTTGATACCTTCAAAATCTTTACCGTTAATTTCCAGCAATGCGCCTATTTCTTTTGCATAAGAAATCAAAGTCTCCGGAGGATTTTTGTCTCCGCAAATTGCAGGCTTGTTATGACGATAGATATGAGCTTTGTCCCAAGCTATTTCTTCACGCGTATTTCCTAGATATGCCGTGTGATCTATGCCTATGCTGGCAATAATCGAAACAGTCGGATCAACAGTATTAACAGCGTCCAACCGGCCGCCTAAGCCAATCTCCAAAATTACCGCATCGAGATGTTTTTCTTGAAAAAGCTTCAGAATGGCCAACAAGGTGTATTCGAAGTAAGAAAGCGTTAATTCGCCCCGAGCTTTCTCAACTTCTTCAAAATATTTGCAGAATTCTTCATCTGCGACGTATTGACCGTTGACTTTAGCTCTTTCATTAAAACGAATTAAATGAGGCGAAGTGTGAACACCAACCTTGTAACCCTGGGCTTGAAGGATGTGTTCAAGATAAGAACAGATCGACCCCTTGCCGTTGGTACCTCCGACCGTAAAAACCGGAACATCAAACTTGATGTCCATTTTCTTAATCATCTTATTCATTCGTTCCAATCCCATATCTATGGTCTTGGAATGAAGATGCTCAATGAACGAGAGCCATTGTTCTAATGTTTGCATAAATAAAAAACCGCCTACACGGCGGCATAAAATTATTCCAATACGTCTATAGACTCTTTTTGCAAAAGAGCGATAAGCTTAGAAATTTCTTCTTTTAAATCTTTACGGTGAACAATCATATCGATTGCACCTTTTTCTTGTAAGAATTCGGAACGCTGGAAGCCTTCCGGAAGTTTTTCTCTGACAGTCTGTTCAATAACACGCGGCCCTGCAAAACCAATCAAAGCCTTCGGTTCGGCCATGACAATATCACCCATGAAAGCAAAACTTGCTGATACGCCGCCCATGGTTGGGTCGGTTAAAACTGAAATAAAAGGCAGTTTTTCATTGGACAAACGGGCAATCATGTCAGTTGTCTTAACCATCTGCATCAGAGAGAACAAACCTTCCTGCATACGGGCACCCCCGGTTGCAGTAAAGCAGACGAAAGCACACTTACGGCGAATGGCTTCCTGTACGCCTCGCACAAATCTTTCTCCGACAACGGAACCCATAGATCCTGCCATGAAATCAAATTCAAAAACTGCAGCAACAACAGGAATGTTGTTCATGTAACCGCTCATGACAACCAAAGCATCCGCCTCATTGCTCTTAGCTTTAGCTTGTTTTACTCGATCGGTATATTTCTTGCTGTCATTGAAGCGGAGCGGATCTAAAGGCTGGACTTCCGCGCCAATCTCGGTTCTTCCCTCTTTATCCAACAGGAAATCCAAGCGCTCTCTGGCGTTAATGCGCATGTGATGATTGCACTTCGGGCAAACGTTGAGATTTTCTTTTAATTCTTGAGCGTACAAAGTGGCTCCGCAGTCCGAACACTTAATCCAGACGCCGGTAGGCATGTCTTTCTTGCCGGTTTCTCCGTCGGTACGCTTAATCTTTGGAGGAAGAAATTTATCAATCCAACTCATGTTCAATTCCAAAACAATTTCCCGAATTTTATCGCAAGCAGGCAAGCTGTGCTTTGCGTTTTTTGCTTACTTTCTTAACTTAGAATGGCGAGGCTCCGTACTGAGGGAGCTTAAACTCTTCGGGATATCCGACTCCGGTCAGATATAAACCGGAAGGGAAAAATGTAGGCGCGGCTTTTTCTCTTTTTTTGGCGGCAAGCACTTCTGCCATCCATTCAGGATTTCTGGCGCCAGATCCAATGTATACCAAACAACCCACAATGTTTCTAACCATATGGTAGAGGAAGGCATTGGCTTGGAGTTCAACTTTAATAAACCGTCCTCTCCTTTCTACTTCTATAAAGTTGACGGTTTTGATTGGCGTCTTAGATTGGCATCCGGCAGCTCTGAAACTGGAAAAATCATGTTCGCCCAGAAGGTAATCGGCCCCTTCCTGCATTTTTTTTTCATCAAGCGGACGAAAAACCCATCCCGTTCTTCCCGCCAATAAAGGAGAACGGACAGGCTCGTTAGAAATCCAATATTGATAGGTGCGGGAGACGGCAGAAAATCTCGCATGAAAACTTTCCGGCACATATTGCGCCCAACGCACCGCTACGGTGGGTTCTAAATAAGAATTAAGACCCCGAACCCAAGAGAAATCATTTCTCTCGCATTCGGTGTCTATATGAACAACCTGTCCGGAAGCATGTACTTTCGCATCAGTTCTTCCGGCACAGACGGCATTTACTTTTTCACCGGTAAATTTAAAAATGGCTTCCTGGAGATGGTCTTGGACCGTTCTTCCTGAAGGTTGGGTTTGCCAACCTTCGAAGAATCTCCCGTCATACTCCAGCCCCAGGGCAACTCTCATGTCTAGGCTTTCTTGAAATCAACAAGAATTCTCAGCATGCGGCGCAGCGGTTCGGCAGCTCCCCACAAGAGCTGGTCGCCGACAGTAAAGGCGGTAACATACTCAGGTCCGATGTTGAGCTTATGGATACGGCCGATTGGAACGGAAAGCGTTCCGGAAACTTTAGCCGGCGTAAGTTCTTGAATAGTTTCTTCCTTATGATTAGGAATAACTTTAACCCACTGATTAGCACCGGCCAGAATCTTTTCAATTTCTTCGCAGGAGATGTCTTTCTTCAACTTAATTGTTAAAGCCTGAGAGTGGCAGCGCATGGAACCAACACGAACGCAAAGACCGTCGATTGGCAAGCAGCCTTTTTCCCCGATACTCGGAAAACCTAAAATCTTGTTTGCTTCAGCTCCGCCCTTCCATTCTTCACGGCTTTGACCATGTTCTACTTCTCTGTCAATCCATGGGATCAAGCTTCCTGCAAGAGGAACTCCGAAGGCCTTAACCGGAAATTCCGGGCTTCTCATTTCTTCAGTGACTTTTCTGTCGATAGCCAAAATGGCAGAACGCGGATCCTGCAAATCGTCGGCTACGACCCCGTACAAATCGCCCATCTGTTTGAGAAGTTCACGCATGTTCGGGGCACCTGCGCCGCTGGCAGCTTGGTAAGTCATGGAAGTAATCCATTCGATCAAATCAGCCTGAATAAGACCATCCAAAGCCATCAGGAGCAAGCTGACTGTGCAATTGCCGCCGACATAGTTTTTAACACCCGATTCCAAGCCTTTTTGGATAACGTCCATATTGACAGGATCAAGAACAATGATTGCATCTTTTTCCATACGCAGTGTGCTTGCGGCATCAATCCAGTAGCCGTTCCAGCCCTTTTCTCTCAGCTCGCCGAAGTGCTCTTTCGTCCAATCACCGCCTTGACAAGTAATAACTACATCACATGCTGCCAAAGCATCTAAATCCCCGGCGTCTTTCAACACAGGATCGGCATTGGGCACGTCCGGAGCTTTTCCGCCTGCATTACTTGTTGAGAAGAATGTTGTGCTGACAAAGTCAAAGTCTTTTTCAGCCATCATTCTGTCCATGAGGACGGAACCAACCATTCCTCGCCAACCAACCATCCCTAATTTCAACATCGATAACCTCCGCGAGATTTACTAATTTGAGTTTTTAATTACTGTAAAGCAGCTACTACTGCATCACCCATTTCGGAACAGGTAACTTTCTTGCAACCTTCGCTCCAAATATCGCCTGTTCGATAGCCTTCGGCCAAAACCCTCTTAACGGCCTTTTCAATCTTGTCGGCAACTTCAGGCATATCTAAAGAATAGCGGAGCATCATGGCCGCTGACAAAATTTGAGCTAGAGGATTTGCAATATTCTGGCCTGCAATATCCGGTGCCGAACCATGGGAAGGCTCAAACAATCCCTGTTTCTTTTCATTTAAAGCTGCAGAAGCAAGCATGCCGATAGAACCAGTAAGCATGGCCGCCTCATCGGACAGAATGTCGCCGAACAAGTTGCCCGTCACCAATACATCGAGTTTCTTAGGAGCTCGAACCAACTGCATTGCGGCATTGTCTACATACATATGCTCCAGAGTGACGTCCGGATATTCTTTAGCAACACGGTTCATTGTGTCGCGCCAAAGTTGGCTGGTTTCCAATACGTTGGCTTTATCAACACTGGTTAAGTGCCTGCCGCGGCCTTGAGCAGCCTTGAAGGCAACATGAGCGATTCTTTCGACTTCAGGCTTGGAGTAGCGCATTGTGTCGAAGCCCTCTTCGCTTCCAGCGAACAATCCGTCCGGGCTTATTCTTCTGCCTCTTGGCTGACCGAAGTAAACGTCGCCGGTCAGTTCTCTGACGATCAAGAGATCAAGGCCCGAAACTAGTTCAGGTTTCAAACTGGAAGCGTAGGTCAATTCTTTATAGCAAACGGCAGGACGTAGATTGACGAAAAGTCCGAGAGCTTTTCTTAAACCAAGAATGGCTTGCTCCGGTCTTAAATGACGTTCTAGGTTATCGTATTTAAAATCTCCAACAGCGCCGAACAATACTGCATCACTTTCCTTGGCAAGTTTCAATGTCGATTCCGGGAGCGGATGACCGTACGCTGCGTAAGCTACACCGCCTACCAAGGCCTCCTCATATACCAAATCCAAATCAAGTGCTTTCAGCACTTTTAAGGCCTGCGCCATGATTTCACTGCCGATACCGTCACCGGCTAAAACAGCAACTTTTTTTGTCATTTGAATCCCTTATTAATAAATAGACTTTACTAACCAAGGCTTATCAGTAAGCCTTCTGTTTTCAAAAGCTTCAATCTCATCTTTATGCTGCAGAGTGATCCCGATGTCATCGAGACCGTTCAGCAAGCAGAATTTTCTGAATTCAGGAACTTCAAAATCATGAACCGTACCATTCGGTTCAATGACTTTCTGTTCTGCTAGGTTGATCGTCAGCTCATAACCGTTATTGGCATTGACTTCGTGAAAAAGAGCGTCAACGGTAAATTCAGGAAGAATGACCGGAAGCAAACCGTTCTTGAAGCTGTTGTTGTAGAAAATATCAGCAAAACTCGGAGCTATAACGGCTCTGAAACCATATTGTGATAACGCCCAGGCTGCGTGTTCTCTGGAAGAACCGCATCCGAAGTTCTTGCGGGCTAAAAGAATATTCGCACCCTCATATCGAGGTTGGTTTAAAACGAAATCAGGGTTAAGTGTTCTTTCACCAATTGGTTTTCCAGGTTCTCCTTTATCCAAATATCTCCATTCGTCAAAAAGGTTCGGACCGTAACCTGTGCGATAAATAGATTTCAAGAACTGCTTAGGGATGATTGCATCTGTATCAACATTGGAGCGATCTAAAGGAGCAACAATGCCTTTTAAAACTGTGAATTTTTCCATAATTACTCCTTAAAAGATCTTGCGCACGTCTACGAAGTGACCTTCAATAGCGGCAGCTGCTGCCATTGCAGGAGAGCACAAGTGGGTACGGCTCTTATTGCCTTGTCTTCCTTCAAAGTTGCGGTTACTTGTGGAAGCGCAGCGATCTCCTTCGGAGAGCTTGTCCGCATTCATAGCCAAACACATGGAGCATCCCGGACGTCTCCACTCGAAACCGGCTTGAATGAAAATCTGATCAAGCCCTTCCTTCTCAGCAATTTCTCTAACCAAGCCGGATCCTGGAACAACCAGAGCTAATTTGATATTCGGAGCCACTTTCTTGCCTAACTTCTTAACGACATAAGCAGCTGCCCTAAGGTCTTCAATTCGTCCATTGGTACAGGAACCAATAAAAATTGAGTTCGGATAGATTTCAGTCATTTGAGTTCCCGGTTGCAACCCCATATATTTATAGGCGCGTTCCCATCCTTCTCGCTTAACCGGATCCGGTTGATTTTCAGGAAGCGGAGTTGAGCCAGTAATCGGAGCGACCATTTCTGGAGAAGTACCCCAAGTAACCATTGGAACTATTTCGGAAGCATTGATTTCAATAACGGTATCGAAATTAGCTCCTTCATCTGAATGAAGAGTCTTCCAATATTCAACTGCATGATCCCATTGCTTACCTTCCGGAGCAAGGGGCCTGCCCTTCATATACTCGATTGTCTTCTCGTCGACGGCGACAATACCGCATCGTGCTCCGGCTTCAATTGCCATGTTGCACAGGGTCATTCTTCCTTCCATCGATAGTTCGCGGATTGCGCTTCCTGCAAATTCAATAGCGTAGCCTGTTCCAGCGGCGGTACCGATTTTTCCAATGACTGCCAAAGCTAAATCTTTACCAAAGACACCGGGCTTTAATTTTCCGTCAACCTTGACCAACATATTTTTCATTTTCTTGGTCAGAAGCGTCTGGGTAGCCATCACGTGCTCTACTTCGCTGGTACCGATACCGAAAGCAATAGCAGCGCAAGCCCCGTGAGTACTTGTATGAGAGTCCCCGCAAACAACAGTCATTCCGGGGAGGATTGCTCCCTCTTCCGGGCCCATGACGTGGATCACTCCTTGTCCTCTGCTAAGGAATGGGAAGTATGCGGCACAGCCATTTTCCGCTAAATTCTTATCTAATGTGCTGACCTGAAGGTGAGCAATTGGATCGGTAATACCGTCCATGCCTTTTTCCCAACCGGTTGTCGGAGTGTTATGGTCGGCAGTAGCAACGATGGAGGTGTTGCGCCAAAGTTTTCTTCCGGCCAAACGCAATCCTTCAAAGGCTTGAGCACTTGTCACCTCATGGACCAAATGGCGATCAATATAAAGAGTTGATGTCCCGTCTTTTTCGGTTCTGACGACATGCTCATCGAAGATTTTGTCGTATAGGGTTTTTGGATTGGTAGTCTCTTGCATTCTCTTTCAAAAATTACATTCAGCTAATTTTTTGAGTATGCCATTAATTATTGAAAGAATTCTTAGATTGAGCATAAAAATCTATTTCGACGTACTACAGGCAGAAAAAGACATCAAAATAGCAACTTTACACTTTAAAATCATCTGCAAAGAAACGACATTAGTTACGTATTAACAACAATAATTCCTTCAAACTCTATCAGGCATATTCTATTGTTCGTCAACTGATTAACTATTTGATTTTCTTTTTATTAATATCTTTTAGAAAAGATATTAATAATTTTAAGGAATATTTACGTTCTCAAATATAGATATTTGTAAAAAGAATCTTTAAACTTTGAAGAAAAATGAGGTTCCAAGGTATGAAGAAATTTTTATTAGCAGCTTGCGCCTTTTCTTTTTTCATCGCCGTTCCATTTGCTCAAGCTATGGATCACTATCGAAGCGATGGAAGAGGCGGATACTACACCAACGATGGAAAACACATCCGCAGCGATGGCAGAGGTGGATACTATCATCCGGACGGCAGCCATACCCGCAGTGACGGCCGGGGCGGTTACTATGATCAGCGCGGCAACCATACTAGAAGCGACGGCAGAGGCGGTTACTACACTCCTGACGGAAATCATATCCGTAGCGATGGCAGAGGCGGCTATTACGATCAGCATGGCAACCATATGAGAAGTGACGGCAGAGGCGGACATTACGTACCTGATCACTTTGGCCAAAAACACTGATTTTGAAACCGAATACTTTTCTCAATTGGAGCCTCTCACCAATTAAAGGCTCCTGCTTTTTACTTAGCTTTTGCTTATATTTTCTGCAATCCGCCTCTTCGGTTCTTGCTAGTATGCCGAAGAAGAAATAATTATTTACAGAAGTAATCTATACTTCCAATTCTTACACCTCACCTCTCCATAAATTTTATTTTGATAGAAAAATGAAAAGACGTATTCTTATTGCAGCGTTAGGTTCTGTGGCATTCTTAACAGCGTGCGGTACTTCCCAACCTCTGATTGCTACTGGGAATAGCAATCCGACAGGTTCAAGTAAATATGCCCCCACATTAAAAGAAATTAAAAAAGCAATCTATCTTGCCGGCTCTTCTCGCGGCTGGGTAATGAAAGAGGTCAATTCCAAAACGATCCAAGCTACTTACGTTAAAGGACAACATACCGGTGTTGTGGACATCGAGTACGACAGAGAAACCTACACTATTACTCCAAATAAAAAATCAACTTTGATGCGACCTGACGGAACTGTTGATAGACACTTGAATAACTGGATTCGAAATTTAGACCTGTCCATCAAGAAAGAACTCGTTCGTCTTACTATCAACAACGAAGCTAAGTAAAACTAGCAGCGCATTGGCGTACCCAGATCTATAGTCGGAGCCTTTCCTCTTACAAACTCAGGAAGGGGGTTAGCGCTCCGCCTAGGATTTATAAGCTCTTCCAAGACCAGATTCAATCGGGTCCTTTGCTGAGTATTCACAGTTCAAGTCTTCAGTTTTAAAGCTAAATAACGAAATACTTCTTCTCAATAGCAGTTGAGCCGAATCATTCTCAACTCGCCGTTCAGTAGCTAGTTTCATACGCTCGTACAATTTAAGCATCCGAACTTAAAATATAAGTTCTTGATTGAAATCACCACTTCTCAATCCAACTCTTTTATACTTCTCGGCTAAGAAAAATTAGACTCAAATGTCCTCTGAACTAGGAGTGCATAGATTGTCAATAAATAAGCATCACAAGAAAAAACTCAATCCTTAAAAGCAAACAATGAAACATCCCCAAAAAATAAATTCATTAGAAGCTCTTAATAATGCTCATTCCTTAGCCATTGCTCCTTTTCTTTTTCAAGCATCATCGTGCTTATTAAAGTTCGAGATTCTGTCATTCCTTGAAGATTCCGGAAAAAACGGGGCTTCGCTCGCTTCCATCGTTGAACATACCAAGTTGACTGAATATGCAGTTGAAACTCTGCTTCAAATCGCTTTGGCCTTAAACCTGGTTGAACAAAAGGAAGAAAATTATTATTTAGCCAAAACCGGCTGGTTTCTTTTGAATGATCCTCTGGTCAAAGTTAATTTCGCCTTTACCAGAGACGTCTGTTACAGAGGCCTGGAAAACTTAGATAAGTCTTTCTTGGAACAGCGTCCGGCTGGACTCGGGGCACTTGGAAACTGGCCGACCATTTATCCGGCCCTCACTACGCTGCCCGAGCCGGCAAGGAAAAGTTGGTTTGACTTTGACCACTTCTATTCCGATGCCGCATTCAAAGATCTTGCAAAATATGTTTTAGAGCATTTTGCTCCTAAGAAAATCTTTGATGTCGGAGGAAACACCGGAAAATGGTCGATGCTTTATGCCTCTATGGATCCGACAGTCGAAATCAAAATTCATGATCTTCCCGAACAATGCCTCGTTGCTGAAAAAAATATTCAACAGCATGGATTGTCGTCCCAAATCAGCACTGTCGCCCTAGATATTCTGAAAATAAAAAGCTTTCCCTATTCTGACGCCGATGTTTGGTTAATGAGCCAATTTCTTGACTGCTTTCATAAGGATGAAATCACCTCCATTCTTAAAAAAGTTCGCATGAATTTAGCACCCAATTCTCGGTTGCTGATTCTTGAGCCTTTTATTGGAAATCAGCCCTTCGAGATCGGAGACTTGTGTCTTGCCGCCATGTCCTTGTATTTCACAGCCATTGCTAACGGCACGAGCCGCTTTTACCAAGTTTCTGAATTTGAAAAGTGCATCGAGGATGCCGGTTTAGTGGTCGAAGAGGAAGTCGGCCCGTTAGGAACGGGACATACCTTGTTAATTTGCCGAACAAAATAATCAAAACTTGTGAAGCATCTCAAACGAACTTAATCTTCATCGCTTTCGACAGGTGGGTGTTTTCCCCACTATGTACGGCTTCAATGAGAATTTAATATCCAGGAAATGGCCTTTACATATAATAAAAAGAAAAAACTCAGTCCCGTTCCAAGGGAGGATAACTAATTGATTAAGCGTAATATTGACATTTCTGACTGGTTAATTCTGAATTCACACACCCAGTCTATCAACGGAACGCTTGCGCAAGAAGAAGTTCAGAAAATTCCAATGATGACGGCTCGAAGAATGAGCAAAGGATGCAGAGCTGCGGTAGAAGTCGCAACCTCATTAATGAAAAAGCACTCTGTCGATTCTCTGGTATTTTCTTCCAGACACGGGGAATTAAATCGCAGTGAGAAAATCTTCTCGAACCTAGCTAACAATGCGGATGTTTCTCCGACTGACTTCAGCATGTCTGTTCATAATGCTGCCTCGGCCATGACCAGTATTCAACAGAAATTCCATGGCCCTGTTACCTCAATTGCGGCAGGAACGGATTCACTGCATTCTGCGCTGATAGAGGCTTTGTCTCTCTTAGATGCCGGGAAGAAAAAAGTTCTTGTCGTAGACTTTGAATCCTCTCTTCCTGAGATTCTGGGAGGTGCTCTCGAAGAAGAGGCTCGTACGGATCCTTACGCACTTGGCTTGGTACTCTCAAATGGCACCGGATTAAACGTTTCGATTGAATTCATCCTCGACGAAACCGCAAAAAGGAATCCTGCCTTTTCTTTAGCTGCCGGCCTCCTCTCTCCGGAAAATGTATTCCAAACGAAAACCGACCGTTCGACAATAACCTGGGCAAAGCTATGAGAGAAAAAGACTCATTTGTAAAATTCCAACTCAGAAGATTGTCTTCAGGTTTTTGCTGGTCAGTTTTTGGAATTGGTGCTTTGACGCTTACTTCAACTTATTTCCCTCTTTTGAACGTTTTCGTCAAAGATTCTGAAAAAAGAACAACAATGGCTCGTAAGGCCATCTCCAGCAGTTTCAGATTGTTCGTAACATGCGTTAGAACACTCAAAATTGCAGATATCGATACCGAAAACATCAAAAAACTTCGGGAGGAGAAAGGCTGCATTATTATTGCTAACCACCCGACCCTTTTAGATTATGTTTTTATTGCCTCTGAGCTCCCGGAGGTTGACTGTTTAGTCAAGGCTCAGCTTACAAAAAACTTCTTTCTAAAAGGAGTTGTGAGGGCAGCCGACTACCTATTAAACAACGCCTCCGAAGAAATTCTTGAAGACTGCAGAGAAAGACTGAAAAAAGGACACAGTATCCTTATCTTTCCGGAAGGCACGAGAACCGTCCCGGGCCAGCCCATGAAGTTAAAAAGAGGAGTCGCCCATATAGCCTTGCGCTGTAACGCTCCTATCCAAGCTATTGGGATTAAATGCACTGAAAAATGGCTTGATAAGTCCAGCGAATGGTATCAGATACCCGAAGCTCGTCCCTCAGTCCGGCTGGAACTCATTGAAAAAATAGACCCGGAGCATTTTATTAAACCTCAGGAAGAAGGTTTCTCGTTAGCCAGCAGACGCTTGACAAGAAAGATTGGTGATGAATTAAGACCTTTTACAAAACTATCAACTGACTATTAATTATTGGCATAAAAAATGGAAATTGAGCAATTAAAGAATGAAGTTAAAGAGGTCATCATTGACTCTCTTAATCTCGAGGATTTGACACCGGCAGACATTGATTCAGATGCTCCTCTTTTTGGTGAAGGATTGGGACTTGACTCTATCGATGCTCTGGAATTGGGGATCGCAGTTAAAAACCACTTTAAAATCCAGCTAACCGAACCTACAGACGACATCAAACAGCATTTTGCCTCTGTAACTAAACTTGCCGAATTTATTAAACAACAACAGGAAAAATAATGAAAAACCAAGAAGCACTCTTCTTAGAAGTAAGAAACTCAATGGCTGAGCTGTTTGAGTTAAATCCCGAAGATATCAAGCCGGAAAGCCGTTTGATCGAAGATTTAGACCTCGATAGTATCGATGCCGTAGATATGATTGTCAGTCTCCAAAAGAAGACCGGGAGACGAATTAAACCTGAAGAATTCCAGGCGGTCAAAACTGTTCAAGACGTCGTTGACGTCCTGGAACGTTTAATGGCTGAGCAGCAGAAAGAGCAAAAATAATAACAAATGTGGAAAAATCGATTGTTGTTCTTTGCTCGGGCAGTCACTTCCATTGTCGTCACTTTTTTCCCGTTGTTGGTTTTGTTTCTGGCCCGGCATAACGACTTTCGATTCTTCTTCGGAATTGCCCTGCTTTTTTTCTTGATGCAATGTGTTTTTGCCTTAAAGAATAAAGGAGCAGTTAACTTTTCTCTTTTTCCCGGCCTGATAGGCCTTGCCTTAGGCGTGTTAAGTTTAATTTTAGACAAGGTGCAAGTTTTTCTCTGGTATCCGGTATTCGTAAATCTTGCCCTTTTGTCTATATTCGGTTTTTCCTTGGTTAACGCTCCTTCTGCAATTGAACGGATAGCTAGACTAATGACAAAGGATCTTCCGGCCAAAGCAATTCCTTATCTAAAAAACGTCACAAAAATTTGGTGTTTCTTCTTTATTTTTAATGGGTTAATCGCAGCTTGGACGGCTTCGCAAGATAACCTCGTTTTATGGTCTCTTTGGAACGGCTGCTTTTCTTACATTTGCATAGGAGTCCTCCTTCTTGGAGAATGGGTTTATCGAAAATTGGTGTTAAATGTCTGAAGTTTTAACGTTTAATAATTGGCTTTCAGGACCTTCTGAAGATTTAGTCACTATCAATCCGAAACGAACCCGTAAAGAATTAAGCCTGGATGTCCTTAAGGTCTGCGAGCGTTTTTCTGCACTTTCGGGGACTAGGATCCTGATTACGACTGAAAGCAACTATAGTTTTTTATGCCTTTTCCTGGGCATAGTACTTTCGGGTAATGTTCCGGTTCTTATTCCTCAAAATGCCATTCTCAAGGAGGAAAGATATGCCTTGGCCGAACTATGGGTAACGGAAGAAGACTTGTCTGAGATTCTGGCTGTTTGTCCCTCTAAAACTCCAACTAAGTCCGACTTTAGAAACAGCATCGTTGAACTTTATACTTCAGGTTCAAGCGGTGCTCCGAAAAAATCACCAAAACCATAGGCCAACTAGATTTAGAAGCCGCTCAAACAACTCGTTTACTACCGAAGTCAGAAGTTGAAGCAGTGGCCTCTACGGCAGATTCTGAACATCAATATGGTCTTACATTCAATATTTGGCTAGCCATGTCTCATGGGTTAGCCATTTATGACAAGAGAATAAAAGTACCCGAAGATTGTTCAAAGATTAAGGTGAATTCTCTTTTAATTTCGACGCCCTCATTTCTTTCAAATCTGGATCCTGCCCTTCTTCCTCCGCCTGTAAAAAGAGTGGTTTCAGCCGGTGCCCCTCTCACAGAAAAGGCAGCATCCCTGGTTAAGAATTGGTTAGGATGCGAGATAACCGAAATTTATGGAAGTACGGAGGCAGGTGTTATTGCTTATCGATTTACTCGCGATGGCAATCTAAGTTCGTTGTGGACTCTTTTCTCAGATCTCTCTATCATTGAAAACCGATTGGTTTCAACCGGTCGAGTCTTACCTTCTCTCATTTTGGAAGACGAATATGACTTCCATAACCCTCGGCAATTTCTCTTAAAAGGAAGAAAAGACAATATCCTGAAAATCGGAGAAGAAAGAATAAATCTGACCAATGTTGAAAAAACAATCACCCAGTTTTATTCAATGCCATGTAAAGTAATTCCTTTGAAAAGGAATGGAAGGACACTCTTAGGGGCCGTACTCCTTGACCCAATGGTCAAAGAAGTCTCAAGACTTCCTGCAGCTAAAATCCTCTCTCTGAGAAATGGGTTGAAAGATAAGATCCCTCTTTTAGCTTTACCTCGTTTTTGGCGCATTACACCATCATGGCCTCAGAATAATCAAGGGAAAATTTTGATACGAGAACTCAGGAGATTTTTTGATGAATAGCCTTATCCCGGCAGATGTCGCTGTTATAGAAAAAACTGAGAATTCAATTGTCTTGGAGTTTATTCTGTCCCCCACTCTTCTTTGGTTTAAAGGACATTTTCCGGTCCAACCGATCTTGCCAGGCGTTGCTCAACTAGATTGGGTCACTCAGTTTGCTCGGGCTTTTGGGCTTTGCGATCGAACGGTAAAGAACATTCGCCAAATTAAATTTACGGTTCCGATGACACCTCAGGATTTAATCCGGCTTCATTTATCTTTTGATGAAAAATATTTATCCTTCACTTATAAATCTTTTAAAAACAATGAATGGATAACCGTCAGCCAAGGAAAAGTGTCTTAATGCCGCACAACGCAGTAAAATTTTGCGCCGTTGTCCCATGCTATGGGCATTCAAAGGTGCTTGCGGACGTTTTAGAAAGAATACAGCCCTTTATTAAGGACTGTATTGTTGTGGATGATGGAAGTCCCTGCAACGAAGCTAATGAGATTAAGTCGGCGGTCGAGAGCTTTTCAAACGTCACTTTAGTCAAACTGGAACAAAATAGAGGTAAAGGCGGTGCGGTTATCGCGGGCTTGTTAAAGGCCGCGGAGCTCGGCTTTACACACGCAGCACAAATCGATGCTGACGGTCAGCATGCCATAGAAGACCTGCCCTCCTTTTTGAACAAGTCCGAAAGCCATCCCGAGGACTGTGTATGCGGTTACCCTATTTATGATCAATCAGTCCCGAAGAGCCGGGAAGTTGGGCGAAAAATTACTGACTTTTGGGTAGCTGTCGAAACGCTGTCTTTTTCCCTAAAGGATAGTATGTGCGGATTTCGCATATATCCCATCCGTAAAACTTTAGAAGTTGCGCAATCCTGCAAAATCGGGATGGGAATGGATTTCGATACCGACATCCTGGTTCGTCTCTACTGGTCAGGGATGAAAATGATCTTTCTGCCTGTCGGTGTAACTTATCCAAAGGACGGCGTAAGCAACTTCAAAGTTCTTAGGGATAACTGGCTAATCAGCAAGATGCACACCAGATTGTTTTTTGAATCTCTTGCTCACCTTAGAAGTAATCTTGCTCGGCACTCTGAGAAGAGTTCCTCCCTTCATTGGGCGAAAATCCAAGAGAGAAAGGGAGTCCTTGGAGTCAATTTTCTCCTGGCTGTCTATAAATTAGGCGGGAGGCAGATTTTTCGGCTCTTTTGTGCGCCTGTAGTTACCTTCTTTTGGGCATTTGGCAAAAATCAAAGAAAAGCAAGCCAAGATTTTCAGCAACGAGTTTTCGATTATTCTCATCCGTCGCATCAGAAAAAGCCCTTTTCTTCTTTAAAGCACTTTTTGTCTTTCGCTGATGCCTTGCTTGACAAAATTATTGTTTGGACTGAAGGGGCCAAGATAAACACTCCTGTGAAGTTTGCAGATGAGGAGACCGTCAACATCCTGCTCTCTCACCAAAAACGCGAAGGCCGATTATTACTAGTTTCTCACTTGGGTTCTGTTGAAGCCATGCGTGCAATAGGAGAGCTTGATTATCACGAAAAAATCTACATCTTGTTGTTTGATAAGAACGCTAAAAACTTTAAAAACTTTATGAAAAAAAGTGCTCCGAAAAGTCAATTAAATTTGATAGAAATCGATGAGATTGACTTGAGCACCATTATTTCCTTAAAAGAGAAAATCGAAGCAGGAGCTTGGATTGCGATCGCTGCCGACAGAATCCCTTTAGGTTTGAAAGAAAGAGATGATAAACGCGTAATAGAAGAGACTTTCTTAGGAAAGAAAGCTCTTTTCCCTATCGGGCCCTACGTGCTTGCTTCTCTTCTTGGTTGCCTCGTATACACAATGTTTGCGGTTAGAGACAAAGATAAAATTCTTATCTCGGCCCATCGCTTAACCGAAAAAGTCAGCCTTCCAAGAAAAGATAGACTCAACGCCGTACATCAGTATTCTTCTAAGTACGTTAAAGAATTAGAAGAAAAAGCAGTTGCTTATCCGCTTCAATGGTTTAATTTCTATGATTTTTGGGATCTGCACAATGACAATAAATAAAACCCAAATTAGTCTTAAAAAAGAACTAATTATTAACCCTTCCTTCCATGAAGTAGATCCAATGGGAGTGGTTTGGCACGGAAATTACTTAAAATTTTTTGAAAAGGCCAGAGAAGCCCTTTTTAAGGATCTTCACTTCGGCTATGCCGAAATGAAGCAAAGCGGATATGTCTGGCCGATTATCGAAGTCAAAATCAAATATCGGCGCCCGGCCTTGCTGGAAAGCTCTCTTCTGGTCTCCGCAGAAATCGTCGAATACGAAAACGAAATAAAAATTGAATATCTCATCAGAGATCGGGAAACAAATAAAGTACTCACCACCGGAATGACTCGTCAAATGGCCTTTGACTTAAAGAAAAAGCAAGGCTGCCTGACAAGTCCAAAGGTTTTATTTGAAGTGTTAGGAAAGGAAAGTCCTTATGCTTAAAAAATTTATTGCAGCCATTGGCCTTACGATGAGTCCACTGGTTTTTGCCTCAAATTTTCTTCCTTCATATGTCACGGATGCCTTCGAGCATTTGCGTCAAGGTTCTGCGGATTTTTTTCAAACGAAAACCCTTTCTCAAGGACTGACTCTCAAATCTTCCGGCCATCTCTCTTTGTCGAACTCCAAAGGATTGGCTTGGATTCAGACCAAACCTTTCCTTCAAAAGACTTTAATTAATGACAAGTCAGTCCTTCTACAAACTCAATCTGAAGAGCCCAGAGAAATCACTGCCTCTGAGAATCCGGAAGTTTATAAGATGGTTTCGACGCTGAAATCACTTTTTGAGGGTAATCAGGCCAATTTGGAGAAGAACTTTTCCGTGACGGTTTCGGGCAACTCCCAGATTTGGAAAATGACTTTAATTCCTAAAATCGAGCCTTTATCAAAAATAGTAAAAGAGATTTCCGTCGATGGAGGGAAACAACTAAAAGATATTCAGATTGAAGAAATTTCAGGAGCCAAGACACTGATTACATTCGGAACCGTAACCCCGATAGGTAAAAATGAACGAGAAGACTTCAACCTTGCAAAGCCAGTTCCATAAACGCAAATTTTTTGCCTTATTGTGGTTAGCGCTTTCGCTTGTTGCCTTCGTTTATACAGCCCTGTGTATACACGATCGAAATCTTTCTTCAAATATTTTCGATCTTCTCCCGCAGCAAGAGAATTCCGCCGAGCTCAAACAAATTCACTCTTCTCTTCAAGACTCACTTTCGAGGACGGTTATTTTCGCTGTTAAGGATAATAAAAACTTCACGCTATCTTTAGACGATTTCTTAAAATCCAGTCCTGTTGTTGAATCCGTCTCCTCCACTGTGACAGATCAGGAGAAGGCAGATTTTCTTAGCTTCTTTATCAAGCACAGGCTAGCCTTCTTATCTGCTTCCGATAAAAAATTCTATCTAACCACTTCTGCAGAACAAATTAGTCAAAGAATCCTTAGTGAACTGTACTCGGCCTTCGCTTCTCCAAGCTTAAAAGAGCTAACTGAGGACCCTTTTCTTCTTACTAGAGCTGCCGCTAAGAATAATCCGTCTTCAAAGCTAACACCGAAGAAAGGTTTTCTAACTTCCGTTGACTCACAAAACGTTCCTTGGACCGTTCTAAAAGTCCGCTTAAAATCATCTTTAAGCGAAAAAGAAATTAGCCAATGGATCTCTTCCATTAACGGATTAATTAAACAAAGTCAGCACATTGACCCGAATCTTGAGGTGAATTTTCTCGGGAGTATCTTTCATCAAGAAGAAGCTAAAAATATAGCTAAGACGGATGTTCAAAATTTGAGCATTGTATCCGTTCTTCTTCTCTTGGCACTCTTCTCGTTTGTTTTCAGAACACTCAAACCTATCCTCTTATGCCTGCTTTCAGTTGGTATCGGCACTATCTTCGGACTAGCCGCAACCTTTACTTTCTTTGAGTCGGTACACGCAATAACTTTAGTTATGTGCATAAGCCTAATCGGAATTTCAACCGATTACACGACCCACTATCTCTTAGCCCGACAAAGCGCTTCGGCAAAAGAATCTCCTTTATCAATCTTAAAAAAATTAAAGAAGCCTCTCTTACAGGCATTGATAACCACGGTTCTTGCTTACGGGTTGATGGTAATTTCCCCATTTGGCAGTCTTAGGCAGTTAGGGGTATTTGCGGTCTTCGGACTGATTGGTTCATTTTTAACAGTTTGGTTCTGGTTTCCGCTCTTCTCTATCAAGCCGGCAGCCAATTCGAAAACTTCTGACGCTACTAATTCATTTTTCTTGTTTTGCTCTTCCGGCAATTCCATAAAAGTCTTCGCCGGCATTGTGTTGATCACCTTATTGGCTCTAGGTTTACCCAAATTATCAGTTGATGATGATTTAATCAGGCTTTATCAAAGCTCCCAATTTTTATCCGATTCGGAAAACAAAATTAAAGAGCTGACCGGAGCAAACTTTTCACAAAAAGGAATTGTTGTCACAGCTTCTTCCGAAGATGCACTCATACAACAAATTGAAAAAGCGGCCTTGGTGATTAATGAGAGCAAACTTCTTCGCCCTCAATTCATCTATCCGACTCTCCTCTCTTTAGAAAGTCAGCTTCAGGTTAGAGATCGACTGGAGAAGCTGTTTCCCGAAGTAGCTAAAAAACTTCAGGAAACAGGTGTTGAGCTGTCCCAATTTCCGCTTCCGGATACCCTTGATGCAAAAGACTGGCTCAATTCTCATGTAGGTCAAATATGGAAGCCTTTCTTTTTGAATTTTGAAAACAAACCAGCTTTTTATATTCCTATAGAGACATCTAAGGAAAACTTACAAACTATATGCTCCAAGCTTTCCTCTTGTTTTCCAATCACTCAAAGAGAGGATATTCAGACATGGCTTGGAACCCAAAGGACAGTTCTCTCTTGGTTTATCTGCTTTTTAGTTTTTGGATTTATGGCTCTGTTTTGGTACTTCTTTGGCTGGAAAAAATCCATTATCCAAACGGGAATAATTGTTTTATCAGGAGCTGCGGCCCTCGCAACTTTGGGGTTGACGGGAATGCCCTTCAATCTCTTCTCCGTTTTTGCCTTAATTCTTATTTTAGGAATTGGGGCCGACTATCAGATTTTTTCGGCTAACAGAGAAAGAGTGAATCGATCCACCTACTTAGCCATTTCTGTGTCTGCAGCTACTACATTAATATCTCTAGGCGTTTTAGTACTGAGTAAAACAGAAGCAATCAAAAACTTTGGCTTAATTGTGTGTGTAGGAATTGCAACCTCATACTTAATGGTCTTATTGTCTGCGCAACATAGACTGAATGGTAAAAATAATGAATAAAAAATATCTCTTGTCCTGGGCTTTTCTATTGCTTCCTTTTTTGTTTTCTGCCGGATGCTCCACGACCAACAATTCTTTGGAGTTGCAGCATCGCTTAACAAAGGACATCTCCTCAGCGCTTCCTTCTGCGGCATGTTCTGCGGACTTTCTAAAGCATTCTTTATTAAAGTTCAAATGGGGACAAGAAAAAGGGACATTAATGGTGGTAGAAAAATGTTCAAACGGAATTCTAACGTTGGATGGCTTGATGCCTACCGGATTAGAACTTTTCCAAATAATCTATAACGGCCAAAAAGTACAGTATCAAGAAAAAGTCCCGATGGAACATTCTTTACCCATCATGGAAATTCTCTTTGACTCCATCGCCGTAAGGATTCCTCCGAAAGTGTTGGAGAGAAGCCTTCCTAATCATTGGACGGTCAAAGAAGATAAATACAAAATGGTTATCTTTGATAGTGAACAAAATCCGATTGAGACATTTAATTGGCCTGAAGGAAAAAAAGGAGACATCGTCAGGATTTCCAATCATTCTTTTTCATATGAAATTGAAATACAAGACCTACCTATTAACTAACTTGAAAGTTCTTGATAGTTCAATGTAACCTTAGGCTCTTGAGTAATTTCCTATCTCTTTAGAAGTTATTTTTAATGATTTTTATAAATTACTACTCCTCTGTAAATGCCCTTGGGAACTCTATTCCGGACATTTTAAAAAATTTGTCTGATAATCACGCCCCGGGAATGAAAGAAAGCACTCATTGGCTGGGAAGCAATAAGAATGCTTTTTATGGGAATGTTCTTGGAGAACTTCCTGTCATTGCCGATGAATTTAAGCGTCACAATTCCAGAAATAACCGCCTTATTCTCGCGGCCTTACAGCATAACTCTGATAAGTTTCACTCTCTAGTTAGTAAGTTTTCTAAAAATCGGGTTGCTGTCATTATGGGAACCAGTACCTCTGGTTCAAACGAAGCAAACGAATATGTAAATGCCGTCATTTCAAAGCTGCAGACGCCTTCAGATTTCCAAGGTTGGGCACAAGAATTAGGAGATCCTTCAAGATTTCTTTCGGCTTACTTGGGACTCTCGGGACCGGCTTACACGATCAGCACAGCCTGCACTTCCAGCGCACGTTCTATTATTTCCGGAGCTCGATTAATACAATCGGGAATGGCAGACGCTGCTATTGTAGGAGGGGCCGACAGCTTAGCCAAACTTCCGATTCATGGATTTACTTCTCTGGAAGTAATGTCGCGCCAAAAATGCCGTCCTTTCTCATCAAAACGTGCGGGAATCACTATCGGAGAAGGGGCGGGAGTTCTCGTTCTTTCAAAAGAGCCCTCCAATCTTGTATTGGCCGGATGGGGAGAAACTTCAGACGCCTATCACATTTCATCTCCTCACCCTCAAGGAGCTGGAATAGAAACAGCTATGCGAGAAGCCTTAGCAATGGCTCGGCTGCAAACTTCTGACATTGCGTACGTGAATCTTCATGGAACCGCCACAAGGTTAAATGACTCTGCAGAAGGAGCTGCTGTTAGAAATCTTTTTGGTTCTGTTCCGTGCAGTTCTACAAAAAAACTTACCGGTCACACTTTGGGAGCAGCCGGAATTACTGAAGCAGCCTTAATTTGTGCGCTTTTAGACAACCCTCAAACAGTGTTGCCTTCGCAATTTGAGGACCAAAGCGAAATGGACGAAGCCTTCAGCGGACTCGGCCTTCTTCAAAATCCAACCACGCTCCGAGGCCATTACATGATGTCCAACAATATCGCTTTCGGAGGAAACAATACTTCTCTAATATTGGGCTGATAATTGGCTTCCTCATCGTCTCCCCATGCGATTTATAGATGAGCTCACGGAAATAGATGAAGAGCATGCGGAGTGCCGCTGCGATTGCAAAAAAGCCGATAGACTCGAACTTTTCAAAGACGAGAATGGAATTATTCCCAATGTTTTTCTTATCGAAATGATGGCTCAAGCAATAGGTGTGTGGGCCGGCTACTATAGAAAAGACGACATGGAACTATCCGATGTTGGATTTTTGTTAAGCGTTAGAGGAGCCGAACTTCTCGTCAATAAAACGCCGGCGAATGAAGTTCTCACCATCAAAATCCAAAAGATTATTCAGGATAAAAATCTAGCTTCCTTTGACGGTTCTGTCCTCTCTGAAAAAGGCGAAACCTTGGCCCATGGGAAAATCACTGTATACCAACCCACAAAAATTGAATACGATAAGCTGTTCAGTAACTAAATTTATATCCGAAAATGACTAATAAAAAAAGAATACTGATTACCGGGTCGACGGGAGGAATTGGAAGTGCAATTGCAGGGGAACTAGCAAATAATCTCGACTATGAATTAGTTCTTCATTTCAACTCTTCTCAAGAAAAAGCTCGGCAGCTCCAAGAAAAATTTGCTTCTATGGGCTGCCCTGCTTCTACTCTTGGCTTCAACATCGGTGATCGTGAGGCCGCAAAAAAAGCTTTGGAAAAAGATATTGAGGAAAATGGAGCTTATTGGGGAATCATTCACAGTGCCGGAACAAAAAAGGATGCCGCCTTCCCTGCCCTTGAAAATGAAGATTGGGACAATGTCATCAACACCGATCTGAACAGTTTCTACAATGTCATCCATCCCTGTGTAATGCCAATGATTCGCCTGAGAAACGGAGGCCGCATTGTCGTCATTAGTTCAGTATCAGGCGTGACTGGTAATCGCGGACAAGTTAACTATAGTGCTGCGAAAGCAGGTCTGATTGGAGCAAGCAAGGCCCTTGCTGTTGAGTTAGCCTCAAGAAAAATTACGGTAAATTGCGTAGCGCCTGGATTAATTGATACAGATATGATCGACATGGATCCGCGGGCCATTGAACATGCCATGAAGCTTATTCCTATGCAGCGGATGGGAAAACCGGAAGAAGTTGCAGGCCTTGTCTCTTATCTTTTGAGCAGTTCAGCAGCTTATATCACAAGACAAGTCATCAGTGTTAATGGAGGAATGATCTAATGGCTAGACGGGTTGTTGTTACAGGTGCTGGTGGTATTACTGCATTCGGAGAAGACTGGAACACCATAAAAAAACGGTTTCTTGAGGGGAAAAATGCCGTCAAATATATGGAGGAATGGGACTACTTTAAAGGTTTAAACACAAAGCTTGCCGTACCAATCGAAAACTTTGAACTTCCAGCCCATTACACCCGGAAAAAGATTCGTTCAATGGGAAGAGTTTCTTTGTTAGCTACTCGTGCAACCGAAAAAGCCCTGGAAAACGCGGGCTTACTCGATAATGAAGTCATTACCAACGGACAAACAGGAATTGCTTTTGGTTCTTGTTTTGGCAGTACCCAACCGGTAGTGGCTTATGCAAAAATGCTTGACGGAGGAGATACTTCCCGCATCTCGGGAACTACGTATGTCCAGCTTATGCCGCACACCACCGCAGTAAACGCCGGTCTGTTCTTTGGTGTAACCGGCAGAGTGATTCCAACCTCAAGCGCTTGTACGTCCGGAAGCCAAGCTATTGGCTATGCCTATGAAGCCATTAAATTCGGAATGCAGGATTTAATGATCGCCGGCGGAGCAGAAGAGCTCTGCCCGTCCATGGCTGCATCCTTTGACACTTTATTTGCCACCAGCACCTTGAATGAAAAACCCGAAGAAACTCCAAAGCCCTTTGATAAAAACCGCGATGGATTAGTGGTCGGTGAGGGATCCGGTGCGCTCATTCTTGAAGAGTTTGAACATGCAAAAAACAGAGGAGCAAATATTCTTGCCGAAGTAGTTGGCTTTGCTTCCAACTGTGACGCCACCCATATCACTCAGCCGAAGAAAGAAACAATTCAAATTTGTATTGCCAACGCTTTGAAGAATGCTCAACTTAAAGCTGAAGACATTGGCTACATTTCTGCCCATGGCACCTCTACGTCCAGAGGAGATATTGCCGAATCATTAGCCACTGAAGCAATTTTTGGCTCTGAGACTCCCATTTCTTCTATAAAGAGTTATCTGGGTCATACGTTGGGTGCTTGCGGTGCGTTGGAAGCATGGTTTGCTATTCAAATGATGAATGAAGGTTGGTTCGCACACACTGCCAATCTGAAAGAACCGGATGAAAATTGCGGCAAGCTTGACTACATCATGAATGAGCCGCGCCGTTTGAACACTGATTACATAATGAGCAACAATTTTGCCTTCGGAGGAGTTAATACTTCTCTTATTTTCAAACGCTTTTATGCCTAAGGCTCTTCACTTTTATTGAGGTTCTTGCCCTTTTCGGACATTCTTTACATACTAAGGGTTTTCTCTTATTTATGATTTAAATAATCTTTTTTCATCAATAAGTAGAACCTTTAGGAATTGCGAATGAAAGATGTCCGCCCTTTTCTAAACAAACTTATTAGTTTCACTTTTCTATTTTTAACGTTGGCGGGCTGTTCGCTCAATCCCCCGAACGAAGCAAAATTGCCTTACTCGGGAACTTCCTTTGCCGATTATCAAAAACAATGCAATGAGTTTATTTCCGAAAACCGCCACTTCGTATTGAAAGATAAGCAATTTGAACTAATTGCTAATTCTCCTTTTGAATTTAAGCCATTGAAAAGTAATGGGGAAGCAATCTTGTTTGTTCATGGTCTCGGAGATTCACCATGGACTTTTAGAGACATTGGCCGAGAATTGGCACGCAACGGATATTTAGTCAGAGCGATCCTTCTTCCGGGAAATGGAACCAAGCCTGCCGACATGCTGGACACTGATTATGAGGATTGGAGAAAAACGGTTGAGGCCCAATTAAATCTTCTTTCCAAATCTTCAAAAAGAGTATGGTTAGGAGGTTTTTCTACCGGTTGTAACTTAGTCACCAAATTAGCTTTCGAACGGCCGGAAGTTAAAGGTTTAGTTTTATTTTCTCCGGCTTTCGAGATTCAAACGGAGATGATTGCTTTCATTCCTCTCATTAACTTATTCACAGACTGGTATAAAGAGCCTGACAACGATACTCAAGGTGTAGCTCCATTCCGTTATGAGACTGTTCCTTTGGAAGCAATAGAAGCTTTTCGTCAATCCATGGTCAATGTCCAGGAATCCATGAAAGACAAAACCTATTCGAAGCCGGTTATAGTCATGATGACGGAACATGACTCCGTGATTAACGCCAAGGAACTTATCCACATTCTTCCCAAAGTATTTACTAATCCAAAGAGCCGCTTCATTTGGTACGGTACAGAAGGGGACGGGAGCGATCCGAGAATTATTTATAAAAGCGACTACATCCCTGAGGAAAGAATTGCAAGCTTCTCGCATATGTCCTTGGCCTACTCTCCCAAGAATCCTTGGTACGGAAGACACGGAAAATCCAGAGTCTGCAGGGATGATCTTTCGGATAAAGAGATAGCCAAATGTGAAAAGGCGAAGAATGTCTGGTATTCGACTTGGGAAAGCGCACCGGACGGAAAAATTACAGCTAGATTGATGTACAACCCATACTTTAATTGGCAGAAAGGAGTGATTTTAAGTGTGATGAGAGAAGAAAAATAACTTAGTCGTCATAAGGTTTTTCGGCTCATTGCTTCCACTTAGCAAAAGAGCCTTCAGAAAAATTTGGCATCCTTATCAATGTACCGAGAAAGGATGCCAATTTATTTTCTGGGTTAATTAGAACATAAGTGCAGACTTATCGACGCCTCCTCCCATAAAGGATCCTTCTCTAAGTTCCGGTTTTACATCGGGAGCGCTTCCGGATGAATTAACCGGAGAACCCTGTACTCCGCTCTGATTATTAGATTGGGAAGCCTGTGCAGATTGTCGGGCCGGAGAACCGTTTTGTGCCCCCAGCATTCCGGAAGAATAACCAGCCTGATAGCTTGTTCTTGAGTTTTGTGCTGCTTTAACAACGGCTTCCTTACCGGCCTTTTCCCCTTGGTAAGCTTTATTTTGAGACTCCATCTGGGCTGCTGCGTGATAGCTATCCGATTCAGCGTTGCGTGCCAAGTTCGCATTCTTGTAAGAGTACTCAACTACGTTTACCAAGATCTTCTGATTAGTTAAAGGATATGTCAAAACTCTTTCAAAGCGTTTCTGGAGCCCGTGAATCTGTAAATTTTTTACTGATTCGGACAGGTCTTGTGCTGCGCTTTGTACTATATCAGTTTTGTCTCCTTGACCAGTCTTAGCTTCCACAGCTTTCTGTTTGAAATGGGTCCAGGCTTTAACATCGCCATACAATGCATATGCAACCTGGCTTTGGGCTTGAGCTTCAGCGGAAATTTTAGCAGCATCTCTAGCGGCGCTGGAAGATCCGATGATCGGAGAGGCTCCGATGCCCAGGATATGTATAACGCCATTCTTGTCGATGAACTTTCTTCCTCCAATGCTGCTTGCCATGGCAGGTTTTTGAGCATTCAAATATTCTTTAAATGTCTGTGTTCCATGAAGTGTAGTATTGATGGGCTTACCGGCAAAAGTATCTGTGATGTATTTAGCATGTTCAGGAGACCACCCCACAACAACGGCCACTTGATATTCGTCATTTTTTAAAGATTCAAATTGTGCAAGCGCCATCGCTCCGGATAAAGGCATACTAGCTAAAGTCTCGACCTCAGAAGTAGATGTTTTGCTAAGTTGTGCCTTATTGTCTTCAATTTCTTTTTTCAGAGCATCGATTTGAGCTTGGAGTTCAAGAAGTTCAGCCTTTTTTTGGCGAACCTTCTCAGCTTGCGCCTGCTTTAATTTGTCTATTTCTACTGTCCAACCTAGCTTATTCAGAACGGCTGCAATACCCTCGCGATAGAGATCTGACTTACTGACATCTCCTACCGTGTCTTCTTTCATAGCCCCTGCTTCCTTCATGCTTTCCTGCAATTCTTTGGTCTTTTGAGCGAGCAAGCGGTTTAATTCATCTCGCCTTCTGTCAAACTCAGTAGACATCCCTGTCTCAGGAAGCATTACTCTATTTTCTGCAGAAAGATTTACGCGGATAGCTTTAATGATATCTGCTTTGGCATATAAAGATGCCTCGGTATATTTAAGAGGGCGAATCAGCACCAGCTTTTCCGGAGCAAGGCTTTTTGTATTAACTTTTGCTACTCCGACAGCAATCATCATTCCTTCGCCATTTTCTCCGCCTTCTTTCTCATTCCATCCGGGCATTAAGTCCATCTCATCCAGAAGGTCCGTAGCTAACTCTTCCGCACTTTTTACCTGATCTTGATTTTGAGCTTTTTGAACAGAAATTTTCTGCGAATTTTCTACCACATTCTCAACTGACGGGAATTCAGCTGAGAATGCAATTAATGGCAAAGATAACATTACAGCTAGAGTTAATTTCTTAATCATTGATCTCTCCTCTTTACTTATGTATAGGGGTAATTAATAAACTTTTACTTTCCAAGCGTCTTCTCATGAGCTGGAATTACGAAATTGTCTTTTACTAAAAATTAAATACTTGCCTTCCATTCCTATTTTGTAGGAACCAAAGGTCCTGTTTTCTCTTTATCGTTGAGCTTACCTGGCCACGCAAGAATCACCACGACCTGATACTTTCTATCAAGAAAAGACTCAAACTGTGCCACCGGAAAACTTCCCGGTAGAGGCAGGCTCATCACCTGAATTTGAACGCCCGCATCTTGATGCAGCGTTTCTAATCCTTCTCGATAAAGGTTGGCCATGTCCATACGCTCTTTTAAAGATTTTTCATTGAGACCCAACTCTTTTAGAGTGTCATGTAAATCAAGAATCCTTTTATCAAACTCTTCGTTCAGCTTATTTTCGATTCCCACGTATTGTGTAGAAATCTCGGTAGAAGGAATTTGGATTTTCCAGGATTTTTTGGCGTTTTCCATCTCCCCGGACGCGGCTGCAACTGTGATGGAAAATACCCCTGTTCGAGTAATAAATTTAAACTTAGCACTCAAGTAAGCTTTAGCAAATTGTGTGGCTCGAATTCTTTTGAAGGCTAACCAGTTCCTCGGATCCTCCTCTAATTCCGCATGCCCCACTTCAATCCAGAGTCCGGCTTTTTCATTCCATCCGCAAATTAAATTTAATTCGTCAAGAAGATTGAAGGCCAAGTCATCCGCGCTTTTTTCCTGATTCTGTTTTTGGGCTTCTTGAGAAACAATGGAATGACCTTCCTCAGCAAAACCGGGGGCGGAGGCAGATACAACACCAACAGAAACTGCAAAAAAAGACATAAGCAACAGAGTGGTTGTTATTGTTTTTTTAACATTGTTCCCCTCCATTTTTAGAACGAAAGAAGTAAGGCATACTTCCTAGACCCATCTTATTTTCTTTTATCGAATTTCATCCTTTTCACGGAGATAGTCCCCTCCGTTTTTCATATCGGAATAAGACAAGATCTTTTTCATGGCTTCTTCCGGCTTACTGCTCGTTAGATACCAAACTCTTCCTGATAAACGCGCTTCATCCATTTTTCCAGCTCCTCGGTATGCTGCTTCTAACAATTCCCAAACTTCTGGATTCGTTGGATTAACCTCGGCGGCTGCTTCCAAAAGAAAAATAACGGTAGGCAAATCTCTTCCTTGTTGAAACAACTGACGAACTATAGGCAGTTGGGGAGCTTCTGGGGAATTTTGAGCAGGCGAGAATTTCACAAACCCTTGGCATTCGGAAACTCTTGACAAAATGGGAGTTCGATAACTAACCTCCGAAGTCTTAATTTTTCGTCCTGTCAAAGCCCTTTTTATCTGTTCTCCGGAGAGACAGTAATAGGTTTTTTCATTTTGCGGAACTGGAGCTCTGTAGATTTGACCAAAAGGATTTGCGGTAGGAGTTTCCACATTAGGAGATAAGGAAGGATCGGCTTTAAGGGATGCTAACAACGAAATCTCACTTACACCCAGCTTTTCCGTAAGGCGTGGAAAGTTTTGAGGAGAACTGAGAACCTCGTCTTTAACAGAATTAATGTGTTCAAAAATCACTCCTTTTTGACATGATTTTTGATAAGTCGTTTTCTTGACTGCTAACACATAGAGAAAACTATCTCCCTTTTTCCCCTTAAAAATCTCATGACCTGATAGTCTTAAACTTCCAGGAACCGTAGATAAAACGTCATGATCCTTTGACGAAAACTCCCCCTCGAGTTGCTTAGAGCAAGATGCCATGAAATATTGACTTACTCTAAGCGGTGCTTCGAGTAAATCTTGACTTCGAGAACTGGATTCGTAGGGCTTTACATATACTCCGAACACATATTCATTGGAGAAATAAACTCCGCTTTTAGTAAAAGAAGGAAGAAGGCTTTTGTATTCTTGGTTGGCCCTAGTCATTGAACTGAAGTCTTGAGCCTGAGAATATCCTCCCGTTACCGACAGCGCAGCCAACAAAATGCTTTTAAGAATTATTTTTAATGGAGTGTGCTTCACTGCAAAATCCTCAATGCAGCAGGAGCACAGCTCCTGCCGCTTTACATAGGCTATCTAGACTTGAATAAAGAAAGATCATCACTCCACTGTCCAACTAGCTCACCGCTGATATTGAACAATTTTATTTTCATGGAGTAGTCGACCATCTTCTGACCGTCCGGAGCACGTTGAACCGTATCGGTAATTTCAGTGTGCATGATGTAATTGAAGTTCGTGGATGAACTGTCTAACACTCTGACAAGACCAGAATTAAACAAGGTCTCCTGAATACGATCATGAATATCCTGAATTCGGATATTTTCATCATGAGTCGTATTTCTTAAGCGGCCAACAACAATCTTCGGAGGCCGTTTTGCGTTCTTAAAAACAGGAGATGTAAGCATCTTGTTCGTTAAATTCTCAGAGAACGCGATAATGTCATTCAAGGCAACTTTAGTATCTAAGTGGATTCTGGCAGAAGAGTCCTGAATGGAAACCGTCTGCATTCTTCCCATCGGAAGAAAAGAACCTGTGTTAGATGTCCCGTTAGTTGCGCAGCCGGAAATTAAAAGGACGGACAAAGCTGTAGTTAAAATTTTTGCTTTCATTGACTCCTCCTTACTTCTGGCTTTGTCTTGCTGCCATTTCCTGCTGATACTTCATAACTTCAACAGGATCCGGTTCAGGAATGAAGATCTGAACATCAGCAGGAACTTTAAAGGTCACAATAGCTTGGGCACCTCTTGTCTCTTTTGCTACGTTGACAATCGGCTTTTCAGCTCTCGGGTTCAAAGTTACTCTTATCCAACTTGGAGAATTCATCAACGGTGCACCGTCCCCATCAGTCCAAGCCACTTGGTACTCAATAGGATAGGTTGCCTGGGAAAGATTCTTAACGGAGCCGGTTAACTTCATTAGCTGGCCGTCTCGGAATACTTTTCCTTTAACAAATCCTAAAGAGCGAGCAACCGGTTCGCTGCCGTAAATGATGGTTAAATTAGGAATTGATGTATCTTCCAGTGCTGCAGGAGCTACTGCAGGGGTAGTCTGTGATTTACACCCTGCAAGACACAAAACTACAAACGCTGAGCACAATGCAAATTTCAGCTTCATAATTATTTCTCTTCCTTGGCTTTAGAATTCTTGGCAAACTCTGAAACTGTTAGGTATTTGTCATAGCTGGAGGCATAAACTACCATTGACTCGGTTCCTGGCAGGCTAACTGTCTTGGAAGCCAATCTTCCGCCGTTCTTGGAATATGTAGTAATAGTCAAGCTATGCTGGTTAGCCGGAACTACTAAACGGCTGACAAGAATTTCGTTTGGAAGTGTCATCCAAGATCTTGTGTCCGGGTGCTGCATAGCTGATAGCCCGGTACTCAGGACTTTTCCTGTAAGCTGACCAAGAAATGCTCCGCCTTTCTCCTGCGTAGCTTTGGATGCTATTCCGGCTGCGATATGGCGAGCAACAGCACCGAAAAACATGGCTTGACGCCATGGCATGCGATCCAATTCGTCTCTATAGATCAAGCTCTCCATTTTAGTTAAGCTCGACATATTCTTTGTCACGCCCCCAACAGTCACCTTAGCGGATTTGAACTTAGAGGGTATGGATTCAAGATCGGCGTAATTGATGGCTCCCTCATATCCGGCCACTTTAAATTTGGATGTCTTTTCTTCTCTAATTGGAGAAAAACCGTCGGCCAAAATGACTTGGACAACTTTTTTGCCTGCGGGGATACCTTTTTCAACGGTATTTACGCCCTCTCTTGCAGCTCCGCATGCAGGATTGTTTGTTAAAGCTTTCTTATAGGCGGTTTTGGCACTTCCAAGGTCTGCACCAGGCTGCCCTGCTGCATCCATTTCAAGAATAAGTGCATCCATGTAATCTCCAAACGGATTTACGTAGGCAGACTTAACCATCTTAGCTTTCTTCTGATCTGCTACAGACATGGTCTTGTTAGCAATAGCTAAAACTTCATTTTTGACTTTTCCGATTTCCTTAGTCACTTCTGTTTGTGATTGGGCCGCTTCATCACCTTTAGCCTTCAAAGCTGCCAGTTCTTTTTCGAACTTTTCATGTTCTTCCTGTTGAAGGTCAATTGCTCTTCTGGCAACGTTATAGGCCTTTTCGTTATCTCCGGTCATCAAATAGGTAAGTGCTTTGTAGTTCAAAAGCATTACCTTTTCATAACCTCTTAAATCATAGTTTGATAATTCCTCCGCTCCTGTAACTGCTGCAGCTCCTGTTTTACCAAGACCGGAGATGCCGGACAAAATGCCGCCGCTTTCTGTCTGGGCTTGTTTTTCTTCGGCGATATCAAAATAGTATCTGGCTCTTTGCGGATTACCGGCATTTAAAGACAAAAGAGCTCTTTCAAGAAGGGCTAATTCGCTTGACGTATCCAGGAGCTTGTCTTTCATTTCTTCATTAGTGAGCTCTTTTCCATCAGCTGTCTTATCATTCTCAAGCATCTTGGAGTTAAGTTCATCAAGTTTGCCGGATTGCAAAAGAGCACGTGCCGGGGCATAGGCCTGAGCATAGGTCTGAGTTGCTTCATCCTGTCCGCTTACTCCCAAGCGATCGCTGTGTGTGCTGCAGCCAGCCAACAAAGCAGAAGAAACTACAACTGCGGTAAAAAGGAGTTTTTTCTTAAAAATCATTGTGTATCCTTCTTGGTATTTGGTTAATAAAAGTAGTTGTTTTGTCTTAGAGGAAAATCAGACTAAAAACAGAAATTTTCTTGGGTTACCATTTAGGTCCCGTTGATCTTTTGGGCGGTGCTGACTGGCCATTTCCAGAACCGGCTTTTGTCTCGACCGCCCGCAAGAGGAATTCGCAAGAACCGGCGCCGTTCAAATCTCTATCACTCTTAAGAATGGTGGCATGAGAAATCTTGGGTGAAACATCGGAAATTTCAACCAAACCAACTTTCATTTCATCTCGGCCTAAAGGTTCACCGGTATAAGGATCTTTAAGCATGCGGCCGAGTCTAACTAAGTTGTATCTGGAGCCTACCTTAAGAGTCTCACCGCCTTGACCGATAGTTGCTTCATTGCCGTTTACTGCCAAGACCATTAAAGGAAAGATCTGTTCTGTAATTTGGACACCGACCTTCTGCCCTTCTTGACCCGCACTGGCATAGAGATCCTCCGATTTTCTCAACCGCAGAGGAAGATCAACAGTTCTTGATGCAAGAATTTGCCCGGTAGCAAGTTCAATTAATCGCCATGTGTAGCTCATATGGCCTCGCGTTGATGTTGTTTGGCTCTTTAGATATGGATCAACGGATGTTTTGGTCTTGACATCAAAATTATTGATATCTCCTACCAAGATATAATCGGCGCCTAACGTGTTACCGTACTTGGCTCTTTCTTCAGGAACAACATCTTGTCTAAATAAAGATGCCATTTCATTCATTCGACTGTTGTCAAAATCCTTATCAAGGATCGCAAAACGTCGAGAAGATGTTAAAGAATCAACTATGCCTTGACGCAACCTTTTGTCATAGTCGCCAACATATTGCGCAGTTCCTTTATACGCAAAAGGAAGGACCACTATTTTTCTGCGCATCGATGCAGGACCTGCCTCATAAAAAGTAACATCAACATCTGCCACTACTTCAATCGATCCGTCCTCCAGAAGCTTCTCGGAAATAACGGAATAGCTTTTGACCCTTCCCTCGACCTTCGTACGTGTTTCCTTGCGAGTTTGTTCCAAGGAGGCGAATTCTGTTGAATCTTTTGAAGTTTCTGTTTGTGCTAACTGTCTAACGCTAGTTTGTGAACTTAGTTGAACGCCTTTTAATTGAGCCAAAGCATCTTCTAAAGCAGACTGTACAGCATCCGGACGAGTCAACCCCGTGCCCACGGCCTGTGTTGATTTCGTTACGATCCCGGCGCTGTAAGCTAATGAACTAAAACCCAAGGCAAAAATCGTGAAAGCAATTAACTTTTTCAATTTCATTTTTTATTTAGATTTAGAAGATATTTGAATCGGACGTCTAAGGATGAACCCTGTTGCCATAGATGCCGGATCCCCTTTTGTAATGTCTACAACGGAGAACTTAGGATTAATTCTCGAGACCACTCCCTCACCGACTTCTGTTTCAGCAGAACCGAGGCTTTCTCCCGTTTGAGGATCGATGAGTTCTTCCCCGTTTTCAAAAATGACAAACTTCTCACCATTCTTAAGACCGCTGTCATTTCCTCTATTGATGAAGAGTTTTTTACCGCTTACTTTTATAACGGTTATTGGAAAAATAGTATCGGACAGCTGATTAGCAATAGAACCGGCTGCCTTTTTAAGAACAGCATCTAAAATATCGTTGTTGGGAGAGCCTACTCCATTAGCAATAAAGGAACCCCCAGAGCTTGTTTCTTTAACAGGGAAGGATCCTTTCACGCTTCCCTTGGCTGTATCTAAAATTTGCACGGAGAGTTCTACTCTAGCGACATCCTGCACACGATATTTGTTGCTGATGTTAGGAACTCGGCTGCTGTTTCTATTGAAGTTAAAATCTAACACTTCAACCTGAACCAGGGTCTGGGCATTTGATAACTCTCCTTCTTGAGCAGCATCGCCGGCAGCAAGTTCTGATTTTGCAAAAGTTTGTTCGTTACGGATAGCTTGTAAATGAGAGGCTCTTCTTGTTAGCAATTCAAACTTACGACCATTTCTAATAGCATTCTCAATATCTGCTATTAAGGAAGAGTTTTTAACTATTTGCTGTTGCTTATTAGAAACGGCAGGACTAATAATTAAGTCAGAAACGGCAATTCGAACCTTGCCTTCTTGTGCAAATGAAGCCGCAGAAAGAAGCAAAATGCCAGCCGCATACATTGGGACGAGGATTTTTTTCAGCATAATTCTGTTAAGGTTTGTAATTTTTCGCCCCATGCTACAATCTTTCTGGGGGGGGGTATACAATTAGTTTAAACCCTATATCTTTTACATATATATCCCCTTTTTCTACCCCTCCAAATTTCAACCTCCATTAGCTGATGAATATTTTTAATACGATTCAAGGAGTTGATGAAAAGAAATGACAAATAAAGAAAGGAAATTATCTGGTTGTTGTTTATAAAAAACAGTTTTTATGATTTTTGAGAAAGGAAAAAGGAACTCTCCTCACGACTGTTTAGCCATCAGAGTGCCCAGACTGTTAAAAACCAACGAAACTGAAGTAAAAGAAGCTTTCCCGTCAATTATTTTTCTTTGAGCCTACTAATTTCAAAGAAATCGCAGAAAATAGTTTTCAACGTTTAGACTGAACAATAGAAGCACTTGATAAGATCCCCTTTTTACTTTTTGGTCTTTCAAGTAGGATTGCCGTGCTTCCAAAAATCACTTCCTTTCAAACACTTCTTGCAGCAACCGTTGTTGCTCTTTCATTTTCAGGCGCCTGCTGGCCAGCTCATGCCTCTCCTTCAGACTGCAAACCGGTTTATTCCGATTCTTTTGGAACAATTTTCGTCGAAGGTTCTCCATCCTCAATCGGAAAGTCTTCATGCACTACCGAAGGAGTTCTTCATGTGGATCTATTTGGAAACGTCTATTGCGGTAATTCACCTTTTTCAATTGGAAAACTTAAAGAAGCACCTTCCGGTGCTGGCCCAATTTGCCGAGGCGTTTTCGGAGATTTTTACGTGACAGGCCAACCTTTCGAAATCAACTTGTCCGACGTGATTAAGTTAACCAATTAGCAATCATCCTGTTTATGAAATTTGAATTAACTTTTTATTGATGGATGCACATGAACTGACGTCAACCATGATAGAACTTCAGTCGAAGACTGACTGAATTAAGATACCTAACTATGTTCTCAAAATCTTTGATCTCCAGAACTACTTCTTTGGCGGTTGGCTGTCTTCTAGCCTCCATTCCAATGGAATCTGCATATGCCTCCTCTCAATTTTGCAGACCAATTTATACAAACTTATGGGCAGAGGTGTGGACAGAGCATCCAAGCGAATTTGTCAGAACCATCTGAACAGAATGTCAAGGCTACCTCCGCATAGATACTTTCGGGAATGTCTATTGAGGATACTCTACGATTAAGATCGGAGAGACTAGGAAATTTTCACCTGCCGAAGGTCGGATCTGCAAAGAATCTTCCGGTGACTTTTTTATCATTGATCCGAATTTCTTCTTTGAAGTTGACCTATCCAATGTCATCAAGATGAAAGAGTAATCTTGAAAATAAAAGGTTTCTCACCGGCCGCTCCTCTGGTGGTGCGGTACCGTAAAAAGAAGTAGATCAATCATTAAGGTGCTCTGTGTAAAAGCACCAACCCATTCTTCATCCTAGAAGAAAAGCGATTAATGCCGTAATTACCATGGCACCTGATCGAGAGAAGAGTCCTCTGTTTTGATACCAATAATGTTCTCTAAAATGATCTGTCTGCCGTTCTCAAGCACCAGTTTCCGTTCAGTCTCATCTATTTTTTTGATGCGTGACGTTAGTCTGCTGACTCTTCCTCCGGATTTGTGTGAGTCCGGTTCAAAAATTATCAGATCCACAGCATCATCAAATTCAATAGCGTCCCTCAAAATCTGATTTATTCTCTCTACTTCATGATCGTCTAGAAGAGGTTTTTCTGCGACAAAGCGTGAGGCTTCTTTAACAGCATCTTCATAACCCGTCAAAGCAGCAAACGGTGCAAATTGCGCCGCCCTTGCCTGCCGAGACATTTTCGGAAAACGTGAAACCGGGCGCTCAAGGTCAATAATGTCACTATAGTCTTTGATCATGCTTTGTGTCCGCCGATTTGGTTGTTGCGTAAAATGCCAGTGGCCCCTTCTTCTAAATTCATACCTTTAACGACGGCATTTTTTCCGAATTTGTTCCGCAAAGCTAATATTGCTTCGTTAACCTTTCTTTCTTTTTCCGCCTTCCTGTCGCTTTGATGGTCGAAGAGTTCGGTCATTTCCATGCTGTCGAACAAATCTAACTGGGCAGTATCCGCCGGCTCCTCACAAACCGATTTCTTCGGACATACCGCCGCGGACATCGTTATTCTGCGAATCAAAAGACTAGGATTCACAATATGTTTGAAAAGCTTCTCCATTTCTTTTCTGATTTCCGAAGAAGATGAGGTTGCTCTGGAAAGAGATACTGTTCCATGGGCCGGCTTGGGCACTTTCCGGCCGTAAGAATCTACTTTAATTGGACCTTGATATCCGCTGCCTTTTTCGGCCTCATTCAAATTCTCTACATCGTAACCGATCGTTAAAACTATTTTTGTAGCTACATAATCTTTGGAAAAAAGATCTAAACCTAAAGCATCTGCCATTTCTTTGGTTACTAACAAGGCCTTTTCAAAAGAATATGGCTCCTGAAGAACCTGACCTGAACCAATACTTTTTCCATCGGGTTCAAATGACTTAATGTCCTTCATTGTGCAAGACTCTAGTCCCCATGCGTGGTCAATTAGAAGTTCTGCATTCACTCCGAACAATTCAAACAGATGTTTCTCGTTCCTAATAGAATACCGAGCAACATCTCCCATTGTCCTTAAACCAATTTTCTCAAGAGAATCCGCATAACCTTTTCCGACTCTCCAAAAATCCATGATTGGCTCATGGCTCCAAAGATTACTTCTGTAGGTTGCAGCATCTAGTTCCGCTATCCGAACACCGTCCTTATCCGGTTCACACTTTTTTGCCTCGATATCCATGGCTACTTTGGCCAAATATAAATTCGGGCCGATACCTGCGGTTGCTGTAATGCCTGTCTTTTTCAGGACTCTTCTGATTAATTCACGAACCAAATTATGTGCAGTTGTTTTATAGGTTTCCAGATAAGGCGTGATGTCGATAAAAACTTCATCAATTGAATAAACGTGAATATCTTCGGGTGCAATAAGTTCCAGGTAGGTTTCGTAGATCTTCACGCTGGTGGCCATGTAATGAGACATCTGCGGAGGAGCGATTACAAAATCTAATTTACTCTTCTCATTTGCTTCATACTCTTTTTTATCAAAAGCAGTGCTTTCAAATTCGGAAAAGCCGGCTTTGATTTTTCGTGCCTTGTTGATTTCTTCGACCTTTTTCTTAACTTCGAATAAACGCGGTCTACCGGAAATTCCAAAAGCTTTCAAGGCTGGAGAAACAGCTAAGCAGATTGTTTTTGAAGTTCTGGAAGGATCTGCTACAACCAAAAAACTTGTCAATGGATCTAAATTTCTTTCATAGCACTCGACCGATGCATAAAAAGACTTGAGGTCTATGGCGACATAAGTTCTCTGGCTTTCTTTCATTTCTCAGGCTCTCTTAACTTGTCCGAAAAGAATAAGACCTAAATCTTAGTTGTAACTACAAAGTGCTGGAAGGATAAAGCAGTCATCCGCTACATTTCTGATCTTTGGAAGGAAATTCTTTCATCTTTGCGGCAAAACAACAAAGTAAAAAGAAGCTTTGCCTCAAGAGGAACCTCGAAACTAACAATATATAGACCTTGAGTGGCAAGCCTTTGAAAGAACAGAACTTCTAAGGAAATATCCAACAATTGTCCTTTTTATTTATTCATATATACCATGTTTAGGTGATTTTATTTAAGATTTGTACGTAATAAACTCTAAAAAAATATACAAATATTCACGTTTCGCATTCGTGACCACTTAGACGAATGAGAAATTATTTCCACATAGAGGAGGACTACGATGTTCACAAAGGCACTTATTGCCGCTTCTTTATCTCTTGTTTTCGGTGCAGCTTATGCTGCTCAACCTAATGTTGCTGTTTATGCAACAGGCGGTACTATTGCCGGTCAATCTAAAGCTGCAGATCAGACAAACTATTCCGCTGCTAAGGTAGGCGTCAATGCTTTAGTTCAGGCTGTTCCTGAATTAGCTAACATCGCCAACGTTTCCAGCGAACAAGTTGCTCAAATCGGCTCTCAAGACATGAGCGATGAAGTTTGGCTGACATTGGCCAAGAAAATTAATGCAGAATGCGGCAAGAAAGACGGTTTCGTTATCACCCATGGAACTGACACCATGGAAGAAACTGCCTACTTCCTTCAGCTGACAGCTAAATGCGATAAGCCTATCGTTCTGGTCGGCGCAATGCGTCCGTCAAACGCTCTCTCTGCTGACGGTCCTGCCAACTTGTACAACGCTGTGGCAGTTGCAGGAGATCCAACCGCACGCGGCAAAGGCGTTATGGTTGTAATGAATGACCGCGTTCTCGGTGCCCGTGATGTGACTAAGACCAATACAACCGGCGTTGAAACTTTCCAGAGCCCGAATGCCGGCCAACTCGCCACCATTCATAACGGAAAAGTCCTTTGGGATGCTGCTCCGGTCAAAGCCCACACAACAGCCACTCCGTTCAATGTAGATAAATTGGAAAAACTGCCTAAGGTCGGTATTATTTATCAGCACGCAGGAGTCGAAGGCATCCAGGCCCAAGCTTTGGTTGATGCTAAGTATGACGGTATCGTCACTGCCGGTGTCGGTAACGGCAACCTCCATAAGTCTACTTTCCCAATCATCGAAAAAGCAGCTAAAGACGGCATCGCTGTAGTCCGTTCTTCTCGTGTTCCTACCGGTTCAACAACTAAGGACGCAGAAGTAGATGACGCCAAGTACGGCTTTGTTTCTTCCGGTTCTTTAAATCCGCAGAAAGCACGTGTTCTTTTGATGCTCTCCCTGACACAAACAAAAGATCCTAAAGAAATTCAAAAGAATTTTGACCAATACTAATATTATCTAATTTCTAACAAAAGCAGAAAAAGGTGGTTCACAAGACCGCCTTTTTTTTCATTCTCATCGAGTATCGAATAGTTTCTTCGGTTTCTTCTTAATTAGCAAGCCGGACGTCCCACCTGTTTTATTAGCTGTTCTCGAAGACTTCTTTTGTTGGAAGTTATACCTTCATCAAAAAGAAGTTAGTTTTTAACTTCTGTGAAAGTAGCTCCTTCGATAACTGTGGAATGGGTGATGATTGAATACAAATTAAATTTTGAGTAATCCAATTGCTGCAGGATTCCCAGCTGACAGTATTCTGAGAGGGTTTCCAAAAGCGCTTTTTTCATGAACTTTAATCTTCAGGCTTCCTTTCGACCAAAAATAAGCAAGAAAAAAAGCGGGATATAAGAGAGAGAGAAAAGAAAACAGAAGGATTCTGGCGGAGAAAGAGAGATTTGAACTCTCGATACGGGGAGACCCGTATACCGGATTTCGAGTCCGGCGCATTCGACCACTCTGCCATTTCTCCGCACAAGGTCGTTATCTTATCAGATCAAAACCGCTTTAAGCTGAGTAAATTCTTTTTTTACTTATTTTTGCCATAATAGTCCACTGTTGCGGAGAAAAAAATGGAATTAGATCTAACAACAAGACTCATTATTATCGTGGCATTGATCCTTTCTAGTGCTTATTTCTCAATTGCCGAAATTTCATTAGCTGCCTCAAGCAAAATCCGAATGCAGCAATTAATTGAACAAGGAAACAAAAGAGCAAAACAAGTTCTAGATCTTCAAATCAAACCTGGACCGTTTTTTTCAGTTATCCAAATCGGTGTTAACGCGATTGCAATTCTCGGCGGTATCGTAGGTGAAACAGTATTTTCTCCCTTTTTCGAACAATTTTTTCTTTATTTCTGCGCTCCGGATTTGGCCGCCTCTTTAGGCTTTTTCTGCTCTTTCTTTGCGGTCACAATGATTTTCGTTTTGTTCGCAGACTTAATTCCCAAAAGAATTGGTTTGAACAAGCCCGAAAAATATGCATTGCTTTTAATCGGCTCAATGCGATTCTTGATTCTTATCTTGAAGCCTTTCGTTATTGCATTGACGGGCCTCTCAAATTTCTTCTTAAAAGTTATAGGAGTTCCGACAAAGAATGAGGCCACGATTACGAGCGAAGATCTTTTAGCCACTGTTGGTGCCGGGGCAGAAGCTGGTTTGCTTGATAATGATGAAAAGCAAGCCATTGAAAATGTTATTAAATTAGAAGATCGTTTTGTCACTAGCGCAATGACTCCAAGAGATTCCGTTACTTACTTCACTCTTGGAAATTCTCTCGAGGATATTAAGAAGAAGATTGAATCGGATCCTCATAGTAAATATTTAGTCTGCGATAAGAACATCGACAGAGTTATTGGTTATATTGATTCCAAAGATCTACTCTGCAGGGCCTTGGAAAATGAGAGTCTTTCACTTCATGAAAAGAGCCTCTTAAAGAGTATTCCTTGTCTGCCGGATACATTATCTCTCTCGGAAGTTTTGGAAGTCTTCAAGCAGCAGGGCAAAGATATTGCTGTTGTGTTGAACGAATATGCTCTTACGGTGGGAATAATCACTCTAGGAGATGTCATGAGTACGGTGATGGGTAACCTGGTACAAACCGAGGATGATTCCTATATCGTACAAAGAGAAGATGGGACTTGGCTGATTGACGGGGCAACCCCTATCGAAGATCTTGAAAGAACCTTAGAGCTAGATAAAATGCCCGATGATGAAAGTTATGAGACCGTTGCCGGATTCATGATGTATATGCTGAGAAAGATTCCAAAGCTAACGGACAAGGTAATTTACAGCGGCTATAAATTTGAAGTCATCGACGTGGATATGAACCGGATTGATCAAATCTTAGTCAGCAAAATTGAGACAGAGCAAACGAACAAAGAGGAGAAACAAGGTTTAGAGAAAAAGCCCGAGAATTAATCTTCATCACTCCAAAGGGGGTCAAATCGTTCCCAAAACTTTTTGACCTTTTCTTCATTCCAGTTTCCAATTGCCATCGTTTGAAAAAATTCTCCTCTCCACTCGTGCTCTTTGCCAACTTTTTTAAATCCTAGGCGTTTATAGAAATTCAAGCGTTTTAGTCGGGTCTGCAAACGCTCAGGTGCGCTTTCTAATGGGACTTCGCAGTGAAGGAAAAGAAGGTCGCTGGGATACGCTTCCTTAACGAAGTTCACAAGCCTTGAGCCTACTCCTTTGCCTTGATGTGCCGAATCGGTAGCGAGATAAAAGATATAACTTATGGGAGGAAGCGTAAGAAGAGTAACGAAGCCTAAGACTTTGTCTCCTTCAGCAAGAACCCAGGCATCGGCACCCTCGACAGAAGGATCGAAAAAAGGCTCTAAAGAAACTCTCTCATGGACCGGAAATTGATGCATGAATACGATCTTTATTTCTTCCACAAATTTAGATCCGGCATCAACCTTAGTAATCTTAGGCTCTAACTCTTTCATTCCTTAGAATTCAAAACAAATCCCTTGTATTCTAAAGGATAACGCCTACTATTGTTTTACAAATTTAGTCCATAAAACACTTCCCAGTTCGATTGAAGAACCATCCTTGCTGACTGTCAGAGAATTTGCATTGTTAAGAGCTACAAAGCCCCACCATCCTTCCCAGGGGATCGTAAAGTCAATTACGCCGTCTTTATTCGTTCTCAGAAGAGTAATGATCTTGGTGGTTGCTGACGCACCTTTATAGTTATCAGCTCCGTAGTATTCCACTGCGACTACGGTATTGACAGCGGGCTTGCCATTCAGAACTACTAGCGCAGAGAACTTGCCTCCCGCAGCTTGTCCAAAGGCAGGAGTAATCGGAAAGATTTGATTCTGCATTTCCTTATATTTCGGCCAATCACCGTTTTGTCCATAAACCGGTTCCATCAATCTTCTGACCTGTGGGCTGAAAGGATTATCAGAGCCTTTTGGATAGACAATGAATTGGTAGAGACCTGGTCTCATTATTTGGAAATTTGTGGTCCAGCCGAATTTGTCCTGTGCTAATTGGTTGTTGAATTGGGCCATGTAAGTAATGGCTTTACCATTGACTACGATAGTTTCAGGTTTTGCCTGATTCAAAAACCATGCGGGGCTTGAATTGTCAATTAGATAGCTTGCTCCGATTGATTGGGAGAGACAGGGTGTGCTAAGAGACATACTGGCTGCCAGTAAGGAGATTGCAATCGTTCTTTTAAAACAATACATCTGTGTTCCCTTCTTTCATAAGGATAATTATCGGTTTGAGTGTAGGGGATATTGTTAAAAGGAGTAATTGTTTTTGCTTAGATAGGGCAGAGAGAGGGCCTAATTTCAAGCAAGAAGAAAAGATCTATTCCCATTTAGGTTAGAAGTCCAGTCCTTCCTTTAACTGTTATAAGGTTCGATACTGTTTCGAAGCAGTTCTTAAAATACGACTGACATGAAACCATCTCAAAAATACATAGAGTTGCCGAATTCAAACGAGGTGGACCCACAGTCTCTATTCTTGTTCCGAACTCTCTTTTTAGCATTATTAAAAGCTGTTGTTTAAATCTTCGGCAACATCTATAAAAAAGCTCAAACTCTAGGTTCCTATAACCCCATCTTCTAAATTCCGGAGGCTTCGCCTAAGTTCTTATATAGTTGCTCTCCAGCAAATAAAAGAAGCAACAACTACCATACCTACCCCAATCCAGAAAGCTCCTGTTAGCTGAGCCCCAATAAAAATAGATGCAAATACGCATGAGAGGACCGGTGTGAAATAGGAAACAATCGACAGAATGGTAATATTTCCTTTCTGAACACCAATAGTCCAGAAGCCATAAGCAAAGCCTAAAACCAATGCTGCTAAAACTGCGATGCCTAAGCCGAACCAGGTAAAGTCTTTGGGTACTTCAACACCGGATAAGTTCAGCACATTAAAAATAATGACGTCAGCGGCAAAAACTAAGACGGTAGGATTTTCTCCTCTAGACCACGCTTTTGTAAAATTGGAATATGCCGCCCATGAAATAGCAGCCGTCAACCCGAGAAAATAACTCAAAGGATTTTCGAGAATATGGAAATACATTCCTTTGAAGTCAACCAATACATTTCCGCTGAGAACAATACATATACCGTAGATAGCACCGAGCATGCCGATCCCTAACCACCATTTAGCCTTTTGATGGTTAAAAATAACCGCAAAAAGAATTGTCAACGAGGGCCAAAGATAGTTAATCATTCCTACTTCCATGGCCTGAGTCCCGCCCTTAGAAAGAGCCAAAGAAAAAGCAAAGCTCATGGAGCAGGTTATCGCACTTCCTAATCCGCAAAAGTAATATTTCCAAGGAATCTTCTTTAAGTTCGGAAGCCCGAATAGAAAGAACACGATAATAAAGGAAAGTGTATAAGTTATCGCTAAGCCTCTTCCTACCCCCAGATAGTCGGTAATTCCTTTGATAAATGAAACAGAAAGGCCCCAGGTAATTGGGGCTGTACATCCAAGCAATGTGGCCTTTTTAGCCGATAAATTAAACTGCATTTCTAATTTTGTAAGCTTTCTAATCGAATGAATTGATCGTCACGAGTAAAGAACAGGCTTCGAACCATTCTAATTGAAAGCCAAGATACTAAAGCCGCTGACGCAGCAATACAGAAGAAAATTAATAATTGATATCTGACCGCCAATAACGGAGAAACGCCTGCAAGAATCTGACCGCTCATCATCCCGGGCAAAGCTACGATACCGAGAACCATCATAGAGTTGATAATCGGCATCAAGGCTGCTGTCATAGCCACTTTCACAGATTCTCTGCTTGCTTCCGCAGAAGTTGCTCCCAGAGCCAATAAAGTTTCTATTTCATCAGCTCGAGCTTCAAATTCACTTCTCAATCTTTCAACTGCCAGAGATCCGGCAACCATGGATTGAGCAATAAGCATTCCTCCCAAAGGAATGATGTACTTACCCTCCCAAAGAGGCTCAGGTCTAACGACTACAAACTGTAAGTAACATAAGACTGATAAAGCACCTAAGGCAATAGATACGAAAAGAATCTTGATAATTTTAAATTTGATTTTTTTTGAAGATATTCCCTTCAGAGCTCTTTCAGAAGCCTGCGAAGCGAACGCTACCATAATAATGAGCAGCAGAGAGATAACCCAAGGGTTGTCTTGAGCAAATACCCATACCAAAAGATATCCCATGATTCCTAATTGAATACATGCCCTTACTACTGCGATTACTAAAGATTTAATAAGGCCTAATTTATAAACTGCAGACAAAAGAATGACTATTCCAAGAGGAACCATGCCAATTGCCATTTGAGCATACGAGATCTCAATTGAACCTAATGTGGTTGACATATTTTCTCCTTACAATTTATAAGCCTTAAGAAAGTTTGCAACTCTCTCATTGGAAGGATTATTGAAGAACTCATTTACGGGCAAGAAAGCAACAACTTTGCCTTCCTCCAACATCAAAACTTTATCTGCTAAGAAAGATGCCTCTTCAAGCCGATGCGTAATCATCAGACTTGCAGATTTTTTTTCTTTCAGATGCTCTTTTAATACCTTAAGAGTTTTGCAAAATTTATTAGAGGTTTCCACATCCAACGATGCGGTCGGTTCATCAAACAGTAATACAACCGGATCGAGCATTAGGGTTCTGGCAATCCCTACCCTTTGCTGTTGGCCGCCCGACAAATCCGCAGCTTCTACTGACAACATTTCCGGCGTGATTCCCGCTTCTCGGATAGCTTTAACGAACCTTCCCTCAAGCTCCTGTTGGGTAACATTATGTTCAAATTGTGCTCCCATCTTGATATTCTCTTCCGCACTTCCAGGAAACATAACGGCTTTCTGAAAAATATAGGCCACCTGTTCACGAAGAACATGAACGTCATACTCTTCTAAGCTTTTACCATTCCAAAGAATCTGACCGCCAATGCGACCATAATCAAGACGATTTAACTGTCTTAATAATGTGGACTTTCCAGCTCCACTCGGACCGACAATACAGACAAACTCCCCTTCTTGTACATCAAAGGAAACGGAATCGAGAATTTTCTTCTCACCTTTCACAACAGTGAGATTTTGTATACTGAACGCTGTCATTTTTTTATATGTTTCTCAACGTAACTCACGGAACAATCTAAACTTATATTGTAAGAAAGTAAAAGAAATAACTCTAATACGGGTCATCCTCATAGTGGATGGACTGATTTTTAAAGATTTTTTCTGGTTTTTCTGTATTTTCTTTTTACAATTAATATGAAATAAACAATAGGAATGAAAGGAAGAATTTATGAAAAAGATTGCAGTTCTGGGATGTGGAGCTTTGAGTCAAACATTCTGTATGAATGCTATTCGTCTTTTAGAAGATGACTACTTCATTACAGCTGTTTTGGCAAAGCATCATGAACACGCCGTTGATTTGTCTATGAAGATTGGGAGCTTCGCCTGTCGCAGCCTCAGTGAATTGCTCTCTTTAAGACCGGACATAGTCGTTGAATTTGCCGGCGTAGAAGCTGTAGAAAAATATGCTGAAGATATTCTTTCATCCGGATGTGATTTAGTCATCGCCTCTGTGGGAGCTTTGGATGACAAAGACTTCAGAGAACATATTATCAAGGTCGCAAAAGATCATGAACGTCACATCTATGTCACCAGCGGCGCAATCGGCGGCATGGACATCATGTCTACTTTCGCAGCATACGGCAATCCTGAAGTCAGCATTGTCAGCGTAAAACCACCACAGGTTTATGACAACTCTCCGTATTTGGCCAATAAGCCGGTACGTAGAGATCAAGAAGTGGTGGTGTTTGAAGGTGACGTACACGCAGCTATAAGAGGTTTTCCAAGAAACGTTAACGTTTCCGCAGCTACAGCCTTGGCCTCACATGCACATGACATGAAAGTCAAACTGATCAGCGATCCAAGTGCAACAAGAAATACTCATACGGTAACTTTGCATAATCCGATTATGGACGCACAGCTTACCTTCTCTGCTGAACCGGATCATGAAAACGAAAGAGCCAGTATGTCAGCAGCCTGGAGTGTTATCGCTCTTCTGAAGAATTTATCTTCTCCGCTTTCCTTCTTCTAGCTGGACAACCTTCTTAGATACGAAGCCTCGCCCAAACGCGAGGCTTTCTAATTGTGGACAAGATCGAGTAGAGGGTTGGGTTGCCCCGTCCCCCTCTCACAGCACCCACCGTACGGTTCCGTAGTGGGCGCTTCATTAACAAATCGCCATAAAGCGGAGAGAATATAACCCTAATCTGGCGAAACGGGCGTTCTTGATGGTTAGGTTCATATGAGCCTGACCCGAGTTCCACCATGCACCTCTGCCATTAACCGAACTTTTCCAGGCGGTCTCGAGATCCAGACCTAGTTTGATCAGGTTCTGTGCCCTAGTTTTCGGCCTCTTCCATGCAATCCAAATAAGTTCCCGAAGATGATGTCGGATTCGTTCATCCATCTCATTCCAAAATTGCTTCCTGGTGTCCAGTCGATAGTAGTTTCTCCATCCTCTTAGGACTGGCGTCAATCTTTCTATCGTCTTTTTCAAAGAAGTTCCTCGTGCTGAGTTAAACATCTTGTGGAGTTTCGTCCATAGTCTCTTCATCGACTTTTCCGCCACGACAATACGCTTACTGTCTGCTTTGGAGAACGTGTAGCCAAGAAATGTTGAGTCCTTAGGACGAAAGGTTCCGCTCTTGTCACGATTAACTCGTAACTTGAGCTCTCCTTCCACGTATTGTGTGATGCTGTTTAATACTCGTTGAGCTGCTTTCTCAGATTTAACGTATATGTTGCAGTCATCGGCATATCTGACGTGACTCAGCCCTCTAGACTCGATTTCCCAATCGAGTTCGGTGAGCATAACATTTGACAACAGTGGACTTAAGGGGGAGCCTTGTGGAACCCCTTGGGTCCTAGGGCTTACAAGCCCCTCTTCCATGATACCTGCGTTGAGGTATCTCCTGTATAGAGAGACGCCCTGCTGGGCGCACAAAAACAAAACCCTCGGAGCCGTAATGACTTCGAGGGTCTGTTTTAAATAATTGAGCCCGGAGGCTACCTACTTTCGCAAGAAATACAACTCACTATCATCGGCGTGGAGGCGTTTCACTGTCCTGTTCGGGATGGGAAGGAGTGGTTCCACCCTGCTATGGCCTCCGGGCTTTAACTT
>Ga0209064_1000580_pt1 | contig 78954 bp, 64 predicted proteins | sample Inofromicrocosms_FD_187498 | JGI IMG/M metagenome (GOLD analysis project Ga0209064, IMG submission 187498) | Mouse cecum microbial communities from Vienna, Austria - Inoculum for glucosamine and mucus D2O microcosms (SPAdes) (version 2) | ecosystem: Host-associated > Mammals > Digestive system >...
TGTTCTCTTTTTTTATCTGCATTTTTCGTCATCATAAAAAACACCGCCCTTCTGATATTTATTATATCAGAAAAGCGGTTCCAACAATAGCAAAACCCTGCAAAAGCAGGGCTTTGTCTACAGTCTGTGCTGTAAAACAGCTGATATCCAGTTGTTTTGCGGCACTTCTTTTATTTAGCGTATGATAATATAGATATTACAGCGATTTTCCGACTCCGATTTGATAATACTCGAATCCCATCTTCTTTAATTCTTTGGCATCGTACTGATTTCTGCCGTCAAAAATAATGGGATTTTTTAACCGCTTTTTGATTTCGTCCATATCGGGAGAACGGAATTCCTTCCATTCGGTAACTAAAATCATGGCGTCAGCATTATTTAAAGCGGTGTATTTGCTGGTAACATAAGTAACTTTGTCGTTGCCTTTTAAATAACAGGTCTGGGCTTCCTTAATGGCTTTGGGATCATATGCGGTTACGGTTGCACCTCTTTTGGTCAATTCTTCTATAATGGTAATGGAAGCGGCTTGCCTCATATCGTCGGTATCCGGTTTGAAAGCAAGTCCCCATACGGTAAAATTTAAACCGGTTAAATCTTCTCCGAATCGTTCTGTTATTTTGCGGGGAATGACCAGCTTCTGGTTGTTATTGACAGTTTCCACCGCTTCTAAAATGTGGGGCGTATGTCCGTATTGCTGACTGGTTTTTATTAAAGCCTGCACATCCTTGGGAAAACAGCTTCCGCCGTACCCACACCCTGCGTAAATGAAAGAATAGCCAATGCGTTTGTCGGAACCGATGCCCCGGCGTACTTTGTTAATATCAGCGCCTACTTTTTCACAGATGCTGCTGATTTCATTCATAAAGCTGATTTTGGTTGCCAGCATGGCATTGGCGGTATATTTGGTCATTTCCGCACTGGCGATATCCATGCGGATAAAATTTTCTGTATTGAGGATATAAGGTTTATAAAGCTGTTCCATAACGGAGAAGGCGTCGTCATTATCAGCGCCGATAACGATACGGTCGGGACGCATACAATCCCCCACGGCGGTGCCTTCTTTTAAAAACTCCGGATTGGAAATAACGTCAAAGGTTAAATCGCTGCCCCGTTTGTCCAGTTCTTTCTGGATTGCCGCCCTGACTTTATCGGCAGTACCCACAGGAACCGTGGACTTGTCGATAACATACATATGGCGTTTCATGGATGCCCCTATTTGCCCTGCAACCTCTAATACATAATGCAAATCTGCACTGCCGTCTTCTCCCATGGGAGTTCCTACGGCAATAAAACAGATATTGGCATGCTCCAAAGCTTCGGCAATGTCTGTGGTAAATCTTAAATGTCCCAGTTCGTAGTTGTTTTTTACCATACTTTCCAGACCGGGTTCGTAAATGGGGATAATGCCCTCTTTTAAATTATGAATTTTGGACGCATCCACATCTACGCACCAGACATCATTTCCCATATCTGAAAAGCATGTTCCTGTAACGAGTCCCACATATCCGGTTCCAATGACAGCGATTTTCATCTTTCTATCTCTCTTTCATTATATGATTGTTTAGCAAATATAAAATATACGGCCTTATTTTATCAGTTATATGTATAGATAGCAAGTGATAGTACTAAAATAAAGTTTTCACAATAATTCATTTTTAGCTGACTTTTGCTTACGAATTTCAGAATAATATCCCCTACAATTTCCCTTCCGTTTTCAATCGGGTAATATAAAAAAATCTTTCGTTTTCGCTTAAATTTGTAAACTGAATAAAGGAAATGGGGAGTTCCTTTAAGGGAAGACTGCATTTGGGGCACTTCTTTTTGTGACCGTTGAGCATATGCACGTGGTCGCATTTTTTGCAATAGTGAATATATAACATGTGTTTTTTGACCTTTCCTGTGAATATTCGAGGTTTTTCCTCTTGAAATTTAATAGTACTGTAAATGAAATTTTTACATATTTGTAAAAAAACGTCAATATCTATATGGAATAAATTCATCGCGGAATTTCGACAAAAATTCTTAGTGCAATTTCATGACAAATGGGTTACAATAAAAAGAGCGTCTAAAAATATTGATTATCAGGAGGACACAAAGAATGAGAACTTATTTGGTAACAGGCGGCGCCGGTTTTATCGGTTCCAATTACATTCACTATATGTTTAAAAAGTACGATAACGATATCCGCATCATCAATGTAGACGCATTGACTTATGCGGGAAACCTTGAAAATCTGAAAAGCGTTGAGGAAAGAGAGAACTATATTTTTGTAAAAGCTGATATCTGCGATAAGGCTGCCATCAGCAAGATTTTTGCGGAAAACGATATTGACAGGGTAGTGCATTTTGCGGCGGAAAGCCATGTGGACAGAAGCATTCGCAATCCCGAGGTGTTTGTCCAGACCAATGTGTTGGGAACTGCAGTTATGTTAAACTGTGCGAAAGAGGCATGGGAGCTTCCCGACGGCACGTTCAAAGAGGGAAAGAAATTTCTTCATGTATCCACAGATGAGGTATACGGCTCCTTAGAGGAGGACGGCGGTTATTTCTATGAGACAACCCCCTATGCTCCCCACAGCCCCTACTCCGCGTCCAAGGCCAGCTCGGACATGCTGGTAAAGGCTTATATGGATACCTACCACTTCCCGGCCAACATCACGAACTGTTCCAACAATTACGGACCCTTCCAGTTCCCGGAGAAGCTGATCCCCCTGATTATCAACAATGCGCTGCAGGGCAAAAAGCTTCCTGTTTACGGAGACGGAAAAAATGTCCGTGACTGGCTGTATGTGGAGGATCATGCCAAGGCCATCGACATGGTACAGGAGCAGGGCAGATTATTTGAGACCTACAATATAGGCGGACATAACGAAAAACAGAATATTGAGATTATCAACATTATCCTGGAAACCTTACAGGAAATGCTTCCCGATTCCGATCCCAGAAAGGCTCTTGTGAGCAAGGATCTGATTACCTATGTGGAAGACAGAAAGGGACATGACAGGAGATATGCCATTGCGCCGGATAAAATCAAGGCGGAAATCGGCTGGGAGCCGGAAACCATGTTCAAGGAAGGCATTAAAAAGACCATCCAGTGGTTCTTCAAGCATGAAGAGTGGATGAAAAACGTCACAAGCGGCGACTATCAGAAATATTACAATGAGATGTACAAATAATACGGTCGGTGGTACGTTTATGACGAAAGACGTATGGGATGAAGGAAAATATAATGATTTTTTGGTAGAAACATGTTAAGGAGCAGAATATGAAAGGTATTATTTTGGCGGGAGGAAGCGGGACAAGGCTTTATCCTTTGACGAAGGCAATTTCCAAACAGATTATGCCGGTGTATGACAAACCGATGATTTATTATCCCTTATCTACCTTAATGCTTGCAGGCATCAGGGAAGTGCTGATTATTTCCACACCCAGGGATCTTCCGGTATTTGAAGATTTGTTCGGGACGGGAGAACAGCTGGGCATGAGCTTTTCCTATGCGGTTCAGGAAACGCCTAAGGGGCTGGCGGATGCTTTTATTATCGGAGCGGATTTTATCGGCAGCGACAGCGTGGCTCTTGTTTTAGGAGACAATATATTTTACGGGCAGAGCTTTTCACAGGTTTTGCGCAGGACGGCGGAGCGCATCGAAAAGGAAAAAGGAGCGACGATCTTCGGATATTACGTCAGAGACCCCAGAGAGTACGGCGTTGTGGAATTTGATGAAGAGGGCAGGGCTTTATCCATTGAGGAAAAGCCGGAGAATCCAAAGAGCAATTATGCGGTGCCGGGACTTTATTTTTATGATAATGATGTGGTGGAGATTGCGGCAAATGTAAAGCCTTCTGCAAGGGGCGAAATTGAAATTACAAGTATCAACAATGAATATCTCACAAGGGGAACCCTTCAGGTGGAAACCTTGGGAAGAGGTTTTGCGTGGCTGGATACAGGCAATCATGATTCTCTGCTGGATGCATCGGATTTTGTGGCGGCATTCCAGAAGAGGCAGGGATTATATATTTCCTGTATTGAAGAAATAGCATACAAAAGAGGTTTTATTGACAAAGCTCAGCTTTTAAAACTGGCGGAGCCTTTGATGAAGACCAATTACGGTAAATATCTGGTAGAGGTAGCGAATGGACTCTAGGCTGAAAAAACAGGTCATTGCTGTGGCGGTGCTTATGATTACTCTGGTCGTGGCAATGGTAGTTGGAGCAAATTATATACAGAAGCAGAAATCCATAAGGGCAGGCGAAAATGCCACAGGACAAGAGCCGGAAAATGTTGAGAGCGGCGGCAATGGCTCCAAAGCGGCAAATGAATACGGGCTGGACCCGAACCGGGATCCTAATGCATTTCTGGGAGATGAAGAGTTCTTTGATCCTTTAGCGCCGGAGTATTCAAACCCTGATATTACTCTGTCCCTTCTGGTCAGCTCAGTGGAAAAGGATATGCGGGTAAATGTGGTAAACGGCAGGGGAGAGCTTATAAAGGACCAGCCTTTTACCGTTACGCTGAAGGATTCCCAGGGGACGGAGCGCAATTATAAGGATGTGGATCAGGACGGCAGCATTTATATTGCGCCTGTTGAGCCGGGAGAGTATGAGATTTCCTTAAGGGAGACGGAAGGATATATTCTGGCGGAGGAGGCCATACCCGTTTCTGTAAAGGAACAGATAGACTATACGGTCATTGACGATATTTCTTTTATGATCAAGTCCGTGGATGAAATTAACGAGGCGGAAGAGGATACGGCGATTAACGATGCGGAGCTGAATGCGGACGGAACGGAAAGCAACAGACGGCTGGATGATGAAGACGCTCTTTTTGGCATTGATGTATCCAAGTGGAACAAGGAAATCGACTGGGAAAGCGTTAGGGCGGCAGGCGTTGATTTTGCCATAATCCGATGCGGTTACAGGGGTTCCAAGACGGGCGCCCTTGTAGAAGATCCTTATTTTAAGAAAAATGTGGAAGCCGCGGAAGCCGCGGGAATAAAGGTTGGAATTTATTTCTTTACCCAGGCGACCAATGAAATCGAAGCGGTGGAGGAAGCCAGTATGGCGCTGATGCTGTGCAGAAATTATAAGCTGGCTCTCCCTATTTTCATTGATACAGAAGGCGCAGGCGGAAACGGCAGGGCGGACGGACTGGGCGTGGAGACCCGGACGGCGGTTTGTGAAGCTTTTTGCCGCACCATTGAAAATTCCGGCTTTAATGCCGGGGTATATGCCAGCAAAAACTGGTTTATCAACAATTTAAGTACAGAAAATCTTTCGGACTATACCATCTGGCTTGCCCAGTATTCCAGGGAGGCAACCTATGATGGGCGTTACGATTTATGGCAGTATACCTCTGCGGGCACCATAGAGGGTATTGAGACCCGGGTGGATTTGAATATGTGCTATAAAGATTTTTAAAGGATGCAATATGGAAGAAAACAACGAAAATCTATTAGAATATTATAAAGAGGCTTATGACAGGGAAAAGCAGCGGGGGAGCGAATTGGCGGAAGAACTGGCGGATGCCAATGCCAAAGCGGCGGAGCTTTCCATGCAGTTAAACAGGATCAAAGGTAATCCTCTATGGAAAATGTCAAAGCCCCTCCGGGTGATCATGCACTTTTTTATCCGTAATTACCAGAGGCTGGCGGCTCATGGGAATCCCCGGGGAATCGCCCACAAATTAAAGAGCAAATGGATCGAGAAGCGGGCCATGAAGCAGCACGGGAAAAGGAGTTTTCCCGATGGGGCAAGGCGGAGAACGGAAGAGGAAACGGGCTTTAGCAGGGATATTACAATCAGTATTCTGGTTCCTTTATACAATACCCCCAAAAAGTTTCTGACAGAGATGATGGATTCTGTCTTAGCGCAGACATATCACAAATGGGAGCTGTGCTTAGCCGACGGCTCCGACGACGCCCATGCCTACGTAGGAAAAATCTGCACGGAATATGCGGATATGGACAAGCGGGTTAAATATCAGAAGCTTTTAAGCAATGAAGGGATTTCCGGCAATACGAATGAATGCTATAAGATGGCATCAGGGGAATATATCGGTTTATTTGATCATGATGACATTCTTCATCCCAGCGTTTTGTATGAATATATGAAAGCCATATGTGACAAGGACGCGGATTATATCTATTGTGATGAGGCGACTTTCAAAAACGGCAATATCGATAAAATGATTACGTTGCATTTTAAGCCCGATTATGCGGCAGATAATTTAAGGGCCAACAACTATATCTGTCATTTCAGCGTTTTTTCAAGAGAACTGTTAGAGGGAACCGAATTATTCCGTTCCCGCTTTGACGGCAGCCAGGACCATGATATGATCCTACGCCTGACTTCAAAGGCGGAGCATGTGGTTCATGTGCCCAAGCTTCTTTATTATTGGCGCTCCCACAAGGGAAGCGTGGCGTCGGACATCAGCGCTAAGACCTATGCCATAGAAGCGGCGAGAGGAGCGGTAGCGGATCATTTAGGCCAATGCGGGTTCAAGAATTTTAAAATCGAAAGCACAAGGGCTTTTGAGACTATCTTCCGAATCCGTTATGAGCTTACAAGGCATCCGCAGATTTCCATTATTATTCCAAATAAAGACCACTTTGCAGATTTAAAACGGTGTATTGATTCCATTCTGGACAAATCCACCTATGAAAATTATGATATTGTGGTGGTGGAAAATAATTCCGTTACGGATGAGATTTTTGTCTATTATGAAGAAATCAAAAAGCATCCCCGTATTCAGGTGGTAACCTATGAAGGCGAATTCAACTATTCCAAAATCAACAACTTCGGCGCAGGATTTGCAAAAGGGGAATATCTGCTTTTATTAAATAACGATACAAAGGTCATTACCGTGAACTGGATGGAGGAAATGATGATGTACGGTCAGCGTCAGGACGTTGGCGTGGTAGGCGCAAAGCTGTACTATGACGACATGACCATTCAGCATGCAGGCATTGTCATAGGTCTTGGAGCCCACAGAACGGCAGGGCATACCCACTATAAGGTCAATAAGGAAAACGTGGGATATATGGGCAAGCTCTGTTATGCCCAGGACGTTTCCGCAGTTACCGGAGCATGTATGCTGGTGCGTAAGGAACTGTATGAGGAGCTTTCGGGCTTAAGCGAAGAATTTGCCGTTGCTTTAAATGATGTGGATTTCTGCTTAAGAGTCCGTGAAAGAGGTCTTTTAGTGGTGTTTACTCCCTTTGCCGAGCTGTTCCATTTTGAGTCCCAATCCAGAGGCTCTGACTTAAAGCTTTCCAAAAAGGAAAGGCAGAGGCTTGCCAGAGAAAACGCGGGCAGGGCGGAAGGAGAAAAGGAAGGAAAAGCCCGGGACAACAGCAGCCGGTATAATAAAGAGGCGGCTTTGTTCCGCAGCAAATGGAAGGAGCTTTTGAATGCGGGAGACCCTTATTATAACGTGAATTTTTCCTTAGACCGCAGCGATTATTCTTTAAAGCTGCATCAGAGCGGCGGCGACGGAAAAAATCAGGGGCAGTGATCCGGCTGCAGACAGGGAAATGCCTAAATGAAAATGAAATAAACGGCGGGTTTTTGACCGTAGAAATAAAAGAGAAAAGAGGATTTGAACATGAGCTACAAGGATACATTTCAGTTTTGGCTTGAGGACGATTATTTTGATGAGAAAACAAAGGAAGAGCTGCTTGCCATCCGCAACAATGATGCGGAGATAGAAGACCGTTTCTTTAAAGACCTGGAATTTGGTACAGGAGGGCTTAGAGGCGTCATCGGAGCAGGCACCAACCGCATGAATTTTTATACGGTCAGAAAAGCAACCCAGGGCCTTGCCAATTATATTTTAGAGCAAAAGGGAGCGGATAAGGGCTGTGCCATCGCATATGATTCGAGAAGATTCTCCCCCGAATTTGCAAAGGAAGCTGCGCTGTGTCTTGCGGCTAACGGAATCCATGCTTATTTGTTCGACGCATTAAGACCTACGCCGGAATTATCCTTCGCTCTTAGAAAGCTTGGCTGCATTGCGGGAATTGTTATTACCGCAAGCCACAATCCCCCGGAGTACAACGGCTACAAGGTGTACTGGGAGGACGGCGCACAGATTACCGCGCCCAAGGATAAAGAGATCATTGAAAAGGTAAGAGAGGTTATCGACTACCATACGGTTAAGACCATGGGGGAAGCGGATGCGAAAGAGGCGGGGCTTTTAACCGTGATCGGCAAAGAAATCGACGACGCTTATATGGCGGAGTTAAAGAAACAGATTATTCATCCCGAGCTGATTCAGAAGATGGCGGAGGAAATTACCATTGTTTACACGCCCCTGCACGGAACGGGCCTTGTGCCGGTTACAAGAGTACTGGAGGAGCTGGGCTTTAAAAGGGTATATGTGGTAAAGGAGCAGGCGGATCCCGATCCGGAATTTACCACACTGGAATATCCCAATCCCGAAGACCCCAAGGCATTTACCCTTGCCATAAAGCTGGCAAAGGAAGTAAAAGCGGATATTATTCTTGCTACGGATCCGGATGCGGACAGATTGGGGGTATATGCCCTTGATAAGGCTACGGGAGAGTATGTTTCCTTTACGGGAAATATGTCGGGAATGCTGATTGCATGGTACTTATTATCGGAAAAGAAAGCTATGGGCACTATGCCGGCTGATCCTGCCCTGGTTAAAACCATTGTTACAACCAATATGGCAGATGCGCTGACGAAGGATTTCGGCGTGACCTTGATCGAAGTCCTCACAGGCTTTAAATATATCGGAGAACAGATTAAATTCTTTGAGCAGGATCACTCCCATGAGTATGTATTCGGCTTAGAAGAAAGCTACGGCTGTCTGGCGGGAACCCATGCAAGGGACAAGGATGCGGTCGTTGCGGTAATGTGTCTGTGCGAGGTTGCCGCGTACTGCAAATCAAAGGATATGACCCTGTGGGATTTAATGCTGAAATTATATGAAGAGTACGGCTATTACAAGGAAGGACTGCACACGGTTACCTTAAAGGGAGTAACCGGACAGGCCAAAATCGGGGAAATCATGAATTCCTTCCGCGCAAATCCCCCTAAGGCTTTCGGGGAATTCAAGGTAACTGCCTTTAGGGACTATGAAACGGATACGGTTATAAAGGCGGATGGCAGTAAAGGAAAGACAGGACTTCCAAAGTCCAATGTATTGTATTTTGATTTGGAGAATGACTGCTGGTGCTGTATGAGACCTTCAGGAACAGAACCGAAAATTAAATTCTATATGGGCGTTAAGGGCGAAAGCCTTGAGGACGCCGGTAAACTGTTGCAGGATCTGACAGAGGACGTTCTTTCGCTGGTAGAGGAATAAGCTGCAAAAGGGCACATGAAGGAGAAAATGAAATGAAAAAACTAATGGAACAGATTTTGAAATTCGGTGTGGTAGGCGTGATCTGCTTCGGTATTGATTTTGTCATTACTCTGGGAATTTCGGCAGTTTTACGAGGCATGGGAAAGGAGACGTCTACAGCGGCTTTGATCGGCGCATTCTTCGGTTTTATGGTTTCCGTGATCGTCAATTATCTTCTGAGCATGAAATATGTCTTTGTGCGCAAGGAGAACATGGACAGAAAAAGGGAATTTATCATTTTTACCATATTAAGTCTCGTGGGTCTTGGAATCAACGAAGGGATTATCAAATTTTCCATTGATGTGATCTATCTTCATGTATCGGCCCTGGCCAAAGTGCTTACGCCGGGAATGGCAACGGCGGCGGCAAAGATTGCGGCAACGGGCGTTGTTATGGTTTATAATTTCGTGACGCGAAAGCTGTTTTTAGAACAGAAGGATGAAAGCAAAAAAACGCGATAGAACCGAAAAGCAGAGAAGGCAGAATAGAATCAAAAAAGACAAAGAGAGCAAGATGTAAAGGGAAGAGGAAGCAGTAGAGGCCGCAAAACGGGAGGTTTTAAGATGAGTGAAAGAATGATGTTATTTATTCCGGCTTATAATTGTGAAAGGCAGATCATAAGAGTGTTAAATCAGCTGGATGGCAGTGTATTTGCATATTTTGAAGAGGTCCTTGTGGTTAATAACCGCAGCACGGATAAAACGGAAGCGGTTGTGCTTTCTTATATTTCCGAGCATCAGGAAATGCCTGTGAAGCTGATGCGGAATACGGAAAATTACGGACTGGGCGGTTCCCAGAAAATGGCATTCCACTATGCGGTGAACCATGGTTATGATTATGTCTGTATGCTTCATGGGGATGATCAGGGCAATATTAAGGATTTTCTGCCCATGCTTGCAAAGGGGATTTATATGAAACACGACTGCGTGCTGGGAGCCAGATTTATGAGAGGCTCAAAGCTTTCGGGATATTCTAAATTCCGTACCTTCGGAAACATCGTCTACGATTTTATTTTTGCCTTTGTGACGAAGCAAAGGATTTTTGATTTAGGATCGGGCTTAAACTTATATAAGACTTCTATGCTTGAGGACGGATTCTTTGATAAATTCCCCGATAATCTGATGTTTAACTATGTGATGATTCTGGCTTCCCACTATTACAAACACGATATTCTTTTTTATCCCGTTTCATGGAGGGAGGAAGATCAGGTATCCAATGTGAAGATGGTTAACCAGGCTCTGAATGTGCTGAAAATGGCCTTTACTTATTTGTTTGACCACGAATATATTCATACGGAATTTAGAGAAAAGGTTCACGAGTCCTATACCTGTGAACAGATTACAGAGCTGGAGGACTAATGCATGTGGTGGCTGATACCCCTGCTTCTGGCAGGCTTTATATTGGTGCATACAGCCAAGATGTTAAGGCTCTATCTGGTTTTAATGGAGCATAAAATCGGATTCGGCAGGTTTGTACTGTTATATTTAAAGACGACCCTTGTTAATTTAATCATTCCGCTGAAATTAGGGGAGCTGTACCGGATTTTTTGTATCAGCAGGGAAACAAAGCACTGGCAGGTGGGTGTGTTGAGCATTCTGGTGGATCGCTTCTTTGATACGTTGGCTTTGTGCATAATTTTACTGCCTCTCGACATCTTTGTATTTGGGAAAATATCCTTTATTACTCTGTTGTTTATAGGCATTATGGCGTTGATCGTTATATGTTATGTATCTATACTGCCTACATTCCAGTATTTAAACAAATATATTATCAGGCAGAAATCCTCGGCAAGAGCCATGGCGGCATTAAAGGGACTGGACGTTGTCAAGGTATGGTATGACTTTACCCAGAACCTGATCAGCGGAAGATTTGCCCTGATTCTGCTGTTTTCCTTTGCAGGCTGGCTGTTTGAGATCGGGACCATTAAGCTTTTGGCGGCGTATTTGTGCATTCCCTTTGGAGTAGGGGATTTTACGGCCTATATAGAGGCTATATTCGGAATCGGCAGCAGCGAGCTGTTAAAACCATATACCCTTTACGGCATTTTATTAATGTTTGTATTTACCGTTATCGGAATTGCCGTAATGTTTTTAAAAAGCAGGAGTAAAAAGAAAGCATGAAACGGATTTACGTAGTTTATGATGACAGTCAAATGCCCGGCAGGGAAATCCGGACCATAACGGGAGGAAAAACCTTCGGGGAAACTATTTTCAAGAGGCTGACGCTTTTCCAGAGAATTTCCGATGAGATTCAGAAGGAACGCCAGGTTGCGGGAATTGTTGTATACAAAGGGAAAAAGGATGAGGAGGCGCTTTTTGACGCCCTTCCTTCCGGAGAGGAAAAGGCGGTCATTGTCCATCTTTATTCCAATTTCGGACTGGCGGATCGAAATGAATTTGCAGTTCTGTTAAAAAAAGCCGAATATATGCAGGAGCCTTATACGGCGTTTTGTAACGGAAAGCCGGCCATGACCTTTATGGATTGTGCGGATTCCTACAAAAAGGCTTTTCCTGTCTTAATTAACAGGGAATACGAGGGAGAAGCAATTGAAAATAATGCCTTTACGGATTTGTCATTAGGAGCTAATTTTTTGAACTTTATTACAGGAGGCTTTGACGCCAGATTTTTTAACGCCCTTGAAGGGGATGAGTATACGGTAACAAAGCGGTCTTCCAAAAAGGAAAAAATCAAGGCGGAATATGAATTTTATTATCTTTTGCCGGACGCCATGAAAATGTGGTTTGTCATGCCTTATGACTATAAGGAGGATGAAAACGGGGCATCCTATACCATGGAACGTTTTCATATGACGGATATTGCCATTCGTTTTGTCCACGGCGCTGTGGACACGGAAGAGCTTCGGGATATTCTGGACAAGCTGTTCTATTTTATCAGCCACAGGGAAACGAAGCAGGTGGATGCGGCGGAAGGAAAGAAAACAGCCCGCAGCCTTTATATTGATAAATTAAAGGAGCGCATGGAGGAATTGAAGTCCTGTAAGGAATATAAGGATTTTGACAGGATGCTTGCCATGGGTACGGACTATGAGGGTATGGAAGCCGTGGTTGCCCGTTATGAGAGCCTTTATGAAAAAATGGCTCTTGGTGCAGGCGGAACAAAAGCCGGATATTCCGGGGGAAGAGCCTATGACAGACTGGCGGTGGGCCATGGCGATCTGTGTTTTTCCAATATTTTGTATAACAGGGAATCGGAAATTTTAAAGCTGATCGACCCCAAGGGCGCTGTCAAAAAAGAAGATTTATATACAGACCCTTATTACGATCTGGCAAAGCTTTCCCATTCTATCTGCGGCGGCTATGATTTCTTTAACAGCGGGCTTTATGAAATTTCCATCAAGAGGGATTTAAAGCTGGAGCTGTCCATAGATGTGGATACTGCGCCTTATGCGGAAATTTTCCGCGAGTTTCTTGAGAAAAACGGTTTTTCCTATCCCCTGGTAAGGCTTTATGAGGCAAGCCTGTTTTTGTCCATGCTGCCCTATCATATGGACCAGCCGGGAAAGGTTTTCGGATTTTTGTTAAATGCGGTAAAAATATTGGATGAGGTGGATTTATGTACGAAGGACTGACATTTTGTTTTGATATCGACGGGACCTTATGTCCCATTAAGAAAAAAGATGAGGAATATATTGACCTTGTCCCTTTTAAAGAAATGGTGGATAAGCTTAAGGAGTACAAGGAAGGCGGGGCGAAAATCGTATTGTTCACATCCCGCAATATGAACAGCTATGGCGGCAATATCGGGTTAATCAACGCCAATACGGCTAAGGTTTTATTGAAATGGCTGGATAAATGGGAGATTCCTTATGATGAAATCATTTACGGAAAGCCATGGCCGGGACATAAGGGATTTTATGTGGACGACAGGACCGTGCGCCCGGATGAGTTTTTAAAATACAGCGTGGATGAACTGGATGAGATTTGCAAAAACAGCAGGTGCAAGGAATGAGAAAAAAGTTGCTCTTTATCAGCGTATTTCTGCTGGTTGTAACGGCAGTTGTGCTGTTTTCACAGGACAGGGGACCTTCCGTGCTGGTGGCGGGAGAGGAAAAAATTGAAAGCATAAAAGCCAAAACAAAGCCTTTGGAGGAGGAGTTTGTGCTTTTTTTTGAAGGAGAGGCTCTGCCCTATAACGAAGCAGAGCATACTTTTTATCTGCCTGTGGATATGACGGATTCCCGGTGGGAAACGGGGAAATTTTCCGGCAGCTTTTTTAAAGAGGATGAGAAGGAACAAAAGGCCGGGGAAGGTCGGGAAGCGGATTTGCTTTTTGCGGAAAGCTATAAAGAAAACAGTAAGCAGACAGCCGTCGCTTCAGGTAAGCAATTTTCATTTCTGGCCCTTACCAAAGCCGGTTACGGGGAATATAAGCTGGTATTTACGGGACTTCCCATGATAACCTTTACAGGGACGGAATATACTGCCGACGATGGCAGCCAGATGTATTGTCTGAGAGTTTATGATACCAGCCATGAAAACAACTGGGTAACGGAATGCCATGCCCAGGCAAGGCTTCGGGGAAATACCAGCTTAAGCTATGAAAAGAAGAGCTTAAGACTGTATTTAAAGGAATTGAAAAAGGACGGAACCTTTGAAAAGAGCAATGAAAATCTTTTAGGGCTTCGGGATGACGATGACTGGATTCTGAATGCCTTGTATGCGGATAATACGAGAATCAGGGACCAGCTTTGCATTGAATTGTGGAATGAAGTGGGAGCGGCAAATAACCCTTACGGGCAGAATTTCGGCACACAGTCAGCCATGGTAGAGGTTGTTATCGGAAACGGCTATCAGGGAATTTATGATTTAATGGTTCCCATAGACAGAAAACAGCTGGGGATGGACGCGGTTTCGGATCAGCTGTCCCGTGGAGAAGCCATAGTGGAACGGCTTTATAAAAAGAAATATACGGCTCCGTGGAATGCAGGAGATTTTACGGGAGAGCTTCCCGATCCAAACCAGCCTGACTACAGAGGCGGTTTCTATTTAAAAGGAGATACGGTTTTACAGAATGAGGAAGAGTGGAAGCCCCTCTATGATCTGGCGGCTCTTTTGGAAGCGCCTGACGAGGATTTTGCGGCAGGCATTACAGAAATGGCGAACCGGCAGAACCTTATTGATAACTGGCTGTTCTATCAGGCCATTGCAGGATTTGACAATGAGAATAAAAACATGTATTATGTGGCGAGAAACAGAGGTGGCAGCTACTATGGTTATTTTATTCCCTGGGACATGAATCTTTCCTTTGGTGCGGTCTATGCGGAGAATGTATATTACTGCGCGGAAAGCCCGGAGGTATTGACAGAGATGATTTCCTGGCAGCCTGCCCAGAGAATGCTGGAGCTTGATGCAGAGGGTTCCAGAGCCTTGGCGGCGGATACATGGATGAACTGGAGAACGGGAGCTTTTTCTGATGAAGCCCTGTGGAACCGGATTGCATCCTTGGAGCAGCGGGTTAAAAACTCCGGCGCATTTGCCAGGGAAAACGCCAGATGGCCCAATGGAAACCAGAATGAGGATTTCAGCTTTTTATATGATTTTGCCCTTGCCAGGATGAAGGTCGTTGATGAGTGGATAGCAAAGCTTTCCGGTACAGGAAATGATAATGGAAGCGGAATAGACGGTGCATGGGATGCTGTGGCAGGCGAGGAAACGGGGAATGAGCCGGATGCTGTGACAGAAAACGGTTCGGATATGGTAACAGCCGGCCCGAGAGACATTATAACAGATGAGGACGCGCCGGTACGGGATGACTGACCTTTTGGAAAAGCCGGAGGATAAGGAATGGAATTCAGGCATGAATATAAGTTTATCATATCGATTTCCCAGTCTTTGCTATTAAAAGAACGGCTTTCGGGACTGATGAAAAAGGATATTAACAGCGGCAAAAAAGGCAGTTATGAAATCCGAAGTATTTATTTTGACGATATTCACAATTCCTGCTTTAAGCACAATGAGGCGGGTACTGACCCCAGGGCCAAGTACCGCATTCGCAGCTATGGCGTTTCCGATGAAAAAATCGTGCTGGAAAAAAAGATCAAGCAAAACGGCATGACGAAAAAACGGCAGCAGCAGCTGACAAAGGATCAATATGAAATCTTAAAAAGATGTGATGATAAAGGGATTCTAAAAAGGGCGTCGGATAAGGAACTGTTTTTTCACGACCAGCCGCCCCTTGTGCAGGAGCTTCTTTCCTTAAAGCAGATGCGGCGGATGCAGCCTAAGGTCATTGTGACATATGAAAGAACGCCTTTTGTTGAAGAGGCGGGAAACGTCAGGGTTACCTTTGATGACAATATTGCTTCTTCCGCAGAGTTTGACCTGTTTTTCTCCCACAGACTGCCCAAACGTCCCGTTATGCCTGTGGGACAGACGTTAATGGAAGTGAAGTTTGACGAATTTTTACCGGAATATATCAAGAAAACACTGGAAATTGGAAGGCTGTCCCAGACAACCTTTTCCAAGTACTATTTGTGCAGGAGATACAGCTTATGAATACTTTCTCGGATATTTTTAAAAAGTCCTTTTTGGAGGGCTTTAACAGCGGCGACATTACTACGGGAAGAATCCTGGTAACCCTGGGCGTTACGGCGGTTCTGGCGGCATATATCTTTATTGTATATTATACGGCGACGAAGAAAACCTTTTATAATAAAAGCTTTAATATTTCCATGGCGCTGGTAGCGGTCATTACATCCGCCATTATCCTGGCCATGCAGTCCAATCTGGTTATTTCATTAGGTATGGTGGGCGCCCTTTCCATCGTCCGTTTCAGAACGGCAATCAAGGATCCTATGGATCTGATGTTTTTGTTCTGGTCCATCAGCACGGGCATTATCTGCGGCGCTAATATGTATACCATTGCGCTTTTGTCAAGCCTGATTATTACAATAGGACTGTTTTTGCTGGAGCTGACTCCCGTAGGAAGGGCGGCAAACCTTCTTGTAGTCAGCATGGAAAAGGCGGAAAAGGAAGAAGAGATTTTGAGCGCCGTAAAAGGCTTCAGCCGTGTCTGTCAGGTAAAATCCAGAAACCTGTCCGACGGGGGCATGAATCTGATTGTGGAATGCAAGCCTGTTAACGGGCAGGAACTGATTGTAAAGATAAAAGAAATAGAAGGCGTGTTCGGCGTATCGCTGATGGCACATGACGGGGAGGTAACGGTATGACGATCGTAATTACAATGGCGGGACTTGGTTCCAGATTTAAGAAGGCGGGCTATACAGTGCCCAAATATATGATAGAAGCCCATGGAAAGACCTTGTTTGAGTGGTCCATGGAAAGTCTTTCCGGTTTTGAACTTTCAAAAAACACCTGTATTTTTATTGTCAGGAAGGAAGATGAAGCAGCGGGCTTTATTGAGGAAACCTGCAGGAAGCTGGGTATTTTAAAGGTAAAGGTTATTGAAATCGATTATCTGACGGACGGACAGGCTACCACGGCTATGTTGGCGGCAAAGGAATGGGATCAGAAGGACTCTCTTATGATCTACAATATCGACACCTATGTGGAAGCGGGTCAGATGAATGCTTCCCAGATTGCGGGAGACGGTTTTATCCCCTGTTTTCATGCGGATGGAGACCATTGGAGTTTTGCAAAGCTTAATGAAGAAGGAAAAGTGGTGGAGGTACGGGAGAAAACCCGGATTTCCGATAACTGTACTTTGGGGGCTTATTATTTTAAGTCCTGCGGGCTCTATGAGAAATTATATAATGAATATTATTCTTCTGATGAGAAGCTGGAAAAGGGGGAAAAGTATGTGGCGCCCCTTTATAATTACCTGATCACAAAGGGTGGGGATGTGCGCATTTCCATTGTGGATTTTGACAAGGTTCATGTGCTGGGCACGCCGGAAGAACTGGATTATTTTAAGGAAAACTATAAGGCATGATGCAAAGTGTGAAGTTTTGGAAACCGAACAAAAAATTTATATGGATTGCCCTTATTCATTGGATTCTGACCTTTTTTACGGATCATATCATTTTTGAATATGTGATGTGGGATTTTTCCGATGTGACGCAGACGGTTAAAACAGCAATGACCTATGGGGCCAAGGCTGTTTTTCTGCTTATTCTGATTGGAATCTATCAGGGACTTTACTTCTTTTTTGCAAAAGCGGATAAGAGGCTTGTAAAGTATACCCTGATTTATTTTTGTATCAATATGATTCTGCTCTTCCTTGTCTGGCCGGGAATCTGGCGTATGGATGAGTTCGGCATTTTAAACAGTGCGGTTAAGCTTCTGCCCGTATTCTGGCAGAATTATCTGACCAGTCTTTTTTATGTATTTTCCCTGATGTTAGTTCCGGTTCCGTCAGGAGTGATCATTGTGCAGTGCGCTTTGATTTCCCTTATGGCGGGATATATTATAAGGTTTTTTGTGAACTGCTTTGGGAAAAGCGGACTTTTTGCATTTCTGCCGTTTCTGCTTTTCCCTGTGCTGGATTCCAACTTATATCCCATGAGGATGAGCTTATACGGGGTTCTGGAATTGTTTTTGCTGGTGCTTCTTTTTGAAAAGAAAATAAATTCCGGAAAGATAATTGTCCAAAGAGACGGAAGTGATGAAAGAGAAAGCGGAAAGTGTGCAAATGGTAAATGGAGCATAACAGGTTCGTGGATATTTATCTGCATTCTGGGAGCTGTCGTTACGGTATGGCGGACGGAAGCCATTTACTATTTTCTGCTGTTTCCGTTACTTTTAGTCATTCTGTTCATAAAGAATATGGATAGAAAAGCTTTGGTCAGGATAATCTGTACCTATCTGGTATGTTCCTTATGTCTGTTTGTGCCCCAGACCGTGGGGGATAAAATGACCAGCGGAAACCAGTATGATCTAACCAGTGTGGTGCTGCCGCTCATTCCCCTTGTAGAAAAGGCCTATGGACGGGAGGAATGCAGGGAGCAGCTAAATGCCATCGATCAGGTCATTGATGTGGAAATGGCGGTAGAAGGGGCTAAGGAGAATAAAAGCGGTATCAGCCTGTTCTGGAGCCGGCCTGATTTCCAAAGGGAATACACGGATGAACAATATAAAGCATTTAAAAACGCCTATTACGGATTCATTATGAAATTTCCCGCGGTTTTTCTGGCAGAGCGGTGGGACTGCTTTGTCCATTCCGTAGATTTGCTGCAGAATACCACGGAAATCTTTACGGTAGAAGGAGTGGCCAATTATGATGCTTTCAGGGAATATCCCGGAACCGCTCCCGTAGACGAGAGCATGAGAAATGCAGTTATCAGGCTGTTGGAATGGCGGAGTACGGAGGACTATGAGACGAAAAAAACGGGTTACTCCGTTATCTACGGAAATATAGTGCCAATCTGTATTCTTCTGTCTGCCTGGGCAGTTTGCCTGGTAAGGAGGAAATGGCATGAATTTTTCCTGTTATCCCTTCCCTTGGTAAAGGCGCCCCTGATTTTCCTGACAGCCCCTTCCAGATTGTTTATGTACTATTATTCTTTATATTTAACAGGATACTTTGCACTTCTGTATCTGTTTCTTACAATTTGGAAAAAGCTGGAAGGACCCGTAAAAAAGACCATTGCCTACGGAAAAAGAAACGGAATAAAAGCGGCTTTTCATGCAGCCATGGAGCGGGTGGATAAGGGGCATCAGGATGAAATGTCCCGCCTTGCGTCGGATTATAAAGGGTGCAGGGAGTGGAGCATATCCATGGAGCGGGAAAAAATGGAAGACGAGATGAAAGCCCAAAGGACGTATCGATTCCCTTATGAACCGCTTATCAGTATTGTGGTGCCTGCCTATGAACCCCGTAAGGCCTTTATGAAAGAATTAATAACAAGCGTAATTGAACAAACCTATACAAATTGGGAACTGATCATTGCCGATGCGGGTAAAACTGCCGGCATAAGGGAAGTACTGGCGGAATTTTCCGGGGATGTGACGGATGCTGTTAAGTACAAAAAATTAGAGGAGAATAAAGGAATTTCTGAAAATACCAACGCCGCTGTGGAGGAAGCAAAGGGAGATTATATCGCTCTTTTGGATCACGATGATCTATTGACTGAGGACGCATTGTATTCCATGGTGGAGAGAATCAACCGGTGTGATGATAGAGAAAGGATTCTGGCAGTTTATTCCGATGAGGATAAATGCGACGGGAATGGAGAGAATTTTTACGAGCCCCATTTTAAGCCGGATTTTAATCTGGATTTGCTGCTATCCAATAATTACATCTGTCATTTTTTGATGGTAGAAGCCGGTGCCATGAAGGAATTGAAGCTTCGTAAGGAGTTTGACGGCGCCCAGGATTATGACCTGGTACTGCGTCTTTCGGCGAGGGCGGATTCCACAAAGGAGAAAATCCTTCATGTGCAAAAGGTGCTCTATCACTGGCGCTGCCATGAGGGGTCCACAGCAGTTAATACGGAAAGCAAACGCTATGCTTACGACGCCGGCCGGAAGGCTTTAGAGGCTTATTATAAGGAAAAGGGAATAGAAGGCGTCCGGGTGGAAGACAGCTCCCATCTGGGATTTTACCGTACTTTGTACAGTCCCGATATTTTTGCGGCAAGGAAGGACGTTGCGGCGGTCTGCGGCAGGGTCATAGAGAAGGGACTGGTTACGGGGGGACCTGAATTGGAGTCCTGCCTTTTGTTTAAGGGCTTGAAAAAAAACAGCAGCGGATATATGCACAGAGCGGATACCAGGCTGGATGTGGATGCCGCAGACGAAAGGGCCTTAAAGCTGCGGCCCGGGCTTGGCTGTACGCTGGAAGAAGCGTTGAAAAAGGGCATGAAACTGGTATATGACCCTGAATTTATAAAAATTTTGTGAAAAAATTATGATGAATTTGTCAAAAAGTACCATTAGGCTGCGAATTATATTATAATGGTAAAAATTGCAGGGCAGGAGGACATTCATCCTATGTCCGGGCAACTAAGGCAGTCAGGATAACAGAGGAGCCATAATGAAAACGACGGTGGTAATTCCCAATTATAACGGAGTCCAATATCTGCAAAACTGTATAAAAAGCCTTTTGAATGCAAGAAAAAAAGGGGATTTCCATATACTGGTTGTGGATAACGGCTCTGTGGACGGAAGTCTTGATGCGGCAAAGGAATATGAAGCAAAAGGTATTTTGGAGCTTAGGGCATTTTCTGAAAATACGGGATTTTGCAAAGCGGTTAATGAAGGAATCAAACGGTGCAAAACCAAATATGTCCTGCTTCTGAACAACGATACGGAAGTGACAGAGGGGTTCGTAAAGGAGCTGGAGGAGTTTATGGATGCGCATCCCAAGGCTTTTGCCGTTTCTTCCAAGATGCTTTCTTTAAAGGAGCCGGAGATTATTGACGATTGTGGGGATTTGTACTGCGCTCTGGGGTGGGCTTTCGGTCTGGGAAAAGGAAAGACTGCATCCCTATACGAAAAGGATGCGCGGGTATTTGCCGCCTGCGGCGGAGCTTCCCTGTATCGGAGGACGGTCTTTGACAAAATCGGTCTGTTTGACGAAAATCATTTTGCCTATCTGGAGGATATTGACATAGGCTACCGTGCGCTCATATACGGATATCGCAATTACTATTGCCACAGCGCAGTAGTGTACCATGCCGGAAGCGGCTTTTCCGGTTCCAGATATAACAGGTTTAAAATAGATTTATCTGCAAAAAATAGTATATATCTGGTTTACAAAAATATGCCCCTCTTACAGCAGCTTTTGAATCTGCCTTTTCTCCTTACGGGGTTTTTGGTCAAATGGCTGTTTTTTGTGAAAAAAGGGTTTGGAGCAACTTATTTTAAGGGGCTTATGAAAGGATTTTCCTTATGCTTTTCCGCTAAAGGAAGGGAAAAGAAGGTATCTTTTTCGGGAAAAAACCTTTTAAACTATGTATTTATTCAGGTACAATTGTGGTGGAACATTGTACGGAGAATAGCAGGCTGACAGGGATAAAATTGGTGGTTTTCCATGGATAACCACAGTAAATGTTACGGAATTGTTAAGGAATGATTAAAAAATATAACCTAAAAAGGTTGCCCTTTTTGGTGAAATAAGGTAAAATATCGGTTGTATATGAGAAAAGGTGATTCCCGTTGATAAAAGATAATCAAAAATATTTCAACAGGCTTCATGTAATTCTGGATGCTTTGGTTGTGGCAGCCGCTTATGCAATTGCATGGCTGATTAGATTTGAAAGCGGTCTCTGGAAGGAAGAGGGCGCGTTTATCGGTATTTTGGGCGCACGTACTTATTTTTTTGCGTTAGTGTTCATTATACCGGGATATCTGGTATTAAACCATTTATTCAATCTGTATACATCCAAGCGCTATTCCAGTGCCAAGAGAGATATTGTTAATGTTATAAAGGCCAATATGGTAGGTCTGGTACTGTTCTTGGGCATTTTGTATGTCATAGACCAGAAGGACTTTTCCAGAGGAATGATTTTTGTTTTCAGCGGGTTGAATATTCTGGGACAGAGCGGTACCAGAATCTGTATCAGAAAGCTTTTACGTTCCTTCAGACGGAAGGGTTATAATATTAAGTATGTTCTGCTGGTGGGATATTCCAAGGCGGCAGAGCAGTATATTGACAGGATTATGCAAAATCCCCAGTGGGGTTATATAGTCCGGGGCATTTTGGATGACCATATTCCAAGGGGGACTTTATATCGCGGCATTAAAGTACTTGGAACCATCGGTAATCTGGAAATTATCCTGCCTGAAAATAAGCTGGACGAAATTGCCATTACTCTTTCTTTAAAGGACTATGACAGTCTGGAGAGAATAGTAGGTCTGTGTGAAAAGTCGGGAGTGCATACAAAGTTTATTCCTGATTACAATAGTGTTATACCAAGCAAACCCTATACAGAGGACTTAAACGGGCTGCCGGTTATCAATATCCGTCATGTTCCCCTTAGCAATACCTTAAACAGTATGGCAAAGCGGGTTGTGGATTTTGTGGGAAGTATTTTTGCCATGATTTTGTTTTCCCCGATTTTCCTCATCGCAGCGATTGCGGTCAGAGCCACAAGCAGAGGGCCGGTCATTTTTAAGCAGGAGAGGGTGGGACTTCACAACAAGCCCTTTCAAATGTACAAATTCCGTACTATGGAGGTTCAGAAGCCGTCTAAAGAAAAGAAGAGCTGGACGGTTAAGGACGATCCCAGGGTAACGGACGTAGGCAGGTTTCTTAGAAGGACAAGCATTGACGAGCTTCCCCAGTTCTTCAATGTTTTTAAAGGGGATATGAGTCTTGTAGGGCCCAGGCCCGAAAGGCCGTTCTTCGTAGAAAAGTTCAAGGAAGAAGTTCCCAGATATATGATCAAGCATCAGGTCAGACCGGGCATAACCGGCTGGGCGCAGGTTAACGGCTACAGAGGGGACACATCTATCAGAAAGCGTATTGACTGTGATTTGTACTATATTGAAAACTGGACCATGGCGCTGGATTTTAAAATCCTGTTTCTGACGGTTTTCAAAGGATTTATCAATAAGAATGCGTATTAAGAAAGGATTAAAGAGTAAAAACTATGGCAGCTAAAAAGGGTTCCGGCGCATCGGGCGGAAAAAAAATGACTAAGGCTCAGCGCAGGAAAAGAAAACAGAAAAAAATTGCGATTCTTGCAATAGAGGCCGTTGTTGTTGTTGTTTTGATCGTTGCTTTATATTTTGTCAGCAAGTTGGATATCATACACAGGGAAGACATTAGTGACGAAGACATTGTTACCAACGATGATATTGAGGAAGGACTGTTGGTAGAGGCCGGCGACGTTACCATTAACGACAATATCGGCGGACATATGGAGGGATACCGCAATATTGCTCTCTTTGGCGTAGATGCCAGAAACAACAATCTGGGAAAAGGCGTCCGTTCTGATACCATTATTATTGCATCCATTAATGAAAACACGAAGGAAGTCAGACTGGTTTCCATATACCGTGATACTTATTTAAACCTTGGAAACGATTCTTATTCCAAGTGTAACGAGGCCTATGCCGCAGGCGGCGCAAAACAGGCCATTAATATGATTAACATGAATACGGATTTAAATATTACCGATTACGTTACGGTAGGCTGGGCAGCTGTGGCCGATACTGTGGACGCTTTAGGGGGTATCCAAATTGATGTGGATGCGGAGGAGTTGAAGCATCTGAACAATTATCAGGTGGAAACCTCCCAGTCCCTGGGCAGAAGCTTTACCAGACTGGAGCAGACAGGAATGGTTACCTTAGACGGAGTCCAGGCGGTTTCTTACTGTCGTATCCGTTATACCGCCGGCGATGATTATAAGAGAACCGAAAGACAGAGAGAGGTCATCCAGGCTCTTGCAGATAAAGCAAAGACGGCGACGCCCGATAAGCTGGATCAGATTGCCAACAAAGTATTCCCCCAGACGGCAACCAGCCTGACATTAACAGAGATTCTGGATCTTTTAAAGGATATTGCTTCCTACAATATTGTGGAGACAAGCGGCTTCCCTGCGGCAGAATACAGATCTACGGGAGTGATCAAAGCAGGAGGAAGAAATCACGGGGACTGTGTTATTCCTGTGGATTTAGAGACCAACGTTGTGATTCTGCATCAGTTCCTGTTCGGAGATGTGGAGGATTACAAACCTTCCCAGGCAGTACAGGGCTACAGTGACAGGATTCGTTCCGATACAGGAACGGCCAAACCCGATACGGGAGAAGAATAAAGGAATACCGTAAATCCACATGAATAAACAAAGCGGTACGCGGGATAAATTACAAAGAGGGCTTTAACCGGTCCTCTTTTTTTGTTATAATATATGTTAGCCATACAAGAAAGACAACAGGCAGTAAAGGAAGCGTAGAACATGGATACAGTGGATGTTATCATCCCCACCTATAAACCGGGCAAAGAGTTTTTGAAAATATTGGATATGCTTAAGATGCAGACGGTCAGACCTTCGCATATCATTATTTTGAATACAGAGGAAAAGTATTTTGAACGGCTGATTTTTGGAAGCGATTTTTCCCAAAAGCACAGCAGCTGTAAGGTTTACCATCATTCTAAGAAGGAATTTGACCACGGCGCCATACGCAACAGAGGCGTAAAGCTTTCGGATGCGGATTACTTTGTGATGATGACTCAGGACGCGGTACCAAAGGATGAGAAGCTCTTGGAAAAGCTGTTGGAACCCTTAAAGGAGAAAAAAGCGGCAGTATCCTATGCCAGACAGCTTCCAAAGGAAGACTGCAATCCTATTGAGCGGTTTACAAGGTCCTTTAATTATCCGGAGGAGTCCTGCTTAAAGGGAGAAAAGGATAAGGAACGGTTAGGGATTAAAACTTATTTCTGCTCAGATGTCTGCGCGGCTTATAATAAGGAAATTTTTGTCAGTCTGGGCGGTTTTGTGAAACGGACTTTGTTTAATGAAGATATGATTTATGCAGCAAAGGCGATAAAGAACGGATATATGATTGCCTATCAGTCAGAGGCAGAGGTTTATCATTCCCACAATTATTCGGCAAAGGAACAGTTTTGCAGGAATTTTGACTTAGGGGTTTCCCAGACGGATCATCCGGAGGTCTTTTCGGAATTTGCTTCAGAGAAAGAAGGCATCCGCATGGTAAAAGAAACCTCTGCATATCTTTGGAATAACGGATATAAGAGGATGATTCCAAGGCTTTTTGTTTTAAGCGCCTCAAAATGGCTGGGCTACAGGCTGGGAAAAGGTTATCACAGACTGCCGGATAAATTTGTCATGAAATGCACTTCGGATCCGGCTTATTGGAACAGAAAGGCATTAAAGCGGGCTGTGGAGCATATTGACGGAAGTAAAGGCTATGGAAAAAATCCTGACAAAGAAGGAGTATAAAATATGTGTGGTATTGTAGGCTATATCGGAAAGCGGCAGGCGGCTCCCATTATCCTGGAAGGGCTGTCAAGATTGGAATACAGAGGATATGATTCTGCGGGAATTGCCGTATTTGACGGAGATAAGATCAATATTTCCAAGGCGGCGGGCAGATTGAAGATTCTGGAGGAAATGACCCATAACGGGGAAACACTGAAGGGTTTTGTAGGAATCGGCCACACCAGATGGGCGACCCACGGAGTGCCCAGTACCATAAACGCCCACCCTCATTATAACAGAGAGGAAACCATTGCGGTGGTTCACAACGGCATCATTGAAAATTACATTGCTTTGAGGAAGATGCTTAAGGAGAAGGGCTATGAGATGGTGTCGGATACGGACACGGAAGTCGTTGCCCATTTGATTGATTATTATTATAAAGGGAATCCCTTAGAAGCGATTACCAAGGTTCTTCACAGGGTGGAAGGCTCCTATGCATTAGGGGTTATTTTCTCTGAGCATCCGGACCAGCTTTTTGCGGCAAGAAAGGATTCTCCCCTGATTGTAGGGCAGAATGAGGAAGGATGCTTTATTGCTTCGGATGTCCCTGCAATTTTAAAATATACAAGACAGGTAACCTATGTGGACAATCAGGAGATTGTGAGACTTAGGGGCGACCACATGCATTTTTATACAGTGGATGAGGAAGAGATAAAAAAGGAATCCGTAACCATAGAATGGGATTCCAAGGCGGCGGAAAAAGGCGGCTACGAGCATTTTATGCTGAAAGAGATGTATGAACAGCCCAAAGGGGTGGCGGATACCTTACTGCCCCGGCTCAAGGACGGCGAAGTGGTTATCGACGAGTTGAATATGACTGATGAAGAGCTTCTTTCGGTTAAGAAGATCTATATCGTGGCCTGCGGCTCCGCATATCATGCAGGAGTTACGGGAAAATATGTGCTGGAAAACCTGGCGCGGATTTCCGTAGAGGTGGATCTGGCGTCTGAGTTCCGCTACAGGAATCCGGTTCTGGAGGAAGGGGCCATGGTCATTGTGGTCAGCCAGTCGGGAGAGACGGCAGATACACTTGCCGCCCTTCGGGAATCCCAAAAAAGAGGCTTTAAGGTGTTAGGTATTGTGAATGTGGTGGGAAGTTCCATCGCAAGGGAAGCGGACAGCGTGCTCTATACATGGGCGGGACCGGAAATTGCAGTTGCCACTACCAAAGCTTATTCCACCCAGCTTATAGCCTTATATTTACTGGCTTTAAAATTTGCCAGGATCAGAAAAACAGTGGAAGATAAGAGGTTTGCAGGACTTTTAGAGGATTTGAAAAAGCTTCCGGACCAGATTGAGCTGCTTTTGTCCAACAAAAACCATATTCAGAAATTTGCAAACCGCTATATCGGCGCCAAGGATATTTTCTTTATCGGCAGGGGAATTGATTACGCCATTTCCCTGGAAGGCTCTCTGAAACTGAAAGAGATTTCCTATATTCATTCGGAAGCCTATGCCGCGGGAGAATTAAAGCACGGCACAATTTCCCTGATTGAGGAAGGGACGCTGGTGGCGGCGGTTGCCACCCAGCCGGAACTGTTTGCAAAAACAATCAGCAATATGGTGGAAGTTAAGGCAAGGGGCGCCTTTGTGCTGGCCGTAACCAATGAGGGAAATATGGAAATAGAAAAAGCGGCGGATTATGTGATTTATATTCCTGAAACCAATCCCTGCTTTGCCAATTCCCTGGCCATTATCCCCCTGCAGCTTTTTGGCTATTATGTGGCGGTGGGAAAAGGATGCGATGTGGATAAGCCCAGAAATCTGGCAAAATCGGTAACTGTTGAGTAACTGGATGAAAATGCAGTTTGATGTTTGGTAAAGTGGTGGTATACGATGGAAATGGACAGGGTACAGGAGCCGGAACACAAAAATGATTCGGGCGGATTGAAGAAAATGGGAAACAGCCTTTTGTGCGGCCTTATTTTCGGTTTGACGGCGGGGCTTATGATAGTGGTCATCCTGTCGCTCTTTCCCCGCAGCGGAGAAGGAGATCCGGGAAATGCCGCGGCAGGCACGGAAATGCTGGCGGCGGATAAGGAAGAGGAAGAAAAAGGCGGAGAGAAAGAGGAGAAATCCGCTGAAAATCCAGGGGAAAACGATGGCGATATCAAGGCGGCGGAAAGTACGGCGGAGAGTCAGACCGTGGTTACGGATGTGACAGAGGTAGTGGATAATGTTATGCCTTGTGTGGTTTCTATTTTCAGTACCTATGTAATTAATGAGGATTTCTGGGGATACCATTATGATTACGAAGCCGAGGGCGGCGGTTCGGGTATTATTATGGGCGAAAATGAAACGGAGCTCTTAATCGTAACCAATAACCACGTTGTGGAAGATTCAAAGGAATTAACGGTTCAGTTTATTGACGATTCGGTGGCGCCTGCAATGGTAAAGGGAACGGACGAGGATATGGATCTGGCGGTCATCGCCATTGAAATCGCCGATTTAGATCCCGCTACCAAGTCCGCTATCAGAGTGGCAACCATGGGGGATTCCGATAAATTAAAGGTAGGAGAGCCTGCAATCGCCATAGGAAACGCTTTGGGCTACGGTCAATCCGTTACGACAGGAGTCATAAGTGCGGTAAACCGGTCTTATACCGATGAATACGGACCCTTATACGGCGGTTCATTAGAGGAAGAGAACTATGAAAATGTAAAATATCTGATTCAGACCGACGCCGCAATCAATCCGGGCAATTCCGGCGGAGCCCTTTTGAATGTCCGGGGAGAGGTTGTGGGGATTAATTCCAGCAAAATAGCGGAGTATACGGTAGAGGGAATGGGATATGCCATTCCGATTTCCACGGCGGAGCCTATTATAGAAGAACTGATGAGTCAAAAAACCAAGACGCCCGGAAAGGTAAAGCAGAATTCGGCTTATCTGGGCATCAGCGGAATGGCGGTAAGCGGCGAAATGCTTAAGCGGTATGATTTGAAGGAAGGGCTTTACATTACCCAGGTATTTGCCGATACCCCGGCGAAGGAGGCAGGAATCAGGAAAGGCGATATCCTGCTATCCATAGATGATGTGTCAATAGGGGATATGGATGAGCTTTCCCGGACGCTTTCCGGTTATGAGGAAGGCGAAAAGGTTGTCGTTAAGCTATTGAAACGCAGTAACAGCGGTTATGTTGAAAAAGAATTAGAGGTTGTACTTGGAGGAAGAGAATGACGGACTTTTTTAATTTTGAAAACGATGAGAAAGAAACAATAGCGGATGAAGTTTTTTATGATGAGGAAAAGGAAATATCGGAAGACGACTTCGACGAAGACTTTGATGAAGAGCTTTTAGGGGACCTGGAAGCCTCGGAGGAGGATTTTGAAGAGGATGGAGAAAATGAATTCAGGAAACTAATAGGAAATACCTTCAAGGGAAGCAGTATGGAAGACGGCTTTGAGGAGGACGAGTTTGAAGGGGACAAGATAGAAGAAGACGACTTTGAAGAAGAACCAGAAGAAGATTTTCAAGAAGAGATAGAGGAAGAGCTTTTAGAGGAAACGGACAAAAAAGGAAAAGACGGCTCCTATGGGAAGGATAAGGAAGAGCGTGGCGCAAAAGACGGCGGAGACAAGGAAGACGAATACGAAACGGTATGCTTTATCTGCCGCAGGCCGGAAAGCATTACCGGAAAGCAGTTTAAGATGCCCAATCATATCTGCGTCTGCAATGACTGCATGCATAAGACCATGGACGCAGTCAGTCAGTTCGATTACCAGGGGATGCTGAGCGACCCGAATCTCTTAAACGGATTGGGGAATTTAGACTTTGGGGATGAGGACAAAAATAAGGATATGAAAAACGGATTTCCCAATATCCGCTTTGTCAATATCAGCGACCTCCAGGGAGACGGCGGCATTCCCAATAAACAAAAGCTAAAGAGAAGAAAAAAGGATGACAAGCCCCTTCTGGATATTAAGAATATTCCCGCTCCTCACAAAATTAAGGCGGGACTGGATGAATACGTGGTAGGACAGGAAAAGGCCAAAAAGGTAATTTCCGTTGCCGTTTACAATCATTATAAGCGGGTTGCCACCAATACCATGGATGATATTGAAATTGAAAAGTCGAATATGCTCATGATCGGGCCTACGGGATGCGGAAAGACCTATCTGGTCAAGACGCTGGCAAGGCTTTTAGACGTGCCGCTGGCTATTGCCGACGCTACCAGCCTTACAGAGGCGGGATATATCGGCGACGATATTGAAAGCGTGCTTTCCAAGCTTTTGGCGGCAGCAGGAAACGATGTGGACAGGGCTCAGATGGGAATTGTCTTTATTGATGAGATTGACAAAATTGCCAAAAAGCAGAATACGAATTCCCGTGATGTTTCGGGAGAATCCGTACAGCAGGGGATGTTAAAGCTTTTAGAAGGGGCGGATATTGAAGTGCCGGTAGGGGCCAACAGCAAAAACGCCATGGTTCCTCTTACCACAATTAATACGAGAAATATTTTATTTATCTGCGGCGGCGCTTTTCCCGATCTGGATGAAATTATCAAGCAGCGATTGTCCAAGCAAAGCTCTATCGGATTTAACGCCACCTTGAAGGATACCTTTGACAAGGAAAAAAATATCCACAGCAAGGTAACCATTGAGGATTTGAAGAAATTCGGCATGATTCCCGAATTTTTAGGACGTCTGCCGGTTATTTATACTTTGGACGGCTTAACGGAAGACATGCTTGTAGACATTTTGAGGGAACCCAAAAACGCTATATTAAAGCAGTATCAGAAGCTTCTTTCTTTAGATGAGGTAGATTTACAGTTTGATGATAATGCACTGCGCGCCATTGCAAAGAAAGCCATGGAAAAGGATACGGGTGCAAGGGCTTTGCGGGCCATTATTGAGGAATTCATGCTGGACATCATGTATGAAATTCCCAAGGACGAGAATATCGGAAGCGTTACCATCACAGGAGAATATATTGAGGGAACAGGCGGGCCAATCATACAGATTCGCGGTTAAGCATATGATAATAAAAAAGTGCGGAGCGTTGTATGGATGCAATAAGAATCGCCTGCAGGAACAGAATTTTATCGAACAGCTATTTAGACCTTTTATTTGATTTTGATGTTACGCCGCGGCAGCTGTTTGGAGACAGCGTGGAAACGCCGGATTATTGTGAAGAAGTATTGTTTGAGCATTTGAAAATTTTACATGTGGCTGCAAATCAGCTGTCGCCTTTAGACGGCCCGGATTACCGCTACCAGTATACGCCTAAATGCTACGGATTAATACAGGATACGGAAGCGCCTCCCTCCGTGGGGCAGCCCGTACCGGGGACGGGACTGGTGCCGGATTTAACGGCTCTGTCTGAAGCCGGTATTTTGTCGGTAAGCGGCCCGCCCTTGGAGCTGACGGGAAAAAATGTGTTACTCGGCATTATAGATACGGGAATCCGTTATCAGCTTCCTTCTTTTAGAAGAAGCGACGGTTCAACAAGAGTTTTGTCCATCTGGGATCAGACGAATCAGCAGGGCATGCCGCCGGATGGATTTGATTACGGGACAGAATTTACGGAAGCGGAAATTAATTATAATCTGGAAAACGAAGGAGAACTGTTAGTAACGGATGAAACGGGCCATGGCACCAAGGTAGCGGGAGTGGCGGGGGGCTATGACAGGACCAGCGGCTTTTTAGGTGCGGCTCCGGACGCTTCTTTTATTGTAGTAAAGCTGAAACAGGCAAAGGAATATCTGAGAGAGTTTTACCAGATTCCTTCGAATGTGCCTTGTTTCCAGGAAACGGATATTATGCTTGCCCTCCAGTATTTGGACCGGATGGCGGAAGAACTTAACAGGCCTCTTGTAACCTGTATTGCTTTGGGTACTACTATGGGAGCCCACGACGGGACTTCTCTTTTGGATTACTACGTCAATGAGCTTGCCAGAAAACGGAAGCGGTGCATTGTAATCGGCGGAGGGAATGAAGGAAATTCCTCCGGTCATTATGAAGGCAATCTTGTTATGGCGCCGGGTGCGGCACAGGCCAATGAAGAAATAGAAGTTTTGGTGGGACAGGGAGAAAATGGACTGTGGATGGAACTGTGGGGAAAGGCTCCGGGGATTTTTACCGTGTCTATTACCAGTCCCAATGGAGAAACGATACCGGAAATTCCTTTCCGTATAGGACAGAGTGTGGATTATACGTTTATTTATTCCAATACAAGGATAACCGTAAAATATATTCTTGTGGAGCAGGGCAATGGGCAGGAACTGATTGTTATGCGCTTTCAGAATCTTTTGCCGGGAATCTGGAAGATCAGGGTAAATGTAAGCGGCGGCGGAGGTAATTTCCACATATGGCTTCCCATGAGAAATTTTCTGGAAGGGGATACGTATTTTCTTCGTCCCAGTCCTTATAATACCATGACAGAACCGGCATATACCCGGGATGTTATGACGGTAACCACCTATAACAGCGGGGACGGAAGCTTTTACTTAAACAGCGGCAGAGGCTTTAGCACAGACGGCTATATTACGCCGGATTTAGCAGCGCCGGGAGTAGGAATTCCAACGCCTTTGCTGGCGGATACCGGCTCCTCCATGTCGGCGGCTATGGCTGCAGGGGCTGCCGCCTGTTTTATGCAATGGGCGGTTGTAGAGGAACATGACATTCTGGTAAATACTTCTGCCATTAAAAATTATTTTATCAGAGGAGCGAAGCGTCGGACGGACAGCTACTATCCCACCAGGGAGTGGGGGTATGGAACCCTGGATCTGGCAGGAGTATTTCAGGCTTTGGCAGGAATATAATCCCAAGTGAAAGCCGGTTTAAAAATGACTGGAGGAAATCTATGGTATTTATCAGCATTATTATCGCAATTGTGGCTGTGGAAGCCGTTATCAAACAGGTAAGGGAGCAGAATGGCTGCGCCGGGGAAAGGAAGCCCTTTCTTTCGGGAAAGCTGTATCTGACCAAATACCACAATTATGGCGCTTTTTTGAATTTAGGCCAGAAACGGCCGGAGTTTGTAAAGGGACTGTCGGCAGGATTGTGCATAATCTGTACCATCGTTTTTGTCTTGACTATGGGAACAAGGGGCAAAAAACTGTTAAAAACAGGCTTATCCGTGCTGTTAGGCGGAGCCTATTCCAATACCTATGACAGGCTTGTCAGGGGATATGTGGTGGATTATTTCGGCTTTCGGGTAAAAAATGAAAGGCTTGGGAATATCGTTTTTAATATTTCGGATTTCTGCATTATGATCGGAGCGCTTCTTTGCGTGTTAAAAATGTGAAAAAGAAACGTCCCCGCCATTTCAACAGATAATGACGGCACGGCGGTACCGTTTCGTGCAGGATGAAAAGTACAGCGTAAAAAGTTGCGGTTTTTCTGCCGATTTGTTATACTTTTAGAATATCATGCGGATAAAATACGGGAAAGCAGGTAGAAACATGAACAAAAAGAGAGTAGTAGTTTCATTGGGACATGAAGCGTTAGGATATACCATATCCCAGCAGTGGGATGCGGTAAAGGATACAGCCAAGGCGTTGGCGGATTTGGTGGAGGAAGGTTACCAGCTGACCATTACCCACAGCAACGGACCGCAGGTTTCCATGATTCACAAGGCTATGACAGAGCTTCGGAGAATTTATATCGACTACAGTCCCGCGCCTATGTGCGTATGCTCGGCAATGAGCCAGGGCTATGTGGGCTATGACATTCAGAATTCCCTGCGTGCGGAGCTTTTAAGCAGGGGGATTTCCAAGCCTGTCAGCACGATTTTAACCCAGGTAACGGTAGACCCTTATGATGAAGCCTTCTATGATCCCAAGAAGCTGATCGGACGTTATATGAGCGCTGAAGATGCTGAGGTTGAAGTTAAAAAGGGCAATTATGTAAAAGAAGAGCCGGGAAAGGGCTTCCGCCGTATTGTGGCTGCTCCAAAACCCATTGACATTGTGGAGATTGACGCCATTAAAGCATTGGCGGACGCGGACCAGGTTGTTATTGCCTGCGGCGGCGGCGGAATTCCCGTTATTGAGCAAAAGCACGCTTTAAAGGGGGCGTCGGCGGTTATTGAAAAGGACTGTATCGCCGGCAAGCTGGCAGCAGATTTAAAGGCAGACCAGCTTATTATCTTAACGGGCGTGGAGCAGGTTTACAAAAATTTTGAAAAGGAAGACCAGGAAGGTATTTCCGCCATGACGGTTGCAGAGGCAAAGGCTTACATTGCCGAGGGGCAGTTTGGGGAAGGCGATATGCTGCCAAAGATTGAGGCTGCCATTGATTACCTTCAGAAGGTGCCGGAGGGAAGCGTGCTGATTACTTCTATCGGGAAAACGGCCAGAGCCATTAAGGGAAAGACAGGAACGGTCATTACGGCATAAAAGGCTGATAACCGCGGTGTAAATTTTGCAACTGTTTTGCAGCTATCGGTCGTCAATATTCAACTGCATAAGAGCAAAATCATTTATAAAGGCTGAATCTTCTTCGGAGGCATTCAGCTTTTTATATGTGGTTTCGTAAAGCGCCGTACTTCCGTCAGGAGCGGTTATTATCATGGTAAAGTCGTCTATTTTGGAAAGAAGCCAGCAGGGGTTCATGCCCATGGGAATCAAGAGCTGTCCTTCCTTTATGAGACAGGCTGCAAGGCTGCCTTCAAAGCTGTTTCCTTCTACATCGGACCAGGTCAGAGTCAAATGGGAGCCTTCAGGGATATTGGCAGTATCGGAAAACTCTAAATAGAGAAAATCATAAACGGTACCTTCAAAGCTGTCGGGAAGATTCTGATCTTTCAGGCTTTTTTGCGCATCGGCAACAAATATTTCCGAAAGAGAGTCCATGGAAGCGCCAAAGGACTCCGGACTTAAACCAAAATCTGTGGCAGGAGCATAGAGCCGGTAATCATCGCCGTCATAAATACAGACAGCATCGGCGTCATACAGGCTGTTATACAAAGAAGAGGGATAGAATGCCTCATCCTCTGCGCAATAGACATATCCTGCCTCTAACATAAAGCGGAAGATATAATAACTGCTTTCGGGCTGGAGATAAAAAACCACCGGAAGATTTTGGGATGCGGCGTCCCATATTTCTTTTTGGGCTTCGTAACTTCTGGCAGCGGGAATAAAACCTGTTGCAGAGCAGCGGATGCCTAAATAGTCGTAAAATCCCTGACCGTCTAAAGCCATATAAGTCATATTCTCTGAAACGGCTTCGCATTTTTCTGTTACGGATGCATAATCGGTTATATAATGGAGCTGGTCGGAAACCATAAAACCGGAACCTAAAAGCTTCTGATATTTTTGGGGAAGGCCGGTATCCTCTGACTTTAAAAAGGTTTCAGGCACTTCATAGCTGGAAAAAAGCTTTGCGGCGTCATCCATAACCAGCTGGCTTTCCCCGTCGGGATAAACCCATAGATCGGGATTTTTCGTCCAGGAAACCTGAGCATAAATCATCATGGGAAGGGCAAAGCATATGCCCATAAAAGCAGAGAGGGTGGAGCGTTTTGGCAGTGCTTTTCCGTAATGGATTAAAAGAACCGGTAAAAACATGCCCGTAACGACAATGAGTGTGTATGAGGTGCGGGAAAGAATTTTATCAATATCCGCACGCACCAGAGTATAGCTGTAGGATACCATCAGGGTAAGGGCACCGGCGATGAAGAAAAGGGCGTAACTGCGCAGAGCCCGTTTTTTTACAACATAGTAAAAGCAATAGAAAAAAATCCAGACTCCCGCTGCGGGAAGAAGGAAACGGAAGGATAAATAAGCTCCCTGACGTAAGCCGGAAAAAGCCGCCAGATAGGGCATGAAAGCGTCCGGGGGCGCTTGTCCCAATAAAGGAATCCCGTCTGCCATAACAGTCTGGGAGGAATAGGTTAAAGTATGGCGCAGCATTCTTAGGAGGAGAGGCAGGGATTTTGCTACGATGATGATCAGGATTCCCCATGCAATATAAAAAAGCGGTTTTTTCAGCCGACCTTTCAGACCGCCGCTTTTTATAAAAGTAAAAAACTGATAAATGCCCAAAGGGAAAGTTCCTATCAGTAAAGCTGCCCCGAAAAGAGGATAATAGAAACCGCTTAAAAAGCAGGAAAAAATCCATAGCCACAGCCAGAGATTTTTTTTCTTTAAAAGACCGGGCAGAGTCAGGAGAAGGAGAACGGGCAGTACCATATACTGTCTGTTGTAGCAGGGGAGGGTAAAAAATACTGCAAAGGCCGTTGCGTAAGCGCCTCCCACATGACGGTAAATCAGATACATGGTAAGAATACAGAAAATAACCATTGTTATGGAAATGGCAGGAGAATAGTCTGTTACGGTATTTCCAAGCCACAGATTTTGGAAAAAGCCGTTTACAAAGGGAAACAGGCCGGAAACGGGAGTATATTCTTTATAAAGGCTCTGTCCGAAATCAAAGACCTGATTCCAGGGAATCATCTGCTCTCCGTGATGATGCTGGTCCGGCTGGGCATACATGGGCGCAGCGCAAAAGGAATGGTAGACAAAAATCAAAATAGGGGTTATGGAGCCAATAAAATAATGACTGTTTTCATTCCAGAAACGGACTGCCTGCCGGATGAGCAGGATGGCGGAAATCAGAATAAATACAAGAAAGAAGAGCGTATACCCCAACGCATAGGGAACCTGTATCAGCTTTCCCTGATAAAGGTAATCATCTACCAGCCAGATTGTCAAAAGTCCCGGCAGGAGGCATTGCAGGATGAGGATCAGACGATTTCCTAAATTTACGGATTTCTTTTTGCTTTCAGACAGAAGAAAAGCCGCCGAGAGAATAAGTCCTGTGAGAATACTGAAAAGATATAAAGTCCCGGAAGAAATTTTCATACCATCCCATAACTGTGTCAGAATAGTAAGTACAGATGTAAGGGCATAATAGGAAAGGACAAAAATCAACAGGATTCTGCCTGTTTCTTTTTGACAGAAAAAGTGGCAGAATATAAAAATCAACAGTCCTGTAAACAGGGGAACGCTGAATTTCTGAAAAATAATCAGATAGAAGAGAAAGGGAAATATCAGAATACCACCGAAGAGAGGGAAACGATATTGGGAAAAATCTATGGAGCTGTCTATGGTTTCCTTTTTTTCCGTTAAACGGGTATGAAGAAAAAGCGACAATAGCAAAAGGAAGGCCCCTGTTATCAGAATGAGCCAAAACAGCTGCAGTTCTCCGGCTTTGTTGAGGCCGGATGCGGAAACATTTTCTATTATAATGTCGGTAAAAGCCTGATGACCTCCTCCGAATAGGGGAAGGAGCCTGTATGCGGCAATTGCGGCTATTAAAATAAGCAGAAACAGAATTATCATGGAATTCTCCTTTTATATTCCGCAAGCTGTATCCCGGAGTGCAGGTAATGAATCCAAAGGCGTGCAGATAACCGTGCCGCCGAAATGTGTAGATCATGCCGTATGAATGCGGAAACATCTGCGGAAAATGCAATTATATTATGTATTTTAATATAGATAGGATGAAACCGCAATAAATCTTTCCGGAGGACTGAAGGAAACCATGGATATCGATTTATGTCCCCGTCACAGTTTCATTGACAAAAAGAATAGAAAAAGATAACATATTCTTAATAACATCCCTGTAAAATCCGGGGGAGAGGTCAAGGATTCGGAACGATGAAAAAATTTTCATATATAAAAGCAGGCAAGCCAAAAGCGGACGGGCAGAAAAATGACGGGCCAAAAACAGGAAGGCTGTTAAAATACGGTACAATGGCGCTTATGGGCATAACCCTGCTCTGTCTTATTTTGTATTTTGTTTTTTTTCCCGACAACCTGATGCATTCTGACATGGCTGCTGAGGTTCTTCTTTCAAAGCTTCTGGCTGACGAGGGACATTTACTTTCAACAAACTGGTTTTACTCCACGGAAGTGAGGATCGTCTATACCCACCTTGTTATGACGCCCTTATTCCTGTTTATTTCCGACTATGGGGCGGTTAAACTGATTTCCATCATTATTTTTGACTTGCTTTTAGCGGCGGCTTTTTATTTTACAGCCAAAGAGTTTAAAATAACGGGCGCCAATCTGTGGCTTTCCATGGCTTTGCTTTTTGCACCCTTATCCAACGAATATCTGGATATGATGTTTTTGGGATGCTTTTATACTTCCCAGGTAATCTGTACGTATATGGTTTTAAAATTCTTTTTTAAGGACAGGCCTCTTCATAAATATGCCTGCTATATAAAAGTGGGGCTGCTGTGCGTAGGAGCTCTGGTTTTAGGATTGTCGGGGCTTCGGTATCTGGCCAGTCTTTATCTGCCTTTGATAGCGTCTGTTATTTTTTCTTATGGATTTGATAAAAAAGAAAAACGTCACAGCGGCCTGTTCTTCAAGCTTCTGTTATCCCTTTTTATGGCGGGCTTTGGAGGCGTAGGTTTCCTCATTAATAAATTTTATCTGGCAGTTCATTACAGCTTTGATAATACTTCCGGCGTCAGTTTTGTGCCCCTTTCGGAGGTGCCGGAGCGCTTTCTTTCTTCCCTGCGGATGATGCTGGAGTTTTTTGGCTACAGGGAGCTTCCTGTTGTAACGCCCTTAGGCGTGGTAAACGTGGTTAAATTTGTCTTTTTCCTGTTTATGATCTATGTGGTTTGGTATCTGACGAAGCACAGATATGAACTTTTAAACAAAAAAGAACGGCTGTTTTTATATTATTTTTATGCCTGTTTTCTGCTGAACTGGTACATGCTGGTGTTCACAGATGTATTACAGCAATACCGTTATTGGATTCCCGTGTATGTAACGGGAGTTCTGCTGATTGGCGTATATTTTAAGTCTGCAAGGTGTAAAACGGAATTTTTCAAGCCCGCAATGGGGGCTTTGGCTGCGGTTACGGTCTTGGCGTCTTTATACGGGGAGCTTTGGCAGGATACGAAATATAACGATTGTGAAAAGCGGTACGGCTATATGGAATTTCTGGAGGAAAACCGGTATACCTTCGGCTACGCCACCTTTTGGAATTCCAGCGTCACGGAATATTTATCAAACGGGGAAATCCGGGTAGGTAATTTAGGAGGTAAGGACGGCGTTTCAGCTCCTTATGAATGGTTGAGCCCTAAATTCTATTATAAAGAAGGGTATCATACGGGTAAGACCTTCCTCTTGCTGGCAAGAACAGAAGAGCCTGCTCTTTTTAACGGCGATATTACCGTTATGCAGGACGCCGTTAAGGTATATGAGGATGAATACTATGTGATTTATGAAGGAGAAGGGATGTACCTGTTTTCGGATGAGGATCAGGGACAAGGGATCAACCCATAACACATGGGAGAATAAGCAGGCCCGAAATGAGGATGGGACATATAAATGATAGATATATGGATGGTAGATATACCGATTCTAGATCAACAAGTAATATTTAAATCGTAAGTAAAATGAATGGGAGATAAGTAAATGGCAGGAAAGATCCAAAGGATTATTATGTTTAAGGGAGATATCGAGACGACAGCTTATTTTTCCATGCAGATGGAAAAAACTTTTTTAGAGCTGGGGTATGAAACCTTCTTTTATGATTACCAGAACCAGAAAAAAAGCGTTAAGGAGCTTCTTCTTTTCTTAAAAAAAGGAATTACGGTAATGATCACTTTTAACTATCACGGTTTATGCGGCGATAGTGAGATCATTTATGATAAAGAACAAGGGGGATATATCTGGGATGCTTTCGATGTCCCCTGCATTAATATCGTAGTGGACCATCCCTTTTATTATCATCGTTTTTTTGGGAATCTGCCGAAACGTTACATTCATGTCAGCATAGATAAAAACCATGAAAAATATATGGAGGAATATTTTCCGGACATTGAAAGGGGCCCCTTTTTACCCCTTGCAGGAACGAGCCTGACGCCCTCGGGAGATTATAAGCCTATATGTGAGCGCTCTATGGACATTGTATTTACGGGAAATTATGTGCCGCCAAAAAATTTCTGTGTCTACATAGAGCGGGCAGGAGAGGAATATACGCAGTTTTATATGGGCATTCTGGAGGAATTAAAGGAAAACCCTTCCAAGCTGTTAGAGGATGTGGCAAGGGAGCATATCTATAAAGAAATCCCGGATGCCACCCATGATGAAGTCAGGGAAACTCTGGGAAATATGATTTTTCTGGATATGTATATCCGCTTTTATTTTAGGGGAGAAGCGGTGCGCATGCTGGCAGAAGCCGGTCTTCCCGTCCATGTATTCGGAAACGGCTGGGAGGACCTGGAATGCGGCAGGAAAGAAAATATTATCATAGGCGGAAGTTTGGATTCCTTGGGCTGCCTTGAGAAAATAGCCGACGGGAAAATATCCTTAAATGTCATGCCATGGTTTAAAGCAGGAAGCCATGACCGGATTTTTAATTCTATGTTAAACGGGGCGGTGTGCCTGACAGACAGCTCCGACTATCTGGATGAATACTTAAAACATGGGGAAAATTCTTCCATCTATGATTTAAAGCATCTGGAAAACCTTCCTGCATTGGCGGAGGAATTGTTAAAAAATCAGGAAAAGATGCAGACCATTGCGGATGCAGGTTTTCAAATGGCGGAAAAATACCATACATGGAAGTTTCGTGCAATGGAAATTCACAAGCTTTTGCAGACAATGGATTGAGAATAACGCTCTGTATGTGCTAAAATAGCTCTATGGTGTAAAAGAGTAAAGTACAAAGTAAGGGGAGATAAGGTTGAGTAAGATGAAAAAAGTACTGGTAGTAGATGATGATCAAAACATGCTTCAGTTATTATATGCGTTTTTGAGGGATTCTTATCACGTGATTATGGCGGAAAGCGGAAAGGCGGCCCTTGAGTGCCTGCGTTCCCAGAAAGTGGATTTGATATTGTTAGATTATCTGATGCCCGGTATGAACGGAAAAGAGACCCTGGAGGAAATCCGAAAGGATGAGGAATTGAAGGATTTGCCGGTGTTTTTTCTGACAGGGGTTTCTGACAGTACGAAGATTTCCGAGTGTTTGAAGCTAGATCCGATCGGGTATATTTTGAAGCCGATCGGGAAATTCAGTCTGTTAGCTAAGATACGGGCGTATTTTGAGGAGATGGAATTGGAGTCTCTGTAATTTGAAGGAAATTTAAGAGAGCTTGCGTTCTTTATGCGGCCTTAAAGAAAGGCTTTCGACAGGTTTGACAGCTTGTCGGAAGCCTCCTTTTTTATGCGCCGGAAGAATCTGCTGATAGAGCAGTTATGTTTTTTAGTGAGGATAACTGCAATAGCAAAAGTAATCATTTCAGCAGCAAGCGGGGCAGCCCAGAAAGTGACGAATAGGCTTCCTGCAAACATTATACGTCCCGGACTATTTATGCATCATTTTTTGCCATCGGGGGCAGGGGCGTATTTGCAACAATAGAAATAAATTCTTTCAGAAGAGGGCTTTGTGAACTTTTCTTAAAAAAGACGCCATAGGACAAAGGGTCGCTGTTTTTTAGAGGAATTACACGGATATCAGAGCTTATAAAATTCATCTGAGCAAGTACGGAGCAGCCGTAACCGGCTCTTACAAGAGTAAGAAGCACCTGCAGATTTTCACATATATAAGTGGATTCCGGCGGAATATGCTGTGAAATCTGATTTTGCATTTCCGCAGCTTTAGAAGGAATGGCATAGGAGTTGCAGACAACAATATTCTCCGGATATAATTCCTCTTTCGTAAGTTCGGACTTGGAAGCATACGGATGTGCAGCGGGAACAATACAGCATAAGGGTATCCGGAATAATTCCTTATAAATCGTGTCGTTCTTTATTGGGATATCATCCCGGAAACCAAACAGCAGATCCAGTTCATCCTGATAAAAGAGATTTAAAATGGACCTGTGGGGAATCACTTTTAAAAACGGATAAAGCTGCGGCATCTGCTCCCGACAGGATTTCAGTATTCTGCAAATCAGGTCAAGGCTGGCTTCGTTCTGGCATCCAATGGTTAAGATTTGAATACTTGTACTTTGATGCTGCTGTATTTTCTGTTGGGCAACCTTTAGCCTGCCGATGACATTTTTGGCATCTTCCAGAAAACTGATCCCGGCAGGGGTAAGGGTAACGGTCCTGGTTGTGCGGTGCAGAAGCTTTGTACCCAGTTCGTCTTCCAGCGAATGAATCTGTCGGGAAACGGCAGACTGGGTAATTTTTAAAATTTCAGCAGCTCTTGCAAAGTTCAGGTTCTCTGCATCCTGTTTAACTTATTTCTGGAACCTTTATGCAGGCTGTTTGGCGCCACAGAAGATATCCTTCCTTATGCAATGGATTATGGACGTATCATTTCTTATGGAATTGTGTTTTCTTCCATAGATTCCGGCATGGCGGGCATGATCCGTGCGGACGGCAGCCCGAAATACAGCATGGCAGGGCTTCTGGTAGGCTGCATTACCAATATTATCCTAGACCCGATCTTCATTTTTTGCTTCAATTTGGGGGTAAAGGGGGCGGCCTGGGCAACCATAATCGGGCAGATACTGAATGCTTTCCTATATCTTGCTTATATCTGGAGGTTTAAAAGCATTAAGCTGGATAAGAAGTGTTTCCGTATTTCAAGGAAGGTTATGGCTAAGGTCAGCAGTCTTGGCATATCCAGTTTTATTACCCAGATCGCCATTGTGCTGATTATGGCGGTTACCAATAACATATTGGTATCCTACGGGGCCAGATCCAAATATGGCGCAGAAATCCCGCTGACAACCATAGGCATTACCATGAAGGTTAACCAGATTGTCTCTGCTGTCCTCCTTGGACTGGCAACAGGTGCACAGCCTATTTGGGGCTATAATTACGGCAGCGGACAGAAGGACAGGGTAAAGCAGGCATATCGTATTGTATTGACCGTATCAACATGCATGTTAATTCTGGCATTTCTGGTATTCCAGTTTGCACCTATGAGCATTGTCCGGCTGTTTGGTTCCGAGTCAGAACTGTACAATGAGTTTGCGGTAAAATGTTTCCGCATTTTCCTTCTGGCTTGTCCGATAAACGGGCTGCAGATGGCAACGGGCATTTTCTTCCAGGCGATTGGAAAGCCTACTCAGGCAGCCGTTCTGTCCCTGTCCAGGCAGATTGTCTATCTGCTTCCGGCAACCTTATTGCTGCCGTTAGCGTTAGGAGTGGAAGGGGCATTGTGGGCAGGTCCCCTGGCAGATGCGCTGGCGTTTATAACAACTCTGGTTATGTTGAAACTATATTGGAAAAAAATTTAGGAGGTATCTGACTGTGTGGGAAAAAATCATTGTAATCAACAGTCAGTGCGGGAGAGGAGGATTTGGCATAAGAGCAAAGAAGCTGCGTGCCCTTAATAGAAATCCGCTTTCTTCTGACACGAAGCCGAAGCGGCAAGGCGCATAGGAACGTGAAAAGACGGTACAGCCCTTATGATTGGAGCTGTACCGCCTCTGAAATTACTTCCCTGTAATCAAAAACCTTTATTTCCGGCTGTTTCTCCAGCCTGTTTACTCATCTCTACTCCTGTCGGTTAGCAATCTCCAACGCCTTTGCCACCTCTTCATCCATGGGGCCCTCTTCGGATTCTTCGCTATCAGGCTTTACCTTAGTCAGATAATCCGAAATCTCCACAGTTACCTTGTCAAACAGTTCGATAACCTCATCATGGCTTTCTTTTATGTAATCGTATTTACCTTCTTTTCCGGCAAGCTCTAAAAGCCGTGCCTTTTCGGAAAGTACCAAAGCGCCAATCATTTTGGAGGTGCTCTTTAAAGCATGGACATAAATGGTATAATTGGTGTAATCTTCGCTTTCATAAGAAGAAATAATATCCTTTTTGTTCTTCTCGGCGCTGTCCCTGAAGGATTCCAGTAAGAAACGGAAGGTTTCCTTGCTTCCTTCGGCAGATTCTACGGCAGATGCAACGTCGATTTCTTCAAAACGGTATTCAGCAAGAATTTCATCAGCAATAGCCTTCCAGAGCTTGCTGAAAATATCCTGCTCTACCTTGTCATATTCAACCAGCACATAACGGTTGGGCGGCAGATATTCCAAAATCTTTTCTTCTAAGGGCTTGCCCTGAATCGGTTTGGACATATAGTCGATAAAGCCCTCTTCCTCATACATTTCTTTAGCGCCTGCAACTGCATTTGCGGTAAGAACAATAACCGGAGTATCCTGATTTGGCCCTTCCGCCTCCTTTAAGCGATGCAGTGTTTCAATGCCGTCGATATTGGGCATCATGTGATCCATAAGGATTAAATCGTAGAAGTTTTCAGCACATAAATCCAAAGCTTCCAGACCGCCGGAGGCTTTATCCACCTTAATCTGGGTGCTCTTTAAAAGTCCCTCTACAACGGAAATATTCATGGCGTTATCGTCCACCACAAGGATTCTTGCATTGGGGGCGACAAAGGTTGTACGGTATTTTTTGTGCTTCTCGCGGCTGTAGGCATATTTTTCACGGAACTTCCCGATAGGCTTGCGGTCGCGGATTCCCTGCTTTAATACGAAGGAGAAGGTAGAGCCTACGCCGTAATCGCTGCGGACAGTTAAGTCGCTGCCCATAAGGTCAAGAAGCTGCTTGGTAATGCTTAGGCCAAGGCCGGTACCCTCAATATTGCGGTTTCTTCTTTCCTCGATACGCTCGAAGGATACAAATAATTTATCTATATCTTCCTGCTTGATACCGATACCTGTATCCGTTACGGAAACAATCAGGTTAATGGAGGAATCCCCTGCTTCCCTCCAGTCTACTTTTAAGGTAACGCTGCCTTCTTTTGTGTATTTGACGGCATTGGTTAAAAGATTGATGATGATCTGACGCAGTCTTACGTCGTCTCCATACAAAAGGTAAGGAATATCTTCTGCAATAACAGGTGTGAAATCCAGTCCCTTGTTGGCAACCTTAATCTCGATCATATTCATGATTTCGGATAATACATTGGCAATTTCGTATTCCACCGGAAGAATCTCCATTTTGCCGCATTCGATCTTGGAGAAATCCAGTAAATCGTTTACCAGAGATAACAAAGTGGTGCTGGCATCACGGATGTTTTCGGCATAGCCGATAATGGGCTTTTCCGTAGCTTCGCGGATAATGATTTCGTCCATGCCTAAAACCGTATTGATAGGCGTACGGATTTCGTGGGACATATTGGCAAGGAAATTGGACTTGGCTTTGTTTGCCGCGTCGGCCATATCCTTTAACTCCTGAAGCTTTTTGTTGGTTTTGTAGTGGCTGGTGATGTCCATCAGCCATACAAAGCTTCCGCAAAAATCCCCGTTTGAAAGATATTCGGAACGGATTTCGTAAATTTTGGAAAATTCTTCCGAGACATATTCCTTTGCCGAGAAAAGCTTTCTCATGGCAGGGATATCCAAAATTGAAGAAATTTGACCGATTTTTGGAAATAACTGTTCAAATTCATTATTGTAGTAAATAATCTGATCCGTGTCGGAAATAATAAGAACAGCTCCTACATCGTGATTGAGAATTTCTTTGGTGGCAATCTGAACAGCGTCAAACGCCTGTGGTTTTCCTTTTGAAAGCTTCAGAATATAAAGCACTGAAGCAACCAGAAGAATCAGTAAAACAATAATAATGCCAATCAACATAATTTTTCCTACCTCTTCCCCGGAGATTTCTTAAAATCTCTTATTTTTTGTAATTGTCGGTTTTTTGTGCCTTTGCCGACCTACTGTTTCTATTATAACAAAAAACCAAAAACGTGGAAATAGCGGCGTCCCAAAAATAAAGAGAAAAAGTGCACAAAAATCCAAAAGGATATTTGTCAAGACTGTGTATTGATGATATAATATAAACATTACGAAAAGTTGCAAAATGCGCTTGTTGAGGTTGATATGAAATTAGGCGAGCTTGAAATAGGTACGGAAATCAGTATTGAACTTAAGGTCGGAGCAAAAAGCCGGACGTTCCGCCAGGTAGTGGAAAAAGTTATGAAGGGAGTTGTTATTACAAGTCCTTTGATTTATGAGGGAAGAATGTTGGATTTAAGCGCCGGGGATATTGCCATTTCCGTATTTGCAAATATGGGCGGGGAAGTGCCCATGCAGTTTAGGGGTTGCAGTGCCAAGCTGGTACAAGGCAAGGAAAAAAAGTTTTGCGCCATTGCATGCAATAATGAAGGTAAGCGTGTAAACAGGCGGAGTAATTTTCGGATTTTTGTAGGAGAGAGAGGCGCGGTGGAGTTGTCCGGCAAGTCTTCCGCCAAGCTGGAGGTAACGGTCAAGGATTTGAGCCTTATGGGAGTTGCTTTCGTGGTGGATAAGGTCAAATGGGAAAAGGGCGTGTCCTATGTGTGGCTGGAGTTTCCGGGCAGATACGGCGACAGAATACGGATACAGGGTTCGGTAGTACACGTTACGCCGGTAGAAAACAATCTTCTGATCGTAGGCTGCCGGATTTTGAAATGCGCCAATGATCTTTCTACTTATATTACACATAAGCAAAGAGAAAATCTGAAAAAGATTTCAGGAAAATCTTAAATACGATAAGAATTCAGGGACGGATAAGTTTGAAAGTAAGAAGCTATTTTCATTGCGTTTTGTGTCTGAGCGAAGAGAGTGGATCTAATGATGAAAAAAATGAATTTAAAAAACCCTGTGTTGCTGACAATTGCCGCGGCAATATGGGGCTTTGCTTTTGCGGCCCAGAGTACGGCAATGGATTATATAGGGCCTTTTACTTTAAATTGTATACGAAATATTATCGGAGCCGCAGTTTTGGTTCCGGTTATTTTTGTTATGGGCAGATATGAAAAGAATCATGGGGAAGACGGCGGAAAGGAAAAAACGTTGGAAGATAAACGGCTTCTTCTTACGGGAGGACTCTGCTGCGGGCTGTTTTTATTCGTGGCCACCAACTTACAGCAGCTTGGCATCAAATATACAACGGTGGGGAAAGCGGGCTTTATAACGGCGGTTTATATTGTTCTCGTCCCTGTTGCGGGTCTTTTCTTTAAGAAAAAGTGCGGCCTCACGGTTTGGATCAGCGTAGGTCTTGCCCTGGTTGGTTTCTACTTTTTGACCATGATAGGGGAGTCCTCTTTTTCGAAAGGCGATATTTATGTATTGTTTTGTGCCCTTGTGTTTACGGGACATATTTTATGCGTGGACTACTTTTCGCCAAAGGTTAATTGTGTAAAGCTTTCCTGTTTACAGTTTCTTGTCTGCGGGATCCTTTCCGGCGTTATCATGCTGTGCAGGGAATCCCTGGTACCCACGAATATTCTCATGGCGTGGGCACCGATTCTGTATACGGGAGTTTTGTCCTGCGGGGTGGCTTATACATTCCAGATTCTGGGACAGAAAAATTATAACCCTTCCGTTGCTGCTTTGATCATGAGTCTGGAATCCGTGTTTTCCGTATTGGGCGGCTGGCTGATCAAGCATGAAACGCTTTCCGGTTCGGAGGCGGCGGGATGTGTCCTGATTTTTGCGGGCATTATTCTTTCACAGATACCCAAAGAGTGGTATCACGGAAAGAAGCGGGAGCACAGGTCTTAGTCCTGTATCTGCCTTCCTTCTGTATTCATATGATAATGATCCTTATAAATAAGCTGTGAAAGGGGGACGAAGGTATAACCGGCTTCCTTAAGCCTTGTGATCAGGGTGTCTAAGGCCTCGGCGGTGTATTTTGCGCCGTTGTGGCAGAGAATGATGGAGCCGTTGCCAAGAGCCTTGTGGTTGCATACCCGGTCTACGATATCGTTAGCGCCATAGTCCTTCCAGTCCAGACTGTCCACATCCCACTGGATGGTATAGTAGCCCAGAGCTTTTGCATTGGTTATGACATGGTTGTCATAATCCCCGTAGGGGGGACGGAACAGAAACATATCATAGCCGGTCAGGCTTTTGACCTTGTCGTGAACCTTCTGTAATTCCTCCTTGCATTCCGCATCGGACAATTGAGACATATTTTTGTGGTTTTCGCTGTGGTTTCCCAAATCGTGCCCGTCGGCAAGAATGGCCTTCACATCATCGGGATAGGATTCCACCCAGCCGCCGGTCATAAAAAAAGTAACATGGACGTTATGTTTTTTCAAAATCTCCAGAATTGTGGCGGTATCTTCATTTCCCCATGCCGCGTCAAAGGTCAGAGCAATCTTTTTTTCATCGGTTTCCACGCAGTAAATGGGCAGTTCGCGGCCGTTTACGGTATTACTGACGGTAATTTCATCCTTAAGCTTTAAGAAAATGGCGAAAAGGCATAGAAATACCGACAGGCAGACGCATGCCTTTTTTAAAATTGATATTTTATTCAAATCAGAAAATCCTCATAACTATTTTCTTATTTAAATATATGTGTAAGGCGCTTTCTCATGCCAGAAAAAAGAAAATTTGAATTTTCTGTTTCTTATTTGACAATCCTCATGTAAAATAGAGAAGGAATACGAAAGGAGAAATTATGGGAGTTTCGAATATTTTAGAATTTAAAGATAAAGCTTTGCTGGAAAAGGCCAAAAAGCAGGAAATCTGGTATTTCATTTTAGATCCGCAGACGGGATGCCCTTATGTGCACGACGGTATGACAGATTTATTTGCATCCCAGGCAATTTTGGAAAAAACCATTAAAGGGGATAAAATCCGTTATCAGAAGAGGATGATTGTCAAGGAATACAGCCCCAAAAACAGAACAGCCACCTTCGGCATGGGGATTTTTGCTTATTTTTATTATCTGGGACTGGAGAAGATAAAGGTTTTTTATGACGATGCCTTTGGAGTCCTTAACCGGGCCGATTTTCTGCCGCCAAGGGATTACAGTGCATTGGAGCCTGCAAAGGTTCCTGTGGAAAATCCTTCTTTGAGGCTTCTGCTTAACGAGTTTTTAGGCGAGGCGCGCTGGGAGAAGCAGTATGAGGGCAAGCTTGAATATCTGCAGAAGAAAGAGAAGGAATTATTCGATGCCATTAAGTCTGCAAGATTTCTTGTGCCCATGAAGTTGAGTGAAGAGGACCCGGATGAAATGGCCTTTGCCAAGGCCGCCAACAACGGGAAGAATTATCTGCCGTTGTTTACCGACTGGCTGGAAATGGGTAAAGGCTATGAAAAAGGCGAGTGGAAGGGCGCGGTTGTAACCGTTACGGAGGCATTGGAGATTGCGGGAGAAGATGAACTGGTCATCAATTTTACCTGCGAAGCCATGGTTGTGACAAAGGATGTCTTAAAGAGGACGGGCGTGATTGACGGTTAGCCGGATGTCATTTAAAAATTTTTTGAGGGCAGACCGGAAATCAAAAGTGCGGGTTTGCAATTAAAATTCCCTGTGCTATAATGAAGGCAGGAAACCCGTCCGGTAGTGGTGCGGGAATAAATATAAGCTAAAGGGGTAAGGTACGATGTTTTTAATGTTAGGAGTATTGGCACTGATTTTATTGGTCGTTATCATTGTAGTCGTGATTGTTGCGGCTGTATCGGCAAGTGCATCGGCCGCCATAGCGGAGGAAGAGGAAGAATCATAAAAAGGGGGCTGCCGCGTTAAGCAATTTAATGCAGCAGCCTGTTTTTCAATTGGCTGGGAGAGACTTTTTAAGATGCAGTTTACATCTTTGGCGTTTGCCATATTTCTGCCCATAGTATTTCTTATATACTGGGCGGTTCCAAATAAATACCGGGCGTTTTTTCTTTTGCTGGTCAGCTATGGGTTTTACATGACGTTTTCAGCCGGATATGTGCTGTTGCTTTTTGTCATGTCGCTGCTGGCCTACTTCGTAGGGCTGTATTGCAGCAGCAGAAGTTTGATAGCAGGCGTTATGATTCAGGTGGGAGTGCTCGCCTTTTTTAAATATGCCAATCTGCTTCCGGGGTGGTCGGATTCGCTGGTTGTTCCGGTAGGCATTTCCTTTTATCTTTTTAAATCCATAAGCTACATGGCGGATGTTTATAAAGGAAAACTTCAGCCGGAGAAAAAGCCGGTGTTTTTTTTCTTATATCTTGCTTTTTTTCCGGATGTGGTCTCAGGACCTATTAACAGAGCGGAGGTTTTAATTCCCCAGCTTAAGGAAGAAAAGGCTTTTGACTATGACCGTGCGGTTTACGGGATGCGGCTGATCTTATTGGGATTATTTAAAAAGCTGCTCATTGCGGATACCCTTTCCCGCTATGTAAATCCGGTGTTTGAAACGCCGGGAGCCTATATGGGTATCAGCTATTTAGCGGCAGCGCTTTTTTATACCATAGAAATTTACTGTGATTTTTCGGGATATTCTGATATGGCGGTGGGAATCGCAAGGCTGTTCGGCGTCTGCTCCATGGAAAATTTCAAAAGTCCTTATTTGTCCGCCAATATAAAGGAATTCTGGGAAAGATGGCATAGATCCTTATCGGGGTGGCTTCGGGACTACGTTTATATTCCCTTAGGCGGCAGCAGGAAGGGGAAGCTTCGAACCTATTTCAATCTTATGATAACCTTCCTGATAAGCGGTATCTGGCACGGGGCAAATCTGACGTTTTTGGTCTGGGGAGCCCTTCACGGAATCTATCAGGTTGTTTACCGGTTTTATAAAAAGCATTGCAAATGGGAAATGCCAAAGATAATCGGTGTTGCTTTAACCTTTGCCTTTGTAAGTCTGGCATGGATTTTCTTTCGGGCAGACAGCGTATATGACGCCTTTTATATGATACGGTATATGGGATACAATCTGTCCCCGCTGCTTGCCTATCACAAGATGGGAATGGTCAGACAGGATTTTTACTTGATCATCGGTTCTGTCAGCTTTTTATTTTTGGTGGATTTTTTATCCTTAAGAATGGATGTGATAAAGGCGGTGGACAGGCTGAAAGCGCCCGTAAGATGGGCCGGTTATCTTTTACTGGCGGCGCTTATCCTTGCCTTTCATCTGCATAACGGCACCAGCCAGCAGTTTATTTATTTCCAGTTTTAAACGGTATTTTTAGAGTAAGCAGGAGTGAAAATGAAAAAGTTTTTAAGAAAGCTTTTCCTATTCCTTGTTCTGTTCGCTTTATTGGTGGTTCCCATCAACGTGTATGTGGATCCCTATAATGTTTTTCATGCGGATTGTATCAGGGATAATGGTGTGGAGCCAAATAAAAATTATATAAAAACCAGATTCATTTTAAAGAATAAGGAATCCTACGATTCTTATCTTTTCGGCTCCTCCAGAGCAGGATTTATTGATGTTTCAAAGCTGCCGGATGGAAACTGGTACAATTTTTCCTATTCGGAAGGACTGCCCGGAGAGCAGTACGAGACCTTAAAGGCGTTGATTTCCCATGGGGAAATACCAAAACAGGTTTATTTGAGCGTTGATAATATTTCCTATCTGGTGGACCCATCTTATCATCAGGAGCAGCTTTACAGAAGCGCCTTTCCCTACGATGGGGGACTTGCAGATGTGATTCGCTTTTATGCTTCTTATCTGGATACCGTTACGACATTGGAGTCTCTTTCCGTTATCAGAAGTCATGAAGGGGACACGGAAGAACTCAGGGAGCGTATGTATTCCACAGGATGCGAGGATTTAAAGCTGGACGCGGTATTTGATGAGAATTCCACAAAGCCTTACTGGGCGGATTATTATAATCCCAGAATTGATGAAGCCATAGAAGATATCCGTCGGTTTTGCAACCTTTGTGACGAGTATGGAATAGAACTGACGGTTTTTACAAATCCTTTATATATTACCACCTATGAGCGGGCGGTGGATAAAGGTTATCTGGATTTTTTAGAAAGGCTTGCCACAGTGACGCCTTATTACAATTTCAGCAGTTATAATGAGATTTCCATGAATAATGACTATTATTTCGAAACAAGCCACTATACGCCTGCCGCAGCAGATTTGATGATGGACATAATAGAAAACGGCGGAGATGAACATGCCATGAGGGCGCAGGGCTTCGGCTATTATGTGACAGAGGAAAATGTAGAGGATTTTATGGAAATCGTCCGCCATCAGGCCTATGTGACGGGAATCCTGCAGTATACGGGGGAATAAACGGAAAATAGCCCGGACTGTCTCAAAAACGGCTTGGGGAAAATGTAAATTCGTCACTTTTCACAAAATTTGAAAACTATCGGCACGGCACTTTACAAAGGCTAAGGCGCCGTGCTATATTAATGTCTGCATAACAAAGCTTTGCCGGATTCTCCGGCAGACAGGACATTTCGTCCGAAATTCCACAAGTAAAAAAATGAAGAAGTGAGTTGATGCCTATGCTTGTATAGGGTGTTTTTGTGTTACCAGCGATTACAGGAAAAGGAGTCAAATATGAAAAACAGAATAAAGAAGATAAAAGCGGGAAGGATGCTGGCCGGTATTGTTATAACCGCATTGCTGTCCATGGTATTATGGGCGGCAAAGGCGTCCGACGCCTTCGCTTACAATTTTGTAAAGGGCGGTGCGGAAGAAACCGGCACGGTTACCGTATCGGTCAGATCCGGCGCTGCCTGGGCAAACGGATACAGCACTTTGGGAGGCTACAGGGTTACCTATACCATAACAAGAGGGGACTGGACGGGCTTTGACGACCGTTTTGGAGGCTTTTTCATAGTGGGAAACGATATGGATGTAAACGGCGGCTGCCAGTTTGCCTATCATACCTCCGGTGGGGAAATCTGGGAGGATGGAGCGGTAACGTTAGGGCATTTAAAGGATGGAAGACAGATTGCCAGATGCGATGTGGCGTCAGGAACCGTAAGCTGCAGCTTTGATGTCAATTCCTTAGAGGAAATCCCGGCATATATCGCCTATGTTTATGAGCCGGCTTCCAGTGCTTATATTCACATTAACAGCGATATGGGAATGAATGCCCATGTGTGGTACTACAAAAGCCTAAAAGATGTACCGGTTATCGGAAATGACGGCATCGATACCGAGGGACCTGTTTTAACCCCTTCGGTAATTCCCACAGGAACTACTGCAGATGTGGGCGGAAAGATTTGGTCTACAGGAGCCAGAATACAGCTTCGCGCGGAGGATGGAAAATCCAGGCCGGGAGGAATCCGTATCTATAAAGACGGAAATCCGGTTCACGAAAAGGATAATCCGGGAAATGAAGTGTTTCTGGAAACGGGCTATGATGTCAATGAAAACGGAAGCTTTCAGGCGGACGCCTACGACAAATTAAATAACGTATGTGACAAAATATCCGTCAACATTTCCTGCATAGACAGGCAGGCGCCGGATATACGCACTCTTAAGCCGGAAACCACAGATTACGTCAGGGAAACAAAGCTTGCTGCAGAGGCGTCGGATGCAGGATGCGGTCTGCATGCGCTGGCCTATAGGTGGAACGGCGGGGCATGGACGGATAAAAAGGAATTTAAGGTTACTGCAAACGGCGTTTATACCCTCAAGATAAGGGACGCCCTTGGAAATGAAAGCAGAAAAAACATAACAATCTCCAATATCGACAGGGAAGGTCCTGAAATTTCCCGCACCATTACGAGAACAGGAAGAATGGCAACTTACCGGGGGGTGCTCTGGTCCACAGAGGCCGAAATATCCGCACAGGCTGTAGACGGCAAAAGCGGAGTTGAAAAAATCCGCGTTTTAAACGGTAAGAATGAAGTTGAAGCGGAGTTCCGGAATACCGGAGATAAAAAAACAGATACATTGCAGTTAGAAGGAATTAAAATAAAAAACGGCAGCTATAAAATATGGGCGTCGGATACGCTTGGCAATACTGCGGTTACGGAAAGCTTTGAGTTGAACCATGTGGATGGGGATGCGCCGGTTATTAAAGAGATGAAAACAACGTCCTTAGAGGATGGAAGCGTTTTATTAACCGTAGCGGCGGAAGACGGAGAAGACGGCATCGGTCTGGATGACGAGGCCTATTCCTTTGACGGGGGAAAGACCTGGCAGAAAGAGGCTTTTATTACCATCAGGGAAAACGGCGTTTATGAAGTACTTGTAAGAGACCGCCTGTATCAGGAAGCTTCGGAGGAAAAGGAGATAACGGAGGTTTCCGTAAAAGAAAAGCCGGATCATAAGGATGAAGGCGATAAAAAAACGGATACGGAAGAGCCGGATCATAAGGATAAGGAAAAGCCGGACGGACAGGAGCCGGATCATAAGGATAAAGAAGAGCCGGACGGGCAGGAGCCGGATCATAAGGATAAGGAAGAGCCGGATGGGCAGGAGCCGGGAAATACGGAAGAACCTGACCGCCAGGGGGCTGGGGAAGAAAATCCGGGAAAAGAACCCGACGAATCAAATCCCGCTATAAATCCTTCGGTAAACTCCGGCGGGACTACAACGCCCGGACAGAATACGCAAAAGACGACGGGTACTCATCGCAGCGGCAAAAGAACAGGACAAGCCGTGGAAAGTGCTTCCAAAGAAAGCCGGGAAAATTCCGTCAGCGAAAATGATACAGGAGATACGGTTGCTGCCCAAAAGCGTGTTATACCGGAAAAGATTTTAAAAGATGCGGAAGAAAAGGTGTTATCCCAGATTTCTCCCGGAGAAAATCAAAGGAAAAATGAAAGTAACAGTAAAAAAGAACAAATAGTCCGTAAAACGATACTATTTATCTTAATTGCTCTGTTTGCCGCAGGATGTGTGGGACTGATTTTATATCTGCTGCTGTTTTACTTAAGGTATAGCTGCGTGCTTTACGGCATAGAGGAAAATCAGAAAAAGCACAGAATATGCAGACTCCCCCTTAAGGAAAAGGAAGAAGAATGGCAGGTTGTAGTGCCGGACCATAAGCTGGGACTGCAGGGGATTGGCAAGTATCTTCTGGTATTCCATCCATCCTTTGTAAAAGAGGAGGCGCCGGCATTTGTGATCATACAGATAGACGGAAAGGCTTTGAGAGAAAAGCTGGAAGAAGAAATTTTCATTAATATTTAGAGAGAATGGCGGGGCTGTTATGAGATGATGACGCAAACTGTCATGAAACATTGATTGAACAAGCCTCCTTCCCGTGTTATAATACTTCCATGAAAAAATTGGAAGGCTGCGTTGTGATGAAAGAAAAAGCTGTTTCGGCTTCCCTGATCAGGAAAGTTGTTGTTTCTATGTTAATAGGATTATCTGTTATTGCAAGCGCAACCAAAATCTTTACGGGATTTGATATTGATGAGGCCTATGCTCTTGCAATTCCCTACCGGGTTTTGCAGGGGGATAGGCTTTTTGCGGATATGTGGGAGGTGCACCAGACCTCTTTTCTGCTGCCATTTTTGTTTATGAAGGTTTTTTATCTTTTGACCGGCGAAATGGCGGGAATAGTCCTTTATATGCGGGTAATCACAACGCTTCTGCAGCTTTGCATGAGCATTCTTGTTTACGGCAGCGTGAAAAAGTTTTTCGGAATGAAGAGGGAATATGCATTTCTTTTTGGACTGGCCTATTATAATTTTCTCCCCAAATGGATGATAAATATGGACTTTTCCATGGAGCAGCTTTGGTTTTTTACGCTGTTTGTAATCTGTCTGTTTTGTGCCGGGATATTTGACGGGATGAAGCATACCGGCGGGGAGCGGCAAACTGACAAAGTGCAGGAGGCGGGGAGTCAGTCCAAAATTCCAAGGGGGAAAAGAAGTCGGTGGATGGCTGCCTCGGGACTTATGCTGGCTTTGGATGTTTTGGCGTATCCGGGCATGATTATTTTATATCCCGTTACGGTTTTTCTGCTGTTATTTAGGAGAAAAAGCGGAAAATGGACTGATGTCTTAAGTTTTACCGCAGGCTGTTTTGTGGCGGCGGTACTGTTTTTTGTATATATTTTCCGTTATATGTCTCCGGGAGAATTGCTGGCTGCGGTATCTAAGGTCTTTATGGACGGCTCCCACCAGTATGATTTTGTCACGAAGCTGGGACTTTATGCTTCACAATGGCTGGAGGTTTTGGTACAGTCGGCAATTCTGCTGGTTCCGACTCTGGTTTTTGCACTGATATTCCGTTATTTTTATAAGCGGCTTTCATGGGAAGAAAAATGGGGTAAGCTGCCCTTCGGTCTCTTATTCTGCGTAAGCTTTGAGATTTTGATCTCGGGGCTGATTGCCTTTGCGGGACTGGTTGTTACCTGGGGCCCCTTCCGTTTACAGGTAAGATATATTATACAGTTTGCTATGGCGTTCTGCTTGTGGAAAGCTATCTATTATAAAAGGAATAGCGGGGTTCATAGAGAGGCAGACGGGATTACGGGAAAGAAATCGGAAACATTGATGGCTGGGAAAACAGAAGCAGAGGACATGGGGAAAAAGGGAATTCCGGTCTTATGGCTTTTACTTTTGTCCCTTGCAGCTTTTGCAGGCATTTTGCTGGCTTCCAACGTGGGGCCTGCCTCTAGCAGTTCTTATCTGGTTTTGGGAAACATCGTATTTATGGCGTTGATTCTTAAGGGGGCGGAGAAAAGCGGCAGAGGAATGAAAACCCTTGCTTATGCCGGGGCTGTTTTATTTGTGCTGAGCCTTATTATGTGCAAGGGATATTACATGCGCAATACGGAATATGTGCCGGGAGATATTTCCGAGCCTCTTTCCAAAATGCAGGAAGGCCCTATGGCGGGAATTTATGTTCCGCAAAAGGATTTTGCAAGATACACCGACGATTATGAAACCATAAAAAGCCATACAACGGAAAAAGACCTTGTATTGTTTATGGGAACCGAGGGACTCTGCAACCTATATGCAAATGGAAAAATCGTAATTCCTACTACAATCAGCACCCCTGCCTTTAATGAGCAGTGGGTAGAATATTTTACTCTTTATCCGGATAAACAGCCTACGGTCATTTTTCTGGCGAAGAACACCGTGGATGACAGGGATAAATTTTTCGTTAAAAATGTGTTTGGTATTTGGATTGCAGAGCGTTATGATGTAGAATGTATGAAAGAGACGGAGTCTTTGTGTATAATAAGGCTGCGGGAATGAGCCATAGGGAAAAGCGGAAGAACGGTAAACGGAAGAATATGCAGCATTAACAAAACATGAAATACCGGATAAGCAATCAGAAATGGAACAGAACAGGAGATTTTAAAAATGAGCTGGGAAGATAAAGTACGGAGGGTTGTGCCCTATACGCCGGGCGAGCAGCCGGACCGGAAGAATATGATTAAGTTAAACACCAATGAATGCCCCTATCCGCCGGCTCCACAGGTGGAGAGGGCATTAAAGGAAATGGATGGGGAGCAGTTCAGGCTTTATCCGGATCCTGCGGCTTCCGTTTTAGTGGATGCTCTGGCAGAATATTACGGCTTGAAAAGCAGTGAGGTTTTTGTGGGAGTGGGATCCGATGATGTGCTGGCCATGATTTTTATGACCTTTTTCAATGGGAAAGAACCGATTCTTTTTCCCGACATAACCTATTCCTTTTATGACGTATGGGCTGAGCTTTTAAAGATACCCTATGAGCAAATCCCCTTGAATGATGATTTTCACATCGTAAAGGAGGATTACTTAGGGGGGAAAGAAGGAAAAGGACGTAAAAACGGCGGCATTATTTTTCCCAATCCCAATGCGCCTACGGGTGTGCTGGTGGATCTTGCGTTTATAGAAGAAATTGTCAGTGCCAATCCTGATGTCATTGTGGTAGTGGACGAAGCATATATTGATTTTGGCGGGAAGAGCGCCCTGCCGCTCATACATAAGTATGATAATTTGTTGGTGGTTCAGACCTTTTCTAAGTCCAGGGCTATGGCGGGAATGAGAATCGGCTATGCCATGGGAAATGAAAAGCTGATCAAGTATTTAAATGATGTAAAATTCTCCTTTAATTCCTATACCATGAATCGGCCTGCCCTGACAGCCGGCGTGGAGGCGGTCAAAGCCGATGATTATTTTAAAGAAACCGTGGCAAAGATTGTGGCTACCAGGGAGCGGGTCAAATCGGAATTAAAGAAATTGGGCTTTGAATTCCAGGATTCCATGAGCAATTTTATTTTTGCCACGCATCCAAAGCTTGATATGACAAAGCTTTTTGAGGATTTACGGAAAAAGGATATTTATGTCCGGCATTTTAGCAGCGAAAGAATCAGGAACTATTTGAGAATTACCATAGGAACCGACGAAGAAATGGATACTTTGCTGGAATTTTTGAGAGACTATATAAAATAAGAAAAGGTGGAAAAGAAAGTGAAAGATGCAATTAAAAACATTTTAAAAGGCGCGGTAATCGGCGTAGCCAATATTATTCCCGGGGTAAGCGGCGGGACCATGGCTGTTTCCATGGGAATTTATGATAAGCTGATTCATTGTGTAACCCATATCATAAGTGAATTTAAAAAGAGCTTGAAGTTCTTGATTCCTGTGGGTATCGGCATGGTGTTAGCACTTGTGGGATTAAGCTTCGTGATCGAAGCGGCTTTTGAGCATTTTCCGGCACAGACCAATCTGTTGTTTATCGGCTTGATTCTGGGAGGACTTCCGGCTATTTTTAAAAAAGTAAAAGGAAATACGATCCGTCTCAGTCACATCATACCCGCAGTTCTTTTCTTTGTACTGGTTGTAGGCCTGGCTGCATTGGGAAGCGGGGAAGGAAACGATGCGGATCTGTCTTTTCATGTGGTAAATGTCATAAAGTTTTTCGGTGTGGGCGTTATTGCGTCTGCCACTATGGTAGTTCCCGGCGTCAGCGGTTCCATGATTTTAATGCTGATGGGCTACTATCAGCCGATTATTGAAACGATCAGCACCTTTGTACGGGCATTGACGGCTTTTGACGTTCCGGTGCTGCTTCAGTGCTGCGGCGTGCTGGTTCCCATGGGAATCGGTATTGTGGCGGGTATTGTGGTTATTGCCAAGCTGATTGAAATTGTTTTTGAAAAATGGCCGCTGCTGGCTTATTGGGCGATTATCGGCCTGATTGTAGCATCTCCCGTTGCCATTATTCTCATGAGCGAATTTGGAACGATTACGGTAATGAGTGTTTTAACAAGCGTTGTTACCTTTGCGCTGGGATTTGTGGGAGCAAAGCTTTTAGGAGAAGAATAGGAAGGCTGAGGAATGGCAGAAACAAAGCTTTTAGGAGAAGGATAGAAAGGCTGAGGAATGGCAGAAACGGCAGAAAATAGAGAAGGCGGGACGGAAATGGAAAGCTACGGCGGATTTGCGGACGTATATGACCTTTTTATGGATGAGACACCTTATGAGGAGTGGGGCGCTTTTATTGTAAAGTGCTTAAAAGAGCAGGGCATAGAAAGCGGGCTTGTTCTGGATTTGGGCTGCGGGACGGGCACCCTTACGGAATATCTGGCAAAAAAAGGCTATGATATGATAGGCGTGGACAACTCGTATGATATGTTGGACAAAGCGTTGCAAAAAAAGGAACGGTCGGGACTGGACATCTTATACCTGTGTCAGGATATGCGGGAATTTGAATTGTACGGAACCGTGAGGGCGGTTATCAGTATCTGCGACAGCTTAAACTATATTACTGATTTTGAAGAGCTTGCGGGGGTATTTTCCCTGGTTAATAATTATTTGGATCCCAAAGGCCTGTTTTTGTTTGATTTTAACACGGATTACAAATACAGGGAGATCATAGGGGAGTGCGTCATTGCCGAAAACCGGGAAGAGGGCAGCTTTATCTGGGAGAACAGCTATGATGATGTAAGCCGGATCAACGAATATGACCTGACCATATTTAAGAGGATAGAGGAAAACGGCCTTTTTGAAAAAACGGAAGAGGTACATTTACAAAGAGGATATACCTTTTCGGAAGTGAAGGAGGCCCTTGAACAAGCCGGCATGGTTTTTGAATGGGCCATGGATGCGGATACCCGTAAAGAAGTGACGAAGGAGAGCGGACGTATTTATATACTGGCAAGGGAGCAAGGAAAAGCAAAGCCAAATGATATATAAACGAAAGCGGAATGCAGAAATAGAATGGCGCAGGACGATGCACAAAAATATGAAGTATAGCACACCAAACCATACAAAATGTTGTGCTAAACGTGAAGAACGGTACACGAAAATGTGCAAAATATTGCAAAAATGATCACTATGCAGAGGAACGGATATGAAGGATTATATTGTAAGAGCTACGGCAGCAGGCGCCCAGATCAGAGCGTTTGCCGCAACAACAAGGAATCTGGTGGAGCAGGCAAGAGAGGCCCATGGTACAAGCCCCGTGGCAACGGCGGCATTAGGAAGGCTGTTGACTGCAGGCGCCATGATGGGAACGATGTTAAAAGGAGAAAAAGACCTTTTGACTTTACAGATGAAAGGAGACGGCCCTATCCACGGGATTACGGTAACGGCGGATTCTTTAGCAAGGGTAAAGGGCTATGTGGATTATCCTGGGGTAATGCTGCCGCCAAACGGGCTTGGCAAGTTGGATGTAGGCGGCGCTATAGGGAACGGAATGCTGACGGTTATCAGGGACTTAGGGTTAAAAGAGCCTTATGTGGGACAGACTATTTTGCAGACCGGGGAAATAGCCGAGGATTTAACCTATTATTTTGCCGCATCAGAGCAGATTCCCTCCACAGTGGGACTGGGCGTGCTGATGGAAAAGGACAATACGGTAAAGCGGGCAGGAGGCTTTATTATCCAGCTGATGCCCTTTGCAGAGGATGAGATTATCGAAAAGCTGGAGGAAAACCTGAAAAAAATGCCTTCAGTCACTTCCATTCTCGATGAGGGGAAGTCCCCGGAAGAGTTACTGGCTGTTGTATTGGACGGAATAGAGCTGGAAATTACGGATACGGTTTCTACAAAGTTTTACTGTAACTGCGATAAAAAGCGGATTGAAAAGGCTATTATCAGTATCGGGGAAAAGGACATCCGGGAAATGATAGAAGAGGGCAGGGAAATAGAAGTGAAATGCCACTTTTGTAACAGTGCCTATTCTTTTTCCGTGGAGGAATTGAAGGAATTGTTGAAAAAGGCAAAACACAGATAGTATGCGTTTGGCCGAATATAGAGGAGGAAACCATGCAGAACGGTTTTATCAAGGTGGCAGCCATGACGCCGCATATCAGAGTGGCTGACCCGATTTATAATGCGGAGAGAATTTGTGAGTGTATTGATGAGGGAGAGGCAAATAAAGCTAAAATCATGGTCTTTCCCGAGCTTTGTATCACGGGCTATACTTGTCAGGATTTATTTTTGCAGGAACGTCTTTTGCAGGAGGCCAAAAGGGCTTTGATGATCGTTACCTCCCATACGGACGGAGTGGACGCCTTGGTCTTTGTGGGTATGCCTTTGGAATGGGAAAACCGCTTATATAATGTGGCGGCGGTTATTAATTGCGGAGAAATCATAGGCTTTGTTCCCAAAACCTGTATCCCGGCTTATGGGGAATTTTATGAGACAAGACATTTTGCGGAGGGTGTACAGATACCCGTTATGATAGATTTTGAAGGAGAGGAAATCCCCTTCGGCACCAATCTGCTCTTTACCTCCGACGCCATAGAAGGATTGTGCGTGGCATGTGAAATCTGTGAGGATATCTGGGCCGCAAATCCGCCTTCTACGTCCCATGCCGTGGCGGGAGCCAATATTATTGTGAATTTATCCGCATCCAATGAAACTATCGGGAAGGACGCCTACCGCCGGATGCTGGTCAAATCCACCAGCGCAAGGCTGATCTGCGGCTATATTTACGCTAGTGCAGGAGAAGGGGAAAGCACCCAGGATCTGGTTTTCGGCGGCCATAATATCATTGCGGAAAACGGCGCCATTCTTGCAGAAGTTAAAAAATTTACATGCGAAAGCATTTACAGCGATATTGATGTGAAAAGAATGCAGTCCGAGAGAAGGCGCATGAACAGCTATGCCCCCGTAAACGATAGGGAATATATGACCATACCCTTTGCCATTGTAAGGGAAGAGACGGATTTGTCCAGGACCTTTGCAAAACATCCCTTTGTACCGGCGGATGTGGAAAAACGGAAGGCGAGATGCGAAGAGATTTTATCCATCCAATCCTATGGACTGAAAAAACGTCTTGCCCATACCGGAGCCAAAAACGCGGTAATCGGCATATCAGGCGGTCTGGATTCTACTCTGGCTTTACTGGTTACGGCAAAGGCCTTTGATTTGCTGGGACTTGACAGAAAGGGTATCAAGGCGGTTACCATGCCCTGCTTCGGCACCACAAACAGAACCTATGACAATGCCTGCCGTCTGTCTGAAATTCTGGGGGCGGAATTAATAGAGGTGGATATTAAGGAAGCGGTAAACATTCATTTCAGGGATATTGGACAGGATACCTCCAACCATGACGTGACCTATGAAAATGCCCAGGCAAGGGAGCGCACCCAGGTGCTTATGGATATTGCCAATAAGGCAGGAGGCCTGGTAATCGGAACGGGAGATATGTCGGAGCTTGCCTTAGGATGGGCGACCTATAACGGCGACCATATGTCCATGTACGGCGTAAACGCGGGAGTACCCAAAACCTTAGTTCGCCATCTGGTGCGTTTTTATGCGGATACCTGTCAGGATGAGAAGCTATCGAAAATTCTGTTGGACGTGCTGGATACGCCTGTGAGCCCGGAGCTTCTTCCGCCCACGGAGGGGGAGATTTCCCAGAGAACGGAGGATTTGGTAGGACCCTACGAGCTGCATGACTTTTTCTTATATTATATGCTTCGTTGGGGATTTTCGCCGGAAAAGGTATTCAGACTGGCAGTATCGGCATTTTCCGATGATTATGATATAGAAACCATTTACCAGTGGCTTGTGACCTTCTATAAAAGATTTTTTGCACAGCAGTTTAAACGCTCCTGCCTGCCAGACGGTCCAAAGGTGGGAAGCGTGGCGGTTTCTCCCAGAGGAGATCTGCGTATGCCTTCCGACGCCTGTGGAGATATCTGGCTGGAGGAATTAGAGGAGTTACATGCCGTTTTGAGAGACCTTGGCGGCTGACGCTTTATCTAAGGAGGCCTGAATTGCCTGAATAAGGGCAAGGCTGGTATAACGGCTTTCCTGATCATATGTAATATTGGATAATTCTACGCCTTCATAAATCTGGCCTGCAATGGAGTCAAAGGCGGGTTCCACCAGAGGAAACATGGTAGTAACCGTTTCGTTGATGTTTACAAGCCGGACGGAATTAATGTGGTTTTCATCCACTACCACCTCTACGTCGATGACGTTGTTATTTAAGGTCAGGGAGGTAGTATAAACGCCGGGCACATAGGCTGCCTGCGCCATTGTTTCCATGGCTTCATCGGAATCCTTTTTGCCGAACATAAAAATGAGCAGAATAATGAACAAAACAGCTAAGGCGGCAAAGATAGCCGTGTATATTAATTCTTTCATATGAAGGACAACGATTTTTGTTTTGTTGTGCATGGAAAACTCCTTTGGCAGTTCATTTGTATAATTTATGAAAGAGAATGGGAATTATGACAGGAAAATATTTCCTTTATTGGGAATTGACAAAAGCCCGTTTTTGTTGTTATGATATGTGAGAACGAGGGCGTTCTTCCATGGGGGAAGAATGCCCTTTTGCTGATTATAATGACTGCCTGAGAAGGAAAAACGGCAGGATTTTCAAAAATTGTTAGAAAAAGGAGGAACTTGCGGTATGAAGAAATATACAAGAGACGATGTAATCCGTATATGCGAGGAGCAGGATGTGGAATTTATCAGACTACAGTTTACGGACATTCTGGGAAATTTCAAGAATATGGCGATTACCGTCAGTCAGTTAGAAAAAGCCTTAGATAATAAATTTATGTTTGACGGAGCTTCCATTGAAGGCTTTACCAAAGACAGAGAGCCCGATTTGTATTTATATCCTGATTACAGTACTTTGGAGGTATTCCCATGGAGACCCCAGCAGGGGAAGGTGGCAAGGCTGATCTGTGATGTTTATACGCCAAAGGGAGAGCCCTTTTTGGGAGACCCCAGATATATTCTGAAAAAGGCGGTAAAAGAAGCAAAGGAGATGGGATATACCCTGAATGTGGGACCGGAGTGTGAATTTTTCTTATTCCACACCGATGAAATCGGAAATCCTACAACCTTAACCCATGAACAGGCGGGATACTTTGATATAGGTCCGGTGGATTTGGGGGAAAACGCCAGAAGGGACATGGTGCTGACCTTAGAGGATATGGGATTTGTTATTGAATCCTCCCATCATGAAGCGGCTCCGGCACAGCATGAGATAGATTTCCGATATGACGACGCCTTGAAAACGGCGGATAATATTATGACCTTTAAGCTGGCGGTAAAGACCATCGCAAAACGTCACGGCCTTCATGCCACTTTTATGCCGAAGCCCAAGGCGGGATGCGACGGCTCCGGCATGCATTTGAATTTAAGTCTTATGAAAGATGGGAAAAATATCTTTGCAGATGAAAAGGATGAGAACGGTCTTAGCAAAGAGGCTTATTATTTTATCGGAGGTCTGATGCGGCACATGAAAGCCATGACGGTTATTTTCAATCCTCTGGTAAATTCCTATAAAAGGCTGGTTCCGGGATACGAAGCCCCTGTTTATACGGCATGGAGCGGTAAAAACAGGAGCCATTTGATCCGAATTGTGGGAAAAGGCGAAAATGTAAGAGTGGAACTGAGAAGTCCCGACCCGGCGGCCAATCCCTATTTTGCCATTGCGGCAGCTCTTATGGCAGGGCTTGACGGCATCAGGCGCAAAACGGAACCGCCCAAAAGCGTGGAGCGAAGTATATGTGAGATGACGGAAGCAGAAAGGCTGGCAGCAGGAGCCGACGCCCTGCCGGATAATCTCAGCAAGGCCTTAGAAGCCTTTGAAGAGGATTCCTTTATGAAGGATATATTGGGAGAACATGCCTATACCCGGTATATAGAGTGTAAAAATAAAGAGTGGAACGAATATAAGGCGCAGATTACAAAATGGGAAGTGGACCGGTATTTGTACAGATACTAATCTTTTGTGAAGTATAGAGCGTTACAGGCCATATGAGACTGCAGATAAGGAGGTGGATGTATGACCGGTATTATTGTAGCTCTTCCCGGAATGGATGATGCGAGGAATATTAAGAACCTGTTGGTCAGAAGCGGTTATCCGGTTACGGCGGTATGCACCTCAGGAGCCCAGGCCTTAGCCCAGACGGACTGCTTGAATGACGGTATCGTCGTCTGTGGCTATAAGCTTACGGATATGCTTTATTCCCAATTGTACGAAAGTCTCCCTCCGGGTTTTGAAATGCTTTTAATGGCTTCACAGAGGTTTTTGATGGAATGTCTGGACAACGATATTGTGTGTCTTGCCATGCCCTTTAAACTCAACGATCTTATTAATACGGTGGAAATGATGAGTACATCCATCGCTTATAAGAGGAAGGAGAGGCGAAAGAAGCCAAAAGAGCGGAAACCGGAGGAGACGGCGCTGATTCATGAGGCGAAGCTTTTGCTTATGAACCGAAATAACATGACTGAGGAAGAAGCCCACAGATATTTGCAAAAGACCAGTATGGATAATGCTACCGGCATGGTGGAAACTGCCCGGATGGTTTTAAGGCTTATGGTGGACTAAAGGGCTTTCCGGACGGGATGTCAGATTTTTAACAGATAAATCAAGTTGATGTGCGGCTCAAAGAGGAGAAAGAAAATGAAATTTACGAAAATGCAGGGATGCGGAAACGATTATGTATATGTGAACGGCTTTACCGAAAAAATTGCGGACAAGCCGGCTTTTGTAAAGGCGGTCAGCGACAGGCATTTCGGCGTGGGAGGAGACGGCGCTATCTTCATTAACCCTTCGGAGGAAGCGGATTTTGAAATGGAAATGTACAACGCGGACGGAACAAGGGCGGAAATGTGTGGGAACGGCATCCGCTGTGTGGCAAAATATGTCTATGATAAGGGACTTACAGATAAGGAGCAGATTAGTATCGTCAGCTTCGGCAATGTGAAATACGTGGATCTATATGTAAAGGAAGGTCTGGTAAGCTCAGTCAGGGTCAATATGGGCGAGCCCATACTGGAAGCCGAAAAAGTCCCTGTAATAAGCGCCATGAAAAGATCCGTTGACGAGCCTGTTACCGTAAACGGAAAGGAATACAGGATGACCTGTGTTTCCATGGGAAATCCCCATGCGGTGGTATTTATGGAGGATGTGGCGAATCTGGATATTGCTTCCGTAGGACCATTATTTGAAAACCATCAGGTCTTTCCCAACAGAACCAATACGGAGTTTGTGGAGGTCGTGGACAGAACTCATGTGAATATGCGGGTCTGGGAGCGTGGCACAGGCGAAACCCTGGCCTGCGGCACAGGCTGCTGCGCTACGGTGGTGGCAGGTGTTTTAAACGGCCTGACAGAGGAGAAAGTAACCGTCCGGGTGCTTGGAGGAGAAATCGAAATTCAATGGGACAGGGAAGAAAACCTTGTCTATATGACCGGCCCTGCGGCAACGGTATTTGAAGGGGAATTTCCCTGGGATGGAAATTAGGAATATGAGATTTGATACAGGCAATTGAAAACGCCGGGACGGGCGGATGAAAAGCGTTGCCCCTTGTGTCTGGGAGTTTTTACGGTCTGCATAATATATTTTATTACATAAAAGGAGTTAGAAAACATGTTTAAAATCAATGACAATTATTTAAAACTGCCGGGAAGCTATTTGTTTTCCACAATCGGAAGAAAGGTAAATGAATATACACAGGCTAATCCGGATAAAAAGATTATTCGTTTGGGAATCGGAGATGTGACGAAACCTCTGGCGCCGGCGATTATTGATTCCCTGCACAGGGCGGTAGATGAAATGGGGAATGCCGATACCTTCCGGGGCTATGCGCCGGATTTAGGCTATGAATTTCTGAGAAAGGCTGTTGCGGATAATGATTATAAGGCAAGAGGCTGTGATATTTCGCCTGATGAAATTTTTATTTCCGATGGAGCAAAGTGTGACTCCGGCAATATTCAGGAGATTTTTGCAACAGATAACAAAATAGCGGTCTGCGACCCGGTTTATCCCGTATATGTGGATACCAATGTTATGGCGGGCAGAACAGGCACTTATGATGCAGGGAAAGAGACCTGGAGCGATGTGATTTATATGCCCTGCGTCGCAGAGAATCATTTTGCACCGGAGCTGCCAAAAGAAGTGCCTGACCTTATTTATCTCTGCTTTCCCAACAATCCTACAGGCTCCACCATAACCAAGGCACAGCTGCAGGAGTGGGTGGATTATGCCAACAAAAACGGTTCTGTCATTATTTATGACGCGGCTTATGAGGCATATATTTCCGAGGAGGATGTACCTCACAGCATTTATGAATGCGAAGGGGCGAAAACCTGTGCCATAGAGCTGCATTCCTTTTCCAAGAATGCGGGATTTACCGGCGTTCGTTTAGGCTATACGGTCATTCCTAAGGATTTAAAATGCGGCGATGTAACCCTGCATTCTTTGTGGGCAAGGAGACACGGAACCAAATATAACGGCGCTCCCTATATTGTACAGCGTGCGGGAGAAGCGGTTTATTCTCCTGAGGGCAAAAAGCAGTTACAGGAGCAGGTGGCGTATTATATGAAAAATGCCGGTTATATTTTAAAGGGCTTAAAGGATGCGGGCTATACGGTTTCCGGCGGCGTGAATGCGCCCTATATCTGGCTGAAGGCGCCTAAGGGTATGACCAGCTGGGAATTCTTTGACTATCTGCTGGAAAATGCCAATGTGGTAGGCACGCCCGGTTCCGGCTTTGGACCAAGCGGAGAAACTTATTTCAGACTGACTGCCTTTGGCTCTTATGAAAATACGGTGGAGGCCGTTGACAGGATAAAGGCTTTGTAGAAACAGGTAAAAGTGAAAAGCATCAGTGCGGCAGGACGGCAATATCGTTCTGCCGCACTTTTGAAGTGGGAAAAAAGGTATATACCTGATGCCGGATGGCGTGTATAATGGGGAATGAAAGCAAAAAAAGATATTAGGGATTTGAAACGGATTGCATTATAAAAGGCGGCTGCGCCGCTTTACGGACCGTAAGAGATTTATGGGAAATGCAAGAAAAATCTGTATAGGATAAATTTATCCATAAAAAATAAAGACGCTATTCGTGTTTATTACAGGGAGGAAAGGGGAACACAATGGAGGATCGGGTTTTTGACCGGTGCATGGAACGCATAAAGCAGGGAGATAAGGATGCCTTGAAGGAAATCTATATAGCCTATTCCGGCTTTTTGTTCCATCTGATACTGGGAATATTGGGAAATCGGGAAAATGCAGAAGATGTGACCAGTGAATTTTTTATTAAATTGTGGGAAATTGCAGATAAATATGTGCCGGGAACGGGGCATAGGGCGTGGCTTAGCCGTATAGCAAGAAATATGGCAATTGATTTTTTACGACGCCATAAAAGGGAAATTCCTTATGATACGGGAGAACGGGAGTTTGAGGCGCTGTCGGCTTCCGACGAAGCCATAAAGGGCAAAAAGACAGGGAGCGGCTGCGGAGGAGAAAGCGAAAGCCGGGATGTGACGGCGGAGGAAGCGGTTTCCAATCTGACCGTTAAAGAAGCTTTGGACCGTTTAAAGCCCGCAGAACGAGAGATTGTACATTTAAAAATCATAGGAGATATGACCTTCGAAGAAATTTCGGGTTTGCTGGAAATCCCTATGGGAACGGTTACCTGGAGATACAGGGAAGCTATGAAAAAATTAAGGAGGTGCGGTTATGAAGCGTGATTTTCAAGAAGAATATCAAAATTATATAGAATCCGATATGCCCGATCTGTGGTCACGAATCGAGCCGAACCTGAAGGAGAAGAACGGAAAGAGAGAGGAAGAAGGGAAGCGAGAGGAAAAAGAAAAGAAAGCGAAAGAAGGAAAGAAAGCGAAAGAAGAAAAGCAAGAGCAAGAGAAGAACGCTAAACGGACAAAAGTTATCTATTTTCTGAAAAGAGCAATTCCAGCGGCAGCATGTCTGTGCGTATTGATAATAGGAATCGGAGTCATGGGAGTCAAAAAAAGTTCTGATTTGGCTCCGATGGAGTCCGAAAGCGGAGAACAAAACGATACGGGAATGGATTATGAAACGAATATGGAGAAATCGGAAGCAGCAGCGGAAGAATATGTTATGACAGATGAGAGCTTTGATGATGCAGGGGTCGATACGGATGAATCCGCTACACCGGCAGAAGAAACGGCAGACGCCACAGTGCAAGATATGTCTAGTATGGATTCGGCAGGCGGGGCAGACAGAAATCATGCCCAGACAGAGAAGGCGGGAAGCCTTTCGGAAACAGCGGAGAACGCAGTGGAAATTGAGCGGGCGGTTCTTTACAAAATTGCTGTTGCTTCTGAAGAAATGCAGGAAATGGGTTACGCATATGCCTATACCTTCCGTTTAGAGGATGAAAGCTGTCTTAAGGTCTATCTGACGAAAGAGCAATGTGACGATTTAGAGGATAAGGGAATTGAGATAAAGCGTAAAGAGACATATTTCTTAAGGGTATATCCCTTTAAGAACCCCGAAACTGACAGCAAGCCCGGAGACGGAGAGGGATTTTTGGAAAAAATTGAAAAATTGCCATAAATATTCCGGAAACCATCCGTATCTATATCAGAAAACGTTTTCTGGTATAGCAAAGGAGGAGAAGGATATGAAAAAGAAAGGGACATCAGCAAAAAAGGGATTAGCTGTTTTCATTACGGCGGCACTTGTGTCCGCTATGCTTACGGGCTGTGGAGGAAGTGAAGAAGGGACGTTAAAATCGCCTTCCGCCGACAGGGAAGAAGCGCCTTATTACGAAAATGAGGGGGAAGCGGCAGAGGAGCCGGCGGATTCGTCTTCGGCAGAAGCAGGTGCATCGACGGATGAATATGATGGTTCGGAATCTGCGGGAGCGGCTATGAAAAACAGTCCCTTAGAGCGGGCGGAGCAAACGGCTGACGCCGACTGTCTGCCCTACTGGGAATATGAGTCAAACGGGGAAGAGTATGAAAAGGCAGAGGAAAACGGCTTTTATATTACAGCAGTCCAGCCATTGTCCACCTTTTCGGCAGATGTGGATACGGCGTCCTATGCCAATGTCCGCAGGATGATTGAGGACGGCTATACTCTGGATGACATCAATCCGGATGCGGTAAGGCCCGAGGAATTTATCAATTATTTTTCTTATGATTTAAATTATCCCAAAAAGGGAGAAATGTTTGGCGTTACCACCGAAATCGCTCCCTGTCCGTGGAATGAGGAACATTACCTGATGATGGTGGGAATGAGAACGGAAGCCATTGATATGAGCGAAGCGCCGGACAGCAATCTGGTATTTTTGCTGGATGTATCCGGTTCCATGTCCGATAATGACAAACTGCCTCTTTTGCAGGAGTCCTTTAAGGAGCTGGTAAATGAGCTGGGAGAAAAGGACACGGTATCCATTGTCACTTATGCCAGCGGTGTGGAAACGGTACTAAAGGGTGCAAAGGGAAATGAGAAGGATAAAATCTGCAGTGCCATTGACGAGCTCTATGCCAGCGGCGGAACTAACGGGGAGGGCGGTATCCAGAGAGCCTATGAGTTAGCGGAAGCATATTTTATCAAAGGCGGAAACAACAGGGTCATTCTGGCCACTGACGGGGATTTGAATATCGGCGTATCAGAACCGGAAGAATTGGAAAAGCTGATTACGGAAAAGAAGGAAAACGGCGTATATCTGTCGGTGTTAGGCTTCGGAACGGGGAATATCAAGGATAACAATATGGAGCGCCTTGCAGACTGTGGAAACGGCAATTATGCTTATATTGATTCTTTGTTTGAGGCGAAAAAAGTACTGGTTGAGGAGATGGGTTCCACCCTGCTTACCATTGCGGAGGATGTAAAGCTGCAGGCGGAATTTAATCCGGACAGGGTCAATGCCTACCGCCTGATCGGATATGAAAACAGAATGCTTGAAGCCACAGATTTTCATGATGACAGCAAGGATGCGGGGGAAATCGGCGCAGGCCATACGGTAATTGCCCTTTATGAGATTATACCCACGGGAAGCAGCGATGAGATCGGTTTAAAATATCAGGGCGGCAGCAGGGAAGAAAGCCAGTCACGCCCTTACCGCGACGAATTTGCCACAGTAAGCGTGCGCTATAAGGAACCGGGAAAAAGCCAGTCCCAATTAAAATATTATGTGGTGGATGAGGAAGATTTTACCAAGGCTCCAAGCGATGACTTTGTATTTGCCTCTCTTGTAGCGGAGTTTGCCATGATTTTATCCGACAGTCCCCACAAAGGAACGGCTACCTTGGAAGGTATCATAGAAGAGTATTCCACGTTGGATATGAATGATGAGTATAAAGAGGAGTTTTATTATCTGGTAAGGATGATGGCAAAGAGATAGATGATAAAAGGGGCGGTATACGAAGATAAGGTATACCGCCCGTATTGCGCTGTTATTCTAACAATTCCGTTTCACTCTTTGAAATTCGTCCCTGAGGTCTTCTTCCTCTCTGTAAGAATTGCTTTTTTCTGTTTCCAACAATTCTTTCTTTTCTTCTAATTCATTTTCAACGGTTCTTCGGCAGTCGTAGAAATCATCTTCATATTCGTCCATTATCCTGAGAAAGCTTTCTTCATCACAATGTTCTGATGCTTCACGGAATATCCATCGCATTTCTGTATAAATATCGTCAAGCAGTTCTTGCCCCTCATCGATTTTTCCGATTTCCCGGGTTAGGGCATCCCTTTTGTCTTCCAATGCACACAGTTCCCTTTGAAATTCGGTGTATAAATAATCTATATTTTCTTCTTTGAGTTTTTCATCCATATTTCTTCCACCTGCCTTACTGGCTGTATGTTTGAAAGAGAGCAGCCAATTTTAATATAATTGTCCCTTTTTTCATTGTGGTATTTCTTAGCGGTTTGATAATACATATCTCATGTCAAGGTCTAAACCCAATAATGTATCTGCTACGGATTTGATTCTGTCTGCGTCCCTCTCTGCCGCGTTGTAATAGGATTGGAGTATGTCCGGGGTTTCATTGTAAATACTGCAGCAGATATCATTGATTCCGTGGTTTGTTTCCCCGGCGCCTGTTTCGGGAACCTGGCTTAACTGGACGGCAGCTGCTTTTAAGGCTTTACTGTGATATATCGCTACATCGTATTCACTCTTTAAGAAATCTGTTATCATTAAAACGTCCTCCTGTTCTTATTTGATGGTCTGGATTTTATCATTGCAACTAATACTGTTACCCATAGAGTTAGCAATGCCACAATCAGCAGTGCGGCTATTGTATATAGGCGTATCAAATCGGAATTAAAATCGTTTTTGCTTTCTTCCAGTTCGTGCCCCTTCATGGCAAACATGAGGTCTTCGAAACCTTTTCGGTTGAGTTCTGCGGTTTCTACCATTTCTTCAATGGTAAGACCTGTGAGTTCTTCGGCATTTATTCTGTCGGCAACATATCCATTTTCTGTCAGATTGATGTTAAAATTCACTGATTCTGCCGGATTTTCTCCATGATAGTTGATATATACAGTTATATTTTGAATGCTGTTGCCATAAGTAAAAGCAATTTTAACAGTTTTTACATCATATTCTGATTTGTCATTCACATATGCTGAGCAGGCAATGCGTATATTTACATCTTCTGGAAATCTGTCTCGTTCGTAATCATCAATATTGTATCTTTTAAAGGAAGTAGTGCCTTTGCCGGGAACGATTTTTGCAGCAAGCTCATAATCTATATTTCCACGCCAGGCATCGTATTCTCCGTAATAACCTAATGATTTCCAATGCTTGTCGTATTCAGTCTGCATAAATTCCTCGGCGAGTATTATGGGATCATCTTCCAAGTTGTTAATTTTTTCGATATGAAGTTTATATTCAGTCATATAGTTTTGTGTTATCTGACGGCAGTCATTTATGATACACGCGATAAGGGCAAAGTAAATTATGGAAATACTTACTATTGACAGAAATGCCTTTTTACGTTGGCTACTCATTTTTGTGCTCTCCATTTTCCGCAAAATCGATATCTACTGTTTCATATGTTTCATATTCATTTCTGTTTGATTCAATGCTGTGGATGAAATTTCTGACGATTTTGCCTCTTTCTTCCCAGACTTCAGTTGGAACATAAAGATCATCCAGTTTATCTTTTATAATAGTGATGCCTGCAGGACTTTCTTTTATCCTGTCAAGGAGGAATTCCGCACCCATGTGTTCTAAAATATATACATTGTGGCGATGCGCCTGCTCTTTTAATATTTTAATCCCTTCCTTGTAATTCCCGTGTCCGATATTGGTAGCAAATTCTTTGGCACGATTGCCTGTGGCGTCTGTTATTTCTGAATAGTATTGGTTCATTATCTCAATGGCATTTCCTCCATTTTGAAACCTGGTACTTAAATTTACTGCATCCAGGTCTGCCTTGTAATCGTCGGGTGTAAGTTTTGGACCGTTCCCTGCCGTCCCATATACATCCCCTACATATCCGGCATTGGCTCTTAAATCATAGATTCCGTTAAATATGCCGCTTCCGTCCCCTGCTTTCAAAAAAGCATTATTATCCGGTGTTAATATAGCTGTCATGACAATTGCCATATGCGCCAGGTCAATCTTTCCAAAATATTGCTTATATTTTATCTGGTTTTCTTGACTATCATCAGAAGTGTATTTGTAATTATCATTTATACCTTCTTCCAAATAACTGATATCTTCCTCCGTCAGCCCATACCCTTTTAACTCATTTTCCAATCCATCCCGGCTGTATGTCCTAACCAGAAAGTGCCACATATCATTCAGCGTCAGTTTCTTTTCCTTTTCCAGCTTCGTCAAAGGTTCCTTGAATTCTTCCGCATTTATCATAGGTCCCGCCCCGAAGTTGAATATCTGCCATAAAACGCTTTCATCATAGCCGACTTCTTCATAAGTATATACGAAGGAAGCCAGGAGCTTGAAATATTCCAGATTCACATCCTTTGCATCCGATTTTTCCATGGAATTATACAGGCGGAAGAGTATTTCCCCTGTCCTTCTGTCAAACCCAAACTGTTCCTCCATGTTCTTTAGGAATGTTTCCTTAAAGGCCTTTTCCAACTCAAGATTTCTCTTTACCCAGTCCTTTTCAATCCGGTTTACCCAGCTTAAGTCTGCATGATTTACCTGGTAATTTATCCTGCTGCCGTCAAAGACTGAGCTGTGGAGGCATTCGATTCCCCTTTTCAAATCAGCCTGATAAGAACCTATATTTTGGTATAAACCGCTGGAGGCTCCGAGAAAGCTTTCAATCTGCCTTAATTTCTTCTCCACCAGATGAAGGGCGTTTTCCAAGCTTCCTAATAATGCGGAATAGGAGCAGCCCTTAACCGCGTTCATCAGTTCATAGACCCGGTTGATCTGCTCCTCAATACATTCCTTATCCCGTTCAAGAGCATCCTCGTCTACATATCCGATGCCTCCAAGTTCTCCACAGATACAGGCCTTGTAGGCGTTATTTTCCTGTATCACTGCTTCCGCAAATATAATGGTCTGGTGCATGACCGCTACATGAAGGGTAGTGTAATATTCCCGAATGCTGTTATAGGATTCCCCCTGGAGTCGGTCTGAGGATTCTTCCAGGGTTGAAATTTCAAACAACACCTTTTTTGCATTGTCGATAATCTGGTTCATACCAGTATTCTTGGCGTCAAGTTCTGCGATGACCGAGCCGGGGCTCATTTTTAATCCCATGGTTTTTCCTCCATAATCATTTATCTTGAACATATATTCAAAGGGCAATACCAAAAAGTAGAAATGGCCTGCAAAGTGCAAGGGAACATATGAGATATCTTAAAGCTTTGGTTTTGTGTACCTCTTCGACTTATAGTTATTATAGAGCAACTTGGCGCCGAAATCTATCAGAACGTTTATTCTCGTACCATATATGGTAACACTACCGTATTTGGATATATAATTGCCGGTAAATGAGTGGGTTTAAGGGATAGCTCCCTTGCCAATTTGTGATCAAACGATTATAATATTGACTTGTCCGGGAAAACAGGTGGAAATCCTGTACGAGCCCGTCGCCGTGAGGCATATTAAAAATCTTGTTAATCTGACCCGAATGCCACAATTCGGGGAAAGGCCATTGGAAATAATCTGAGAAGGCTTGGTTAACAGAATGCCGAGTCGAAAGATCCGGATGGAAAAATCCTCTTTTCTATAACCGCGAGCGCCGGTTTTTGGAGGAAATACAAATCAAAGGAGATAAAAACATGAGAATGAAATGGAGTAAAAAAATTTCGTCATTCATCCTTTGTATGATGCTTATTGTGGCTATGGCATTCACTACAACCGGTTGTAATGGCGCTGAGGCAAAGGAAGAGCCTTCTAAGGCAGGAGCGGAAGCAAATGTCCAGACGGAAGGGGAAGTAAACGATGAGGAAGAATCGGAAGCAAACGATGAGCCGGAATCAGAAGTAAACGATGAGACGGAATCAGAGGCAAACCACCGGACGGAGGCTACGGTACAGGGAGAGGGAGATACCGTATTTCATGTTTCCGTAACGGACAAAGAGGGCGGTGAAACAAATTTTGAAATTCATACGGACAAGGAAACCGTTGGAGAGGCTTTACTGGAATTGGGGCTGATTGCCGGAGAAGAAGGCGAATACGGGCTTTATGTAAAAACTGTTAACGGTATAACCGTTGATTATGATAAAGACGGCGTATACTGGGCGTTTTATATTAACGGGGAATATGCTTCCACCGGTGTGGACGCCACGCCTATCACAGAAGGAGAACAGTATTCCTTTAAGGTAGAATGATATGAAGCTTACCACAAAAGAAATGGCTGTATTCTCAATGCTTGGGGCGGTAATGTATGCCTCTAAGATGATTATGGAGATTGCACCCAATATCCATCTTCTCGGAGTATTTACCATTGCTTTTACGGTTGTTTACGGGAAAAAAGCCTTGTATCCCATTTATATTTATGTGTTGCTGAACGGCGCTTTCTGTGGCTTTGCGGCATGGTGGGTACCTTATTTATATTTGTGGACGGTGCTCTGGGGAGCGGTTATGATGCTTCCTAAGAAAATTCCTGACAAGGTAAAGCCCCTTGTGTATATGGTTTTATGCGCAATGCACGGCTTTTTGTTCGGAACGCTTTACGCTCCCGCACAGGCTTTGCTATACGGCTTGAGCTTAAAAGCGACGATAGCCTGGATCGTAGCAGGCCTGCCTTTTGATTTTATACACGGGGTCAGCAATTTTTTCTGCGGGATACTCATTGTCCCCATTATTTCAGCGCTGAAGCTTTCGGAAAAAAATATGGGGAAGAATCTGTAGCATATGACTGCCCGTGGCGGGGAGAGAGGCATGAAAACCCGTAAGACCCTTGCAAAAACAAGATAATTATGCTACTATTTTTCCAGACAAATTGCGGTAAAGAGATGAGTATGTGTTCTATATGCGGGTAATACCGTAATCGGGAATGATTTGCTCCCGGGACAAAGTAATGATTTGTCCCGGGTTTTTCTTTATACACACCGCATATATGCAGATGCACGTATGCGTTAATCAGCATAAGCATATCATCTCAAAATCATAGAGAAAGGGCGTAAAAAATGGCGAATGTGATTACAGACGAAACAATTGATTACGTAGGAATTCTGGCCAAGCTGGAGTTGTCCGCCGAGGAAAAGGAACAGGCGAAAAAGGATATGGCTTCCATGCTCGACTATATCGACAAATTAGGGGAACTGGATACGACAGGCGTTGAGCCTATGAGCCATGTATTTCCCGTAAACAATGTATTCAGGGAAGATGTGGTAACAAACGGAGACGACAGGGAAAATATCATAAAGAATGCTCCGGAAGAAAAAGACGGCATGTTTGTAGTGCCCAGTACATTTTAAGGAGGTTTGCGGAAAATGGATATTCTGGATTTATCTGCCGTAGAACTTTCGGCAAAAATCAAAGCAGGAGAAGTGACCGCCACAGAAGCTGTGGAGGCGGTCTTTGCACAGATAGAAAATAATGAAGATACCTTGAACTGCTATGTGACCATGGATAAAGAAGGGGCGTTAAAGACAGCGGAAGCAGTGCAGAAAAAAATAGAAGCAGGAGAACTGACAGGACCCTTGGCAGGCGTTCCCGTTGCCATTAAAGACAATATGTGTACGGAGGGGATGCTGACTACCTGTTCCTCTAAGATACTGGGGAATTTTGTGCCCACTTATACGTCGGAGGCGGTTATCAATTTACAAAAAGCAGGGGCAGTCATTCTCGGTAAAACAAACATGGACGAGTTTGCCATGGGTTCCACCACGGAAACTTCTGCATTCGGAGCAACCAAAAACCCCTGGAATACAGAGCATGTACCGGGCGGTTCTTCCGGCGGTTCTGCGGCGGCGGTTGCGGCAAACGAATGCTTTTATGCCTTGGGTTCCGATACGGGCGGTTCCATCAGACAGCCTGCATCCTACTGCGGCGTGGTAGGCATGAAGCCTACCTACGGCACGGTTTCCCGTTACGGGCTGATTGCATATGGTTCCTCCTTAGACCAGATCGGACCTTTATGCAAGGATGTGACCGATTGCGCCACTATTATGGGAATTATCGCATCTCATGATAAAAAGGATTCCACCAGCGTGGAAAGAGAGGATACTGATTTTACCTCCGCCCTTGTGGATGATGTAAGGGGCATGAAAATCGGGATTCCAAGAGACTATTTTGGGGAAGGCATTGACCCGGATGTAAAGGAAAAAGTGTTAGCAGCGGCTGATGTATTGAAGGAAAAGGGCGCTGTGGTGGAGGAATTTGATTTATCCTTAGTGGAGTATGCCATCCCTACCTACTATACCATTGCGGCGGCGGAAGCAAGCTCTAACCTGGAACGTTTTGACGGTGTAAAATACGGTTTCCGTGCCGAGGATTGCGAGGAACTGCATCAGATGTACAAGCGCAGCCGCTCCCAGGGCTTCGGACCTGAGGTAAAACGCCGTATTATGTTAGGTTCCTTTGTATTAAGCTCCGGCTATTATGACGCTTATTACCTGAAAGCTTTGAGGGTAAAGGCATTGATTAAAAAGGCCTTTGACGAGGCGTTTGCAAAATATGATATGATTCTGGGACCCTGTGCGCCCACTACGGCGCCAAAAATCGGCTCTTCCCTTTCGGACCCTATTAAGATGTACCTTGGGGATATTTACACCATTTCCGTCAATCTGGCGGGACTGCCCGGCATCAGCGTTCCCTGCGGGGTGGATAAAAACGGTCTGCCTGTGGGATTACAGTTAATCGGAGACTGCTTTAAAGAAAAGAAAATCATTCAGGCTGCTTACTCCTATGAGCAGGCAAGAGGCAAATTTTCACTTGCAAAGGAGGGCAAATAAATGGCAAAACAATATGAAACCGTCATCGGTCTGGAAGTCCATGTGGAGCTTGCCACGAAAACAAAAATATTCTGCGGCTGTTCCACCGCATTCGGCGGAGAGCCCAATACCCATACCTGCCCGGTCTGCACCGGTATGCCCGGTTCCCTTCCGGTACTGAATAAGCAGGTGCTGGAATATGCAATCGGGGTGGGACTGGCAACGAACTGTGATATTACCAGAAACTGTAAATTTGACAGGAAAAATTATTTTTATCCCGATAATCCCCAAAACTATCAGATATCCCAGCTTTATCTGCCAATCTGCCGAAACGGCTATGTGGAAATCGAGACGGAGGAAGGCAGCAAGAAGGTAGGTATCCATGAAATCCATATGGAAGAGGATGCGGGTAAGCTGGTTCATGATGAGTGGGAAGATAGCTCCCTGGTGGATTTTAACCGCTCCGGCGTACCTTTAATTGAAATCGTATCGGAGCCGGATATGAGAAGCGCAGAGGAAGTCATTGCTTACTTAGAAAAGCTGCGCCTGATTATTCAGTATCTGGGGGCTTCCGACTGCAAGCTGCAGGAAGGCTCCATGAGGGCGGATGTAAATCTTTCCGTCCGTGAAGTGGGAGCGGAGAAGTTCGGAACCCGTACGGAGATGAAGAACTTAAATTCCTTTAAGGCCATTGCCCGTGCCATTGAAGGCGAGAGGGCAAGGCAGATTGATTTGATTGAGGATGGAAAAGAGGTTGTTCAGGAAACCAGGCGCTGGGATGATACCAAGGAATCTTCTTACGCCATGAGGAGCAAAGAGGACGCCCAGGATTACCGTTATTTCCCGGACCCGGATCTGGTGCCTATTATTGTCAGCGACGAGCTTCTTGAGAGCATTAGGGCAAAACAGCCGGAATTCCGCACGGAGAAAATGGCGCGTTATAAAGAGGAATATGATATTCCCGAATATGATATTGAGATCATTACCGCTTCCAAGAGAATGGCGGATTTGTTTGAGGAGACGGTTGCTATCTGCAAACAGCCTAAAAAGGTTTCTAACTGGCTGATGGTGGAGACTATGAGGCTTTTGAAGGAACAGGATATGGACCCTGAGGATATCCGGTTTTCCCCGAAAAATCTGGCGGCGCTGATTCAGATGACGGAGAAGAAGGAGATCAACAGTTCCGTTGCCAAGGAAGTGTTTGAGGTTATGTTTAACGAGGATGTTGACCCTGTGACCTATGTTGAGGAAAAGGGGTTAAAGACGGTCAATGACGAGGGAGCGCTTAGGAGGACCATTGAGGAGATCGTGGCGGCAAATCCCCAGTCGGTGGAGGATTACCGTAATGGGAAGGAGAAGGCTATCGGATTTCTGGTGGGCCAGACTATGAAGGCGATGAAGGGGAAGGCTGATCCGGGGATGGTTAATCAGATTTTGAAGGAATTGTTGTAGGGAGCCGTATAAAGAAAAAGGAGTCTGCCCCGGCGGGAAACCCGCCGGGGCAGATTCCTTTTTCTTTATACGGCTTTTAGATAATATGAAGTGACCTCACATTTGTAGCAACGTGGATTTACCTGTATACTAAGTTTTGGAAAAAACAATGGTAACAGGGATTACCGCATACAAAAGGAGGCCACCTTATGAAAAGAATAC
>Ga0209064_1000581_pt1 | contig 78798 bp, 69 predicted proteins | sample Inofromicrocosms_FD_187498 | JGI IMG/M metagenome (GOLD analysis project Ga0209064, IMG submission 187498) | Mouse cecum microbial communities from Vienna, Austria - Inoculum for glucosamine and mucus D2O microcosms (SPAdes) (version 2) | ecosystem: Host-associated > Mammals > Digestive system >...
CAAAACAGTTTCTTTCATGCGTACCTTACAACATTCTCCTGATAGGGTCTCCGCTTTCTTTCTGCACAACCAGATTTCCTATATTCTTATTCGGGAGTAATACTTCTGCGTGACACCTTTTTTATTACGGAAAAAGCGTATGCGTTCACCGATTGCCATAACTGCCAACTCCAATCTATGTAATGGGGACACTTGGAGTATAACAGATATGTTTAGAACTGTCAAGCGAAATATAAATAAATTTGTTTATATATTCTTCTTGGAAAGCCTTGACATAACGGAATAGAGTTAGTATAATGAAGCTGACGCTAAACAAATAGCGTTATTATTCAAGAAAGGAGGAACCAGCATGGAAAACAAGTTTATCCGGGTGGACGAGGTAGCGGACGAGCTGGGCGTGTCGAGGCCCTACGCCTACAAGCTCATTCGTCAGCTCAACGAGGAACTGAAAGGAAAGGGCTTCATCACCATTGCGGGGCGGGTCAACCGCCAGTATTTCAACGAACGGCTCTACGGGGCCGGAAAGGAAGTGAACGAAAATGCCGGTATTTAAGGACGAAAAGCGGGGTACATGGTACGTCATGGCATGGTATCGGGACTGGACGGGGGAGCGCAAGCAGAAGTGCAAGCGGGGCTTTCCCACCAAGCGGGAGGCCCAGGACTGGGAGCGCAGCTTTCAAATGCAGACCGCCGCCGACATGGATATGACCTTTGAAGCCTTTGTGGAGCTTTACACCAAGGATGTGCGGCCCCGGCTGAAAGAGAACACCTGGCTGACAAAGGAGAACATCATCCAGAAGAAGATTCTTCCCTACTTCGGCAAGCGGAAAATCAGCGAGATCACCACCAAGGACGTGATCGCATGGCAGAATGAGCTGCTGGCCTATCGGGACGAACAGCGCAAGCCCTACTCCCAGACCTATCTTAAAACCCTGCACAACCAACTCAGCGCCATTTTCAACCACGCTGTCCGCTTCTATGAGCTTCGCTCCAATCCCGCCGCCAAAGCCGGGAACATGGGGACAGAGGAGCGAAAGGAAATGCTGTTCTGGACAAAGGCGGAGTATCAGCGGTTTGCGGAGGCTATGATGGACAAGCCCCTCTCCTACTATGCCTTTGAAATGCTCTACTGGTGCGGTATTCGGGAGGGGGAACTGCTGGCCCTCACCCCGGCGGACTTCGACTTTGAGGCCGGGACGGTGAAGATCAGCAAGTCCTACCAGCGGCTCCACGGCGAGGATGTGATTACCACTCCGAAAACCAAGAAAAGCAATCGTACTATCAAGATGCCCAATTTCCTCTGTGACGAAATGAAGGATTACCTGGGGATGCTCTACGGGGTCAAAAAGAAAGACCGCATTTTCACCGTCACGAAAAGCTACCTCCACCATGAGATGGACAGGGGGGCGAAAGAGGCCGGAGTCAAGCGTATCCGTATCCACGACCTCAGACATTCGCACATCTCGCTTCTGATTGATATGGGTTTCTCGGCGGTAGCGATTGCTGACCGGGTGGGCCATGAGAGTATCGAAATCACTTACCGCTACGCTCACCTGTTTCCGTCCAAGCAGACGGAAATGGCGGACAAGCTGGACTTTGAAAGGACGGGAGCATAATGTCGGCTAAGAATTTGGACAATCACAACCGCTGGCGGAACAAGACCGTGGCGTTCCGGGTGTCCCCGGAGGAAAACGAACAGCTTGAGATTGCCGTCCGCCTGTCCGGGCTGACCAAGCAGGACTACATCACCCGGCGGCTGCTCAACCGGGACATTGTGGTGCAGGGCAATCCCAGGGTCTACAAGGCCCTGCGTGACCAGCTCGCCGCCGTCCTGGGGGAGCTGCGGCGCATGGAGGCCGGGGGCGGGGTGGATGATGAACTGCTCGCCACCATCCGCCTTATCACCGTGACGCTGGACGGCATGAGGGAGGATTGATAGATTGATGGATTCCAGAGAAACGAAAAGGACTGTCCCGGTTCCGTCTGCGCCAACAGACGGGGAACAGCCCAATTCTCAAAAACCTACCATGAGTATAGCAGAGGAACCGGCTGAAAACAAGTCCCAGGATGAAAGAATGGAGGATATTCTTCGGGAGCTTCAACGGACAAGCGACCCGGCCTACCTCCACACGGTTTCCATGAACGAGCTTTACCAGAATGTCTACCAGAGCAGACCGCCAATCATTGACGGTCTGCTCTACCCTGGGACGTACCTCTTTGCGGGAGCGCCCAAGGTGGGCAAGTCGTTCCTCATGGCCCAGCTTGCCTACCATGTGAGCATGGGCCTTCCCCTGTGGGGCTACCCTGTCCACAAGGGCACCGTCCTCTATCTGGCGTTGGAGGACGACCACCGCCGCTTGCAGGGGCGGCTGTATCGGATGTTCGGCATAGACGGCACTAACGACCTGCTTTTTGCGATCCACGCCAAACAGATCGGTGTTGGCCTGGAGGAACAGCTAAAGAAGTTCGTCCGGGAACACCCTGACACCAAGCTCATTATCATTGACACCCTCCAGAAAGTCCGGGAGGCTGGCGGGGACAAGTACAGCTATGCCAACGATTACGAGGTGGTGGGCAAGCTGAAACGCCTTGCCGATGATTGCGGTATCTGTCTCCTGCTGGTACACCACACCCGGAAGCAACAGGCGGATGATAAGTTTGATATGATTTCCGGCACCAACGGCCTGTTGGGGGCGGCGGACGGGGCCTTTCTTCTCCAAAAGGAGAAACGGACGGACGGCAGCGCCATTCTGGACGTGGCAGGGCGTGACCAGCAAGACCAGCGGATGTATCTCACCAAGAACAGGGAGCGGCTTGTGTGGGAGCTGGAACGGCTGGAAACGGAGCCGTGGGTGGAACCGCCTGACCCGGTATTGGAGGCCGTTGCCGCCCTTGTAACGGCGGACAGGCCCGCCTGGGGCGGCACCGCCACGGAGCTGGCGGCGGCTATCCAGACCGACATGAAGCCCAACGCCCTGGCGATGCGGCTGAACGTCCGGGCGGGGAGGCTGGCGGCGGAGTACCATATCCGCTATGAGAACAGCAGGAGCCACGCCGGGAGAAGTATCACCCTCACCCTGGAACCGCCCCAGGCGTGACGACCGTGACGGCTGTGACGGCTTTTTTGAGAGCGGGGGCGGTGTGTAAAACATCGTCACGGTCGTCACGGCCGTCACGGGGAGCGGGGCCAAAAGTCAAGGGGCCATACCTGGGGGTGGAGATTGCCGCAAGGCAATACAACCCGAACCCCTTGACTTTTGGCCCACGGAGGACACTGGCCGGGTGGGGGGAAAGGTTGTGCCTTTCCCCCCTGCCCAACGGCGAGTGTCAAAGTTTAGGCGGGGTGCAGGGTGCCCTTTTCAAAGGGCGGCCCTGCTGGGGGAGCCGTCCGCAGACGGCGGGGGCAACGCCCCCACTCCACCCCGTAGGGCGCAAATGCGCTTTTGATGGCCGCAAGGCTGTCAAAAGTGCTTTTGCGTTACTTTCGCAGAAAGTAACAAAGGCCGCCGCTGGCGCGGCGAAAGGAGTGTTGATTTGAAAAGGACGATTAGTGCGATGGTGGGGCAAGGCTCGGTGAACCACAACAGCAGGGCGTTCAACGCCAAGAACACCGACCCGGAACGCTCCCATCTGAATATAACCTACTGCCACGAAAATATCAAGGCAGTTTTCCATGAGCTGTTTGACGAGGCCCTCAAGCGGTACAATGACAAGCAGACCAGGGCAGACCGCAAGATTGAGGACTACTATGAGAAGATACGTTCCAGTAAGCAGGAAAAGCCGTTCCATGAAATCATCCTGCAAGTAGGGAACAAGGACGACATGAGCGCCGAGGGCGAGGACGGCCAGCTTGCGGCGGCGGTGCTGGACGAGTACATGAGGGGCTTCCAGAAGCGCAATCCCCAGCTTCGGGTGTTCTCCGCCCACCTCCACATGGACGAGGCCACGCCCCATCTGCACATCGACTTCGTGCCGTTCACCACCGGGAGCAAGCGGGGCCTGGACACAAGGGTATCTCTCAAACAGGCGTTAGCGGCCCAGGGCTTTAAGGGCGGCACCAGGGGCGACACGGAGTGGAGCCAGTGGGTACGCTCTGAAAAGGAACAGCTTGCCGCCGTGATGGAGCGCCACGGGATAGAGTGGGAGGACAAGGGCACCCACGACAAGCACCTGCCTGTGCTGGACTTCAAAAAGGAGCAGAGGGCAAAAGAGATTGCCGAGCTGGAGGCGGCCAAGGCCAAGAAGCAGGGACAGGTGGAACAGCAGGAGCGGCGGCTAAAGGAGTTGGCCCCGGCTGTGAGGAACATGGAACAGTTGGCGGCGCAGTTCTCCGATGACCCGGAGAGGATATTGCCGGAGCCAGGGCCGCTGGAGATCGCCAAGTCCTACCGGGAGAAGAAAGCCAAGCCCCTGCTGGCGCAGATCGTCAAGGTGCTACGCTCCCTGTACCGGGCCTATGTCGAGTTGAAGGGGAGGTATGAGCGTTTGCAAGGGGACTATGGACGGGCCAGGGAGGGCAACGAGCGGTTATCTGACCGCTTGCAGGAGGTGAAGATGGAGAACAAGTCCCTGCGGGGGACGGTTGCCGACTTTGAGCGGGTAAAGCGAGCTTTCGGCCCGGAGGAAGTAGAGCGGGCCGTAGAGGACGCAAAACGCCGGGAGGCGCAAGAGCGGGAGCAGAAGAAAGCAAAGCGAAAGTTTAGCCGGGGGACAAGATAACAGACAGCGGGAGGGCGTTCCATGGGGTGCCCTCCCGTTTTGTACTTGTCAGCAGGTGCTTTTGCTGTTATAATGAGGATAGCAGACTGAGAGTTTTGAGGTACATGAACATGAAACATTTTACAAGAGGCAATTCGTTGTTTTCGCTGTGCGGGTTAAATTGCGGTTTATGCTCCATGCGCCTCGGCGGACATTGTGGAGGCTGTGGATTTGGAAATCAGACCTGTCCTTTGACAAAATGTTCCATAGAACATGGAGCCATAGAATATTGTTTCCAATGTGGTGAATATCCGTGTGAAAAATATGACCGTATTGATGCGTATGATTCATTTATAACACATCAAAGGCGAAAATCCGATTTGCAAAAAGCGCAGCAGATTGGCATAGAAAATTATACTGCTGAGCAAGTAAAGAAAACAAAAATACTGAATAATCTGCTGGATTGCTACAACGATGGCCGAAAGAAAACTCTGTTTTGTGTAGCTGTCAACCTTTTGGAGCTTGATGAATTAGCGGAAGTCGTCAAACAGGCTGATACAGAGACCCAGGGAATGCCTATCAAAGAAAAAGCCGCTTTTATATCGTCTTTGCTTCAACTGTGTGCAGCAAATAAGGGCATTGAGTTAAAGCTAAAAAAGAAAAGGGGTATGGGAATTTGAACTACTCTTGTGCGGTCATATCAGTGGCCAATATTGGTGCCGCAAGAAAGTTTTATGAGGATTTATTTGGCTTGGAGGTATTTCAAGACTATGGAAGGAATGTGGCGTTCACTTGTGGATTCGCTTTGCAGCAAGATTTTGATTGGCTTGTTGGCATATCAAAAGATTCTGTGCTGAACAAATCTAATAATATGGAACTCTGCTTTGAGGAGAAAGACTTTGACAGTTTTTTGGATAAATTGAAGAAATATCCCAGTATTGAGCTATTAGGAGACGTGTTTGAGCATAGTTGGGGGCAACGTGTTGTTCGATTTTATGATTTAGATGGTCATATTGTAGAGGTTGGGGAGGATATGAAAATGGTTGTAAATCGTTTTCTTGCCTCTGGCATGACAATGGAAGAAGTATCCATAAGAATGGATGTTTCTATTGAAGATTTGGCAAAACTGTTAGACGGCTAATATAGGTGTGAGTTAGAGACTTTTTGTGGAATTTTTAAGCTGGACAGAAGATAGAGACTAAGGTTGCATTCCCTCACTTTTTGTGCTATTATTAAAGTCGTAAACCAACAGAGAAAAAGCAATATGCTCTGCTTCACGTTATCACTGTTGATAACAATTTGATAACAGCCCATCGTATAGGCTGGATACTATGGATATATCAAATAATCAAAAGAACAGGGCATCATATTTCTAAAGCAAAATCCGTTAGAATATGATACCCAGCAACGAGTGGGAGTGATTTCAGAGGGCGGGAAAGTCTTGATATAGCGGACTTTTTCAAGGCTTAGTCCCCTCTGTGGCAACGATTTGGCAACATTTTTTCATTATTCATAGGAAAAGAGCTAACTGATTTTGATTGGGTCAGTTAGCTCTTTTTGTTTTTATTCTTCGGATTGCCCTTTGAGGTCAGCAACCAGCATATCACTCAAGCCCTGTGAGATTGGCTTGACCCGGCCAGGTCTGTTGGAGAACTCAGGGTAGCGATAGCGCCAGCGGTCATAGTCCTCCTGGGTAATCTCACCAGCTTTCAGCATGGCAGCGGCCTGACGCCAAGAGCAGAGCATCTCATGCAGGCGGGCGGAGTCCTTACTGTGGCGCACGTTGACCCGCAGGCAGACCTCCCCGTCCAACTCGTCAATGGTAAGGCCGTATCTGTCCTCCAGCGTAAACAGCGTGTGCATCAGACCGAGGTAAGAATCAATGTCCGGCACAGACAACGCCAGTGGGGACACACCCAACACATTAGCCAAGGAAGCAGTCAGATCAGCCTTTGGCGTCCTTGCTCCAGTTTCGTACTGCGCCAGCCGGACATCAGCGGATTTTTCCGGAAAGCCCAGCAGCATACCGAGATATTTCTGTGTCATGCCCCGCATTGTGCGGAAAAAATGGATTCTTTCACCGATCGCCATAACTGCCAACTCCATTTCGACTATCGTTGCAATCAATATAGCAGATATGTTTAAGATAGTCAAGAGGAAGCTAAATAATTTTGCTTAATATTTTTCCGCAAACCGCTTGACATTAACAGAGTTGTTTAGTATAATGCAAAGGAACTAAGCAATTCCGCTTAATAAATCTAAAGCAGGAGGTACACTATTTGAACGAGAACAACTTCATGCGGGTGGACGATGTGGCAAGGGAGTTGGGGATTTCCAAGTCCTATGCCTACAAAATCGTCCAGAAACTCAATGCCGAACTGAGGGAGAAGGGCTACCTGACGATCTCAGGCCGGGTCAATCGGCGGGACTTTATGGAAAAGCTCTGCTACGGCGGGGCGGAAAGGAAGGAATCGTAATGGCGGTCTACAAAGAAGAAAAGACCGGAACCTGGCGGGTGATCTACCGCTACACCGACTGGACCGGCGAACGGAAACAGACGCAGAAACGAGGTTTCAAGGCCAAACGGGACGCACAGGCGTGGGAGCGGGAGCAACAGAACAAGGCCACCTCCAACTTGGATATGACCTTTGCCAGCTTCGTGGAGCAGTACACGGCGGATATGCGGACCCGCCTCAAAGAAAACACCTGGGCCACCAAAGAACACATCATCCGCTCCAAGCTGCTACCCTACTTCGGCAGGCTGAAAATGTGCAATATCACCGCCCAGCAGATCATCACCTGGCAAAACGAGCTGCTGAACTTCAAGGACAAGAAAGGCAAGCCGTACTCCCCCGTCTATCTGAAAACTGTTCATAATCAGTTGAGCGCCATCTTCAATCACGCCGTCCGTTACTACAATCTCCGGGAAAATCCCTGCAAAAAGGCTGGGAGTATGGGGAAGAAGAAAAACCGGGAGATGCTGTTTTGGACGAAAGCGGAATATCTAAAATTTGCCGAGGCCATGATGGACAAGCCACTCTCCTACTATGCTTTCGAAATGCTCTATTGGTGCGGTATCCGAGAGGGGGAGCTGTTAGCCCTCACCCCGGCGGACTTCGATTTTGAGAAATGCACCGTTTCTATCAGCAAGTCCTACCAACGGTTGAACGGTCAAGACCTGATTACAGCGCCGAAAACCGAGAAAAGCAATCGGGTCATCACCATGCCCCAATTTCTGGCGGATGAAATGCAGGACTATCTTAAAATGCTCTATGATGTTGGCGAAAATGACAGGATATTTACTGTCACCAAGAGCTATCTGCATCGGGAAATGGACAGGGGTGCGAAAGAGGCTGGGGTAAAGCGCATCAGGATTCACGATATTCGCCACCCAAATGTCAAGCCCAAGACAAAAAGTTTTTGAGGTTTTTTAGAAATTTTTTCATGGTCGCACTTCACGCTCCCACCTGGGGCGTTTTTTATTGCTCGATTATCTTACGGAGCATAGCGGCAACGCTCAAATCCACTTCGCCGCTGTTGGCCGTATGGACGCTGACATTGAGATCACGAAGCAGATACCAGTATTGCAAGGTCCTGTCCAAATCTCGGCCCAGGCAAGAGAGGTCACAGACCAGCAGAATGTCAACATCTCCATCCACCGCCCCATTGCGAAACTCCAGCAGACCGGGGCGGTGGCCGAATTTCAGCCCGCTTGCTATATCGCTGGAAGTGCCAACGACTTCAAAGCCATGCTCCTTTGCGTAGGCTCCCAGCCTGTTCCGTTGTGCCGAAAGGATCGACGCGCTGTCCGGCCCGTTGTGCGCCACACGGCAGTAAATCCACGCCTTTTTCTGTCCCATCACGCTGCCTCCATGCAGAAGTCTTTCATCCTCCAGACGATCTCCACCTGATTATTCGGATAGACATATACCCGTTCAATCAGCGTGTCAGCCAGCCCAGCCGTCAGGCCACCAGCCCCCACTACCTCCTGCGCCAGCTCAGCCCTGGCGCGTTTCGCTTTTTCGTCCATCTCCATCTGCGAGGTCTGCGCCCGCAAATTGGAGTGGATCTCCCGCAGCCGGTCAAGCTCACTGTCAACAGCGGCCTTTTGGATTTTATAATCCTCCATGGTGATCTGCTTCAAAATGAACCGCTCATACAGTGCCCGCTTCTGATCCAGACAGCGATTGATCTGCTTGTCATACTCGGCCTGTTCCGCAAGCTGAACATCCAGCATCCCGGCGTTGGAGAGGTCAGCCACATTCAAAATGACCTGCGCCTGTTTGGAAAGGATTTCGTACAGCGCCTTTTCCAGCTCCGCTTCCATAACCGTCATGCCATGGCAGGGGGCAGACTTATCCACCTTGCTGTGCCGACACAGGAAGTAGTGGTTTTTATTTGCCGTCCGGGGCATAGCGTGGCGGCAGCAGCCACAGAACACTTTGTTCCGCAAGGGGTAGGTGTTGGCGTTCTTCTTAGGTGCCTTAAACCTGGGCCGCTGGGCCTGCACCTGATCGAACAATTCTTTGCTGATGATTGCCTGATGATGGTCAGGAATTTTGATCCACTGGCTCTCATCCTTCATCCGAACCCGGTGCCCGCCTACCTCCGTCACTTCCCGCTTGCCCATGATATAGGTGCCGGTGTAGCGTTCATCGTCCAGAATACGGATCACCGAGGCTGTGGACCATATTCCACAGCACCGAGAAATATCGTGACCATGGAAGCCATGGGCCGCTTTGTACTCGGCAGGGGTGGGGATGTGGCGCTCAAACAGGGCCTTGACAATCTCGTTCGGAGTGCGCCCATCCCGTGCCAATTCAAAGATCATCTGAACAATGGGGGCGGTTTCCTCATTCGGCTCCATGCGGCCATTTGCGCCTTTTCGGTAGCCGTAGGGACAGGTCTTGCTCTGATACTCGCCCCGCCGGAACTTCACATATTTGGCGCTTTTGTATTTGATGGACAGGTCCCGGCTGTAAAACTCGCTGACCAGATACTTGAACGCCACATTGATGCCGCCCGTGTCGCCGTGGAGAGTGTCGCTGTCAAAATTGTCGTTGATGGAGATGAAGCGGACGCCGTACAAAGGGAAAACCATTTCCATAAAGTATCCCACTTCAATGCTGTTGCGCCCGAACCGGGTGAAATCCTTCACAACGATGCAGTTGATCTTGCCCTCTCGAATCTGGTCAAGCAATTCCTGGACGGCGGGCCGCTCGAAGTTGGTCCCGCTGTACCCGTTGTCGATGAACTCCAAGACCTCTACATTCTTAAGGCCCTCCATAGCATCAACGTATTGGTGGAGCGCGTTTTTCTGGTTCTCAATGCTGAAACTGCCCACCTTGCTGTCCTCGGTGGAGAGCCGGATATAGAGGGCGATCACATAGGGAATCAGACCGCTACTCATTTCCCAACACCTCCATCACACGGTCAAAGCCGCTTTCAAAGGCAAAGTCGATGGAAACATCCTCCGGGCCGTTCACCGTGACCCGCCCAATCAGTTGATTTACCAGCCGGGCGGAGAGAGCCGTGTCCTTGTCTACCGCCGCCAGCTTGTCGGCCATGCTGGTGTACCGTGCCACCTGCCGCTCCAATTCGGATTGCCAGGTCTGAAGCTGCTGAACACGCTCCACCGCACCGCAGATTTTCTGACTGTAATCTTCCTGCATTTCCAGGTACTCCGCCCTAGTGAGGATTCCTTTGACGAAACTCTCATAGAGGCCAGCGCGGAGAGCCTTGTATTTCTGCATCTCCCGCCCCAGCTCGACAATCTTCTGATCCACCTGGGCCTTCTGCGCGGCAATCTTGCCGTCACAATGTTTCAACCGCAGGGCTTCTCCCATCACGATCTCCGCTTTCTGCCGGATGATGGTCAGAATCATATCAAACAATTCCGGCTCCGGCAGGCGGTGAACGCCGCCGGTACAAGACCCCTCCCCCATGCGGTCATTGGAAATACAGCGGTAGAAGTAATGCCCGTGACTTCTCTGCCGATGAAGGTTCTTGCCACAGTGGGCGCAGAACACACGCCCCCGCAGAATATTCTCGCTGTAAGGGACTTTCATGGTCCTGGTGTATTTTGCCGCCATCTGTTCCCGGACAGCCTGGGCCTTTGCAAATACCTCCCGGCTGACCAGCGGTTCATGGGTGTTGCGTACCACGATCCAGTCCTCCGGCTTGGTAACAACCTGCTTATGACCGATATTGGTGTGTTTGCCCTGTACCATATCGCCGGTGTAGACCTGATCCGCCAGAATCTTCCCCACGGTCCAGGTCTGCCACTTGCCGCTGCCAGCCAGTTTGTTGTCATAGCTGAACAGGCCGCAGGAAGCATGATAGTAGCCAGGGGTCATAACGCCGCTCTCGTTCAGCCGTTTCACGATCACGTTCAGCGCAACGCCGTCAAGCGTCCACTGGAAAATCTGCCGGACAATAGGGGCCGTGTCCTCGTTGACCAGCAGGCGGTGGCAGTTGTCCGGGGCCTTCCGGTAGCCATAGGGTGGACGCGCCCCCACAAACTCCCCGTTCCGCATGGCCTGATTCTGCTGTGCCCGAACCTTCTTGCTGATGTCGGCGGCGTAAGCCTCGTTAATCATATTTTTCAAGGGCACAATCAGGTGATTGCCGCTGTTTTCTGAATCCTCACTGTCAAATTGGTCGTTGACAGCGATAAACCGTACACCATGGAGAGGAAAATACTTTTCGATATAGTACCCGGTGTCGATGGTGTTCCGGCCCAGCCGGGAGAGGTCCTTTACCACGATGCAGTTGATTTTCCCGGCCTCAATGTCGCCTAACATCCGCTGAAAGGCTTCCCGCTCAAAGGTTCGGCCCGTTGTACCGTTGTCGGTGTAGATCTCCGTAATCTCAATATCCGGGCACAAAGCGATATACGCCTCCATGATCTGCCGCTGTGTTTCCAGCGAATCGCCCTTTTTGCCGTTGAACTCCACCGACAGCCGGATATAGAGCGCCGCCTGCCAGATTTTCATGGCAGCTTTTTTCGGTGTTGCCAAAGCGGTAGTGTCCTTCCTGCTTTTCCGTGCCATTTACGCCGCCTCCTTTTCCATGGCCGTCAGGCTGTTCAAAATATCCTTCAAATCGGGCGGGAGCTTTCCCATCTCGTCCAGGCGTTTCAGCACCTTGACGTATTCAATGTGATAGCGGAGGGTAATGACCAGATCATCCTTGGCTTTCACCCGAATGGACTGGACCAGAGCGATCACCGCCCGCCGGTCCAGGGTGGTCATGGCGGAGAACTCCTTGAAGTGCTGGGTCCACCGCAGGCGGGAACTGCTGTTGTTCGTCACCAGCTCCATCTCGGCCCGCAGACGGTCAATGGCCTCCTGCGCCTGCTCCGCCCGCTCGGTGTAGAGGTTCTTCAAATCCTGATAGTCCTTTTTACTGATAAGGTTGGCGATAAAATTCTCATACAGCGTGGCCTTGAACTGCCGGGCTTCTTCCAGCTTCACCTCATTGTCCGCAATCTGCGCTTTGAACTTGGCGATTTCCTCCTGGTTGATCTGTTCCTCGCTGATACTGTCCAAAACCTCATCCAGCGAGACAATGTGTCGGATATGAGCCTGGAGACTGACCAGAACACAGTCGATCAGATCAGCCTCTTTCAGCATGACCGGATGAGTGCAGCCCTTTTTCTTCCCGGTGGGACAATGATAATAGACGTACTTTCTGCCCTTGACCGTGTTGGTTTTCCGGGTCATGCGTCCGCCGCAGCAGCCACATACCAGCAGGCCGGAGAACAGATAGACCGCCTCGCCGTCCGGGGCTGTCCGGGTGTCCAGACTGGAAATCTTCTGAACAAGGTCAAAATCCCGCTTCTGGATGATCGGTTCATGTGCGTTTTCAATGCGGACCCATTCCTCGGCTGGCTTGTGGATGATATTCTTCAGCTTGTGGTTATGGGTTTCCTGCCGCCCCTGCAACAGAACGCCGGTATAGGTTTCCTCCTGCAAGATGCGGATCACCGCACGGGCGGACCACTTGGCGTCCGGCACATCCGCGAAGCCGCCGGTGGGGTGGGGCAGGCCCCGGCTGTCCTTGTAGGCCATGGGGGAGAGGACACCCAGCCGGTTCAATTCCTCCGCGATATGCTTGGCGCTGGCCCCGTCAATGCGGCGGCGGTAAATGTCCCGCACCACACGGGCAGGGTATTCATCAATAATGAGATGATTCTTGTTTTCCGGGTCCTTCCGGTAGCCATAGATGGGGCAGGAGCCTACATAGTCCCCGTTCTGCCGCTTGGTCAGCAGGGCGCTCCGGGTTTTCACAGAAATATCGTGGGAATAGGTGTCGTTCAGCAGATTTTTCAGCGTGATATGGAGATCATCGCCGTTCTGCTCGTTGGCGGTGTCGATGCCGTCATTGACGGAGATAAACCGAACGCCGTAGGTGGGAAAGACCTGCCGGAGATAGCGGCCAGTCTCAATGTACTCCCGGCCCAGGCGGGACAAGTCCTTGACGATCACGCAGTTGATCTTGCCGGAAACAATGTTGTTCATCATTTCCTGGAACGCCGGACGGTCGAACAGAACACCGCTGTAACCGTCGTCCACCCGCTCCGATACCAGCTCGATGTCCGGGTGAGCGGCTACGAAGTCCTCGATGAGCTTCTTCTGGTTGGCAATACTGTCACTCTCTACGCTGTGGTCGGCAGAGTAGGACAGGCGCAGGTATGCGTCGCCGCGATATTTAGGCATAAAAAAGTCACTCCTTTGCATCACGGACTTACCCCGCGATGCAGCGAGTGGCTGGTTTATCCTATTGAATTCTTTTTCCAGTCACAAGCATAGCACATTTTCACGGATAAGTCAACACGCTAAAGCGCTAAATCAAGATTTGCTTCAAGCAGTCCTCCAGGGACACGCCGTTGTCAGCAAACCGCACCCGGACGGTGAATTTGCCGCACTTGAAGCAGTAGGGGTTTTTGATCTGCCGGAGAAATTCGGCAATGCGCTCCTCCTTGGGGAGCTCCGGGTCCACGGATACCTCCCGGATATCAGCCAGGGGCGTTCCCGCAGGGGAAAGGGCTTGATGTTCCAATTCTCGTACCTCCTACAACAAACAGAGCCGCCGCAGACCGTTTCCAGCCTGCGGCGGTATGTATTCAGATCAGCCCTTGAAACGGTAGGGGAGCTTGCGGCCCCCGCGCTGCTGGCTGTTGTATTTGCCCAGGATCACCCGGGCGAACCGCAGAGCGGCCTTGTTGGTGGAGAAGTCGGCTTTGCCCCGACGCAGAATCTCCTCCGGGTCCACGGCGGACAGCCACTTGATGAACACCTCATCGTCCAGCTCCGTCTCGTAGGTTTTGAGGAACAGGGCCATGCCGGAGAGGAAGGACGCCTTCACCGAGCCAGGAGAGCCGTGCCACGTTTGGGCGGTGAGCTCCAGCATCCGGGAGAAGGCCGCGCCGCCCAGCAGACGGTAGGCATTGATGACGGCGCGGGTAGCCTCCACCTCAAAGGGTTCCCCGGTGGGCTTGTCCAGCGCCCACACAAAGCCCGCGCCCTCCAGCAGACGCTTGATCTCGATGATCTCCGCGTCCGCCCCGGATTCCACCAGAGCTTTGGTGGCGTGGGACAGCCGCAGATGGCCTTTGGCCCGGTCCAGTTTGTAATACAGTTCCGCCTCCTGCTCGTAGGTCAGGCCGTGGTAAACCCGGCACAGAGCGGTCACATCCTTGCCGCCGTTTTTCTTGCGCATGGCGCACACCCGGTGCTGGCCGTCCACCAGATTGTAGCGGCCCTCCCGGTGGCTGACCACCAGCGGGGTGAGCAGGCGAGGGTCCCACTCCCGGACCAGCTTGTCCACCGTCCGATCCAGCACGGGGCGCTGGTAGGGCTGGCCGGAGTACAGCTCCCCGGTGGAGAGCAGCTCCTCCACGCCCTGGAGATCGGCGTTCATGCCGGTGAGCACGGTCTGCCTCGGATTGGCAGGGGCGCGTTTTTTCTTGCGGTAGCTCATTTTTGCGACATCCTTTCCATTTTGTGAAATAAACCGTCTAAAGCGGTGTGAACGGACTGTATCTCGTCACGGAGTTGTCCCAACTGTTCCCGCGTCAGCGCCGGAAAAACTGCCTCGTGCTCCGGGGTGGCGTAGTTAGCGACCTCCGCGCAAATCTTTTGCAGGAAAAAGGAAAACGTCATGAGGAAGGTGTCCGGGGTGCGCCTGCGGTCTTTGTCCGGGTTCTTCAGATCGTCCACGGAATCTTTAATCGTGGGATAGCAGATCTCTGCTGCCTGGGATGTAGGGGCTGGGGACTCTGGCTGTTCCGGGTTCGTTGGTTCTGCTGGAGTTGGATGATATTCGTCCACTGAACGGATATCGCCCGCCGCCAGTTGGGTAGCGGCATCCTCCTGCTGCTCCGGGGGCAGACGGGAGATCTTCAGTGCATTTTTGAAGCCAATGTCATTGCGCTTAACAATTCCCTTGGCCTCTGGCGTCAAGTTTTTCGCAATTTGAACCTTACGCTCGACAGTACGCGGTGTAACGCCAATTTTTTCAGCTGTATCTTGAGCGAAGGATTTTGTTTCTAAAACCGACCCCGTGTCGGTTTTAGAAGTCTGTCCATTGCGTTTGCCGCGCCGTGTTTCTGGATGGAGCATTTCATAGATTTCTTTGCGACGGGCCAACTGTTCCCCCTCATCTACGCAGTCAAAATCTTGGCGGACAAGATTTTCGTCGATTTCCGCCAATTCTGCCAGCAAACCGCTTAAATTACTGACCGTACACTTGATCTCCGTCCAACCCAGCCGCTTTGCCGCCTCCAGCCGGTGCAACCCGGCAATTAGGGTGTACTCCTGGTCCACGGTGATGGGGTTCAGTAGCCCCACCTTGGAAATGCTGTCCGCCAGCTTTTGCACGGCGTCCTGGTCGGCCTCCCGCCGCCCAGCGTTGACGTTGATTTGGTAAATCGGAATCTGCGTTTTAGTCACCTCCCCGGACCGTTTTGTTATTTGCCCTCGCCGGATGAAACACCCAACACCACAGGAAAGCCCTGCGGTGCCGGGTCTTGCATCCCGCAAGTGGGGGGAGGGCCGCGCCGGTCCTGTTTGCGCCCTCATACTGTGAGGAAATTGACCGGCGCGGGTGCCTCTCCCATGCCCTATATGTGAACGTGTGCCGTATTATCGGGCGGCATGACCGCCCTGCTGCTCCCCCCGGCACGGGAATATGTAAGCCCGCCTTTGGCGTGGCGGCGCGATACCGGCAGACGGTGGCGGCAGTTGACTAAGCTGCCCAGGCCGTTCCCCCAGTACCTCCCTTTTACCCTGCGATACGGGTGTTTGCGGTGCGTCCCGCGTCTGCGGCGTTACCAACGCCGGACAGCCGCCCAGGTGTCGCTCGTGCCTTTGATGCTATCGTTTTGACGGGCAGGGAACGAGGATCCACCCCCTTTCGTTCATCCCCGGCCCGCAGGCAGTCTTGGCGATTGGATGGCTGATGCAGGATGCAGCACTTACATATTGATTATGAACAGGAGCTTGTCCCGTTGTTTGTCAAGGTGCGTGAACAATATGTTCAGGGAGAGAATTGAAGGAGAATGCTGTTAAGCGTGTCCAGGTCATCGCCCGCAAGCTGGCCGCGCAGCCTTTTGAGCAGGGCGGTCTGCTTGGGAGAAAGGACATTACGAGCTGGGATCCGGCGGTTTAGATAAAATCCATCCGCAACCCTGACGCCGCCCCCATAACGACCACAAACTGTTTCAATCGGGTAAGAGCACATGAGTGCCGCGATGTCTCGCCGAATCGTCATTTTGGAAACGTTAAATTCATGCGCCAGGTTGTCGTATGTATCGTGCCGCCTGCGGCACAACACTTCAAGGATTTCCTGACGGCGTTCAACAGGGTTCATGCGCTCACACCCCCCTTCTCTGCTCTACAGGGCCTATCATAAACCTCAACGTGTTCTGCCCAGGAACACGTTAGAAAAATATTTACGGAAAATTTCTGAAGTGCGATATTGCGCATATCATTACCTCCAAAACTAAATTTTTTTAATTTTGGAGGGTGGCCCACGGGCGGTATGCGCATATATGTGGCGGCATAGTAAAGAGATGCCACCGTCTGACAACCGCCCGTATAAATTCCAGGGAATATTTGCAGATTGGCGTCGAACCTTGTCGAAAAAGGAGAAGGCCACAAGTTCCCCGGAGGGAACTTGTGGCCTTTGAAAAATATTGGGCAGAACAGCGCTCCGCCATTGTCGGGCACCGCTATGCGACACAAAAGGGCTCCGCATAGGTAGATCACCTGCCAAGAGCTTTTACGACTAAGCCAGCACGATCACGACTTCTACCGCTCTTGGTTCGGGTAGGGCTGATTTGGGGCTTGTCGGACAATTTTTTATCAATGTTTATACAGGTTCCAAAATATTACAACTAAGCAAAAAAGAATTAGCCACTAAGCAAAATTGCCATATGCGCTAACGTGGAGCTGTCATGCTGAAATAGTTCCTCCTGGAAACCGTTGAAGCGTACGCTGTCATGCAGTGTGGCCCGACTTGCCACGACAATCATGTGGAACAGCCGCTCCTTTGTTTGGTCCTCCTTACAGCCCAGGACCGATACAAAGCGGTAAAAGCTGTACAGATTACACAGGGAAACATAGCCTTCCCACAGCTTCTCTTTGCTATCCAAAGCAGGGAAGCCCATATGCAACGCCGCAGCCACCATCAAATTTTCAAAGAAATATTCACGGTCCGAAAAAGCAGCCTGGAATTTCTCCAGTGCGTCCTCATAGGCTTTTTTCGAGAAGCTTGTCATAAGTTGGATATTCCGTTCCGACACGCCATCCACAGTTGATGCCAATGTAAACTTACGTTTAACATTCACTGCCTTGTAAAGCTCAGTGGGCCACCCCATTTGTCCTTTGGAAATTGCGTCCAACACCTGTAAGTTCTGCATGAGATACATATCCCGGTTCCCTGGGATATTCGCTGTCATATCCTTGATTGTGTCCACATCAGTCTGCGCCGTCACCTGCTTTGTCCAAACATCTGGGTCAAAAATGTCCCAGTTCTCCTTCTGTAGCCGTTGAAGGACTACGCCCAGATAGAGCATACGCTCGGTTAGCGATAATGCCCGGTTTTGCAGAACGTCGATGAGCAGCGACCGAACAGGTTCAAAATAGATCAGCAGATTATCACCCGGGGGGATGTCTGCCGTTGCCCGCTCCGACGGGGGCAGGGGATCCTCCACAAACTCCACGCCCTCCGGCAAATCCCAAAGCTGCTGGAGCACGCCCTCGCAGGACGGAGAGAGGGAGTACTCCTTCGCGGCGGGGGTATAGCCGACCCTCCTCGGATAGGTTCTGCACACCGCGGGCAGGGTCTCCTCCCCGCACTCCAGCTGGAGGCGGCACAGGCCCTCCTGGGTATGGAAGGCACAGCGCCCCGCGCCGGTGATGCAGAACTCAGCATACATCCCGTCATGCTCCCGCTTTCTGAGACGGCGCATTCCTTGATCTACCAGCGCTTGAAGTTCTTCACTTTGCTCTGCGGCTCTCTTGACCGCAAGATAGTCCTTTTTGCTGAACTCAATTCTCCAACCGTCATCGCAGCAGTTATCCTGACAGGCCCCCATCAGGCAGCGGAAGTTTTTGTAGAAGATTGGAATCAATGCGGAGCGGATGGGCAGCTTGATTTTTTCATCAGCCATAGTATAACCTCACGGTAATTAGAATGGGGGACGAGCCGAAGCCCGCCCCCCAAGGTTAAGAAGTCTATGCGGTTTTGCCAGGAGCCGCTTACTGCAGCAGCTGGAGCACGCCCTGGGGCACCTGGTTGGCCTGGGCCAGCATGGCCTGGGCGGACTGGATCAGGATGTTGTTCTTGGTGTACTCCATCATCTCGGCGGCCACATCGGTATCGCGGATGGTGGACTCGGCATCCTGAATGTTCTCGGTCATGACGGACAGGTTGTTGATGGTGTGATCCAGACGGTTCTGGGTCGCGCCCAAGGTGCCGCGCACATCGGACACATAGTTGATGGCGGACTTAATCACGTCAATGGCCTTACCGGCGCTGTCCTGATCGGCGATGGAAATGCCGTCAATGCCCATGGCATTGGTGTGCATATCGCTCAGATTCACCTTCAGCTGGTTGTAGCTGTCGGAGGTGTCGCCGATCTGGAGCACCAGGTTGTTCTCCCAGGTGACGGTGGGATCGGCGATGGTGCCGTCCTCAGCCTCGGCGCCCCGCAGGGTGACCTTGCCGTCGTTCTCCACGGTGGCGGTGCCGTTCTTCACCACGCTGGCGAACGCATCGCCCAGCTCCTTGGCGGAAGCCTTGGAGGGGTTGTCAACCTCGATGGCGATAGCGCCCTCGTTGCTCACCTCGCCGCCCTTCTTGACGAACTCGTAGGTGTTGCCGCCGAACTTCAGGATGGAACCCTCCTTGACCGTCTTGGGGTCAAAGGTGAAGGACGCGGTCTTGACCTTGTCGCCGTAGGGCGTGGTCACGGACAGGGCCTTCTGGTCGCTGCCGATCTTATCGCTGCTGACGGTGACGGTGCCGCCGTTGCTGGTGGCGGTGTAGCTGCCCTTCTCGTTGGCGCTGATGGCGTCGGCAATCGCCTTGGCCACAGCCTTGCTGTCGGTGGGGTCGGCCACCACGATGGCGGTGTTGTTGCGGTTGGAGGTGTCCCGGGCGTCCTTGACGATCTCATAGGTGTGGTCGCCCACCTTGATGGCCGCGCCGTAGTCCAGATTCTCGTCCAGGGTGAACGTGGACTCGGCGGCGGTCTGGGCGTTGGCCAGGTTCCGGGTCAGCGGGGCGTCCACAGCCTTCAAGGGGATAGCGGTGAGAGTTTCAATGGTACTGGCACCATCCGCCTGCAAGCCTTCATTATTGGAAGTGATGGTGAGCGCACCGGCGTTCGCCGTTACGACAAATTCACCGTTGTCGCCGAACAGATCCTCGCCGGTCATGGTGCTGACGTTGCCGTCCGCGTCCGTAACCTTGACGGTCACATCCTTGGACTTGAACGCGTCCCTCAAATTGTTGACCGTGTTGGTGACGGCGGTGGCAACTGTCGCGTTCTTGTCAACTTCAAAGTCTTTTCCGGCTTCCAGCACAATCTCGAAGGTGCGGCCGTCGGCCAGAGTGCCGGTGGCCTTGACCTTGTCACCAGCGGTGTAATTCACAGTAGCCGTAGCCGCGGACACTGCCTTGCTGGCAACCGGACTGGTAGTTGCAGCAGCGGCAGTACCTTCAATCGCGTCGAACGTAGTCTTGGCGCCATTGCGGTTAATGGTGAAAGAATTTGCCTGAGCAAGGCCCTTTGTCTTAGAGGTTACCTGGATCGAGCCGTTGGCGGTGGTGACACTACCGTCTTTGTTAGTGTTCGCGGCCAGAGTGAACAGATCGCTTACCTTGATCTTGCTCTCGTCAACGCCGGTGGTTTCACCATTGTCATTGAAGTAAGCCTTGTTCAGCGCGTCTACGATGGCTTTGGTGGCAGTTTCGGCGTTAGCGTTGGCCATCTCCTGGGTGGCGGTGATCTCGGCGGTCAAAGTTTGGCCGCGGCCATCGGTGAACTCAAAGGACAGCTTGTCGCCCACCTCAATGTTGCCGGATCCACCGGTAGTAGCAGTACCGCCGATTACCTCAAGAGCGTGGATGCCAGCGGCACCAGTGGTATTTTTGCCATCGCCCGGAGTAATTGTGGCAGTAGCCAGGTAACTGGTGGTATTGTTAGTAGTCGTGACATCGGTGATCTGCGCGGCCTCGACGCCCTCAACCTTTGCGGTCATGGTGATCTTGCTGCCCTCGGCCTTGATGTCGAAGTAAGCGCCGAAGTCGGCGGTCATCTTGTTCACCAGGTCGGTGGCCTGAGCCGCGGCGTCATCACCGTAGAAATTGCCGGTGCCAGCAGCGGTGGTCAAGGTATAGGTCTTAGCAGCGCCACCAATGGTAGCACCATCTTTGTCCACGCCAGTAATGGCGATGGTGTCGCCAAAGCTGAACTTCTCGTTCAGGTCGATGACGAACTCGCCCTTGGTGCCGTTGCCGTTGTTCACGGAATCCACAGTGATGCCCGCGGTGGTGGAGATGGAATCATACTCCACGGGCAGGGTGGACAGACGGCCGGAGCCGCTCATGCCGTCCAGCAGCTTGATGCCGTTGAAGTTGGCGCTGTCGGCGATGCGGTTGATCTCCTCCTTCAGCTGGTTCATCTCTTTCTGCAGCTGATAGCGGTCGGTGGTGTTGTCGTAGGTGCCGTTGGCGGACTGGGTGGCCAGCTCCACCATGCGGTTGAGCATATCGTGCACCTCGGTCAGGGCGCCCTCGGCGGTCTGCACCAGGGAGATGCCGTCCTTGGCGTTCTTCTGGGCGGTCTCCAGGCCGGTGATCTGGGCCCGCATCTTCTCGGAAATGGCCAGACCGGCGGCGTCGTCACCGGCGCGGTTGATCTTGTAGCCGCTGGACAGCTTCTCCAGGTTCTTCTTCATTGCGGAGACGTTATTGGTGTAGTTGCGGTACGCCCCCATGGCCATGATGTTATGTTGGATCCTCATTTTATAGTCCTCCTATAAATAAAATGATTGCCGGGGTTTCCTCCACTGTGCTTTCACCTGTTCCATGGATTCGACACAATAAAGGGTGCGCTTTGCCTGTTTTTCCGTGGCCTTTGGAACATTGGCTCGGCGCTGTATTTCAACCAGCTCGTCAGCCGGAAGAAACCGATTTTATTTTGGAGCATAAATCGTCTCATTGGACGCGAACTCGGGTGGGAACAAAAAGTCCAGCTGGCGGCGCAGATCCTTCACATGATCGTCCCCGCCGTCCATTTGAGCGAGCAGCCGCCGCATGGCGATCAGCGCCTGGGTCTTGTTCCGATTCCAGGACGGGCCCGATCCCGACCAGCGTGAACGCGCCGTTTCTATCACGCATTCCGGGCGCTCCGCCCCGGCGCGTTCCAGCAGCTCGCCCCGCATGACAGGGACTTCCCTGGGGGCTTCGATCATCAGCTTGCAGCGGTTGCCGGAAACATCATTCAGCTGAACGATCACATCGCCGCCAATGGTCATGTATTCTCCTGTTTTGAGTTGAAGGAACAGCATGGCAAACTCCTTTCGCCTGCTTTTTCATCGTCATAATGTTTTGGACGCCCCGGAGGGCTTCAGCCGCGATCCCAGAAGAAAGACGGCCTCTCGTTTCCCACTCAACGGTTTCGGAAACGCTGAGTGAAGCAGAACAGGGTGGTTCCGTTTCACTCAACGCTCCCAGCCGGAATCATGGGCTTTCACCGGCGTCCCGACCGGCAAACTGGGGTGTTATGCGTCAGGCGCTTTCGCGCCATTCCTGATAACCGAAATACTGGTCAAGACCCTGGGCCTTGACGTTTTTCGCGGCGTTGACCTCCCGATTATGTACCGTGCCGCACTTGGGGCATCGCCAGCTGCGGTGCCTGTAGCTCACCTCATCGTCCCGCACCAGCCCGCAGACGGCGCAGGTACGGGTGGTGGGCGTATACCGATCCACCACGATCAGCGGTTTGCCCTGCCGCGCCAGCTTATAGCGCAGGCACTCCCGGAAGGTTCCGAACCCGGCCTCCAGCGCGTTCCCGCGCTTCACGAGCTGAGAAATCTCCGACATGGAATCGCCCCTCACGCACACGGCGTCCCAAGCGTTGGCTATCCGCCGGGATTCCTTGTGGATGAAGTCGCGCCGCTGGTTGGCAATGTGCTCATGAAGCTCACGGTACTTTTGCACTGCTTCCTGATAGTTTTGGGAACCAGGCTGCATTCGGTTAAGCTGCCGCTGGACCTTCGCCAGCTTCTCCTGGGACTGTTTCAACCAATGGGGAGCATCGGCCATCGCGCCGTTGTCAGCTACATAGAAATGGGGCATGGAGTATTTCAATCCCAGCGTGGTCTCCGCCATTGGAATAACAGTCTCCGGCGCTTTCACGCAGCACTCATACAAAATGTAGCAGTAATATTTACCCGAACGGGTCTTCTCCACAGTGATTCGCCTGAGCTTCCAGCCGTTTCGCGGACGGCGGGGAAATTTGGCCCGGACGATCCCCGCCTTGGTCATGCGGATGCCGTCTTTCGTGATATAAATGGTGGGGCCGGATTCAAAAACATGATTGCAGGCCGTAAAGGAATCCCGGTCGGTTTTTTTCCTTTTGAAGTTGGGATAGCCGAAATGCGAGGGGTCTTTGAAGAACACCCGGAACGCCTGGGAGAGCTTGTTATGCTCCTGGATGAGCGCTTGGTTATCGACCTCTTTCAAGAACGGCGCTTCTTTTTTGTACTTGGCAGGCGTAGGGATAAAGTGTTTGTCGGTTTCCAGATAGAACCGCTGCTGGTCGGCCAGCATATGGTTCCAGATATAACGGCAGCAACCGAAGGTGTTCTCAAACAGCTCCGCCTGGACCTCGGTGGGATAGAGCCGCGCTTTGATGGTGTTGTACTGGACAACTTGCCCATCACCACATGGGATTTTTGATTTTCGCGGCACGGCGATCCACCCCCCTTTGCTATGTCAAACAGCCGCATTCCTGTCCTGCTTTTTCTTGCGCATCCTGTAGAACCCTTTCCTTGAAAGGCCACAGGCCGCAGCCGCGTCTGTGGCTGTCATATCACCGTTCAGCCACGCCTCGTAGCATTCGTCAAAATTGTCGGGTAGTGGTTTCGGATCCGCGCCAAACCGCACACCACGGGCGCGCGCCGCCGCGATACCCTCGGCCTGCCGCTGGCAGCGGAATTCCTGGCGTTCCCGATCCGAAACGGAGAGGAACAAATCGGAAACGAAGACACCCAGCAGCTCCTTGCTCTGATTCAGCTCCAACGTGGAAAGGCCGGACGCGATTACCTTCGCAAGCTCCCGCAGTTGGGTTTGAAGCTCCTCCCGCGTCCCAGTGGGATCAAATTGAACCCTGGCAGCGGCAAGCTGGATGACCCGCTCCTCCCCGGTGCGCTGTGCTTTTGCTTTTCTTGGCAATGCGGTTCACCCCTTCCCAGGGAATACCAGCAGTCCGCAAACTCCACCGGGTGTGGTCGAAACGCGCTGTCGGCTTTGTTACAAAAACTATGATTTTTGTAACAAAAGGGCGAATCCAGAATTTTTTCCGAATAAGGCTTAATTCCGCAAAAAAGGTGCCGATATAATGGGTGTAAGCCATCAGGAAGCCTGCTGTCAGCGTTGTTACAAGGGGTATACTCTTTGTAACAAGCGGAGCATGGCTTTTGTTATTAAAATCCCGGCGTTCGGGGTAATAACAATTACTTTTTTGAGTGCTTTTTTGCTGAGAGTGGCCGCTTTTTTCAGGGAAACGGCTTTTGGCCGGTCTGAGATGCAAAAAAACAGCGTCCGTCTCCCCCAATTTGAGGGAAACGGATGCTGTTCCATATCCTGTTCACTGTGACAAAACCTTTGCCGGACTTTTTGTCACAGCCTTATCCGATGGGGGGAACCTCCTTCGCCCGACGCAGGAAGGTTTGATAGGAAACCCCCAGCTCCCTGGCAGCGTCCCTGGACGAAATGCCGCCCTCCTGCCACAGCTGCGCAAACAAAAGAAAATTCTCCGGGAGTTCCAACCGCTCACGTCCAAACCGGACGCCCCGCTCCTTTGCCGCCGCGATGCCCTCCGCCTGCCGCTGGCGGATGCTTTCCCGCTCCGTCTGGGCCACATAGCTGAGAAGCTGGAGCACGATGTCCGAAATCAGCGTCCCGGTGAGATCCCGGCCCTGCCGGGTGTCCAGCAGGGGCATATCCAGCACCACAATGGCCGCGTCCTGCTTTTTGGTAATGAACGCCCACTGTTCCAAAATCTCCGTGTAATTCCGTCCCAGCCGGTCGATGCTTTTGACCACCAGCACATCCCCCGCCCGCAGCCCGTCCACTAACTGCTGATAGAGCGGCCGCTTGAAATCGCGCCCGGACTGCTTTTCGATGATGATGTTTTCATCCTCCACGCCAAACTCCCGCATGGCCGCAAGCTGACGGGCCTCGTTCTGCACCTGTGTGGATACCCGCACATAGCCGTAAGTATTGCGCTCCATACACCGGCCCCCTTCTGTAAAATGATAGAAAATGCAACCTACATTTTAACGGAAAAAGGGCCGGTTGAAACATTGTAAAGATGAGATGTGGATTTTTATCGGAAATTTCCGTCTTGAAACTGTGCGTTTGACATAGGAAACGCCGCCTTCCTATAATTTCTGTCCCGATCACTTTCAGCCGAGCATTCGCCGGAATCCCGCCTTGTTTGCCCCCTTTTGCGAGAAACTGCCGAACAACCAGCGCCGGGTGAAAAGTTCCGATAACATGGGCAAGCAATGAGCGGCGATATCCTTTTGGATTTCGCCGCTCGCTTGTTGGGGTTCCCCCAAGCCCCGGACTGGCCGCTCCGCGTCCAGTCGAACACGCCTGACGGCGTGGCTTTTCCGCTCCCGTTGGTCGCTTCTTCCCGCACCTCCGCGCGGGACATATAAAGCGGGCATACAGACTTGGTTTACAGCAGCGAATAGTCCGCGATCATCATGCTGGCGCTGTGATCCAGTTCTGGATAGGCCACCCGCATAATTGCGCAGGCGATCATCAGCGAGGCCCTTCTTACCACAGCTTGAATATTGGAAACAGTCAAAAATTCTTGATTGGACGCCTCCATCTCCGGCGCTAAGTCCTTGACAGAGATCACAGCCGGAATTCCGATAGAAATGACCGGCACACCAATCGTAGACTGCGATAATTCCTCCCCGCTGTAATAAATCCGTATTCCAGCGTCCGTCAACTGTATACTGCGGCAGAGCCGGGAATACTCCGTGCAATTTGTGGAATCGACCAGCAACACACAGGCCGCGTCTACTGCGGATGAGGTGCTGGCGATCAGGGCACTTCCGCTGATGTTCGTTTCGCCGCTCACGCCTGGAGCCAGCACCGTCAGTTTTTCAAATGCGGACTTCATTGGAGCGTGAGTAAAAATCCTTTTTGCGGTTTCCGGCCCAATAGAATCAGCCGGAAAATCCCGGTTCCCTATTCCGCAGACCAGCAGCGTTTTTCCTTTGTACGGAGACAGGTAGCGGTCCAGCTCCTCAGTCAAACATGCGCAGACATTTTCCAGATCGTCATAGTCGCCCAGCGGCCCCGTCTGAAGGGTGGAATATTGCCCAACAGCTTTGCTCAAAAGACCCGCCATATCTTCATCCTTGATGTTCACGCGCTGGACAGGAATACCGTGGGCTTCGGTTTCGATGAAATCCACATATTCCGCGATCCAGTCACCGCTTTCTGACAGAGACCCTTTTTTGAACAACCCCTCCAATACCTTGCCAATTTCGGGCGGCAGATTTGCAGCCATGATTCATTTCCCCCTTGTCTTGTCGGTTTCAATTTTTTACTGTTGAGCAAGCGCCTGAGTGAACGGGTCAATCATGATGATCTCCCGCCCCGCCTTCCGTGCGTAGCGCACAGTCGCCGCCGTTCCTCCACGCCGCTCCCCATTATACACCGCCAGCAGAATTCCGGCCTGATCCACCAAACGCCGGTTGCGCGCCAGCATACAGCCATCATAGTATTTCCGGCTCACATAGTCCACAAAATCGGCCCGTGCCACAATCATGTGATACCGCTCCCGCGCTGAATCGCTCCATCTGTCCGCCTGCCCCTCGCAGGGCAGAACACAGTGGAGGTTCAGCGCGGGATTTTTCCTGCGCAGGTCAAGAACAATCTGCGCACAGTAGGTGTCGGTTCCTTCCGCCATGCCGCTGAAAAAATCCGTTACACCGGCCTCCGCCAGTTTTGTGATCTGCCCGGTCAGTTCCTCTTTCAGCGCCACGCACCGGCTGTCCGTTTCGTCATATCGCCATGGGAATTTGCTGGGGCGGTGACCGGTGAACGCGCAAGCGGTATTCATCATAATTTGTGTCTCCTTAATACATATAATTATATGTATTATACATGAATGAATGGGTGAAATCAATACACACTATCCTATGTATGGTACGCTTCTTAAAAAGAGGGGGGAACCGTCTTGAAAAGTGTGATGGACTTACTTCGGGAACTGCGGGAAGATCATGACTACTCGCAGAGCGATATAGCGTCAGTTTTGGGTATCTCTCAGCAGCACTATTCCAAATACGAAAAAGGAGAATATGAGCTTCCTCTCCGGCATTTCATCACGCTGGTGGAACATTATGGCGTATCTGCCGATTATCTGATTGGCAGATGCTCCTACGATGAAAAGAAGCCGTTGGAAATGATATATGTCACTCGTGATTGCTCCTGTGAAAAACTGGTGAGGGACACGCTCTCTTTGAGTGAGCATGGGAGAATGTCGGTTGTGGAATATGTAGAGCTCCAGAAATTGAAAGAAAAGCAAAATAGATAACTTTTCCCATAACTGCACTGTTGACAGCTACCCACCAAGCGGCCTATAATTCCAGTATAGACAGCCAATGGAAACGGAGAATCGTATGAAAAAGCATCGGCCTTCACTCGCCTACAAAAGACAGATGCAGCCCAATAGGACCTATGGAGACTTGCGGCAGAAGCATAAAGCCAAAATTGCTGATTGGATGTTCAAATCCGTGTGCGAATACTATCGGGAGCATGGAGAAATGCCCCAGGGCGCGGCGGTGTCCGCGATCACGGATAAGGTATATGAGAAAATAGTTTCCACCTGCATATGGGTCCCCTATGACGAGGTTCACCAGGAGCTTCTTTCCAAGCTGCCACAATACGAAATCCGCATTCAGGAGGGCGGGCTTCCAGATAAGCCGCAGCCGTCCCCAAATCCTCCGTCCGTACCTAAAAAGAAGGGGAGCGGCGGTAAAGTCTGCCCAGTGTGCGGCAGAAAAATGAAGCAGCAGTTCATAGGGCTGAAGCATTGCAAATGCGGCATGAGCTGGCAGAGGGGCGAGGGCTTCTTTGAACGCTCCAATGATATGGTATTCGCGCTGGAACGGCGGAAAAGCGGGAAGAAAGTCAAGCAAATTCCTGTGGTCCGTTTCAAAGATGAATAGCCGACAAACGCTACAGTTGAATGAATATAAAAAATTCTCCCATACCAAGCGGCATGGGAGAATTTTTGCAGTCACCGCTCCGGCTTTTGTTCTCTATTCTGCTCTTGTTCCTCCAGCTCCAGGCCGAGGATTTTGTCCACGTTCTGCTTCGCTGTCTGATAAGCGATCATGTCCTGACGCGCCGTTCGGTACTCCTCGTATTCCCGCTGCTTCTCCGCCAGCAGCTCGGCGTACTCCTGGGAAAGCTGGGCCACTTTGGGGATGGGCTTGCCGCCCAGGGCGTCAAAGGCCCTTTTCGCAGCCTCATGCTGGGCGATCTCGGCCCCATGCTCCGCCAGGAATTCCTTTTTATGGCGGGACTTCTTATAGGCAGCGTAGACCTCCCGCGTCTTGGAGTAATTGATGATATGGGTCTTTAACTGGGCGACATCGGCCATCCGCGCCTCTAACTGTTTGATGCGGCGGGAAGCGGCATTGAACCTGTCCCCGGCCTGCACCGCCCGTGCCGCCAGCTCATCATAATCGGTCAGGCCGTTGTCCACCAGAAAATTCAGCGTCTTAGCGGCCTCTTTCAGATTAAATATTTTTGCCCAGTGCTCATACCCGGCACCCTTCCCAGCGGCCATCTTCGCTTGAATGTCGATAAGCAGATTGACCTTCCGGCCATCCCGCTGAAAGGGCTTCTTTGCCCCGGCAGGCCCCCCGCCCCGGACGGCGAAACGCTCCCGCAGGGCTTCCCTGGTATAATCGCTCCCCAGTTTGGAGGAGCGGGTGAAGCGGTCCCAGCCGGGGGCGCGGAAGGACAGCGTTTTTCCCTCCTTTACCTCATAGCCCTCGGCCCGCATTTTTGCCAGGAAATCCTCGTAGTCCCGGCTGTTGGGAAGCACCCGGTCAATGGCCTGCCGTAGCTGCTCCTTATGACTGGAGCCGTATTGAGCCGCCGCCAGTTCTTTCTGTTTCTTTGCGCTGGGCTTTGGATTTTCAATGACTGAATAGCCGTGGGACCTGCACAGATTGTCATTCAGCTCCCGCAGGATGAAAGCGGAATCCTTAACGTTCTGAAATTTGCCGTCACAGTTAAGATTGGTACTGTTAAACTCAATGTGGGTGTGAATGTGGGCCTTGTCCACATGGGTGGACACCACAAATTGGTGCTGGCCTTTGGTGAATTTCATAGCCAGCTCGTAGCCAATGCGGTTGGCCTCCTCCGGGGTGATCTCGCCGGGTTTGAAGGACTGGATGATGCGGTACATGAGTATGTCGTGAGCCGGGTCCTGTCTGCGCCCAGTGAGCTGGAAATAGAGCTTTTTGCTGGCCTCAAACTCCTCGGCGGCGGACTCCGGCAGACACATAAAGGAGGACACCAGCTCGCCGTCGATGGTTTTTTCCGCTTTTTGATCGTAGTCCAGGCGGTCCATCATGAACCGCCTGTGGTTGCGCATGGTTTTGCGGGGGTATAGGCTGGAAATCGCCACTTGATCCTCCTTTCTTTCGACTATAGAAGTATAGTCTATTAGAACTATATCATTATAATATACTAAAATCATCTCTGTCAAGCTACACTATAACTATCAGAAGGGGTGGCAGTATGGCAGAGGAAATCAAAATCAAAAAGAAGTCTGCCCGCAGAGGGGACGATGGGCATAAGGTCGTGTCTGTCCGCATGAGGGATGAACTGATTGAGCGGTTGGACGCTCTGGCGGAAACTGCAAACCGATCCAGAAATGAGATCATCAATTTGCTTCTGGAATCAGCCGTGGATATTGTGAAGATTGAGGAGTAGTCCCCATTTTATTTCAGTGGTCTTGTTATAAAAAATGTGGGTAGGCCATGCGCCCTACCCACATTTTCTATCATTCCTCAGTTTGAGCTAAACCCAGACGCTCGGCGATCTCCTCCGGCTTCAGCCCGGATTTGCTGGCGGTCTGAATGAGTTCTTGTATCTTCTGTTTTTTCGTCTTGCGGGGTTTGCGCGGAGGCTTAGGTGCGAGAATGTCTTTTTTCTGCTGCTCCAGCACCGCAATTCGCTCCTTCACCGCCGCCGCCTTCGCGTCAAATTCCTGGTTTGCGGCAGTCCGTCTTGCCTCAATGCTTTCCAAATCCTCGTTCAGCTTCTGAATTTTGGCGTCAATGTCAGCAGCCTTCTGTTCAGCGGTGCGGCGGGGACGCCTTACTTTTTGTTCATCCATACCGGCAAAACTCCTTCTATAAATATTTTAAGTAGAACTTTCAAAGAAATTATATCCAGCATCACTTTTTTTATAAGGCGGGGTTCTCATTCACGTTTCAATTCCCGTGGAGAACGCTGACTGTTGATTCGATAGGATAGCCCAAAAGCAGGCCGGTGGTAATAAACTCTGCCGTAGTTCCTGCCTGTGAATACGAGAATGGGGCCTTATCTGTTCCATATAATTTCATTTCACAAGCGCAAAGGTGCTCAACCTCCTTTTTTTCGGAGGCAGAAACATAATGGCCCAACTTCTCGTAAAACTCGAATACCGTATCAAGGTTGATATAATCCGATATGCTTCCGATCCGGCAGATGAATGTGTTTAGATACGCTGGTCCTGATTGCTGATCTTCCACATCGGCAAAAATATCCGCAGGCAGAGAATCTTTAAAAATCCGAAATTGGCGTAGTGCTTCCTCTCGGGTGGGATAGTCAGGAGTATATATATGTTTGAGGGAGTGCGATATGCCCGCAAAGAGTTTCAAACCATTCTGCACAGCGGTATTCAGATACTCCTCGTCATAGGCCCAGCCGCCGCAGCAATCCAAATTGGCCCAGGAATTGTATGGGATCTCTATTGGGTCTTGGATAAAGTCAAAACGGTATGTGCGAATGCAATACTTGTTTTCCGGGAAGCCGCTGTAAACCTTAACTTGGCTGCGCCGCTTGAAATCGTCCCGGACGATTGTAACGCCTTTTGAGTTTTGATGCAAAATTATGCTCATGTAAAACCTCACCACAACTCATAAAAATGATGTTTTAGCTTTAATCCAGATTCCATGTTTTTAACTACCTTTTACAATATATCACAAAGCGCATTGATGTTCCACTACTTTTTTCTGTTGTGTGCGCACCTGTGTGCAGAGAAATTCGTTATAGTCCTTCCCATACTCCGCAGGCGGCGGGTTATGATAGATCAGTTTTATCCGCTGGGATAGCTCCGGCTCCTCTCGAATGGCCCGCTCCAGCCGTTCCATGCCCTCCATCCCGGCCTTGTCATTGTCAAGGCACAAGCTCACTTGGGTAATGCGCGGATGATCGTGCAGGAATTGGAGCATGGCTCGGGGCGCGGTTCCGCCCAGGGAAATGTAGTGGCTGTCCCGCCAGTCGCCCCCGGCCTGCTTCACCAGCGAGGCCAGGGAGAGGGCGTCAATGGGGCTTTCCGCCACGGCCAGCCTGGGACACGCCGGGTCAGCGGCCAGCAGGGAAAAACCATATCGCTTGTCGCTGCCCTCCACATCCATCCGAAAGTTGTCCCGCGTCCCCCGCAGGCAGGCGAACCGGGCGCGGCCTGCCGGGTCCCTGCCCACAAAGACACAGTTCCGATATTTCCGGCTCTCGTAAAGAGTACCGGCCTGAATACACGCTTGCAGCAGCTCCGGGTGAATGCCCCGGCCTTGCAGATAGGATAGCATGGCGGAGGGGAACCGGCTGGCATCTGGGAGCTGGAAGGGCTTCGGGGGCTTTGGCTTTGGCCGTTCCTGGGGCGGCGGGGCACGAGAACCGCACAGGGTCTCCACCGCCTCCACAAAGGTCATATCCCGCACCTCAATGAGATAATCCAACGCCGTCCGGCCACCGACGCCCCGGCTGTGCCAGCACCATTTTCCGTTGGAGATTTTGAGGCTGTCATGGGTGCGGGTGCAGTATTCGTTTGGGCCGCACCGTTTCAGCTCATGGGGTTCATAGGTTTGGAGATAGGAAAGCAAGTCCCATTCCTTCGCCTTTTCTATCTGTTCCTTTGTTACGCTTGATATAACATATCATCTCTTTTCATAAAGCCCTATGGGCATTTCTTTTTTGCAACGTCATCGAACATATGGACAATTGCGCTGATGAAGTGTATAATAGGGATAACCTGTGGTACGCTGAGGTGGGAGGTGAGTCCGGTATGAAAGACAAGGTGTATATGGCTATCGACCTCAGAAGTTTTTACGCTTCCGTCGAGTGCATTGAGCGCGGCCTGGACCCCCTAACCACCAATCTTGTGGTGGCGGACAAGAGCCGGACAGAGAAAACCATCTGTTTGGCGGTCACACCATCTTTGAAATCCTATGGCATCTCCGGCCGCGCAAGGCTGTTCGAGGTAGTACAGCGGGTGGCGGAGGTGAACGCCCAACGGCGGCGGAACGCTCCGGGACGGCAGTTCACCGGCTCCTCCTGGTATGACCCGGACGTAAAAGCCCACCCAGAACTGGCCCTGGATTACCTGGTTGCCCCGCCCAGGATGGCCCATTATATCGAATGGAGCACAAAAATCTACAACGTCTATTTGAAATACGTGGCCCCCGAAGATGTGTTCGCGTATAGTATCGACGAGGTGCTGATGGATGTGACCAACTACCTGCCCACCTATCAACTCACTCCTCGGGAGCTGGCTCGAAAGATCGTTCTGGACGTGTTGGACACCACCGGCATTACCGCCACGGCGGGCATCGGCACCAACTTATATCTGGCGAAGGTAGCCATGGATATCTGGGCCAAGCACACCAAACCGGACAAAAACGGTGTGCGTGTGGCAGCAATGGACGAGATGAGCTACCGCCGCCTGCTGTGGGATCACCGCCCCCTCACAGACTTCTGGCGGGTGGGACCGGGCTACGCCAAAAAACTGGAGGCACAGGGGCTGTACACCATGGGAGATATCGCCCGGTGCTCCATCGGTAATGCCGCCGACTACTACAACGAAGATCTTCTTTACAGGATGTTCGGCGTGAACGCGGAACTCTTGATCGACCATGCCTGGGGGTACGAGCCGGTAACAATGGCTGACATCAAAGCGTACAAGCCCGAAGCAAAAAGCGTAGGCTCCGGGCAGGTGCTCACCTGTCCCTATCCCTTCGACAAGGCCCGAATGGTAGCCTGGGAAATGGCGGACCAACTGGCCCTCGAACTGGTGGGCCAGCGGCTGGTGACGAACCAGCTCACCCTCACCGTGGGCTATGATATCGACAATCTCCGGGACAGTGAGCGCCGCAAGCAATACCACGGCGAGGTCAAAACAGACCGCTATGGGCGGCAGATTCCCAAACACGCCCACGGCACCGCCAATTTGGAGGAGCACACCGCCTCCTCCAAGCGTATCACAGCGGCGATCCTGGAACTCTTTGACCGCACCGTGGATAGAAACCTGCTGATCCGCCGGTTGTACCTTGCCGCAAACCGGGTGACGGATGAAACCACGGTATCTGATGGGCCAGTCATGGAGCAAATGGACCTGTTCACAGACTACGCAGCCGCTCAGGCAAAAAAGGAAGCTGAAGCGGCGGAGCTGGCACGGGAGCGCAAACTCCAGGAGGCCATGCTGGGCATCAAGAACAAGTATGGCAAAAACGCCATCTTAAAGGGGACAAATTTGATTGACGGCGCTACCGCCGCTGACCGCAATGGACGTATCGGGGGGCATAAGGCTTAACATGGGAGCTTACGATGATATTTTGAATCTGCCCTACCCCATACCGACCAGACATCCCCGTATGCCTATGGCAGACCGGGCGGCGCAGTTCCAGCCCTTTCAAGCCCTATCTGGTTACGGTTCAGCCATTCAAGAGACAGTCCGTGTTACCGGGGAGCGGGTGGAACTTACTGAGGATGAGAAGGGCGTTCTGGACGAGAAGCTGCGGCATCTGTTTGAAACAGGCGAGGAGGGCGTATTCACATATTTTCTGCCCGATGAAAAAAAGAGCGGCGGGACTTATGTCGCCACTATGGGAAGGATCAGGAAAATTGACCCATTGCAGGGCTGTGTCGTTCTCATGGACGGCACGGCCATCTCTATTGAGGATATTTTAGAAATCAAGGGTGAGGCTGTTCAAGACAACCCGTTTTAACAAGAAACGGTCCCGCCGGGAGAGGGAGCTATGGACCAGATACAGAGAAAAGAAACCATTGGCCGTATTTATGCGGCTTTAATGGAGCGGGGATACCGCCCCACCGACCAAATCATCGGCTACATTCTGACAGGCGATCCCGCGTACATCACCAACCATAGAGGGGCGCGGTTGCTTATTACAGAGGTGGACCGCCACGAATTGCTGCGGGATATATTGCTGGACTATTTCCAAATTTGATCCCTGAGCAAAAACCTTGAAAGGCCAGCGTGAGCAAAATTGCCCACGCTGGCCTTCGAATCCAGTCAGCGCATTTATCACAGCTTCTCAAATTTTTTCAGTAAGACATTGATTCCCTCCCAAACCTGGGCATAGCCCCGCCGCAGGTCCTCCACGTCCTGGGCATAGAGGTTCCGTGTCTCGTTACAACGGCGGGCGATCTGGTTCACATTGTTGGAAATGGAGCGCAGCAGCTTTACCAGCTCCACCACGCTGCCCATGTCCAACTGCACGATGTACCCGTCCACCGCCATCTTCCGCAGGTAGGCCCGCAGATTGGTAGTCCCCAGGAGGGCCATCTTCTGGTCGATCACCTTCTTTTCTTCCGGGGACACTTTCGTATATAGGCCAACCGTCCGGCCCTCGCTGTACCTCACAGCGCCGCCTCCCCTCGCTGGCCTTTTTCCACACTGGGAGACACCGGGGCGGGCGGGGTAAACGCACGGATGGCATCTCGGATGGACGGTTTATTCCCCTGGGTGGGTAAGGAAACGGGGTTCTCCCGTGCGGGTGCCCCACCGTCCTCCAAATTCGGTCTGCCATCACTATTCTGATGCTGATTAACCCCCTTGTTGCTGGGCTTCTCCAGCTCCCGGTTAAGCTGGGTCAGACGGGCGGATTTCTGCCGAAGCTCCTCCTCCTTGGGGAAGGGGCGTTCGGCCTCCTCCTGGGCGTTTTTCAGTTCGCTTTCCAACCGGGCCAGCCGGGTTTCGTTCCGTTTCAGATTTTCGGCCATGCCCTCCAAAGCGTTATTGATGCGGGTCACGTTGCCCACCGGATCGTCGGATAGATCAGCCGTATAGGTCAAGTGCTGCTTCATCGTCACCTTGAATTTGAACCCGTCGCAATGAAGCTGCATGGGGAAGCCCCGGTATTCGCCCAAATCCACCACCTTTTCCGGGGTGTCCATCAGCATACACGCCTTCAGAATGGCCTCGCCCGCCGCCTTGCGCTCGGTGAAAACCTGCCCCATGACGGTCATAGTGAACGCATCGTCTTTAACGGGATGAGCCTGCACAATGGGCAGATCCTTCCCCAGCGCCTCAATGAACAGCCTTGTCTCGGCCATCTGCTGGGGATAGTATTTCAGCGCCTTATCCTGCATTTCATACTGCATGGCGGTGTGGTTGGCTTTCAGCATTTTCAGCTTCGCCACCTGCACATCCAGGTCCATCTTCTCACGAATTCGATCATCCCCGGTAGCCAGGGCCTTGACCTCGGCATAGGACAGGGCGGTGGCGTCCACGTCCTCGGCGGACCGGGCGGGGGATTTGCTGGTCATAACCTGACCGATAAACTTCTGCTTGTTTTCCACCAGCCCCCAGTTGTAGGCGTCAAAGGTGCCCTTGGTGACGTACTTATACATCCGCACTTTTTTATTCATGTTGCCCTGGCGCAGAGAACGGCCCGCCCGCTGCTCCAAATCAGCGGGCCGCCACGGGCAGTCCAGGTCATGGGAGGCCACGATTCGGTCCTGGACGTTGGTGCCAGCTCCCATCTTCTGGGTGCTGCCGATGAGGACGCGGACCTGCCCCCGGCGCACCTTGGCGAACAGCTCCGCCTTTTGTGCCTCGGTATTGGCGTCGTGGATAAACGCGATCTCCTCCTGGGGAATGCCCTGGGCGATGAGCTTTGCCTTGATATCGTCATAAACATTAAATTTTCCATCGCCTTTTGGTGTGCTCAAATCACAAAAAACCAACTGTGTCCCCCGGATATCCGTACTGTCCCGCCACTCCTTGACAATGTTGCGGACGCAGGCGTTGACCTTGCTGTTGGGGTCATCGGGCAAAAGCGGGTTCTGCAAACGCTGATCCAGCGCCAGCTTGCGCCCGTCCGAGGTGATTCGCAGCATATTGTCCACGGACGGCTCCACCTCCCGGTTGCGCACGGCCTCGGCCCGCTCCCCCAGCTCCGCCACCATTTCCTGCTGAAAAGTGCTGGGCTCGGTGGTGACGGTGATGTACTCAGCCTCCGGCACAGGCAGATTGAGCATATCCGCTGTCTGGATGTCGGCGGCTTCCTTCCAGATGCTCATGAGCTCCGGCAGGTTGTAGAACTTGGCGAACCGGGTCTTGGAACGGAACCCCGTCCCCTCCGGGGCCGGTTTGTCAAGAGGATTTTTTGATTTCCTCTAAATTGAACCTGTCAGAAGCAAAACAGTCGCCTAAAACCTCGTGGACACAAAGGCCGCGAAACGCTGTATCCATGGGCTTTTTCGCCGTTTCCGATGGCTTCACGCTGACAATAAAATTGGTGTTTCCTATGCGAATAGAATATTGATTTTCCATAGTGCTCCTTTCAAAAAATCGTGGGCTTCCGACAGTGAAAGCCCGGTTTCGACGCCTGGGCGTTCAGTTTAGAACAGGTGAAGAAGTCAAAAAGTCGGGAGTGTAGTCGAAGCGGCTACCTCTCCCAACCCTTGCTCCTGTTCTTCTGTTTTCTCGCTTCACGCTCGGCCTGCCGCCTGCGCTCCGCTTCCTCCTTTTCTCTCCGCTCCTGCGCTTCCTTGACGCTGAACAGCTCCCTGACCTTGCTGACAAACGCCCGCACAAGGTCGGGAAAGTGCTCCATAGCGTCCAGAAACGGCTGGCACTTCTCTTTCAGAGCGTCATAGCGTTCCTGCGCCTTCTCCAGCGCCGATGAAGCCTTGGAATACTGCTGGCGGTAATAGCGGGCGTTTTCTCTCAAATTGTGAATCTCGTTTCGGCTGGTAATGCCCTCCTTCGCCAGCGAGGTAAGCTGGGAGTAGTCCTCTTTGGTGATAGCGACCTTTCCCGTGATGGTCTTTTGACCCATGCTGTCAATGTCGCTGAGGGTCATGCTGACCTCGTGGGCCGCCTGGTACTTGGTCTGCTCCCTTGCAATCTTCTCTTGAAGATTGGAGAGCCGTTTGGTATCTTTTTTAATCTGATATTGGAGCGAACTCAGATTTTCGGAAGTGCTGCCACGCTCGCCACGCTGGAAGTCGGTAAAGCCATGCTCCCGCATATGCTCGAACAATTCATCTTGCAGGACGCTGTATGACGCCCGGTACTTCGGCTTGCCGTTCTTCCGCAGGATTGCCCTACCGTATTCATCGGTGAGGGGAATATCTGAAGCCCATTTCTTGGAGTGGCTGATCTGATGGATAACCTCTTTCACCGTTCCTCGGAGGGCGGGGTCTTTACACCGCTTGCTCCACAGGATTTCTTTCTCGACCACAGGCAGGACAACGGCATGGAGGTGATAGTGGTACACATCTTTTCCCAGCTCGTCACTTGCCGCCCTGTTGATTTCATCGGCGTGCATGACAGCGGAGATGACATTCCCAGCACCGAACTTATCTTCCAGAAAGCGCACCGCCTCGGCGTAGAACTCCCTGGCGTAGTCATAGCCGCCTTTCCGCTCAAAGTACATCGTGTTCACATCAATGATAATCTCGTCAAAAAGGGTAGCGTCCTGCCGCAGCCCCCGCAGGCTGATTGCACCGTCCCCTTCCATCTCCCGCAGGATTTCCATATAGGACTTCCCGCCGGGGTCACGAAAATGAACATTGAGGGGTATCCGCTCCGTTACGACATTGATGTTGTCGTAGCTTTCGTTCTTCCTCTCATTGTGCCGTTCTGCCGCCCCAATGTCTGAGGACTTGTGCTGCTTCACACGGGCACAACTCATATCGGGCCTTTGTTCTTTTGCCATCGTTTCCTCCTTCCTGAGAGGTGGCGGGGGAGCGCCGTTACACAACATTCTGCGAATGTGTGTAACCCACTATGACACTTTCGGCTTCGCCGCAAAGATGTCGTGGGCAAGGGCTTTCCCCCCTTGACCTCCCTTAAAACCTCAATCAAAAAGGCAGGCCGTCATCTGCCATGACTGCCTGCCGTTCCTCTTTCGGTTTTTCGCCCACCGTCAAAGCCCAGTACCACAGAAAGCCCTCCTTCACCGAGTGAACGCCGGCTTTCTTCTTGGCCTTTTTGATGGTCGATTTCTTGAAGCCTGCGGCTTCAAGTTTTGTTTCGCACTCGGTAGCAAGCTGCGGCCTGCCGTCTGAAAGAAGCTCTTTCAGAAACGCAACCGCACCATCTACCTTTTCGCTCGGCCTGCCCAGCTTCGGGGCAAAAAGGGAAAATGCTTCGTCCGCTGTCAGTTCTATTTCATCGTGGAAGTTCACGCCCTTGTCGGTCACTTCAAAGACAATGGCGTTGCCAGTCGGGGCAAGATTGGACTTCACCTGTACCATATACCGCTCCGAAAGGTTCTCCTTGTTCTGCGTCCTTGCCACCGCCAGAATACTTCTTGCGGCGGCGGCAATGTCGATTGAGCCGTTGGTTCGGTACAGCGGGGAGGTATCCCTGTTCTTGTTCATGTGCGCCACAACAACGATTGCACAGCCCGTTTCCTGTCCGATTTTGATAAGGTGGTTTAGTTCCGTTCTCGTTTTGTTGGCGTCGTTCATGGAACAATCTTCCCCGATATACGAACTCAACGGGTCAAGAATGAGCAGCTTGACATTGTACCTTTCGATTGCCTGTTGCAGTCGGTCATCTCCAAAGGTCAGGTGCTTTTCATTCTCCTTGATGAAGATAAGATTGTCCCTATTGCCGCCGGAAGCGATAAACCTCGGTACAACCGTATCATCTGCGTCATCCTCCGTGGTCTGGTAAATCACCGTCATTGGCCCGCTTGCTTCCTCTGCCTCTTGGAAAGGCAGGGGCTTCCCATCAGTCAGCAGGGCGGACAGCGCAAGCATGAATTTGCTCTTGCCATCGCCCGGATCGCCTTGGAGCAGGGTTATCTTCCCGAATGGGATATAGGGATACCACAGCCATTTCACCTCCCTGGGCGTGACCTCGCTCGCCCTGATAATCTCCAAAGTAACCGTGTCGTTGCTTCCGTTTGCGGTCATTGTGTGACCTCCTTTTGATTGATTTTGCTGCCCTGGGCAACAGAAAAGCACCCTATCCCTACGGTGCTTTTCTCTGGCTCAGATGAATGCTTTAATGGGGGTTGAATGCTGCTTAGGTTGGTGGTATATTATATTTGTAGTAATTTGACAAATCGGAATTTGAGGGGAGACAATAAAAATGATAGAGCTTAGGAGATTATCAGTAGATGATGGAATGGATGTATATGTAATGTTACAAGAAATTCCCAAAGAAGAGAACGGGTTAATGAACAATGCTAACGGGTTATCATTTGAGGAATATAAAGACTGGTTGAAGAGAAAATATGCAGATTCCGAGCAGATTGGACTTAAAGACGGTTGGAAAGTGCCGTCTACTACATATTGGCTTTATGCAGATGAGAGGCCAGTTGGTTTTGGCTCTATCAGGCATTTTCTCACAGATGCGCTTCGTGAAGCGGGGGGGCATATAGGGTATGGAATAGCTCCTAAGTACCGTGGGAAAGGATATGGAAAGAAAATTCTTGAGCTTTTACTTGAGGAAGCCAGCTGTCTTGGAATTGATAGAGTACTTGTTACAATTCAGTTGGACAATGCTGCATCAAAGGCAGTAGCATTTGCAAATGGTGGTGTGATTGGGAAACAAACAGATGAACGTATATTTGTTTGGATAGATACTGTGCGGAAATGCTGAAAATTTATTGATAATGATTCTGTCAAATTCGTTTTTATCGGGCCGCTCTTGATTTTGATTTCTTCCATTACACAGGGAACTTAATGACTTCTTGATTACTTCCTGAAAAAGGAAGCTGCCACCTCCCGATGACAGCTTCCTTTTTGCCTTATGCGTAAATCAAATTATTCAAGACCACTTCCTCGGCGGCAGAGCGGATATTGTTCATCATTCCCACCCAGCGCAGTTGATTTTCGGCTTTCAGCCGTTCCGTCACGCCCTGTCGCTCTGCCATGTCCTTTATAAGCCGTTCCATCATCTCGCTTGCGGACTGGTCGATTTCCTCAAGGTGGCTCGCCAGCTTATCAGACAGTACAAGCTGAGAATAAAACACCTGCCTGTGCTCTTTCAGATACCTCCATCTCATTCTGCCATACCTGCCGACGTTCGGGCTGGCTGGGGAAGTAAGGCAGGGGTAGTAATAGTCCCCGATAAGCTCGTAGCTGATACCTGTTCTTTCGTCTTTGATGAAGCGTTCCATTGTGCGTTCTCCTTTGCTTTTTTATCGTGATAGGCTTTCAAGGTAACTTGATTGTGCTTCTCTTTGCGGCATTTATCGGAGCAAAGCGTCTGCTGGCTATGCGTAGGCCAGAACAGCTTGCCGCACACAGCGCATTTGCGCTGGCGGTAATAATGCTCTCCACGCTCCGCTTCCCGTTCAGCCTTTTTCTTATCCTGCCTTGCCTGATAACAGCACTCGTTGGAGCAGAATATCTGCCTGTTGCTTGCCGGGGTAAACTCCTTGCCGCAATGGGGGCAAACCTTCGGGGGGACAGACACGCCGCCGTTTGCCGCAATCTTCGCCGCCTTGCGCTTCTCCCGATACGCCTTTTCTCTGGCCCGCTGACGGGCTAACCTCTCTTTTTCAGCCTGTTCCTCCTGTGCCCTGGCTTCCTCTAATTCCTGTTCGGTGTAGGCAATATCGACTTTCCCGACATAGTTGAAGTATATATCAACCTTTTGTGTCCGGGCTTTTCCCGTCCCCACCGCTTCATAGACAACAATCTTGTCAACGAGTTCGGAGAACATCATATCGGTCACTTCAACGGGGTCTTTGTACTTCCGTATCAGGGAAATGAAATGCTCAATATCAAGGGGCTTTGCCCTTTCCTCCGCAACGGCGGCTTTCAGCTTGTCCATTTTGGCTTCAAGGTCTGCCTGTTCTCTGTCATACTGCACCGAAAGCTGCTTGTACTGCCTTTCAGGGAGCAGACCGGACATGAGGTTTTCATACAGCCCCCGCACAAGTCTGGAAAGCTCGTCATATCGGGTCTGCAACCGCTTCAATTCCTGCTTGCTCTGCTGGGGCTTCGCTTCCTGCTTGTCGGCCCACAGGGATTGAAGTTCCGCCGCAAACGCTTCCTCGTCTTGCAGGACAAACCTGGAAAGCCGTTTGACCGCAGACAGGAGCAGGGCTTCCACATTGTTGGCGCTGATGGAGTGGGCCGTACAGGTGTTGATCTGGCTGGCGTACCCGCCGCAGCGGAAAGAGTGCCGGATGGAGCCGTCTTTCTTACTGTGATGGGTCTGCAAGGTCATACGCCTGCCGCAGTCGGCGCAATAGAGGTAGCCGCTCAGACGGTTATATTGACTGCCCCAGGGGGAGGCCCGCTCTACCCGCTTTATTCTGCGGTGAACGCTGTCCCACAGTTCTTGCGAAATGATGGCTTCATGCGTATTGGGAAACACATATTGTTCCGCTTCCTCGGTTTCCCTGCGCTTGTGCAGCTTGAAGTTCGTGACAACAGACCTGTGCAGGACGGTGTGTCCAAGGTATTCCTGCCTGTTCAATATCTTCTGAACCGCCGAGAGCGACCAAAGGTATTTATCCGAAAATTTCTGCCCATGGTACTGCTCTGGATGTTTTTCCTTTGCGTGTGCGGCAGGGATTAAGACCTGCTCCTCGGTCAGTATGGCGGCGATTGCCCGTGAGCTTTTGCCCTCGTTGGCAAGCTGGAAGATATGCCGCACCACCTCGGCGGCTTCGGGGTCAACAACAAGCGTCTGCTTATCTCCCTCCACCCGGTTATAGCCATAGGGGATACTGCCCGAACAACGCTTCCCGTCTTTCATGCGTGAATCGAATACCGCCCGAATCTTATTGCTCGTGTCTTTGGCATAATATTCGTTCATTATATTCAAAAACGGGGCAAAATCGTTCTCAGAGGTGCTATTACTGTCAATACCGTTGTTTATGGCAATGAAGCGCACATCTTTCTGAGGGAGCAGGATTTCCGTATAAAATCCCACTTGCAGGTAATTCCTTCCAAACCTGCTCATGTCTTTTACGATAATCGTGCCGATGTTCCCGGCTTCCGCTTCGGCTATCATTTCCATGAAGCCAGGACGGTTGAAATTAACTCCAGAATAACCGTCATCCGTAAAATGGCGAATGGCTGTGAAGCCATTTTTGCGGGCGTAATCCTCCAGATATTTCTTTTGATTGGTGATTGAGTTTGACTCCCCAACAAGGTCATCATCTCTTGAAAGACGCTCGTAAAGGGCCGTAATTCTTGCTTTTCCCGCCTTTTTTGACATTTTTCACACCTCCATTTCGATATGTAGTTATAAATTTAGAGGGATATACTTTTTCCATCTGAAAAAAGTATATCCCTCCGGCTTCAGTTCCATGGCCGTCACCTTTTCCCCGAAGTCCGCCGCCCAGTTGTCAAAATGGCGGTGGCCGTTCTTCACCAACGTGTCGAACTGGAGATAGCGCATCATGGTATAAAGCTCAACCATTGAATTGCTGATGGGCGTACCCGTAGCGAAGGTGATGCCCCGGCCCCCGGTGATCTCATCCATATAGCGGCATTTGCCAAACATATCGCTGGATTTCTGGGCGTCGGTCTGGGCGATGCCCGCCACGCGGCTCATTTTCGTGTGGAGGAACAAATTTTTGAACGCATGGGCCTCATCCACAAACAGCCGGTCTACGCCCAGCTCCTCAAAGGTCACCACATTGTCCTTTTTCTTGCCCTCGGTCAGCCGTTTCAGCTTGGCCTCCAGATTTTTCTTGGTTTTTTCCATCTGCTTGATGGTGAACCTGTCGCCGTCCTCCTCCTTTGCCTCCTGGATGGCCTCTATGATCTCGTCGATCTGGTCCTGGATGACGGCCTTCTGGCGCTCCGGGGACAGGGGAATCTTCTCAAACTGGCTGTGCCCGATGATTACCGCGTCATAGTCGCCGGTGGCGATCCTGGCGCAGAATTTGCGGCGGCGCTTGGGTTCAAAGTCCTTTTTGGTAGCAACCAGCACCTTCGCGCCGGGGTAGAGGCGCAAAAAATCGCCGCCCCACTGCTCTGTCAAATGGTTGGGGACGACGAAAAGGGATTTCTGACACAGGCCCAGCCGCTTGCTCTCCATGGCGGCGGCAACCATCTCATAGGTCTTGCCCGCGCCCACACAGTGGGCCAGCAGCGTGTTTTTGCCGTAGAGGATATGGGCCACGGCGTTGCGCTGATGGGGCCGCAGGGCAATCTCCGGGTTCATACCCACAAAATTGATGTGGGAGCCGTCATACTCCCGGGGCCGAATGTTGTTGAATTTATCGTTGTACTTCCGGCACAGGGTTTCCCGGCGCTCCGGGTCCTTGAAAATCCAGTCCTTGAACGCCTCGCCGATGGCCTCCTGCTTCTGCTGGGCGATGGCGGTCTCCTTCTCGTTGAGAACGCGGACCTCTTGGCCGTTCTCCCAATGCTTATCAAAAACGCGCACATCCCGCTGGTTAAGGGACGCCTCAAACAGCTCGTATGCGTTGACCCGCTTGGTGCCGTAGGTGGTGTAGGCCCTGACGTTATCCTTGCTGTCGGCGCTCTTGTTCAATACCCGCCATTCGCCGGATGAATCGGAGTACATCAGCTTGATCTTATCGTCCCGCAGCTTTTCCGGGGTCTGACACAGCTCATACATGAACTGCTGGTAATATTCCGGATCAATCCAGGACGCGCCAATGCGGACGCTGATCTCCGACGCGGTGAGGTCCTTGGGCTGCACCTGCTCCAGCTTCTCCACGTTGACCGCGAACTCGGGGTGGTCCTCCGCCGCGAGGCGGGCCTGGGCCAGCTTCCAGCGCACATCGCCGGACAGGTATTCATCCGCCGCCTGCCAGCCCCGCAGGGCACTTTCCCTGTCCCCGTCCAAATCAAAGGGGCCGGTGGCCGGGTCCTTAAAAATGATACCCTTCAAGTCGGCCACGATCTGCGGGATCTTCTCCGGCCCGCCCATCAGACCGGCCATATACTCCAGGTCCACCCGGGCTTTCTCCCCGATGGACACCGCCAGAGCCTCCACCGCCGTGTCCACGCTGGTGACGGCGCGGCGGTTCTGGATGGTGCGCTTGGTGAACATATCCGCCTTGCGCTCCAGATTGCCGTCCTCATCCAGCACCTCCAGCGAACACAGCAGGGGATAGGCGGAATCCTGTTCAAAGGCCATCTTATTGCCCAAACTGTTCAGTAGACCGTGTTTTTTGGTGAATTGGTCGTAGAGGCGGTTGAGCTTTTCCTGTTCCGCTTTTACCGTGTCGTCCTTGGCGTTTTGCAGTTGGAGGTCGATGAGCTTCCGGGCACAATCCCGAATGGCGATCATGCCTTTGACACGTTCAGCGGGGGTCTTGCCCAGCTCCACCCGCGTCATGCGGGAATTTTCGCGGAAATACAGTTTACCCTCATGCAGCGTGTAGCTGAAATTGCGCACGGACGGGTCGGCGGGTATGGATTCCAGAGCTTCACCGGTCTGCTCATCCGCCGCGTCCAGCTCCAGCAGGTCCTTGTCCGGCGGGGTGAGCTTCTGGATTGCCCCGGCAAGCTGCTGGGAAAGCTCCGCCCCCTCAATGGGGGCTACGGTGTAGTCCTGCCTGCCGTACTGGGTGCTGTCCGAGGTGGGGGTGCCCAGCACCATGTCCGGGTGCTCCAGAAAATAATTGTTGATATGAAAGCCATCGTCATTTTCGCCTGCTCCCACCCAACTGGGCAGCTCCACGGCGGGCCGGTCCCGCTTTTGCAGGAAAATAATATCCGACACCACTTCCGTGCCCGCGTTGGCCTTAAAAGCGTTGCTGGGCAGACGGACAGCCCCCAGCAGGTTGGCCCGCTCCGCCAGGTATCTGCGCACGGTGGAATCTTTGGCGTCCATGGTGTAGCGGCTGGTGACAAAAGCCACGATCCCGCCGGGGCGCACCTGATCCAGCGCCTTGGCGAAGAAATAGTTGTGGATGTTGAAGCCCAGCCTGTTATAAGCGGGGTCGTTGACATGGTACTGTCCAAAGGGCACGTTGCCCACCGCCAAATCGTAGAAATCCCGCCTGTCCGTCTTTTCAAAGCCGTCCACGGTGATATCGGCATTCTGGTAAAGCTGGCGGGCGATCCGCCCGGTAAGGCTGTCCAGCTCCACGCCGTACAGCTTGGCCCCGGACAGGGACTCCGGCAGAAGCCCGAAGAAGTTGCCGATGCCCATGGAGGGCTCCAGCACGGTCCCCGGCTTAAAGCCCATGTTCTCCACCGCCTGATAGACGGCCTTGATGACGGTGGGGCTGGTATAGTGTGCGTTGAGGACGGTAGAGCGGGCGGAATTGTACTCCTCCGGGGTGAGCAGCTCCTTCAGCTCGGCATACTCCTTGGCCCACTTGGGGTCATCGGGGTCAAACGCTTTGGCGATGCCGCCCCAGCCCACATAGCGGGACAATATCTCCTGTTCCTCGGGCGTAGCAAGACGGCCCTCCCCCTCGATCTGCTTCAAGGTGCGGATGGCCGTCACATTGTACTGATATTTGGTTTTCTCACCGCCAGCCCCCAGGTTATCATCGGTGATGTGGAAGTTGTGCCGCTCCTGGGCGGGCCGGGGGGCTGGCGGTTCCGGCTGACCGATCTGCCCGCCGTCAATCTCCACCTGTTCCGGCTCTGCTTCGGGGAGCTGTACGGAATCATCCGCCGCATCATGAGCCGGGGGGCTTGCTTCAACGGACCCTTCCGGCGTTTCCTCCTGTCTGAGCTGGTGCGCCATCTCAGCGGCGATGTACTCCTCGCTGGTCAGCACGTCCTCCACAGACTCCCGCACATAGGGGATGGGCGCGGAACGGAACACGGGGAACCAGCCCCGCAGGTCCAGGTCCAGCAGCCTGACCTCGTTGTTGGCATAGTCCACGCTGTCGATCTTCATGCGCCGCCCATCCATCATCAGCTCCATACCGATGGGGATATAGTCGGCGGCATCACTCTCTTGGATGATCTCATAGGGCGCGTCGGGACCGCTCTCTGGGTCGGGGCGGGCCAGCACCACGCTATGCCCGTGCTCCAGCAGCTTTTTAAGCACCGCCTGCCACGCCTCCCGGCTCCCGGTGGCAGGCGTTTGACCCAGGCCGGGAATGTCCAGTACCGGCGCTTTTGTCCCCAGCCCGGAGGACGCCTCCTCGGCATCCTTGCCGTAGAACATCATGAACTCTCCCACCTGGACGCCCACCAGCTTGTCCGGGTGCTGGGCTTTCAGATCCCAGTATTTTTCCGCCATAGGCGCGAAGTCGGGTTCAACGGGGATGGCATCATCGCTTTCCGGCTGCTCCGGGGCACCCGCCCCGCTGGGTTCGGGCGCGGCGTCCGACGCGGCAGGTATCTGTGTACCACCCCCTGACCGCTCTGGCTCCGAAGGACCAGCGGCGGGAGCTTCCTGAACGGGGCTATACACTTCACGCGCAATGGCAAAACTGCCGTCGTCCAAATACCCCTCAAACCTTTCCCGGAACATTTCAACGGGCTCCTGTTCCAAGTCGGGGAATGTGTAATACACATAATTCTTGTCTATGCCGCTGATATTGATTAAAACGTGCGTCCCGTCCCAAGCAGTGGTGTCCACGGTGTCGCCAATTTGATATTCATGTCCGCCTGGGGTCTGCCAGACCTCTGACGCCATTTTCGAACGGTCCGCAGCAGAAACGGACTGTGCGGGTTCCTGACGCTTGATCGTCCCCCTGGCGGTCCATGTCACATACTCGGGCTTGGGCGTAGGGGGCGCGCCCTTTGCCCACTCTGGGGCATCGGGGCTTCCGGCGTATCGCTCCAGTGCGTCCCGGCTGTCCGGCACATCCTGGTAATTGCGCTCCATCAGGTCCTCGATCAGCCACTCCTGGAATCTGGGCAGGGTGTGGTACGCGGACTGCATATCGGGGTCGCCGGTGGCAATGAAATTAAAGTAGGCGGGCAATTCCTTGACCAGCGTGTCTCTGGCAGTATTATAGTCGATGCTGCGGTCCCGCAGGTAATCGTACAGCCAGCCCCGACTGATCTCCCGGTCCAGCATATCCAGGGCGCTTCGGTAAAGGGTGACGGGGTTGGACAAAGTGATAACGGTAGGATGATCCGCCTCCGTCTGCTCCGGCTGAGTCTGGGAGAGCATGGGATAGGTTTCGCTGATGATCTCCTGATGGAGCCGGTTGTGAAACGCAGCATTGTCATAATACTGCCGCAGAAAATCTGTGTTCTCCGCGCCTATCGTGCGCGCCGCCCGTTTGACAGCCTCGCCGCCCTCCAAATAGGCGTTTTCCTGGTCAGAATTGGCACAGGCGTTTTGATAGGCCGTATCCGCCAGCACCATCTCCTTGACCATGGGCGCGTAGTGCTCGTAAATTTCCTTAACAGTGGGATTCTCGCCCAAAGAATTTTCCACTACCTGTGCGGCGGCGGGCTGCACGGTGTTCCCGTCCTCATCAAAGAACAGCCGCACATCCTCGCCGTCCCGGTCCACCACAGCCTCTTTTTTGATGTAGCCCTGCTCGCTGATGTTTTTGAACCAGCCCTGGGCAAAGGTGTTCAAATCGCTCCGCAGTCTGGGGACCCATCTGCCGGGTTCCGGGTATACCTCCTGATAAATCTGGATCGAGCCATCCTGCCGGAAGGTCAGCGGTTCCAACGTTCCCTTCTCACGGTCCACCCGGAAGGTCATTTCCGGGTCATACATCAGATCACCGTTCAGCTTATATGTGTGGCTGATGGCCAGCGTGTCCTCATTGAGCCATTCCAGGTGCAGGGGCATCATGCTCTCCCCAGCTTCCAGCTTCAGATAGCGGTACTCGCCGCTGACCAGCTCGGGGAACAGCTTTGCCAGGGTGCGGTAATTGAGCTCCGGCTTGGTACGTCCGGGCTTTCGGGAGGCGGGAGCGGCATATGTGGCCGATACCGCTTTGGTGAGCTCCGTCCTTAACTTGGCGATCAGCTTTTCAACCGCATCACGGTCAGATTCCGTGAAGCTGAATGTAACGTCGCCATGGTCATGGACAAACTGCGCGTGCTCGATCCCAGCGCCGTCCATGAGCCTTTTCACCAGCGGGGCCTCCTCCGCCGTTACCGTGGCTTCATAGTTGGGAACCGCAGTTTCAACCGCGCCAGCCTGCATTTGCGCTTCATAGCGGTCAATATCCTCTGCCGTCAGCCATTCGGGTTTATCGGGCAGGAGAGCGTACAATTCCCGCATTTTGGCGATCTGTGCCTCTATGCCCCCCTCCGACAAATGCTTTTGAGCGCGGCCACCCGCCCCCAAAAAATATTCGCAGTCAGATTTCAACGCGCTTAGGCGGCGGTATTCAAACTCAAAATTGTGAGAGACAACATCAGGGCCATCGCTGTTCTCCATGGTCTGCTCATGTTCCTGCTGGAGCTGGGTTTGCGCCGCGCCGGTGCGCTCCAATGTTTCCACCCGGCGTTCCATGGTCTGCCCATCCACAGGCATGAGGGTGACAGCATGATTTTCCCGCAGCTTTTCCACATTCTGATCCAGCATATGGGCTGGGAACCCGCACAGCTCCACCCGTCCTACGCCGCCGACAGGCCGGGTGGTGAGGGTCAGCCCCAGCAGGGCGGCGGCGGTTTTGGCATCCTCGCCGTACAGCTCAAAGAAGTCGCCCATCTGATACAGGATGAGGCTGTTCGGGTGGGCCTCCCTGACCTCGTTCAGCTCATCCCACCAGGGGGCGCGGGAGCTTTCCTCCTCCTGGGGCACGGCGGACTCCGCTATTGGCGCGGCGGGTTCAGCGGCAGGGGGGGCGCTGGCCTCCGGGGCCGGTGCGGAGAACAGGTCAAAAGAAATCTGCCCATCATCGTCCTCTGCCACTGGGGGTTGCATTTTCCGCCTCAGAGCGCGGGCCGCAGCCGCCAGCTTGCCCTCCGGCTCCGTTTGACCCTCCTGCTGGGCTTGGCGGATTTGTCGGGCCTGTTCCGCTTTCTGGGCCTCGCGTTCGGCCTTTTGGGCCTCCTTCTGTGCCTGCTTTGCCTGACGCTCCACTTCCAGCTCGGCCTCCGACAGCGGTTTGAACAGGGAGTATTCGCTCCGCCGGAATGCCTCCACATCCCGCAGGACGGGGGCCATGCGCTGGTAGGCTTCGCTGTCCGGGGGCACAGCGGCCAGGATATTGAACATCTCCTGGGCCAGCCTGCCCCGCGCCACGGGATCGTAAGGCCGCAAAGTGCCGAAAATCAGCTTAACGGCCCCGTCCATATCAAATTTGGGAACTTTTGTCCGGTTGGGGTCGGCCTGATAGAACCAATAGATTCTCCGGGCCAGCGTTGTAGCCTCATAATCTGGCAGGCGCTCTCGTTCCTGTTCGCTGAGATAGTTCCCGCCGTCGATCAGCGCCCGGACGCGCTTCTGCACCTGGTTCCAGTTCAGCCGGATGGTGGCATACCCTTTGAAGCCGGATTCATCATCCTGCCGGGTAAATTTGATCCCCTTGCTGTCATGCCACTCATCATACCCGGTATAAGAGGAACCGCCGTCGCCGTATGCCTCCCGCAAAAACTTGGTGCACTCCTGGGCGTTGTGGCCCTGCACAAAATAAGAATAAATGCTGAATTTTCCATCCGCATAGCTGCTGCCCCCCAGGAGCAGGCGGTCAATTTCATCCTCGGTAATAAAGCTGGCCCTGCCGGGGACAAAGCCCTCCGCCGCGTGAAATTCCTGGCTGGGCGTGAACAGGTTTACTACATCAACCAATAATGACTGGGGGTCCGGGTGGTGCCTGGAGCGCAGAAGGCCGGTGTTGCGGTCATAGGAGCCCGCAAACTCGGCCAGCTCCCGCACGATCTGCTGGCGGCTGGCCGGGTCCTTCAGCAGTCCGGCGATCTCCTGCGTATCGTCCGGAAAACCCTTGCCTAAGAAATGCTGGGAAACCGTGGGCAGAAGGTTTCGCTCCCGCGCACTGTCGCTGAAATCCTGTCGGAGATGCCACAGCTTTCCCGCCAGCTCCCGGTATTCGTTGTCCTCGGCGGCAGCGATCTTCTCCTGGGCGGCAAACTGCCCGTCCCGCAGGAGATTGGATGCCATGACGGCGGCGTTTACCCAAGTTACCAGCGTACTGCCTGGGCCGAACGCCGAGCGCCCCTGGGCAATGCGGAACCCCTCCTGGCTGAACCAAAGGGAGTAGTCCTGCCCGCCGACAGACACGCCCTTGCCGCCCTTGCCAAACTCTTTCTCCATAAAGGACGCGGCGGTGGACCTGGTGGGGTTCTTCTGGAAGAAAGCCACGATGCGTTCTATGCTGTGCTGCCTGTTGCCTCCGCAGGTCAGGGCGCGGCCAATGACCGTTTCCGGCACCTGTTCGGCGAGAATGGACATCTGCCGCTGGGCCTGACGCTCCTCGGTCTGAGCCTGGGCAATGCGCTCCACCTGCTCCTCCACCGGGGGAAACAGGTGAAACGGCGCAGGGGCGGGCCCCTCAGACGAAGAAACGGCGGGCTGTCCGCCCGCCGTCTGTTCCTCATCCTGATTTATCGGTACACGATCTCGTTCAGCACGATCTCCTCCGCCTGCTGTGTGAAGTTGTTCACCGCCTGCACCCAGCCCATCTGGTCCCGTGCCTTCATCGCTTCGTCCACGCCGTTCTGCTTCTTCAGATCGGCCACCATCCGGTCCACCTGCTTCCGCGCCTGCTGGTCGATCTCCCGCAGGTGGGGATCCAGCCGCCCGGTCAGCAGCATCGACGTGTACGTCCCGCTGTGGTGCTCTTGAAGAAAGCTCTCCCTCATCCGTCCGTACTTGCCCAGCGGCATTTCCTCCTCGGCGTCCTGTCCGTCCATCATCAGGTCGGGAATCAGGTAATCGCCCACCTTCGTGTAAGTCAGCTCCATGTTCACCGCTCCTTTCTTCACTTTCACGCTTTACAGTGCTAAATTCTTTTGCATCCTCAGTATAGCCGATTTCCTGAGAAAATGCAAGAGGTTTTTCCAAATTTTTCTTGTTATTTTTCGCCTGCTCCCGGTCCCAGGTCTTGACCGCCCTGCCGATTTCGTTGAGCAGGTCCATGGACACCGCGCTGGCAGCATTGCCCAGGTGGTGGAGGACGGCAGGGGTGGAGAACTCGGTGATCCCCGCCAGATCACCGTCCTCCATGAACTCGGCGGGGTCCAGGCCGCAGCGGGTGAGAACGGCGTACTGGACGCTGGCGGTGAGCACGTCCCGGAAGCGGATCTCCAGATTGAGATCGTCCAGCTCCTCCAGCAAACTGTTTTGTACATCATAGGCCAGATCGGTCAGGCGGTCCCGGTAGACCTCGTTTACCGCCCTCGCCGCCAGCTCCATGATTTGTTCCCCGATATCCCCATCCCCGGCGGGGCCGTACCGCCGTTCCAGCGCGTTCAGCACGGCGGCATGGTGGTCCTCCCGCATTTCCCACAGGTAGGGCGTTTTGGCCCCCTTCACCGGGCGGGTGTCTGACACGTCAAAGACGTATTCCAGCGAGGGTCTGCCCCGCTTGTCCTTTCGGATGAGGGCAATGCCTTTGGAACCGGGTTTCACCCACCGCCTCATGGTTTCGTTCCACAGCTCCATGCTGGCGCAGGCGGTGGCGTCCGGGCGCTGGGCGTAGATCAGAAGTTGTTCATCGAAAGGATATTTATAGATTTTGGCACTCGTGTCCAAATACCGTTTCCAGCCGTCTACGCTGTGCGTGACGGCATGGGCGGTCTGATTTGCCAGCTCTGACACATATTGTAGCTTGTTCGCCATGAAATCCTCCTTTTTCCAAGATAAAAAGCCCGGAAGGAAATCAGCGGTCAGGCTGTTTCCTTCCGGGCTTTATGAGTAATGCAATCAGGCTTTTTCGCCTTTTCCTATGAGAATCCTCAAATACTTGACCATCAAAGGAATGTATGTGAGCGTGAACACTATGGAGGCGGCGATTCTCACACCCTTTTTACAGCGTTCCGCTATCTGCATCCCGGCCAGCAGTCCCAAAGACAGCAGGCAGAATTTCAGGACGGCTAAGTCCTTCCAGTCGCTCTCCCTGACAAATTCGTCCGCGCTAGCAAATATTCGCTTCATAGTGGCTCCTCCTTTCGACACGGCACAACATTTTACAGAACAATTATAAGCTGATGGACGAAGTTTTGTCAATGGCCGTCAGAAATCAGGTGCTTTTCTGCCTGCTCTGGTTCATCCTGTCCAGCACCGCCCGCTGGGCCGGAGAGAGAACGCGGGGCGGCGATACCTTCAGCCACTTCTTGGGCAGCTCAAAGGTAAGCCCGCCCCAGCGGTTGACGTCAGTCTGGCGCACCTGCTCCGGGTGGGTCCGGCACAGCGCCAAAAGCCGCCCCTTCAAAGCCTCGTTGTGGGTGTAGACGCTGGCGGTACGTTCGGCCTCGTTGAAGTTGATGATCGTTTCCTGTTCAATCTTGGTCAGCTTCATGGCGTCACCGCTCCTTCTCGGGACCGCAACTGCCGGGGGGACCGCCGCCTTGGGAGCGGTCCGCCGCCTCCCGCTGGCACTGCTTCAGATTGTCCCGCAGGGAGGGTTTGGGGGCAGTACGCTCCTCCATTTCCCGCATGGCGGCGTCCTGTAAGGCTTCCAGTATGTCAAGGGACACAAGCTCCAGAGGAGAAGCGCCTAAAACCGTCCTGCACTCTAAAATATTCTGCGCCGCCAGCCGGTAGACCTGCTCGGGGGCGTCCCGTATGTCCGCCGCCACCTCCATCCGCCCACCATCCAACTGCCGCAGGGTTTTCTTATCATACAGGGTGTAGTCGTAGGTGGTGTAACAGTCCTCACGGGTATAATCGCGGTCATCCTCGCTGGTTTGGACATGGAGGTATGTGGTCCCGCCCACCAGAAAAAGGGCTTCGTCCTCGGATGCCAGCTCATCGGGTCTGGGGGCGGTATTGTTGATGATGCCGTCAATCTGGTTGTAATTTTGCTCCATGCCCAGTTCGGCGGTTTTCAAGCAGTTTTCCAGCAGACCACGCAGCCTATTGTAAGCCAGCAGGTCCACGGACCAGCACGATAGCGTCCCTGCCTGCTTAAACACAACGATGTCACCGGGCTTTGTGAAACCATTGGCCCGGTATTCATTCAGTATGTCAAGGGCGTCCACACCCCCCATGATCGGGCCGGTGGCGATCAGGTCAAAACCGCTTTCCATGGGGCTTCCTCCAGACAGCCGCACCCGCTCCAAAGGCTCGGGGCGGTCAACAGTCTCCCCAGCCCGAAAGCGGTAGACCGCCGCCGCGTCCCCCGGATAGGAAAGGAACCCGGCTTCCCGTTTCCGGGCCGTTTCTTGATCCATCACGAATCCTCCTTGGTCAGGGCAAGGGCCTCCCCGGCAATACGGGAAAGCTGCTCCGCAAGAGGGAGCACTTCGCCATACACAGCGCACACAGCGCCAATGACCGCCCAGACAGCATCGTCCACCGCCGTTAGAACTCCCTCGTTCCCTGAACCAGCCAGCTCCCGCAGGGCCTCCACCGTTTCCTCACTCAGCCCCAGCCGCGCCGCCAGTTTCTCTGCGCTGGGAAACCCGTCCCCAACCTCCAGAAACCACTCATAGGGCATCCCGAAGTAGTTGGCAATGCTCTGGAACTGATACACGTCCGGGACGCTGGACCCATTCAGCCAGCGGTTCACCACCGGCACGGACACGCCCAGGTGACAGGCTAAATCCTCGCGGCGCACTCCGCTGATGATCAGTAGGTCCCGCAGGCGCTGGTCAAAATTTTTGGTGCTTTCCATGTTCATGATCCTTTCTTCCTGTTGTTAAATTCCAGTTCAAAGCGGACATATTTCCCGCCGTCATCCACCATCACCACCGTGGCGTCATAGAAAACGCCTTTCTTTTCCGAGAACAGGCCGGACACAGCGGCGCGCCCATTTTTTAAGAGCGCGGCGGCGATCTTCCGCGTGAGCTCCTTACGCTTACTGGCAAAAAAGCGGTTGTTCTTCCACAGGGCAAAGCCACAGGGCGGCGTGTCATAGTAGCCCTCACAGAAGAAACTCTTTTTGCCCTCCACTACGTTTTTTCCGCACCGGGGGCACTTGCCAACCACCGTCCGCCCGGAACGGGACAGGGCGGAGGAGGCCACGGCCACATTGGCATAGCTCTTGACCAGGTTGGTGAGCATATCCACGATCCCGGCCATGAAGTCCTCCGGGGCCAGCTCGCCCCGTTCCACCGCGCCCAGCCGTTCCTCCCACTCCGCCGTCAACTTGGCGGATTTGAGCTGGTCCGGCATAGTCCAGCATAGGGCAAGCCCCTTTTCAGTGGGGATCAACTGCCTGCCGTCCCGTTCCACATAGCCGGAGCGCACCAGCTTCTCAATGGTGGCGGCGCGAGTGGCTGGGGTGCCTAATCCGACACGCTCTACGTCCTCCAGCTTGGCAAAATCCTCCGCGCTGGCGTGTTCCATGGCGGAGAGCAGGGTGTCCTCCGTGAAACGCGGCGGAGGCGCTGTCGTGCCCGATTTCAGCAGCGCGTCCCCGCCTGCCAGCGTTTGGCCCTCGGCCAGCTCCGGCAGGGTGAAGGGCACTTCCTTTGGAGCCTTTTTCAACGTTGCGAGATAGGCCCGCTCCGTTTCCTTCCAGCCCATGGCCGTTTCTGTCCGGCCCCCAGAGGTAAAAGAACCGCCGCCACATTCCAGCGTGACAGCGGTTTCGGCATAGGTATGAGGTTCGCCCACCGCGCACAGCAGACGGACGGCAATCATATAGAGGATGTTCCGCTCCCCGGTGGGCAGGGCGGCGAGGTCGGCCCCGGCGATCTCCGCCGTGGAGATGACGGCATGGTGGTCGGTCACCTTGGAGCTGTCCGACACCTGGACGGCGTTCACCGGGAAAGTCAGCCCCTCCATACAGGGCAGCGCCCCGGCCACCGTTTGGCACAGTGCGGGCAGGCCGTCCGCCATATCCTCCGTCAGATAGCGGCTGTCCGTCCGGGGGTAGGTGGTCAGCCGCTTTTCGTAAAGACTCTGTAAATAGTCAAGGGTCTCCTGGGCGGTGTAGCCGAACAGCCGATTGGCTTCCCGCTGGAGGGTGGTCAGGTCATACAGCTTGGGGGGCCGCTCTGTCCGCTCCGTCTGTTTCACGCCTGTCACCGTGACGGATGTGCCCAGGCAGGCCCGCCGCAGCTTCTCCGCCTCCGTCTTGGACTTGATCCGCCCGCTTACCGCCGTCAGCCCATCCAGCTTCAGCTCCACCGTGTAGAATTTCTCCTTCTTAAAGCTGGTAATGGCCGCTTCCCGCTCCATCAGGAGGGTCAGCGTAGGGGTCTGAACCCGGCCCACATTCAGCGTTGACCCCTTATAAAGCGTTGAAAAGAGCCGGGTGCCGTTGATGCCCACCAGCCAATCCGCCTTGGCGCGGCACAGGGCGGCGGCGTAGAGATTGTCGTAGTTGGCGCTATCCAGCAGATGGTCAAAGCCTTTGCGGATGGCGGTTTCCTCCATAGAGGAGATCCACAGCCGCTTCACCGGCTTTGTACAGCCGCACAGGTGGTAGACCAGCCGGAAGATCAGTTCACCCTCCCGGCCCGCGTCGGTGGCGCACACGATGGATTCCACCCGGCTGTCCTTCATCAGTCCATCCAGAATGTCAAACTGCTTTTTGGTGTCCGGCAGCACCCGGTACTGCCACTCGCTGGGCACGATGGGCAGGTCGGCATAGTTCCACTTGGAATACTTGGGGTCGTAGGCGTCGGTGGGGGCCAGCTCCACCAGATGGCCGATGCACCAGCTCACCAGCCAGCCGGTCTCGCCTGTCGGCTCGGTCGGCGCTTCTAAGTGCCCTTGGCACTTAGAGGTCGCCACTGGCGACCCGCGCCCCTCCAGATAGCCGTCCCGTTTCTCCGAGGCTCCCAGCACCTGGGCGATGGCGCGGGCCACGGACGGCTTTTCAGCGATTACTAATTGTATAAGTCTCACATCCTTTCTTAACTTACTGCAATACGGTCAGTAGCGATTTTGCAGTATGCGGGGTTGATCTCAACGCCGGTGAAACTGCGCCCGAGGCGTTTGGCGACAACGCCGGTTGTGCCGCTCCCGGCAAAGGGGTCCAGCACCATCCCGCCCTCCGGGCACCCGGCCAGTATGCACGGCTCAACCAGCTTTTCCGGGAATACGGCACAGTGAGCGCCTTTGAAATACGTTGGACACAGGCTCCACACGCTCCGTTTGTTCCGGGTTTTCCCGTCCCCGCCCGGTTTCAGCGGACCATTTGTTTTCCCCGGCTGACGAAACGACCCCTTTTGATGGGCGATGTCCTGCTTCATGCGGGCTATGGTGCTTTCCGACACCGGCTCCCGGATTGCTGGCCCATTGAAATAGTAGCGGTCAGACTTGGACAGCAGAAAAATGTATTCGTGGCTTTTGGTACAGCGGTCCCGAACGCTCTCCGGGATGCACCTGGTTTTGTTCCAGATGATATCCTGCCGCAGATACCAGCCGTCCGCCCGCAGCGCAAAGGCCAGCATCCAGGGGGCCCCGATCAGGTTTTTACCCCGGTAGCTGTCCCCAATGTTGACCCACAGCGTCCCATCCGGGCGGAGAACGCGCCGCACCTCCCGAAACACGTCCACCAATTTGGCGATGTACTCCTCCGGCGAGGACTCCGCGCCGATCTGTCCCACAGTCCCGTAGTCCCGCAGACCGTAATAGGGCGGCGAGGTCACACAGGTTTGAACGCTCTCCGCCGCCAGGGTGCATAACTGTTCCCTCGCGTCGCCACAATGGATCAATTCAGCCACGGCGAGGCCCCCTTTTCATCAGATGCCGGTAGCACACCCCGATACAGGGCGCGCCTTTGCTATACGGACAGCCATGGCAGGGATGGCCTGGGTGCCGGACGGGGGGAGGCGGGGCCTCCCTCCGTCCGGCGGGCACCTGTGTCATAAACAGCTCATAGGGGCTGTCGGTGAATCGCGTCATTCCTCCTCACCGCCATAGCCCTCGGGGTAGTCCGGCTCGTCAGGCTCATCCCCGTAGGCGATGCGAGGGGCGGGCGCGGGCAGATCGTCCTCGTTGACCGTGGGTTCCTCCTCGGCCTCCGTCAGTTCATCCAGGTCCTCCGCGTCGGCCAGATCGTGCTTGGGCTTGTAGATCTTGATGTACCAACCGGCACCGCCCACCGCCAGCGCCGCCAAGAGCACGACAATGATTGTCCCGGTTCCGCCGCCGTCAGACTGTTTCTCCGGCTCCGGGTCCGTCTGACCGGGGGCCTCCACCGTGCTGGCACAGTCCTGCCAGGACAGGATGCAGACGGGGCAGGCGGCGTTCACCGCGCCGGGGACGCATTTCTGGGTGCAGGAGCACACCGGCTCTGGATCGGGGACGGCGGACTGGGACGGCCCATCGGCGTCCTTCTCCGCCAGCGCCATCAGGTCGGATTCCGTGACGGCGTTGAGAAAGTACACGTTCTCACTGTCCCGCTGCCGGTCAATGACCAGATAGAACACGTTTTCATCCGGGGTGGCGATGGTGAAGAACTCCCGCCCGCTCTCCTCCGAGGTGCCGGAAGCATTGTCGATCACCGTGCCCTGGCCTCCGGGCGGTGTGGCCAGCCCCGCCGAGGGCTGGGGCGCTGGGCTGGGCGTGACAGAGGCATTGGTGCCGCCGGGTGTGGAGGGGACCGGATTCTGGTAGTCGTTGGCGGAGTCGAAGCAACGGACAAACTGGGATTTCTCATAGATGGTGCCGTCCTTGCCCGTCACCCGGACGTAGACGGTGCAGTTTTCCGTGACCTCCACCACGGTGTACCAGCGGTTTTCCGTCTGTTCCAGTTGGCTGGTCACGTCCTGCCACGTCCCGCCGCCTACCTGGACCTGGGCGCTCTGAAAGCCGGTCCCGGCGTTGTCGGTGACGCGCACCTCCACCTCCGCCCGCTGAGTGGCCCAGCCGCTGGGCGGGGTGATGCGGATGGTGATATCCTGTTCGCCCTCGCTGCCGTCATAGGCCAGGGCGGTGCCCGTCAGGGACAGCGCCATCACCAGACACAGCAGAACGCAAAAAATATGCCGAAATTTTCTGTTCAAGTTCTCTCAAACCTCCTTCTGGTCGGTCAAATTTGTTTGGGGCGGCTCCTGTTCCGCCCGGATCAGGTCCAGCAGCCCCCGCAGCTCCTCCGGGGAGGACGCCACGCCGTGGACGATGCGCAGGATCTCCGTGTTCTCCAGCTCGGTGAGCTGCCGCTCAAGGTCTCGGGCGCGGGCCTGCCACTGGCTGGCCTTCTCCCTGGCGTTGGTCAAGTCGGCCCTGATCCGCTCCCGCTTCACTTCAAAAGCGTCACGCATGGGCAACACCTCCCCGCTTGTTGGGCACATAGTCCGCGAAACTGGGCACCACACGGAATACCCGCTTGTTGTTCACCCACCGCTGGAGCTGCCGGGTGATGAGGGGGGCGCTGGGCCGGTCATAGATCATGACGTAGGGGTCGAAGCCCATAGCCCGCAGGGTGTCCACCCGGTAAAGGTCCTGCTCATGGGTGCTGCCGAAGTTGGTGAGCACATACACCCGCAGCCGCCGAAAATCGTGGATGTTGGTCAGCTCCAGGAAACGGCGGAAATAGGGAGTCAGGTCCACATTGGGGTCATCCCAGGCGAAATGAACCATTTTCGTGCGTACCCGGTTCAGCAGGGCGGTGTTGTCCGGTGTGATGAGCCGGATATCCAGCCCCTGGGTGAAGTCCACCCACGCATGGCTGTCCGCAAGCTGTAAGATCAGCTTCTCATGGTCGGGACAGGCCAGCAGATTAGGGTCCAGCAGCTTGACCTCCCGCTGGCCGTCCCAGAACTCAGACAGGTCGGCCGCCTGACGGCTCCGCCGCCCCTCCTTGCCGCTGACGATACAAAATCCGCAGTTTCTCGGACAACCTCGGGTCAAAAAGCCGTAGGCTATGCCTTGAAACTGCGGATATAAGCTGTAGTCCGGGCGGGTGTGCTCCACCGCGTCCGGCAGGTTGGGACCGGGGCCGTAGCCTGTGCCGCCGCAGATCACATGGGCGGCGTTGGGAATCACCTGGGTGTCCTTGGAATAGGTGTCGGTGAACACCCGGCTCTTGTAGACCAGATCATAACTGCCCTCGGGGGTCCACCACTCCACGATGTTCCCCTGGGCTTTGTGGTAGGCGGACAGCTTCATCAGGCACAGGTTGGGCCAGTTGTGGCCGTCCACGTCATATAAGCCAATTTTCACGTCATTCCTCCAATCGTTCAAGGCTCGGGCAAGCGCCCAAATCCATAAAAGTGGCTCTGCCAATAGGGTGTGTTCAGATTTGCGTAGGAAATGGGGTCGCCGCAATGGATCATCCGCCCGCCGCCCACATAGATACCCACATGGGTGGGCCTGTTGGGATAGGGCGCGTCATAGGTGCCGATGAAGAACACCAGATCACCGGGCTTCGCGTCGGCGGCGGACACCGGGGTGCAGATATCCTCCAGCCCCATCACCCCCAGCCGCCCGTAGTTCCAGCCGCTGTGATTGATGACCCAGGACACATAGCCGGAGCAGTCAAAGGACGTGGTGGGGTTCGTGCCACCCCAGACGTAAGGATAGCCCAGGTATTGCTCCGCCACGGCCAGCATGGCTTGGAAGCGGCCATCGCCCACAGGCTCCCCGGAGTAGTCCGGGATGATCGGCCCGGTGGGTTCGCCGCTGCCGCCCGTGTCCACGAAATAATAGGGGTTGAGATATTCCCCGTTCAGCATGACCTCCAGATGGAGATGAGGCCCGGTGCTGTCCCCGGTACTGCCCACCGCGCCGATCACATCCCCGCGCCTGACCTCCTGGCCCGCGCTGACGCTCAGTGTGGAACAGTGGGCATATCGGGACTGATAGCCCTGATCGTCCTCAATCACCACGCACAGGCCGTAGCTGCCCGTATCTCCAGCGGAAACCACTTTCCCGTCGTGAATAGCCACAACGGGTGTACCCTGAGCGGTGGCAATGTCCACGCCCCGGTGCAGGTCCTTGGCCCCGGTGCTGGGGTGGATGCGCCAGCCATAGGGGCTGGACACATAGCCCAGCCAGGGGAAGTCAAAGGGGTTGGCAAACGCCTGACGGTTGCCGTAGGTCTGCATATAAGCGCCATAGCGGTCCGTCTGCTCTCCTGGGGTGAGGGTTTCAGCCATCAGGTCCGCCCACCGGCGCACGGTGAGGGTGGTTTTCAGCACTTCCCACTGATAGGGGTCGCCGTTTTCATCGTATTTGGTTTCGGTGATGGGCGTCCGGGTGAGCTGATATTTCTCAGAAAACAGCCGGTCCAACTCCAGGCGCACCTGCTCAAAGGTAAAGGGGTCGTACATGGCTGCGAGATAGGACATCAATTCATAGGGGTTATGGCTGATCTCGCCCACGCTGTAGCGGTATTCGTCATAGCCGGGGTGATTGACCTCGGTGCTGTTGATATCCAGTTGCAAATCTGTCTCTAACTCTGTAAAATACAGTTCAGAATTGCAAATTTCCTGTTCGTCCGACAGATAGGTGGCGGAGAGATAGGTGGACTGGGTGCCGGACAGCATGGCGGTGCAGGAGGCCAGCCCCGCCGAGAAAAAGGCGATCACCAGCGCCAGCAGCGCCACGATGAGCAGGGCGCTCTTGTGCGCCGCCGCGTACTGCTGTACCGCCCGGGCGATTTTTCCAACAGCGGTAGCCGTCTGCCGGGTGTGCTGGGCGGTCCTTTGGGCCTCCCGTGCGGCCTGGGCGTATCTGCGTTTGATCTTCTGCTTCTGCATCCACCTGGACAGGACATTTTGCCGCCGCAGCTCGGGGTGGTCCCGGAGGGTGGTCTGCCATGCCAGCTCCGCCCGGTCCATCGCCAGTCGGCGCTCCGCCTGACGTGCCGCCCGGTACGGCTTGGAGCGCAGGCGGCGCTTGTTCCAGCGCAAAAAGCGCCCCGTGGCCCGTTCAGCGGCAAATTCGCCCTTGTGTGCCGCCTCCACCGCCACATTCTGGTGTTCCACTTCCCGGAATTTCCCGTGGAGCTTCATCACCGCCGCCATTTTCAGCGTATGGCCCGCCTGGGCGGGGAGGGATGGGGACGCCTGCTCGGGCTTGACCTCCTCCTCAAAGCGCAGACGGCGGCGGACCTTGCCCGAAGCGGCGTCATACTCCTGCTCCAGATGGGCGCGGCGCTTCACGGGCAGCTTGGCCTGGGCCCGCTCCAGCCGCCGCCCGGACTGCTCTACCCGCCGCTCTGCCCGCTCATATTGCCTCTGCTGACGGCGGGAGGGCGGCGGGGTGTTCACCCCACCGCCCACATCCGGGGCGCTGGCCTTCTCATCCTCAAAACGGAGATGGGGCCGCTCCTGCCCGGTGGCATGGTCCTGGACGGCGGGTGTGCCCTCGTCCTCAAAGTGCAGCCGCCCGCCGTCCTGGGCGTCAGTCTGGACAGACGGGGCCGCGTCCTTCCGGAACCGCTGGGCCTGCTTCCGCTGCCGCCGTTTTTTGCCCGAATCGTCTGGCAGAGGCGGCGCGGAGATATCCTCTGCTGTCCCCGTGTCTGGGGCGGGCGCATCCTCAAACCGCAGCCGTCCCCGGTCCGGCTCTGGGGGCGGGCCGGGGGCGCTGCCATCATCGAAGTTCAGCCGCCCGCCCTCTGGCTGTTCCCGGACAGTGGAAGCGGCCATGTCCTGCCGGAATTTCCCGCCCTGCCGCCGCTGCCGCCGTTTCCGAGATTGTCCATTGTCCTCAACCGGGGGCGGGGCCACCACAGGAACATCGTCCGCCCCCCGCATGGCAGGGGACGGCTCAATTTCATCGGTGGGACGGCCCTCCGGGGGCGGCGGGGGCTGGCGGCGCTTCTTTCCCTTGGCCGGGGTGCGCTGTGCCAGCCCCTGGTCCGGAGTGCGATCCGGCCCAAAGGACACATCCGCCGTGCGCTGGCTGACCCGGCGCTCCTCCCCAGTGGCCTTGTCCTGCTCCACCAGCCCGTCCCGGCCCAGCTTCTGGACCAGCTTGGACTTGGCCCGGTACAATCCCCGGCTCACAGCACCGCCTCCGGGGGCCTATGCTCCCGATCAGGCGCAGGTTCGGACCGGGCGGCAACCTCGGCCTGATTTTTCTGGAGTGCCTGTCGGATGGAGGGCTTCTTTTCCAGCCGCTTCCCCGGCTTCTCCGCTGCCCGCTCTGCCTGACGGTCCCGCGCCAGATCAGCGGACTGCTCCAAATCCTCCACCGCACCGATGGCCGCGAGGGTGTTGTTGTTGATGCTGGACAGCAGCTTATGTGCGCCCCGCATGGGAGCCAGCACAGCCGACTGAAACCGGCCCTCCTGTCCGCCGTCCACGATCTGCATTTCCCCGCCCGTCATAGCACGTCCGGCGTTTTTCAGATGAGCGCCCGCGCTGCGCAGTTCGTTGCCCATCTCCTCCATTTTGTTCAGGGCGTCCTTCATCCTGGAAAGGGAGCTTTGCAGCCCCTCTTGCAGATGCTCCAGCCCCTTTTTCACGCCCATGGCGGAAATTGCGCTGTCCAGCGCCGATACGCCCGCGTCCTTGAATCGCTCCAGCCCGCCCTTCACGCACTCCATGATGTTGTCTCGAAAGGCCGTCAGCCGGTCCCGCGCATCCTCGACCATCCATTCCAGCGCCTCTACCGCACCGGCAAGGAGGGAGCGGGACGAAGCCTGCTGTTCCGTCACCTGGGCAAGCTCGGCTTTCACCGCCGCCAGCTCTTGCAGAACGGCGTCAAACTGCCGCTCCATGCCGTCCAGATACCAGGACATGAGGGACAAATCCTGCCCCTGGGTTTCTCTGCCGTTTTCCTCCAGCAGCTTCAAAAACTCCTGGAACGAGGGGGCCTTTTCCATATCCACAGCCGGTCACCCCCTGTCAGCCCTGTCCGGCCAGATCTTCCGGGCGGGTGGTGAGCAGCTTATACAGCTCGGTGTCCTTGGGGAAGTGGTCCACGAAGGGGATGATGACGTTCCCGAAAAACAAAAGCCCCTCACCCGGCCCGCTGTTGGTCACATAGGAGAGCTGGTGAGGGGAAATATTGAGCTGTTTCGCCAGGATTTGGCGGTCCCCGGCAGCCTGATTGAGCATATAGATGAAGTCCGAATTTTCAAAAATGTTTTCGATTTCGGCGGAGGAGAGCAGGTCTTTTACGTTCTGGGTGATCCCGGTGGGGATGCCGCCCCACTTGCGGAACCGCTTCCAAATCTCCACCGTATACGCCGCCGTCTGTTCATCCCGGAGCAGCAGGTGCATTTCGTCAATGTAGAGCCGGGTGGACTTATGGGCGTCCCGGTTCTCGCTGACCCGGCCCCACACCTGGTCCTGCACCACCTGCATCCCGAATTTTTTGAGCTGCTTGCCCAGGTTTTTGATGATGTAACACACGATTCGGCTGTTGATCTCCACGTTGGTGCGGTGGTTGAACACGTTGAGGGAGCCGGTGACGTAGATTTCCAGCGCCGTCGCCAGCCGCTGGGCCTCCGGCTCGGGCTGCTGGCATAAAAGCTGGCGGAGGTCCCCCAGCACGGGCATTTTCTCGGGGCGGGGGTCCTGCAAATAGTCCCGGTACACCATGTGGACACAGCGGTCTATCACCGTTTTCTCAATGGGTTCCAGCCCCGCCTTGCCCCCCACGATCAGCTCCATGAGGGACAGGATAAAGTCGCTTTTCAGCGTCAGGGGGTTGTCGTCCTCAGAGTAGTTGAGGTTCAAATCCATGGGATTGACGTACTGATTGGACGTGGGGGAAATGTCGATCACCTGACCGCCTAGCCGCCGCACCAGGGGCGAATACTCATCCTCTGGGTCGATGATGGCGATATCGTCCTGGGTAACGAGAAAGGCGTTGGCGATCTCCCGCTTGGCGGAGAAGGACTTGCCGCCGCCGGGAGTGCCCAGGATCAGACCGTTGGGGGCCTTGAGCTGCTTTCGGTCCGCCATGATGAGGTTGTTGGACAGGGCGTTGAGGCCGTAGTACAGCGCCTCGCCGCCCATGAACAGCTCCTGGGTGGTGAAGGGGACAAAAATGGCGGTGCTGGAGGTGGTAAGGCCCCGCTGAATGTCGATCTGGTTCAGTCCCAGGGGGAGGGAGGACATGAGGCCCTGTTCCTGCTGCCAGTCCAGCCGCCGCAGGGCGCAGTTGTACTTCTGGGCCACCCCAGCCGCCTGGAACACGTCGGTTTTCAGCCGCTGCCGCCTGTCCGCCAGATTCAGCACCAGCACCGTCACCAGGAACATCCGCTCGTTCCGGCTTTGCAGGTCCTCCAGCAGCGTCTTGGCCTCGGCCCCGTAGGTATTCAAATCACTGGGAATGATGTCCATGTCGTATCCGGCGCGGACGGCCTTCTTCTGCTCCTCGATCTTCATGCGGTCCAGATCGGTGAGCTTCCGCTTGATATTTTTGATGGCGGCGTTCTGGTCGATGGACTGGATGTGGAGCGTCACCACCTGGCTGTTCTCTAAGTCCAGGAAGTCCTTCAGCATTTTGTCCGTCAGCTCCGGGGCCAGGATTTGCAGAAAGGACGCCGCGCCGTAGGTCCTGCCGATCTGAAACACCCGGCCATCCTGGAAGGTGAAGCTGTCCGGGGCGATGAAGTCCTTGCTGGACAGCCCGGTTTTCCAGATGGCATCCCAGGCGAAGCGGAACTTCTGCCCGCCCGAGGGGTGGAACATCTGGTGGAGGACGGCCAGCCGCTCATAGCCGCTCAGCGAGTGCGCCCGGACGCCCAGCACCTTGAAATTGGCGAGAATGTCCGCCTCCACCCTCTCCAGCCGGGGCTTGGCCGCTTTCAGGCTCTCCGCCTCCACGCCGAAGGTGATGTACTTGGTCTTGGTCAGGCCGTTGTTGCCCTTGGCGAGCTGATCCTTGAGCATATCCGAGTATTCCTCCCGGATGCCGTTGTAGGCGTCGATCTGCTCCGGGATGCAAATGGCCCGCTGGTATTCCTCCATGTCGGCGCGCTGATTGAGGAAGGAGAACTGGACGTGGATGGAGCTGTCGAAGTAGTTGAGGAAGTCACAGTAATCCTCAAAAATCCGGTTCTTGTCCTCGTTCTGGGCCAGCTGATAGTTGATATCGTAAAAACGAATCTGCTTGGTGTAGTAGCGATCCGTCACCACACAGATCCCGTCCCGGCACATCTCCCGGTAGGGGATGGTCTGCTGGGCGGTCTGGGGGAGCCTGCCCTCCAGCTTGGCTTTTTTCACGGCGGACACCAGCCGCCGCTTGTCCGGGCCGGACAGCTTGGCCTCCGGGGAGAGCCGGATGGCGTCCCGCAGGTCTGCCTTATCTGTTTCGTGCCGCTTTTTTGCCGTGCGAAGATTTTTTGCCTGTGTTTTTTGCTGCTTTGTTTGCAACCGCTTTCGCCTCCATTTCATTTCGGTTCTGCCGCTCCAGGGCGGCGTACAGGTTTTCGGTGCGGTAGGGGCGGGTCCGAGGGGCCAGGAACCGCGCCCGGATGAAGTGGCCCAGCACCTTCTCCAGGGGCTGGCCGTCCTTCTCGTAGATTCCGAACAGGAAGAAGGGCAGCATGAGGCCGATCATCAGCAGTACCGCCGTGTCGTTGCCGATGATACCCCGGGTGAGGACATAGGTGGGCACCCCGGCCAGAGCGCCCGCGCCAAAGCATATGAGCTGGCGTTTGGTCAGGTTGAACGCCACCTTGGACTTCACGCGGGTCAGGTCTTTGGGGACAGGGACAAAGGGCAATTATCTCACCTCCCGATTGTTCGTTTTCGTAGCAGGCTGATCTCCGGGGACGGGCTTCGCAGCTAACTGCTCCTTGATGGAGGGTTTGGATGGCTGTCCTTGGGTACGCTCCTCCCGCCTCATAAAAAAATATTGGCCGCGTTTGCCCTCCACCTGGGCGATATACATGGGTTGCTTTACTTGGGACTGAACCCTTTCAAAAAGCCGGTACATATCGTCCTGGGATGCCAGCGGCAGGAAATAAGGGGACACCTCCGCCATAAAATGGGTCTGATCCGGCGTATTCGGCTCGGTCAGGTTTTGCAGCGCGGACGCGAGGCGGTCCGCTTCCGTCTGGATGCGGGATTCTTCCAGCTCCTGCACATGGACGGCGATATGACCCCTGGGCATCCGCTCCCGGTGCTCATGCTCCCGGCGAAGCGCACCCTGCACCACGCTTTCATCGTCAGCCTCGTTCCGGGTATCCGCAATATCGCCATAGTGATATTTCAAGCCGGGGATTGTCTCATAGTTATACTCCTTTTCCGGGATTCGCACCGCTTTCCCACCAAAAAATGTAACTGTCACATCGGTATAGGGAGAAGCAGCCCGCTCCGCGAACACAGCCATCTGGTGCTGGTCCTGCTGATACAGGTTGGCCCTCAGTCCATTTTTGCCATCCCCCAGCAGCTCCACCGAGTAGGCCAGAACCTGCTCCCTGGTGTGGCGGTGATAGTATTGGCAGGTGTTATAGCTTCGGGTGCCAGCGATGAACATATCCCGCTCATTCAGGCAGTCCACACCGCTTTGCCGGAAGATCACCACAAAATTACGCTTTGCGGGGTCCTCTGTGGCAGCGCCCTCACGCATAGTGTCCAGCGCGTAGTTCAAGTCGGTCTGATAGAACGCCGTTTTCTGCGCCCTGATCTGGGGAAGAATGGCTTCCAGGTCCACATCCATAAATTTTTGCAGACCGTCCGGCTTGCGTTCCGGGGCATCCGCCGCCAGCGGATAGAGCGTGAGATCGTCCGCCTTGTCTGCGGTATCAGCCATCACCGCACCCAGGGCATCCAGTTCAAACTCACAGCTCTCCCAATGGTCGGCGGCGACCTCCAATGGGTTTTGGAAATTCAGAAAATAGGCCACTTCCGCCTCCGGCAGTGGTTTTTGGGTGAAATGCTCAAAGACCTCCGCAGTTTTGGCGATTCGGTCAGCGCCGTCGATCAGCTCCTGGCGGTCTTTCAGCAGCAGCCCCGCGCGGTAATCGGCGTAGTTCTCCGTTACACGGTCCACAAGCTGCTGATAGGATTTTTCCAGGTCCATTAACGCGCCTCCCTATCCCTGGGCTTGGCGGGCGTTTCACCGGGGACGGGCTTTGCGGCCAACTGCTCTTTGATGGAGGGCTTCTTTTCCGCCTGCTGCTGCATGGCGTTTATTTCCTTCCGGACCTGATGGACAAACCCATCCAGAAGCAGAGGGTGGCTTCGGGGAGCATAGTCATGATGACGGGTCCCCGTATCAAACATGGGAACAGAAGCAGCCCACGCCTGATTGTCCCTGGAAATCCTCTGGTCCCACGTCTTATCTAGAAGGGTAGCGGCCAACACATGGCTGACACGCTCCGGGCCGAACTCCGCCAGTACACCCTTCACATCCGCATGAAGGTGCATCCCGTCATAGCCTTCTTGGATCGCTGTGTCGATAGCGTCCCGGCAAGCGATATTTGCTTCCTGGGAGGCCCGGAACAGTTCGATCTCACCATGTTCCTTTGCGTATCTGGCATTTTCCTGATAGAGCGGAATGGCGCGGGTAGCCTCCCGCTGGGTTTCCAGCATACTGCCCGCTAATTCTTCGATCACATCCCGAATATCCTCCATGTGGTGGGTTTCCACCTTGCCCCACTGCCGGTACACATCTGCCATGGGGGTGGGCGAGGCCAGCAGCGCCGCCGCTTGGTCGGCGGGGAGTTCCAGCGCCTCCATCTCCACCAAAATATCCTGGCGCATAGCGTATTCATAGGCATGGTTCAGCACCTCCTCCGTGGACAGGCCCAGCAGATTATGTTTGAACCGCTCCTGTTCCGCCGCCATCTTGTCATATAGGGCCTGGTTCAACTGTTCAGCGTTCATCGCATACTCCTTTCCTTCATAATTGCTTTTCATAGCGTAGCTTCATTTGCGGCGGGCAGAGGTCCACAGCGGGACAGCGTTTGCCGGTCCAGCGTTTTCCCCCTGCCCGCCCCATGCACGTCCAACCTGCCGCCCGCAGGCTGGTTCCTGGCTCGGTATCCAAAGTGTAGGTGATAATTCTTTGATAACCCATGGCCTTTGCCGCCCGCGCCGTAGCAGCGCACAGCATACTGCAAGCGTTTTTCTCCCCGGTGGTGCACAGCCGGTTCACCTCCAGCGTTAGGCCATCGTCCAAGTATCGGCTCACAGGTCGGCCAGCGATCACCACGCCCACCAGCCGCCCCTCCACTTCGCAGCCGATGGAAAACTTATGGCCGGTGACAGGCTTATGGTGGCGGTGATGGGCTTTGACAAAAGCGTTGGCCTCCCGCAATGTTGTGGGCACCAGCCGTATCATCGCGCCCTCTGATCCATGGTCCTGTCCGCAGCCGGGGAGGACCGCGCCGCCGCTTCCCTAGCCGCGTCCTGCAAAGCCTGACGCACAGAGGGCTTTTCCGCATTCCGTCCGGAAAGCCGCTCCACCGCCTGGGCCGCGCGGACAGCCTGCTGTTCCAGCTCACCCCGGTAGGCGTCCATGACGACGGTATTGATTGCCTCACGCATTGCCGCCGTGGTGGGAAAGCAGACATCGCGGTATTTCTTGTCCCTGCCCATCCGCTGGGGCATGGCGACGAACGGACCGTCCTTGCCTTCCACAATCTTGATGCCGGTGACGGCAAAACAGCCGCCGAGATCAACGCTGGCATTTGCCAGGATGCAGCCCTTTTCCTGTTTGGGGTCATTCACAGGGTAGACCCTGGCACTCATGTTGGGCAGAAGGGGAACCTGCTCCTGGGTGTTCTGGGTCATAGATTCGTTCATTTTCTTCCTCCAATCGTAAGTTTAATGGGCATTCAGAATTGCTTTACTTACCGCGCCGGTCTTAAACAGGGAGAAGCACAGCAGAACCGTGTACCCGGCACATTGCCAGATGGCGGCATGGAGGTTGGCCCCACTCCCGATCTGGCCGATGAGTACAGCGTAGATTGCCACACAGATCATAATGAAAAAGCCTTGCAGTCCCAGTGCCACAAGGCCGCGCAGATAGTTTTGACCCATTTGCCCCCACTCCCGGTTGGTCATGGTGGCGAAGGGGATGGCTCCCACGGAGCAGTAGATGTAAATTTCGATCATACGGCCTATCAGCACCAGCATGACGCATAGGGACAGGATGGGCATGGTGATTTTCAGCAGCATGGTTTCCACCAGCAGGCCGAACAGCTCCCCGATGCCCATGGCGTCGAGCTGGGCGGACACGTCCCCCAGCGCGGCGGCAAAGTCTACGCTGGTGCTGCCGGTGATGATACCCGCGCTGCGCTGGACCACCGTCTGGGCCATCTCGAAAATAGCCATGGTGATGTCAAAGGTGTGGGACACCAGATAGACAGCCACAAAGGTCTTTACGATCCATTTGTAAATGGCGAAGGTCTCAAAATCGTGAAGGTTGTTCCTGTCGATAATCATGCTGATCAGCTCATAGCACATCACGAAGGTGAGCACCATGCCCGCAATGGGCACCACCACGTTATCGCTCAGATTGCGGATCATGGAGAAAACCCCGGCGTTCCATGCCGCCGGGGTCGTCCCCACATTTGCCGCCACCTCCCCGACCTCGGTGTTGATCTGGTCGAACATCCCGTTTAGATTGCCCATGATACAATCTTTGAGGATGCCCATGATCCACTCCTGGATTGTGTCGAGGATGTTCAGCATCGGTTATCCCCCGGTGCTGAACAGATTAGCCAGCAGGGGCACCAGTTGCATACCCACCAGCACCACACCGCCCCCGGCCATGAGCTGCTTCATGCCCTGCGACTTCGCGCCGGGGTTGTCGTTGCCGTAGCCCTCCAGCAGATTGATGAGGCCCCAAACGCCCAGACCAGCGCCCAGCGCGCACACGATGACCTTTGCGGTGCCGATTGCAGAAGTGAAAAATTCCATTGAATACCTCCATAAGTGTTCGTTTTTGTTGTGGAATATATAAAAACCGCCATCTGAGCAAATCAGACGGCGGCATTACCGGGCGAACGGCGTTTCGGAGTTCACAGCGATCCAAAACAGGGTCCGCCAGACGGCCAGATTTATAGCCCGGACAGTCCGGGGCGAGAACAGTTGCGGCCCTGCGGCTTTTGCCGTATAATGGGCCAAATTGACTATGAGAGGGATAGCGCATGAACAACAGAGAATTGGGAGCAAAGGTACGCTCCGCCGTGTACCTCCAATGCCGGAACCGGGGCTTCGCAGCCCCGGTGGATGTGCTGATGGAGATTGGGTATCTGTCCAAACAGGACTGTGAGAATTGGCGGTATGGGCGCGTAGACTATCTGGAGCGCGTCTGCAAAGCCAACCTCTCCAAGCTATCCCTGGTCATGCGGGAAATGCGGTCTTATGCCGCAAAAGCGGGGTTGAAGCCGTCCTTCTGCTATTACAAGCGGTGGGGGACTAAAAAGAAGAACGGCCAGGGCCGCAAGCCGGTGATCCCCCTGCGGTTCAGCAAGAGCGGTGACCCTGAGATCGAGCGGCGGTATGCCACCCATTTTGTAGATTTGAAGCGGACCGCACAGCTCAAGGCGGAACGGGCCGCAAAGCTGGCAAATCAGCCAGACTCTCCCTCGGGAGAGGATGAGGCGTCAAACTCGTAAGGCTCAAAGGTATCCTGGGGCCTGACGGTGAGCCTCCGGCTGAGGAATTTCTTTACATCGAACCTGTTTTTCTGATCGTAGTCGGAAAGATATTTGTACTGCGGGTGCTTCGTAATATCGAACTTCTCACTGAAAAATGGCCGGACGCCCTGCACTTGCAAAATGCACTTGCCGCCGTCCATGACGGCCAGCTCGTCCACATCCATGAGTGCCTTACCCAGCTTCTGATAGTTCAGCGAGTGGGAGGTCTCCCGGCCCCGGCTCTCGCCGGTGTTGAAGGTGTCGATAGTCTCGCGGCCCAGGGTTTCGGACAGCTCTTTGAGGGTGCTTTTCTCTTTGCCTCCCAGGAACAGGACGCAGGAGCAGTTGCCGATGATGGTTTCAGCATGATCTTTATAGACCGCCTTCAACTGGCTCTGGGTCTGCACCACAATATGGGCGGAAATTTCACGGGAACGGATCACGCTGATGAGGTGCTGAAAGTTGGGGATTTTCTGGTTTGCGAACTCATCCAGCAGGCAGGTGACGTGGGTTTTCAGCGCCCCGCCGTTCTCCAACGCCTTGTCGCACAGCACATTGAACATCTGGGTATACACCATGGCCGAGATGAAATTGAACGTCATGTCCGTGTCGGACACCACGCAGAACAGGGCCGTCTTACGGTCTCCGATCTTGTCCAGCTCCAATTCGTCCCCCTCCATCAGCTCCCGCACCTCCTTGATGTCGAAGGGGGCCATCCGTGCGCCACAACTTATAAGGATAGATTTTGCGGTTTTTCCCGCCGCCATCTTATATTTTCGGTACTGACGGACGGCAAAGTGGTCCGGGTCCCGCTGTTCAAGCTGGTCAAACATGAGGTCCACGGCGTTCTTAAAATTCTCATCCTCCTCCCGCACCTCGGAGGCGTTGAGCATATCCAGCAGGGTGGTCATGTTCATCTCCTCCTCCGGGGCCTCGTACCAGATGTAGGCGATGAGGGCCTGATAGTACAGGGCCTCGGCCTTCTGCCAAAAGTCCTCACCGCCCTTGCTGTCCTCGCCCTTGGTGTTTTCCATAATGGTGTTGACCAGCTTCAAAATGTCGTTTTCGCAGTAGATATACTTGAAGGGGTTATACCGCATGGACTGCTTGAAGTCGATGGTGTTGAGAATCTTGATTTCATACCCGCCGCGCTGTAGCATTCTGCCACATTCTTCCAAAACTGTGCCTTTCGGGTCCGTGACAATATAGCTGGCATTCATCTGCATCAAATTCGGTTTGATGTGAAATCGTGTCTTACCAGAGCCGGAACCGCCAATAATGAGCACATTTTTATTGATATTGTACTTGGGATTCTTGTTTCTGCCCACCATGATGCGCTCGGTCTGAGTGAGCAGAATGTTCTGGTCAAACTTGGGGTCAATGAACGGGGCTATGTCTTTGGCTCCGCCCCAGCGGGCGCTGCCGTATTCCACACCTCGGCGGTACTTCTTGGCGTCCTGTGCCTTGAAGTACACCGCCACTCGGACGGCCACAGCCCCGATCAGGCCAACGAACAGGTCCTGGGGGTGAAGGCTGGGCAGAGGATTTCGGGTGATGAGCTGGCCCAGGCCGGACACCATGCCCATGGCTTTCTCCACCACGTCCGCCCCCGCCGCCAACCGCCAGCCCTCGCCCACCCGGTCAAAAAACCAGAATAGGAACACATAAGGGAAGTTCTGGAGCAGCAGTCTTTTGATATCCAGTTGCTTCACCGCTCCATCTCCCCCTTCTCCCGGTTCTTCGCCCGGTCCTGGTCCATCTGCTTTGCTACCTCCTTGAAGTGGCTGAGGCGGGCCAGCAGGGAGGGCTTCTTAGGGGTACTTCGGTGCATGGTCTTGGCGGTGTACTCGGCAAAGGCGGCGTTGAGGGCGTCCGCGTCCCGGCTTTTGAAAAATACCAGATATTTTCCCTCGGCAGGGTCCTTTTTCAGCGCGAAATCAACGCCGTATTTTCGGGCCACCCGCTCAAAGGACTTGATGTTTTTATCGGTGATTTCAATGTTCTGCACCCCCGCGCCCTGCTCCACGAGCTGTTTCACCGTCTGCTTCCCGTGATGGGCCTGGGGGTGCCGGGACTGCTCCAGATAGCGGCGCATGGCCGCTCTCAGCAGGTCGGCGGTGAGCCTGCCGCCCGTTTTGCCTATGTTAATGACGAATGCCACGGATTTATCCCGCACTTCGTCTTGCAAAGTGATCCTCTCCTTTCTAAATTGAGCTGGGAGGGGTCACCGGGCCTCGCCGCCTTTGGCTTTCCCCTCCGGGGGTGGACACTGGCCGACCTCCCGCGCCGCGTCCCGCAGTTTTTTCCGAATGGATTTTTGGGGCACGATTGACATGCCCTCCGGCTGTCGCGGGATGATACATCCTTTGCACACAGACATCTCCAAATCGTGTGGATTGTCAATATCCACGTACTCCGCCAGTTCAAAGTGGCCGCTGCCAGCTTCCATGTAGTAGCGCGGCGCTGTATAGGTCTGGTCGATCTTCCATAGGTCGGACTGCCAGCGGCCCGGAGCATCGGGACAGGGCCGTATCACCACCCCGCTTTGGAGAATTTCGCCGCCGTGGGGGAACAGGGTGGGGTAGAAAGTAAAGCGCGGATAGCCCTTCATGGGGTCCTCGCAGTTGGCAAAGCTGAATTGGAACGTGGGACATTTTTCGGTTCCCACTTCAATCCCTTCCATCCGTTCCAAACCACTCCACTCCAGGTTTACCGCCTCAATACCGGCACAGGCAGCGGCAATATCCCGGCTGGAGAAATCATGAGCGGCCATCCTACCGGCGATCTGCTCAGTGTCCCGGACGCCGCCCATGAAATATGCGTGAGTCAAGATCAAATTCCGCTCCGCCTGGGTAAAAACAGGGCCGTTCTGCTCATAGTCTTTCAGAAGCCTGACGGCGGGGGTGATGTCATGTCCCAGCCCCTCAGAGTAGCCGGGAGCTGTGCGCAGGACGATCTCCTTCTCCGTTTCAATGGCAACTATGGGATCAACATAGCCATACAAACCCTCAAAACAGCGGCTTTTCAGATGTTCCGCAAGATGTCTCAGCTCCCTGAGTTCCCTCTCGCCATCCCCGGCCCCGATGGTGTCCGCGAACCGGCAAAGGAGCAGCCACTCGTTTGGACGCGGTTCGATCATGCGGGTGTAGTCGGTGAGCATGAACTGCGCCTGACCAACAGGGGACGCGATGCGCACAGACCTGTTCTGCCGGATATCCCAATAGCTGCTATGGGACGGGTACATTTTTGTGCAGCCCTCCTTTTCACGGGCCGCGCCGCCCAGAGTGCGGGCGGCGCGGCGCAAAGATTGATGTTAATAGCCGGTCTTAGGCAGAGAGGGCACGACGGGCTTGCCGTACACGTTCGTCACCCACCGGGACACGGCCTGGACCCAAATGCCGCCGTACACGCCGCCCACATCGGCAACGTTCACAAAGGAAGTGGACGCGATGCTTTTGACGGCGGTACAGTACAGCATGGGCTTCTCCACCTGGGCGAAGCCAGCCGGGGCCTGACCGAACACAAACATGATCTCGGTCACGCGCTCGTTGGAGGCCAGCCCCAGCGCCGTGGCGGACGCCGCCAGGGTGTAGTTCTTGCTGGTAGACAGATTATCCGCCAGCGTCCGGGGTTCGCCGCCGTTGACGCGGTAGGTGATCTTATAGGTGCCGGGGAAGTTGTAGGTGCCTGTCACCACGGTGTCCAGCCGCACCTCGGCGGGCAGGGTGTCGCGCCAGTAGAAGGACGTGAGCATGACATTGGAGCTGTTGCCAATGTCGGAGAACACATAGCGCACGGGCTGGCCCGCCATGATCTGCTTGGGGCCGGTCTTGGTGATGGACACGCCGGTGGTCAGGGCCTTGTTGGTCACTTCAAAGCGGACGATCTCGCCGGGATGCTCCAGGTAGGCCGTCAGCTCCTGGTCGCTGACCCCGTAATTGGCCGGGGCCTTTACCTCTTTAATGGTATAGCGCGAGAGCGGCAGGGGCTTGGAGGTGGCTACGCCCCGGCTGTCGGAGCGGATGGTGTCCACCAGATTGCCAGCCTTGTCCCGAATTTCAAACACAGCGCCCTCCAGCAGCGTGCCAGCGGGCAGGCCGTTGGTGGAGTTGTAGTCGGCGGATTTCTTGGTGATCTGGATTTGGGCGGTGATGGGGGTGTTCTTCCACTCGATCAGGGTAGTCTCGCCCGCCTTGACGTACACCGTTTTCATCTGGGTGTCGGGGATGTATCCCTCATTTTCCAGCTCCCGCAGATAATAGCGCCCACCATCCGTCAGACCCTCGATGTAGACATAGCCGGAATTGTCGCTGGTGTACTGCCCAATGGGGGTGTTGGTGCTGTCGTAGAGCAGGAAGGTGACGCCGTAGATCCCCTTGCCGGTCACGCTGTCGGTCTTGTGAATCAAAATCCCACTGAAAGGCTTGTTTTTCACCGTCAACGTGGTGGTTTTGCCATCCTGCACCGTGAAATCGTGGCGGGTGGCGTCCAGCTTAAAGCCCTGCGCCGCCTCAGTCTCAACGGCATAGTAGTTCCCAGCGTCCAGGCTGACGTGGACGCGGCCATTCTCGCCGGTGGTGACGGTCTCGACAAGAGCGCCGTCCATCTTCCTGATCTCAAAGGTGGTGCCGGGGATGCGCTGAGTGGGGTCGCTCTCGGACACCTTGATCAGCTCCAGCCCGCCCTCGCTCTTGTTGAAGAAGGTCAGCGTCTGCGCGGTGCCGCTCTTGATGAGGATGGACTGAGGCGTGGTGTCCAGCACATACCCGGCCACAGTCTTGGTCTCTTTGGCGGTGATGGTGGTGCCGGGGACCAGATCGGTGAGCACAATGCGGCCATTGCGGTCCGTGACATACTCGCCGTTGTTCGGCCCCACCACCTGCCCGGAGCTGTCGGTGACGAGGAAAGTCACGCCCTGGATGGGGTCGGTGGTGCCGTCCACATACTTCTGAATGGTCAAAGTCTGCTTGGGCGCGTTGTAAAACGTGAGGGTCTGCGTGTCCTGGGGGTTGACCTTCACCGTCTGGGTCTGGGTGGCCGGGTCGATGGTGTAGCCGTCGATGGTCCGGGTTTCCCTGACCACGATAGTGCCGGTGACGCCGGAAATGTGGATTTCTCCATGGGCGTCGGTGGTATACAGGCCATTGGAGGACAGGTGCCCGTCGGCATTGTCCACGTAGCCGCCGCCCGCGTAGGTCAGCTCAAATTCCACCCCGGCCAGAGGCTTGCCAGTGGCCTTGTCCAGTTTGCGGATGACGAGTTCACCCGCCCTGGCGTTCCAGAAGGTCAAAGAAGGCGCACCCTGGCCCGCTTTAATCTTCACGCTCTTGGGGGTGCCGTCGAGGACAAATCCATCAACGGTCTTGACCTCCTGCGCGGTGATGGTGGTGCCGGGCTCCAGGCCCTCCACCACGATCTCCCCCTTGCTGTCGGTGACGAAGGTGCCGTCGCTGGGGCCGACAGGGGCACCAGAGCCGTCCACCAGCTTGAAGGTCACACCGGCCAACGGCTCATTGGCGGTGCCCTCGATGTACTTGTGAATGGTCAGGGTCTGCCTCGGCTCATTTTCAAAGGTGAGGTCGTTGCCATTGCCGGTATTGCCGCCCGGGTTAGTCGTAGTGCTGCCGCCCGGATTGGTGGGCACATTGCCGGAACTGCCGGTGCCGCTGTTGGTGACGGTATTGCTGCCGTTGCGCACGATGATGGTCTGGGGTGTGCTGTTAAGGACGTAGCCGGAGGGCACACGGGTTTCCACCACAACAACGGTGCTATTGGGCACGAGGCCGGTGACGGTGGCGGTGCCGTCTTTCCCGGTGGTGCAGGTCGCCAGCACATTCCCATTGCCGTCCTTTACCGCAAAAGAGGTATTGGGAACGGGTTTACCCGTCACAGAATCCAGCTTGGTGATGGTAAGAGAGCAAAGAGGCTCGTTGAGGAAGGTGAGCGTCTGCGTGTCCAGGGGGTTGACGGTGACGGTCTGGGTCTGGGTGGCTGCGTCGATGATATAGCCGGGGGCCGCTTTGACCTCCTTTGCTACCACGATGCCGGTGATGCCGGAAATGCGGATTTCCCCCTTATCATCGGTGATGTAGAGGCCGTTGCTGGACAGGTGGCCGTTGTCATTGTCCACGTAGCCGCCGTTGGCATAGGTCAACTGGAACTGAGCGCCGGAGATCATCTCGCCGGAAACCTTGTCCTTCTTTTGAATGACGAGGGTGCCCGCTTTTTTGTTCCAGAATGTCAACTGCTGCACCTGACCGCCCACGATCTTGATGTCCTGCGGGGTTCCATCGAGCACATAGCCTTCAACGGTCTTGATTTCCCGCACCTTCACGGTGGTGCCTGGTTCGATGCCTTCCAGCACGATCTCTCCCGCCTTGTCGGTGTAGTACACCCCATCATCCGGGCCGACAGCCGCGCCGGAACCGTCCACCACCTTGAAGCAGACGCCAGAGAGCGGCTCGTTCTCGGTGCCCTCAATGAATTTGCGGATAATCAGGGTGGTCCCAGGCTCGTTGTCAAAAATCAGGCCGTTGGCGACGCCGGAGCGAACCACGATGTTCTTCGGGGTCTCATCCAGGATGTAACCCACCGGGGCCTTTTTCTCGGACACCACGATGGTGGAGTTGGGGGCCAGCCCGGTGACGGTCACAGTGCCGTCGGTGCCGGTGGTGCAAAGGCCGTTATTGGGGCCAATCACATGGCCGGAGCTGTCCCGGACCAGGAACTCAGCGCCTTTCAACGGCTTCTTGGTCACAGCGTCCCGCTTCAAAATGGTGAGGGTGCAAAGGGGATCGTCATAAAAGCGGATGGTCTGCGTGTCCCCGGCGTTCACCACCACCGTCTGAGGGGTGGGGTCCTTGCGGTAGTTGTCCGGGGCGCGTTCCTCAGAAACCACATAGGTGCCGGGGAGCAGCTTGGACAGCACGATCTGGCCGTTTTGGTCGGTGGTATACAGGCCATTGGAGCTGGTCATGCCCTCATTATCAGGCGTCAGCTCACCGTTGGCGGTCATGATTTTGAACTGAGCGCCAGCCAGGGGCTGCTTGGTCACTTTATCGTACTTCTCAACGATAAGCCCACCTTTTCGGGTGTTTTTAATCACAACCGTCTGGGTGTCGCCGCCCTGCCCAATGACAACATTGGTGGAGGGGGTGTCAATGACGTACCCACCGTCCGGGGCCTTGATCTCGTTGATGACATAAGCGCCGGGGGCGAGATTGGAAATGCGGATTTCACCCTGGGCGTCGGTGGTGAAGATACCGTTGGAGGTCAAGGAGCTGGTGCCGATCACGCCGTCCAGCCCCACCTCACAGCCCGCCGTCGTGGTCACGCGGAACTCGGCACCGGGCAGAACCTCATTGGTCTGGCTGTCCCGCTTCTGGATGATGAGCTTACCCCGAGGCTGATTCTTGAAGGTCAGAACGCTGGTCCGGCCCTCTTTGATCTGGATGGTCTGGCTTTGGGTATCGATGATGAATCCGGGAGGGGCCTTGACCTCGGTGACGATCACGCTTTTACCGGGCTGCAAGCCCTCAATGCGGATTTCTCCGTTTTCGTCGGTTCTGAAGATACCGTTGGAATCACCAATCACTGTACCATCTGCGTAAGTGATCTTAAACTCCGCGTTTTGCAAGGTAATACTGGGATTTGTGGCGCAAACCTTCCTCACAAGAAGAAGGCCGTCCGGCATATTGTCGAAGCGAACGGTGATAACGCTCTGCTCTCCGTTGTCCGCCAGAAATACCGTTTCGGAGGAGTTGATGATGGAGTACCCATCGGCGGGGTCCACTTCCTCCACGACATACGATCCTGGCTCCAGGCCGGTCCACATGGCGACGCCGTTCTTGCCCGTCACCTTCTGGCCGATCACAGTGCCGCCCGTGCCGCTGGTGCCCGCCAGATAGCGGAGCTGGAAGGTGCATCCGGGCAGGGCCTCATGGGTGACGGAATCATATTTCTCAACAATTATCGCGTTTTTCGGGGTATTCTCAAAGGTGACGGTGTGATCCTTGCCTGCCGCCAGATAGATCTCCTGGGTATCGGGCTGCTTGATGGTGTAGCCGGGGGCGGGTTCCAGCTCTTTTACCTTGTACCAGCCCGTTTCCTGCCGCTCCAGGTGAATTTCCCCCTGGGCGTCGGTGTAGAAGGTGCCCAGGTCGTTGTATTCGCCGGTCTTGGTATCGTCAGACCCGCGCCAGACTTGGAATTTCACGCCCTCGATGGGACTGCCGGTGATGGAATCCACCTTTTTAATGAACAGATCGGGCTTTCGCAGGTTGCTCAATTCCAGGGTGGTGGTCTTGTTTTCCTCCAAATAGATGGTGTGGACGGTATCATCGGCCACCCAGCCATTCTTGGGCTTGACCTCCTGGACGGT
>Ga0209064_1000585_pt1 | contig 78472 bp, 88 predicted proteins | sample Inofromicrocosms_FD_187498 | JGI IMG/M metagenome (GOLD analysis project Ga0209064, IMG submission 187498) | Mouse cecum microbial communities from Vienna, Austria - Inoculum for glucosamine and mucus D2O microcosms (SPAdes) (version 2) | ecosystem: Host-associated > Mammals > Digestive system >...
AAAAAAAATAAGATTTTGATGCCAGAATAACTCTTTGATATACAGACATGGAAAAATTACCCGATTCTCAATGAACCGGGTAAGGGAAGATATGCTATTTATTTTAGGTTAAATGAAAGAGCCGTGATCCACGGCAGCGGCAAAAGCTGTCGTGGGGCTATTTTTTCCTGACATGCAGCTGGATGCAGATGGCCGCCACCGACTAAGAGGTCGTACATTTGTACGGTTAAATGTTATGGTTTAATTACTATATTTGTGAAATCAAACTGATTATTGTATGCTTAAATTCATTGTTACCTGTATATGCGTTTTGCCCTTTATCATGGGGTTTATTGGCATTGTAGGATTATTCATTGATTATTTTTCGGATGACGATTAAATGCTTATTTCGTCACCTAATCTGCGGACTACTTCTTCAAATCGTTTCTGCCTTTCCTCAGATGCGCCAATACACAAAGATAACGATTTGACGCGACAGTTAAAAGGCTGTTTGTTTGCTTGTTTACCCCTGTGTCCTGCTTTTGGTTTCGTTTGGTTGCGGATGTTTCGCATGAAACTTTAACCTGCGCGATAGGGAAATAGTATCGTTTTTTGCCATTTTTTTACTTAAAAAGTTTGTTTTCTTTTCTTATTTCTTATATTTGCGATATAAATATTATTGTTATGGCTCTGCTCGGTCACATATTAGGCATAATCATCGTAATTTATAGCATCCTTGTGGTTGTCGCGATGTTTCGTTACGCCCGGAAATTCGACCCGAGCGAGTCGCTGTTTGAAACAGAGATTACGTTCACAGACAAGAAGAAAAGCGAATCGGAAAAAGAAACCAAGACGGATGACGATTAAACCGTCTTCACCATTTCCTCGAAACGTTTCTGCCTTTCCTCGGCGGTGAGCTGCGGGGCGTTGTTTCGCGGATTGACATCTTTATCCCACGGCAGCGGCAAAAGCTGTCGTGGGGTTATTTTTTTCCTGACATGCGGCTGGATGTTGATGGCCGCCACCGATTGAGTTTTTTGTATGCACGGATAAGGTTTAAAACGTACTCTAAGGAGCAAAGCGCAAACTCAACGGGGTCGCCTCAGACTGTATAAATACAGGTTAAGGCGACCCCGACAATATTGTGAGTGTTTCTTTTACACGTTGAACAGGAAATGCATGATGTCGCCGTCCTGAGCAACATAGTTTTTCCCTTCGATTGCCATCTTGCCGGCATCACGCACCGCGCTCTCGCTTCCAAGCGTCACATAGTCGTCATACTTGATAACCTCGGCACGGATAAAGCCCTTTTCAAAATCGGTGTGGATAATCCCGGCACACTGCGGTGCCTTGCTGCCACGGATAAAAGTCCATGCGCGCACCTCATCGGGGCCGGCGGTAAAGAATGTCTGAAGGTTCAACAACGCGTATGCCGCACGGATAAGCCGTGAAACTCCCGATTCTTCAAGGCCGATTTCATTCAGGAACTCCTGACGTTCTTCCCAAGTGTCAAGCTCGGCAATCTCGCTCTCGGTCTGCGCAGCCACAATCATCAGCTCTGCATTTTCACCTTGGATAGATTCTCTCACTGCCTCGACATAGGCATTCCCACTGACGGCCGAGGCATCATCGACATTGCACACATATAATACCGGCTTGGATGTCAGAAGGAATAGTTCGCGTGCAAATTTTTCCTCATCGGGGGTGTCGAGAGTCACTGACCGAGCGGGTTTCCCTTCTATCAACGCATCATGAAATTTTTTAAGAACCTCATATTGCATCTTGGCAACCTTGTCACCTCCGGTCTGGGCCTGTTTCTGCGTGCGCGCCATGCGGTTTTCTACAGTTTCAAGGTCTTTTAACTGAAGTTCATAGTCAATTATTTCCTTATCGCGCACAGGATCCACCGTGCCATCGACATGCGTGATGTTGTCATCGTCAAAACAACGAAGGACATGAAGGATGGCATCGGTCTCGCGGATATTGGCCAAAAACTTGTTACCGAGTCCCTCGCCTTTGCTCGCACCTTTGACCAAACCGGCAATATCGACGATTTCAACCGTAGCGGGAACGACACTGCGCGGTTCACACATCTCGACGAGCTTGTTTAACCGCTCGTCGGGCACGGTGATTACACCTACATTGGGTTCGATTGTACAGAATGGAAAGTTGGCCGACTGAGCCTTCGCGTTTGACAAGCAATTGAAAAGAGTCGACTTGCCCACATTGGGCAGTCCGACAATACCGCACTGTAATGCCATCTAAAATTATGATTGTAGATTATTAAGTTCTGAAATTTTAATGCAAAGGTACGGTTTTTAATGCAATAAAACAAAACTAATGCATTTTGCACCGCACAAACTCCAATTAATGTTAAACAATCCCGACCTGTCTTATTTCTACTACAAATTTGTCGTAACTCTGCGGTAAAAAAGAGCCTAAATTGCTGAATGGATTGAATTTCAGGAGGAATAATTAGTAATATCATTCAGAGACGGCAAGTTTTGAGCGTTTCCGACAACTCAAAAGCAACCCGTTTCGCTAATTTTATTTCCTGAAAATTGTCCGAAATTATGGCTCTTTTGAACGCAGTAGTGCTCCAGTCGAAGGAGGTCAAGGGCGGCAGAAACAAAGTAAGAATCTCTGTCGCTCACAACGGCGAGACTCGCTACATCGTAACAGACATTATCCTGAACTCTTCCAAGGAGTTCAAAAAGGGTGCCGTGGTCAAACGGCCAGACGCCACCATCCTGAACGTGAAGATTCGCGGACTACTCCAACGCTATCAGTCGGCTCTTGATGAGCTTGACTACATCGACGGCCTGACCTGTCCCGAACTGGTGTTCCAGCTCAAGAACGCCGGAAACTACAAGCACCGTACTCTCAAATCTATCTACGAGGAGTACATGGAAAAGGCTCACATCAAGTCCGGGACGGCTGCCGGGTATCGCAACATCTGGAGAGTCATCAGTCATCACCTTGGGGAGAAACTATTGGCCGAGAACATCAATCACGGCACAATCCTCGGCCTCGACAAGTATCTCCGTGGACGTGGCCTCAAACTGACTACCGTCCGCAACTATCTCGTGTTCCTCATGGTGCTTCTCAACTATGCCAAGCGATGCGGTTATGTGCAGTTCCGTGTCGATCCGTTCTTTGGCTACGAGCTGCCAAAGATGGAAGTCAGGGAGTCGTGGATTTCCGTCGATGAGGTAAGGCGCATCCGAGACCTTGAAAGCACAAAGCCGAACATCATCAAGTGCCGGGACCTATTCATGCTCTCATACTATCTCGGCGGCATCAACATGACCGACCTGCTCGACATCAATTTCAACGAGCAATCCGAAATCATCCACTACGTCCGCAAAAAGACCGAGAATCGTCCCAAACTGAACAAGTTTGTGGAGTTTCGCATTCCTGATGAGGCCAAGGCAATCATCGCCAAATACAAAGGTTCTGACGGTCGATTGGCCGTAACAAAATATCAGCGCACGGACGGTATGCACTGCTTCTTCGATGTGAACATGAGGAAGCTGGCCGAACTGACAGGAATAAAGAACCTGATCTACTACTCGGCGCGGAAATCATTCAGTCAGCACGCATTCGACCTCGGCATCAGTACAAGCACAATCGACTACATTCTGGGGCATCGCGTAGACAAAGGAGGTACCTCACTCTACAATTATATCTCGGTTACACCGGAAATTGCAACAGAGGCCGTGCGTAAAGTGTTGGATAATCTAAAATAAAGTGTTAACTTTGCGCTATCAATAATTCCATGAGGGGTTTATTCCTCCTTGGTTTTATTGGTTTGACTTGGCGAGGGGGTGGTTCCCCTCGCTTTTTACTTTCCTCAATTATGATACAGACACTGACAACCGACACATCATTTGACAAGTACGAGGAATACCGACTGCACATGGAAACGCTGCTCTCGGCATCGCTGACTGATTTCGATATTCCGGGGCGCATTCTGATACCACTCGGCGACGCAGGCATACGCCGCCTCCGAGACCTTGTGGCAATGACGAAAAAACAACTTCTCTCGGTCAGCCGTATGGGTGTCGTGTCGGTGGAGTTTTTAGAGAATTTTCTTGCCAAACAGAATCTCTCCCTGAAGAAATAACAAAGGGCCGACAATCGCCGGCCCTGGGAGCGCCATCACATCATCATCAACATCATCACTGACGCTCCACTCCATATTACTAACAAGTGCGAAAATAATTTGAGTAAGTATAAAAAATGGCTGCGTTTCACAACGTGGCCATTCTTATTATCCGAAATAAAACTTTTGAACAAAGGTAAAACACAAATTCTCTAACCTATAACCTTCCTAATCAGTTTCAGGAACGGTTTCCTGAAGATATACGCTCCGGCGACAAGTGCGGTTCCTACGAGATACCAGAAGGCCGACAGCTTGAACTGCTCGGATTTGCTCAGCGATTTCTCGACATAGACTGGGTATGGCTGAGGCACCGGGATTTCTTTTGTCTTGACGGCCTCATTGTTGTTCTCGGTGGTAGTCTGCGGCACATAGGCTTCTCCGCTCAACTTGACATCCTTATTGACGAGGTTGTGAAAGAGCGTGCCGTCTGACGTGATCCATGCGTCGCTCACCGCTACGTCGGTCTCGATATGGCTGGTGTCAGTCTCAAAGACGATGTTGCTGACGGACTGCTGAGGCACCGGCACATCGACCATTACCGGAACATACTCGGTTTTGATGACGGTCTCGACTCGCACACTGTCGGAGTTGTTGAGAACGATAGGTGCCGGTGGCAATGTCTGTGCAATTTGCTTGTTGGTGTGGCACGATGTCAGGGCAAACGCGGCCACGAGAATAATCAGGAATTTCTTCATGGTTCAGACGTTTTTATATTCCTCCCTGGCATTGAAACCGGGGCAAGGTTTATTGGCAAATTCGTTGTGACCGTGGACGGGCGCTTGGGGATAACGCTTGCGCAGTTCTTTGAGCAGATTGAGGATGCTCACTTTCTGCGCCGCAGTTCGGGTATCGAGGCCGATGTTTTGCCAGTTCTTTGTGGTGCTGACAGGACAGCCGCCCTCATAGCAGATGCCGATTGAGTGAGCGTTGTAGCCGCTGGCGTGGCACCCTCTCACGTTCTCCGGGCGGCAGGCAATGATGGTTCCGTCCTTACGGATGTAGTAATGGTAGCCGATATGCCATCTTCGTCCGTCCTTGATATAAACCGAGAAATTACGCGAATTATGGCAGGCTTCCAGGGTTTCGATGCCAAAATCCATGTCAATGGGCGTGGCTGCATAATGTAGAATAATCATATTGATGGTCCGTGTGTCGCGGACTGCGTCGACGGTCTCATAGCCGAGGCTACTCCATGTCTTCGCTCCGGCGATGCCGTCAACGGTCAGGCCGTGGGCCTTCTGGTAAGCCTTGACTGCGGCCTCGGTCTTGAGTCCGAAGATTCCGTCAGCGGTGATGCCGAGTTTTGTTTGCAGGGTCTTTACTTCGGGGCCTCTGCTCCCTCTCTTGATTGTATTCATTCTATTTCTTCTTTAGAGTCGAGTTCTGAAAGGTCAATGTCGAAATGACGCTCGGTCTTGTCAACGAGAATTTTCTGCATTACTTTCGCCCACTTGGCACCGTTACAACTGGACTCGTTCTCCAAGATGGACCATAACTGCCAGAAGCAGATTGCTCCGGCGGCAATCTTGGTCAGGTCGATGGGGAGGCCGTCGGTAATGTTCTGCTGAATGTAGAATGCCACTATCACAAGGAAGTATGATTTCATGAGCGTGATCAGCACCTTGCCGAAATGGGAAGATGCGAATTTGTGGCCGTCTTTACGGACTCTTTCGGGATGGGCTTTCTTCACCCTCTTGCCCAGCTGCCACGCCGTGAAGCAATCGGCCAGAATAAGCAGAGTGCAGATGAGAATGTACGGAAGTGTGGGCTCCAAAACAGCCAGCACGGCTCCGAGCAACGAGAACAGGGAGCGGAAGATGTCAGAAACGTTGTGCATGATGATGATTGATTTTTGTTAGACCATTGAAACGAGAGCTCCGACACCTGAACCGAGCAAAGCACCGATAGCGTCGGCAAGAATGTCATTCCAATCCCAACGATTGCCGATGGCACATTTGTCACCATACTCCTTGCCTACACCTATTGCGACACCGGCAATCATACCGGCGAGGAATGAAAGAGGATATGATGCGCCGAAAGCCGACTCTATGACGGCGGCTGCGGCCGACACTATGAAGCACACTGCCAAATGCTTGATTTTATCTGTTTGGATTTTCATGACATTACTTTTTCGGCAAAAGTAACGCGCTAACCAACAGCTCCGACGAAATCTAAAATTTTCTAAAACTTGAAATAGCCTAAATCGCGCAATAATAGGCACTTCCTAAAAATGCGAAATGGCCCGGCGCATTGCCGAGCCATTAAATCTACTTTGTGAAATTGAAGAAATGTCTACCGAAAATCCGAACACTCTTATAATACAGCAGCGCGTTCAGTGAGAGCCAAATCATTCGTCCCGGACTTGTCTCACGCTCATGGATTAACCGGAAGCACCGTCGGAACAATGCACGGTCGGCCGAGCGTCTGGCTTCAGCGTCTCCGCCACGGTCGTAATCATCATCGTGCATACAGCAGGCGACATAGAAGTATCTTGCGTATGGGGGACGGAGATATTTTAATGGCCCTGACGAGCATCCGCACCCGTTACTCATCGCGCTCGAAAGTCATGCTGTCGGCCAAATCTTTCTCAACCCACCCCTCGTTGAGGACGGTGTTGATGTGCTGCATGGCCGAGGTGTAGAAACTGCCGAAATCCTCAAGGCTCTCGAAAGTATAATACACCGGGGTCTCGTCGGTGCCGAACTTGAAGCGCACAGGTAACGTGGCGCCGCCTGTCTGCACGGCGAGGTCATAGGCGGCCTTGTAGTTGAACTGGTTCTCGGAGGACAGCCACACGGGCATATCCTTCCACACGAACCCTTCAAGGATTCTGCGGTCGGTCTCCTTATTGATTGTTGCTTTGACAATGGCCCTGATTTCCTCGACGCTCGGTTTGTACTTGAACTTACGGCGCCAGTTCCAGCCGGTCTCATCGTCGGGGTTGTCTTTTCCGAAGCCGTAGAACAGCTCCCATTTATTGCGGCCGATAGAGTATAAGCCATCCTGCCGCTCTGTTGCTCCGTATATCTTTTCCATGCGGTTTTGAATTTTCCGCTAATATACAACAAAGAACGGCAGATTGAACGAAATGCTCTCAAAACCGAAAATCAGGTAAACTTGTATTTCACTTTGTTTCCGTCAAATACCTCACTTTGGATGACGGTTTCAAATGGAAATCCATCCTCCAGGTCGCTCACCTGATCGAGGATGTTTTTCATCTCTTCGGACGATGTGAAGAACTTGCCCCACTCGCCTGTCTGGGTATCACGGAACGAAACAAGGTAGCGATCCTCACCGTGAGAAGTGTGCATCTCGCTCTCGAAATCGTGTATCTCCAGACTCTTGTTCTGGAGTGCGCTCAGTCGCATGACTTTGCCGGGGAACCGCTTCTTGCCGTCGGCCGGCGTAAAGACAATTCCCATCTCAGAAAATTTCTTCATTTTATGATGTGTTAAGATGTAAAACAAATGTTTGCAATCTGCGTGGCACGCCATGCCCTTGAAAGAGCCGATAATCTGCTGTCGGCGCTTTCGTGACTTGACCTTTGCAAGTTTCCGGGCCGCGTTCTGTTTCACTCGCTTTCGTATGAGTGAATAGACACGGCCAGTCTTGGCATCTCGGTAGTGTGTATACCCGAGACAGTCAAGACCCTCAGTCATCGGCCGGACTGCGTAATTGGGTTTTACCTGCAAGCCGAGCTTGCTCACCTCATCCATATAGATGTGCATAAGCCTCCATGCCTCCTTCTTATTGGGCGCGAGGAAATCAGTATCATCACAATAGCTGTAATACAGATAACGCACCTCGACGGTGCCATCAGGATATGACAGCATATAGTGAGGAACCTCTTGGAGCATACGATGATGAACCGGGTTGAGGTAAAGATTGGCGAGACATTGAGAGGAACGCAGTCCTTTGGAGAGTCCCTTTGGCATCAAGGTTATGAAGCGGTCTATGATTTTGAGCAGAATTTGGTCTGAAATGAAAGTACGGATTGTTGCTTTCATACCCTCTTGGGGGATATTGTCATAATATCCCACTATATCGGTCTGCCCATAGCACTGACTCATTTCAGGTGCAGCCACTAAATCGTCTTCTAAGATATGGTGGAGCCAGTGCATACCACGGCCTTTGATACTGGCCGCCGTGTTCTTTATGAGTGCCGGGCGCGTGTACTTCTCAACGACAACCATAATGGCATTGATGCCTATACGCTTGATAATGTTAGGAGCTTGCACGTCCCTCTCCTTGGGCCCATCCTTAACATGAATATCCTGAACATCAGCACGAGTGATTGAAAATTCACCCGTCTCTATCTCACGTTTTAGAATATTATAGACCCTATCCCTCCATGCGTAATAACGATTCCAGCGCTCCTGAATCTGAGGGTCGCTGTCATCAAGAGTTTTATCTGGCCGGAACCTATCGCGTTGGTGCTTGCATTCGAGATGATCGATTACATAGTCTATGCTTGCGTATAAGTTCTCCCGGCTGACAATCTCGGGGATAAGATTGTCAAGAGGATATTCTATCTCCATAGCCTTCAGGGCTCTTAGTTATGTTCCGGCTTTCTCCGGACTGATGTCCGCAAGGGTTGCCGAGGCTCGAACTTCTCGCCTCTTTCATCGTCATACATGACAGTCGCAGGGTGGCGATTATATAACAAAAGGCGACTATTCGCCTCTATTATAGTCCTCAATGTCAGCCGCACGCCGTTGTTCGTGTTCGCGTTCGAGGCAGCGTTGTTCGCATTGACGTACGCGAGACCGTAGTTCGCGTTCGCATTGTTGCCGGCGCGCCGGGGCAAACGGCTTTGAAGTTCTCTACCTTTTGGGTGCAAAATTACGAAAAATCAGGGACATGGAAAAATCAAAATATATCGACTCGCCTTACGGCGAGGAAAAAGGGAGAGGGAGCAGCCTCCCGATGGTCGGCTCTCCCTCTGTCGCTTTTTCGCTCTTACGATTTACGTTAGGCCGCTTGTACGATGACGATTCCGTTCTTCTTTCTGAAGGCCAGCCGCACGCCGTAGCACGTGTTCGCGTACGAGGCAGCGTAGTTCGCATAGACGCACGCGAGACCGAAGTACGCGTACGCATTGTAGCCGGCGCGCCGGGGCAAACGGCCTCTTGAATGAGAATACCACTGCGCATCAGCATAGTTCTGGTTCCACTGCGTTTTGTCATTAGTAAGCCTTGATGCTATCATGTCGCAGAATCTGCCATGCTTAGTTCGGCCGATACAATAGTCAGTGGCGTTTAGACCCTGAACGACACGCTCGGTACCAGTAAGCATATTGTAGATATGCCACTTGGCATCAATCGGGAATGATGCGTCGTTGTCGCTGTACTTGCCCTTACGCCAGTCAATGAACGTAGAGATGTTGATACCTACGCAATCCATAGCCTCATAGCAGCACGCAACATAGTTCTGTAAACCAAACAGAATATTACCGAGATGTCCGGTTGAGGTACCGAATCGGGTAATGTTGCCTAAGTCATTGGCTCCGTTGGCACCGGTCGTATAAGCATGAGTACAACCGTATCCACACTTTGCCTGAATGTCGCGATCGCCGACGATGCCGTAGGTGATTTGTGCAAGGTCACAGTTCATCTCATAGTCCTCGGCCTGGAAACCCTCGCCGCGCATACGGCAAAGGTTGATGAGGTCAGCCGATGAGTAGTGCATGGTTGATGTTGGCACTGTTGTGTTGGTCAAGTTGCCGTTGGAGTCATACGCCCACTCTGAATTGGTGGAGTGATTGTCATCTCCTCGACGAACAGCCGCACCACTTATGGAACGTATCCTCATCAGCGCATCGAGAGAACCGCCATACACACCGAGAAGGTATTCGTCAACCTCCACCCAATCGGGTTCGATGGCCTCGATAGCGGAGCTGTCAACGGCGATAGCCTCCTGGTCGTCGAATCCCTTTGGCGACGTGAACACGAACTTCTTTGCTCCTTTGGGCACATCAATAAAGATGTAATCGCCAAGTGTGAAGTCGAAGAGCGAGTTGCTGACGCTCATATTGTACTTCGAGATGACTTTACCGTCCTCGTCAAGGAATACCGCGCCTATCTGAGCATTGTTAAGACCGGGCCAACGCACCTGCTTCATGCCGTCAACATCAATGGCATAGACATTCATGTTGGGGTTGTCGGTAAGCGCGCAGGTGCCACCGGCCACAACATCAGTCGTAACGATTGCCGATAACTCCTTAACCAAGATCTGCGACAGCTTTTTGCGGATGCGGCGCAGTGTGCCGTCGGCATTGAGTGCGCAGGTTGAAAGCGGCTCGGTTGACAACATTGAGAAACAAGTGTATTTCAACTGGTTCTTGTAGTCATTGATACCCTTATAATGGTGCTTGGGAATGTGCTTCATCACATCAAACCCCTCACCTGACATATCAGAGGGGTCATAGGAGGAGCCGTCGGCGAGCAACGCATAATTGCTGTCGCTGATAGGAGTACAGTACATCTTCCCGTCAGTGGCGTTGAGAGCAGCTTTCATAGCGTGGCTCCGCTGAACCATCAGTTGCCAGTGCGCCGGTACGGTGTAGGTGTTGTTAAAACGGTACCCAGTGCTGTCATCCATGTTGGAGATATTCTCGGTGTCAGGCTCTACATCGGAATAGCAGATAGTAGAATACTGCGAGTTGTGGATGTCGAGTGCCGGGAAATACGCCTTGAACGCAGAGAGTTGTGCATCAGTAACAAGGTCGGTGAATATCCATCGTCCTGTAACGCCGGAACACTTGCCGGTCTCGTCGTATGCCTGTCCGGTGGGGTCAAGGCCGATGGCTCCGCTCGCTTTCAGAGCAGAGAGCGTTGCAGAGGGAGCTATGATGTTCACATCCGGCAGACGGAGATAACGAATGTTGGAGGCCGATATAATTCCGTTGATAAGGCTCATCGGGTCGATGTCGGGACATCCAGCTAACATCAGACGGTTCACGTTGGCCATGCTTGCGATTGTCAGGCCGCCGGGATAAGATAGTTTGGGCAGGTTCACGAGGTTGAGTTCTGTCATGCCGGCAGGCAGTTCGAGAGTCTCAATCGGCGAGGTCTCGGCAAGTCGGATAGTGGTGAGGTCCGAGCCGGAGGCCAGTACGGTCTCAAGTCGTGGGCAACCCTCGGCGTTGATAGTGGTTATCTCCGTGTTGCGCACGTCGAGATGCTTCAGGAACGGAAGGTCGCCGAGGTTCATCTGCTGGAGAAATCCCGTATTGCCTGGCGACAGCGTCCAATTCGTCTTGTGGTTGAGTGAGCCGATGACGATTTTCTCGGCCAATCTCATCTGCGAGAACTGGAAATTCGGGTCAAGCGAGATTTCCGATAGGTCTATCTCGCTCATCTGGTCGGCCTGATAGATGTAGAGCAGCACATTGTCGCCGTGCTGGAACTGTGTGAACACCCCGGTCTCTCCGGCTTTGAGGTACATTCCTTGCGTAACATTACCACCGTCATTACCGATACCGAAATACCCGTCTTTGGCGGCCTTGAACGTAATCTTGGCACCAGTCTTGGCTCCGATACGACCGCCGAGAACGTGCGAGGCATCCTTGAAGTCGCCCGTCTGATAGTAGCCGTCGCGGACACGCCAGCGTTGCTGTATGAAGGCAGGGAGCGACTGTCGGCCGGAACCGTGCAGGGCATAGAAATAGATGTCGTTGTATAGCTCGGAATACTTGATGTATTTGCGCTCACAGTCGTAGGTGCAGACCACTTTCGGCCACACCTCAATTCTGTTCTTGACGAAATAGTAGAGTGCGCCCTGTGGCGAGAACGGCCCTGCGCCGACTCCCTCTATTTCGGGGAGGTTGCGCATGGTATTCACCACGCCGGGGAGAGTGAGGGTGTTGCCGCTTGCATCGCATACCATTTCCTGATTTGAGCAACGGCGCAGATTGTTCCAAAGGATAGAGCCACGGCCGGCGTAACACTTTTCATCCTCTTCCGGGTTGAGGTCGGCAGGAATGGTGTTGCCGCCGTCGTTGTCCTTGCCGTTGCAGGTATCGCAGTCGTACACTTTATTCTCGTACATCCGTATGGGTTCCATAGCGGAAGGAGATGTATAGACACCGTTCTCAACGGAGCAACCGCCCTCAAGGAAGAACATAGGCTGCATATTCTTTGCTTGCTGGTCCACGGCGGCGAGGAAATCTGTAAAGGCATAGTAGGCGTTGAGCGAATGTGCGCTCATGTACTTCCATGCGTTCTGTTTCCAGATGCCTTGCCATGTGTCGGCAAGTGACTCTTTCGAGTAATCGCACGAGTTGCAGAACCTGAGAACATTGAACAGCTCAAACGGAACCTTGCGACCCATTGCGAGGTCTTCCTGAAGATGATCGTCATCAATCATGCACTCGAAATACTGTGTCCATGCCGGATAGGTAGGCTGGCCGAGGCTCAGCTTCTGAACCCACGAAGATGCGGTGGTGGTGGGCGCCATCATGTCGTCGATACCGCCTACTCCCATAAACCAGTCCATGCCGTCGTAGGTGATGAGTTCGTAGCCGCTGACAGGATTCAGCACATCGCCTGAAATGACCCATTGGCCGTTGACTTGTTTCATTGAGCCGGGAGCCACTGCCCACTCGCCGCCGCTGTACCGCATGAATTTATAATCGCGGCCGCAATACTGCGAGAGCAGATAGAGTTTCGATGTGTCAAGCCCCTCGGTGGTCTTGAACCGGGCCACGATTTCAGCGAGAGTCTCCTGCTTTACGAAGTGGCCGTTGCTGTCGAATGTGGCCTTGCCGAAGAACTCTATGAAGTCTCCATAATTCCTGCACCCCTTGTTGTATCCGGGCGTGTCCATGAATCCGAGCGCAACCTGCTCCCCTTTGTCCTCTTTCCAGTTACCGCGTGCATGGAACCAGGCATCAGTCAGGCTCTCGTTGGTGGCGCGGAACGCGGCAATGGGATGGTTGGCCGTGGAGTGGTTCATTTGCAATCCGGTGACGGTTATATCGCCTTTCTTCCATGTGCCGTCAAAGGCACGTTGCGCCGGAGTGAGATAGTTGTTGCCGAGGGCACGGAACGTGGCGTTCATCATATCGCACACTCCGCAGTCATTCGCCATCGAGGAATCCGAGTAGTCAACCTTGACGGTGATGATTGCAACCGGGATGGTGTTCTGGCCGACGCGGATATAGTTCTGCGCGAACAGCTCGTAGGTCTTGAGTGCGTCAGTGTTGGTGTAATCGGGATTGAGTGCCGTAATGACGGTTGGATTGGCCTTGTCGACAGGCTTACGGAGATAAAATCTATCGTTCTTAATGGGCCTCTTGGCCGAGGTGGTACCCTGACGGCGCCATTGCACATTGGTAGCCTTGAACGACCTCCACGGCATTGTCGGGTGGAAATAGAACAGCGTGCAGTTGAACTTGGTCGATGTATTGATGTCGGAGTCAAAGCTGTCGAATGTGGCCTGAGATGCGACAACTACATAGTAAGGGAAGCCCTTCTCTTTGAGCTGCTGCATCGAGGGGCGGTTCTGATTATCGAGAACATTCTCTGCATCGTACTCGGCAATCATCGCGTCGGTGTCGGTCAGTTTGCAGAGGTAATTGTCGAAAGCTTGTGCCCACTCGTAATAGGTATCATAGGCCATCAGATAGTAGAGGTAGAAATCGGCATCGGTGCCGTCGAAATCTATCTCTTTCTGATTGAGGATTGCGCCGGAGTTGGAGACATAGCCGATAGTGCCTATCTCCTCGCCGTCCATGTAGAGCTTGATGTTGGAGTATTCGGTGGTACCGCGCAGATGGCTGATGGTCGAAGGCTCTACAACAAGTCCGACGGTGTGCTTCTCTCCGCACTTGAACGAGCGTGTAATTGTACCTGGTGTACCCGTCTTGCAGTTCACGACTATCTTATTGCCGCAGATATAGAATCCGGCACCGCTGTCAGGGTCGTAGCACTCCATCAGTTTGGCCTCGCTGTCCTTTACGTTGTTAGTCGCAAAGGCGAATTGCAGAGCCATACCGTTGGTGCGCTCGGTGGCCGACAATGCGAAAGGTGCGTATGGCAGGTGAGCCTTGACATTCTCGGCAATGCGCAGGGCTGTCTCACCGAGGTACGGACGGAATCCGTTGGATGACCAGTTGGAGCCGACAACGCTCAGTACATAGCTTCCGTCGCTGATGGTGTGGTCGGCCTCATCATTGGAGCGCGTGGCGAAGTCGAGGCCGAACAGTGCGCCACTCTTGATTGCGGCGGCAATCGCGGAGCCTTGAACTGTAACCTCGATGGCTTTGGACTGTACGGACGCGCTCCGGGAGTAGCAGCTGATTTTCTTGGTGCCGTCGGCAGCGTATCCGTTGATCTGCTTGCGGACGGTGTAGGTCTGGCCTATCTGACATTCAAGAGTCGTGGCTTTCTGTCCGTCGATATAGACATCGGCCGAGGTGGAGTTTTTGCCGGGAGTATAGGCGGCCACTTCGAGAACGAGCGTGTCATACAGACGGATGGAGCCGTTGTTGGTGTCGTTGAAGCGCATGGCCACTATCGGCGTGGAGGACTCCGGATCCACGCACATCACGGCAGTATAGAACTTGTTGCCGGTAACGCCGGAGGCCACATCCTCACCCCAGAAGCGAATGGGATATGAGCCGTGGGTCATCTTCTCGTTGCCCCCAAGTACATTGTTAGGGTTAATGGAGATAGAGTGCGTGTAGTTGTCGGTGATGATTGCCGTGCCCAGGCTCTTCCACTCGCCGCCGATGAATATCTCGGTGTAGGCTTTCACGCCCTGCTTGCTTACGTTGTTCGGGAACTTGTAGAGGCTGATGTTCTTGACGCTCCCGCCGACTTCAAGAGAGTTTCGGGTATAGTTCAACGCCTGCTCACAAGTAACAGTAACATCGACAGCCGTAACGGTCACGGTCTTGCGGCGCACGTTGCCGTCGGCATCATAGGCCACTATGGTGAAATCGCGGGCGGCAGCCTCGCTGAAATATGGCGTAAAGTCGAATGTGAACGAGTAATTGGTGGCAGAGGTTGATGAGTTCTGGTTGACAGCCTCGCTCAGGAGCGTGATGCCGGAGGTGGTGTCTACTATTTCGACGCGGCGGATCATGTTCAGTATCTCGGTCTCGCCCTCATAGGTGACGGAACGGATAGCGGCACGGAGTATGATGTCGGAACCGAAAGCGGCATAGACGGAGGACTCTTCAGGAATGATTGAAAGAGTCGTGCCGCCGGCCTGACCGCTGCCGGTGCTCTTGGGTAACTTGATGGAGTCGCCCATCTCCTTGTCGCTCTTGCTTACGGCCTTGATGATGTAGTGTTCGGCGTCCTGCTCCAGTTCCATGTGGTCGAAGGCGGCCTGAGCCATATCGTAGGCGCCGCCCGTGGAGAAGGCATCTTTGCCGCCGGAGGCAGGGGTATCTTCCGTCTTGACGGCACCACCGCCGCCGAAAGACTTCCAGAGGTCTTTGCTTGAAAGGTCGGTGGCCTGACCGGTGAACTGATAAGTCTCCCATCCGTACTCGCTGGCGCGGAAAGTGATTATCAGACCGCCTTTCGAGTAGTCGATGCTCGATGACTGTATGTAGGAAAGTAGCGCGTCAATGGCGGTGTCTTTGGTATAGTAACCGGCCACGGCCCGGGGAACGAGTTCGTCGATATTGATTATGGCCTCAGACCCGGCGCTCATGCCGGCGAGGTCAATCCAGTTGTCGATGTTCTTGAACTGGCCTTCGGTGTCGTTCACTCCGACGTACTGATAGGACTTCCATGTGCGCGGGCCGATGGCGAATGTGATTTGCAGACCGACAGAGGCCACGCCGTGCTCAAATACGGCGGTCAGTACATTGTGAGTCTGCGCCTCGGCCTTGATATCGGAGTAGTATTCGCCGGTCGGCAGAGGTATTTCTACGGTGGCGTTGAATGTGTTGCCGACGGCGGAGCCGGACAACGGCATCATCTTGCCGTCTACGACATGGAACAGCTCTGACTCGCATCGATAGATGTTGTCGGGGTTGGCCGTCATGTCGGAGTTGTAGATTTCCTCGTACCATCCTTTCATCTCGAAAGTAGAGTTGCCGAAACAGCGGAATCCGGCACCGTCCTCATCATTGGGGCAATAGTAGATGCCACTCGTCGGGGCGGTGCCTGTACCGTCCCATATACCGTCAAAGGGCAATATTTTTACACCGAAGATTTGGTTTTCGAGGTCTCTGGCTTTGGACTGGAGAGCTGCGCCCTCGTCGCCGGGGAAGGCCGAGGATGCAGTGTGGCCGAGAGCGAGGTCGGAACCGATTGTGACGAGTTCAGAACCACTCCAGCGGTATGTTTTGTTCGATGAGGTGCAGGTATAAATCTTGCCGCTGTCAGGAGTACGCCCGTCAATCGTTGCGTCCTCTCCGAAACTGTCTGCATCGAGCCAATTATTGTAGTAGGTGAACTGACCGACGATGATGATAGGTTCTCCGGTGGTGTCCTCAATCTGCCAGAACTCGCCCGCAAGTTCTCCGAGCTGATACTTGGAGCCAATATTTCCGCTTACAGTAGTCTGAGTCGTGATGTCTCCGACGCTCTGTGCTTTGAGCGTCCTTACAGGACGAATGACGGTACCCCAGTTCTCGGCGGTGTCAATGGTTCGTTTCGCTACGGCGAGAAGGAATCTGTTCTTCTCGGTATCATACACGACCATACAGCCTGAATCGGTGGATTTATGGATTGAAGATGCCATCTGCGGAGTAACGCCGCTTACCATAGCATTGAACTCTACGACATCATCGACATATCCGGGCAACTGTGCAGCCGGAACCTTGCCGCCGCTGTCAAGCGTGGCGAGGCCACCGGGTTGTCCTTTGGTGTCGGTTACAGCCTTTGCCGCATTGGCGGTACTTTGAGCTGCTGCCGCAGCAGAGCTGGCCGCATTAGCGGTGTTTTGGGCGCCGGTGGCTGCTGACCTTGCCGCGTTGGCGGTGTCCTGGGCGGCATTTGCCTTGGAGATTGCGGTCTGCCCATTGTCATAGGCTGTCTGAATCTTGACCTTATCCAAAGCAGTGATGATACCGGCCTTTGCAGAGGTAGCAACCGGCACGTTGCATGAAATGGTTGTACCGGCTGACTTGATAGTGAGCGTCGCGGTACTTTCTCCTACATCGAATGATACCGATTTCAGTACATTCTTTCCGATGAGTGTTCTCAACGAGTCCTGATCAGAAGATGACATGGACGCGATGAGGTCTCTCAGAACAGTGTACGATACTTTGCGACCCCCGTTTAACTCGAACCAGTCGTTAGAGCCGAGCGTCGTCTGTGGCGTCAGCTGCTCTATCGTCTTGGAGTTGGTACGGAGAGACGAAAGTACGGCATCGAAGATTGTCTGTTGTTCTTGTGTTAATGCCATACGCTATTTTATTAATCTGTTGTTTGTCTCGTTTACTGCACGGTAGTTAGTTGTATCTACGCGGCGCATGATTGCCTGATGTTCCAGAGTGAGTTTCGGGTCGATGTTTACGACCTTCTGCAAATTCTGTGTGAACACAAATGAGTTGAGGCCGTCCATGACTGCGTTAGTTTCCGGGACGCTGGCCTCTTTGCGGGCGAAACGTACACCGTCGAAGTAGACGTAATCGCAAGTGAGGAGGCGGTTAAGGAGTTCGGCAAACCATACAGGACACCCCTCAGACATGCCGAGAGTGAATTTCATCTGCGTGGACTCAAGTCCGTAGAGTTGGATTATATCCGAGTCCTCGGTAACGAACTGCTCACTCTCTACTCCGAAAGTCCAGTTGCTGTCCTTGAAACCGCCGGGCACTCTGAAATCAAAGAAATGTTGCATCCCGTCAATCCAGGAAATGACATCATGTCGGCTACGGTTATCCTTGTTGGAATATTGAATGAGTGTCGTATTGTCGAGTATATCAGCATCGTCAGTTACGCGGAACACCGCGCTGCGCCCTATTCCCATTATGCTCACTTGATAGAATCCGGGCGACAGCGACAGTGCCGCGAACCTGAGCCGAGTTGACTCAGTTATATCCCAATAGTTAAATTGTATCTGAAAGGATGCAGAGCCGTTAATACCTACCACAGTGGCTAATCCAGCCCAAATCTTAGGGCCTAAAAGCTCTATGAGAATTTTGTCGGTCGGAGCAAAGGTCTGTATGTAGGCACTCTCTATGCCGTCGGCTTTGGCCGAGGGGAAGAACAACGGTGTGAACGGACTCAGTATCATAGCTCTATCTCCTTTACGATTAGTTTATACTTCACCGTCTCGGCTTTGGCGTACTTGAAGGATACCTCTTTGAGGAAGCCTCGGTAAGTGATGCCGTTGGATTGTACCTCATAGAGCGCGTTCACATCAAGTTTGGTGTCAACATCAGCCGATGAGAACTGAACCTCACCAAGCGTAAAAAGCTGCTCGTTCAGTTGCAGGTCTGCGTTACCCTTTATGCCATCGATGCTGACATCCGTATTGCCGTCAAACGATGCGAATTTAAGGGTCATGGGACACATGGCAGCGGCAATGTATGCGGCATTGGCTTTGGCGCAGAGATATGGAGAATACTCGCCGTTGAAAACATCAGAGGATAATGCTCCAGATATTGTGCATCCTGACCTATCTATTTTAAGAGTGGAACTCTGTGTGATTTCAGTTTCCTCGTCACCTCGTGAGCCTTCAGATTCTTCCTCTTCTACCTTGACTGAACAATAGGCGAAGAAAACTGTGTTGTCGCTCTTATTATCCTTTGTATCTTTGGCTCGCTCTTGTGAAAGAAACTCAAAGCCGTAGCAGTCGGCGCGGTACTTGCTGATAAGTGAAAGTTTCTTCTCGAACTTATCAACACCGGTAGTATATTGTGCAGAGAAATTCCACTCATCACGGCCACATTCTGCCTCATATTCCTGCTTGTCGTAGCCAATAGTCAAAGCAGAATAGGCAAGGGCTGTGTTTATGCTGAAATTCAACTCTCGGATATTAGATAGTCTTACAGTTTTAGTGCCAGCGAATATCTCGGTTCGTGGAACGAAATAGATAGTTTGAGAGTCACACGCTCCTTTGTTGACATCTCCCACATAAGATTGGAGCGTGTAGGTGTCATCGAAATACACGCCTTGGTTGTAGTCCGCATCATAGAAAAGAGTGTCAAGACGCGCTTTTCCAGTCTCGGAGTCGTTGTAATCTTCGCTACCATCCCATTTTGTATAGAAATTAAGCGTGCCGTCTGCATTATAATCATCGCCCATGACAGCAAAGTAGGGCGTACCCTCCACGATTATTACCTGACTGCCATGACCACCGGGACATTGCGTATGCAAAAGATGAGCTGTTCCTAACGGAAATTCCAAAGAATATTCCTGAATGCGTTTGAATTGCGCCTTTGCTCGTGGACCGAGATAATAAGTATACCCGAATACAGTCTCCATCCAATCGCAGAAATCGTTGAACGAAGTATAGAATTTGGCTCCGGGAATATTACGGACACTCTCAGCAGCGAATAAGTATGTCTTCGCAATTCGGGGATCTGTATCTTTAATCTGAGCGTCAACATTCAGACTATTCTCTACGATTTTAGACATCAGCGAGTTGAGAACTGATGTCGGTCTCAGAGCGTCTATTGATATTGTTTTGGCTTTGCTCTCCCATCGAGTTTCGATTTTTGATGAAAGAGCCATTGATTTTTGGCGGAATTGCGAGCCTGGATATTTATCTGACATTGAAAGCTCATAAAATAGAGCATAGCAAGTTCCTGCGCTTATATTGGAAAGATTAAATTTATATTGAAAAACAAATTGAGAGCAGCCTCTTCCATTTACTGGCCCTCCACGATAGGCGTGTGTGGCCCAGGGGCTTGCATGTATCCACTCTTTGGGCGTTATATTCCCTATTGGCGAAATATAAGCCTCGTTTGCTGTTTCCCATTTTTCACCAACCAATGCCCAGGAATTGTTAGGGGGTGTAGGATAACGACGTTTTAATGCTTCAAATGTTGGAAATAATCCTAAATATTGTCTTTGAGACTCACTATTTGATGTATAGTTGAGTAATTCTCCGAGATTGGTATAAGTGTTCGCATTATAATCCTTATTAGCCTTGTTGAAAGACATTAAGTAGATTTTTGCACTATTTATAGTGGCCCCAAAACTCTCAGGTCTGGATATCCTTATTTCTATGTCAATGCTAATATCTTTAGCGGTACTTACAACTTCAAGGAAACATGCTCCACTGTCATCGCTTTGGTCTTGGAAAAGAACTGGACTATTTTCGTATGTTTCACCATCACAGACTAAATATGTCGGCAACCTCTTCAGATTGGCAGGATACAGCAAAACTTTATTGGAGTTGTTGGCTGTTTCATCGCCAATAATCTCATGGACACAGCTGTTCCGCATCGTTATTCTATCAAATTCGAGAGAACTTGCAACCGGAATATCCTGCCCGACAACGAACTCATACTTGGTGCCTTTCTTAGCTTTGATAGCAGCGGCGAGGCTATCGTCGATGCAGTTCATCTTGACGATGTAGTTGTCCCACTCTATCGAGGAGAAATCAAGGTCGCAGGTGAATTGTTCCTCCCAGGCCCATTCATTCGTGATGGTGTAGAGTGAAATCGCCGCACGGGCGTTGACTCCATCACGCAGATACAGCGCCATGAGTCTGTCGTACATCTCTCCGACAAATTCAAACTGTGTGGTGAATGAGCGTGTCACGCCGCTGAAATCAGAGCGCTTGTAGACACACTTTATCTCGTCCCAATTCTTCAGGCATCCTTTGGGAACTTCGGCCTTTACGCCGTCTATCTCTATGTAGTATTTCGTGAGCATGGAGCAAAGGTAACTCAAAAGTGTTCCCATGCTCCAAAACCTTGAAAAAACTGGTTTTTTGAAAAAGCGCATAATCCACTCTAACTAACTGTTATTGTGAACTATGCGCCGAAGTTAGCCCTGAAAGCGAACTTTAGATTGTGCAGATGAGGTTCTCAATCTTGAAGCAACGGAAGGAGTTTTTCTCGGTGTCGAAGTAGGCCATAGTCTTGTAGGAGGGCTTGGTCACTTTCTTGCCGCCGAGGGTGGCACCGGCAGGAAGATTTTTGAGAGTACCCATAGCCTTGCGGATGGTGCCGTCGGCTTTCTCGTAGTAGAATGTTACCACTCCCTCGCGCATGGCTTTTGCAAGCCGGTAGAGCTGCCACGCTTTTATCATGCAGATGCGCCACTGCTGTTTGGTGGCACGCCAAAGCTGCCATGCGTACTTCATCACTCTTGCTCTAAAATTGATTTTCTTTTCCATGATTATGGGGTTTTATTGGTTTGACTTATGTTCTCGTAAGGTGTTTTAGTATCTCCCTTACACCTGTAAAGTTAGGGCACGAAAACAGATATTGCAAACAAAATAACCACCATTTAATCACCATTTTACCGCCTTAACATTTACTGACGTTTATGCCAATATGTGTCAAGGCTTCGCGGATGCGCTTGCGTCCGGCAAAGAGCCTGCTCCTGATTGTGGCCGGGAGTGCGTCCATCATTTCGGCTATCTCGCTGACAGTATAGCCATCGACAAAGAGCTGCACACATCGGACGCTGTTGAACTCCTCGGCCAATTCCTCTATGGCACCCCGGACAATGGATGCTTGTACCTCCTCTTCGGGAGTCAGGACCATAGGCGCGTCATAGTCCAACAACGGCAGGAACTCGATACGCTTCTTCCTGCTCAGCTGCGTGAACCGCAGATTATACATGATTGTCTGCGCCCAGGGCCGGAACTCACGTTGTGTGTCAAACCGTGAGCCGCTTTCAAGTATCCTGAGAACGGTGTCGGCAACAAGATCCTCGGCATCATACTCGTTATAGCATAGCCTGCGGGCCTTGGCAAACAGCCATTCATAATTCGATATGACAAGGTTTTCAATCTTCATCGGCGCGGCTTTCGAGATGGGAAGGTCTCTCGGAAGCGTTGCGCTTCTTTAATGGCCTGGGCTTTCATTCGCCGGGCCTGAAGGTGCATGAGGCTGATGGTCCGGTCTAATTCCTTTTCTTCGGCTCGTGGACGGAGCAGGGCGAGTATCGTATCGCACTTGCGCTCTATGCGTGCAAGTCGTTTCCTACTGTGTTGATAATGGGGGTTGTCTTTTTTCATAACTCATTGTGATTTGAAATGAGTTACTAACAACTCCCTCTATAATTTGAGTGGATAATAAAAAAACAGACAAACCGCCGTTCGGTCTGCCTGTCCTCTATGCAAAATTATGATTTTATGCTAAATCATCAGTGCTGCTTCATGGCTTTTTTCATCGCTTTCATCTCTGCGTGGTACCGGGCCACAAGATGAGCGAACACCGGAGCCATCATCTTGACCACATCAATCTGGAATTTGAAGTGAGCCATCATCGCGGCAATCATCCCGTTAAAGGCGTTGCGGATGTTTTCTTTCTCTTCCTCTGAGTTGTCATCGTCTTTGTCTGCCTCATCAAAGGCTCGTTTGCTTTTCTGGAGTTGAATGTGTACCTCAGACTCGATGCGCTTGTCATTCCATCCCTCGGCAGGGAGTCCGGCGGCAATCAGAACCTCTCTTGTTCTCTCTAACTGTCCCAAAAGGACGAGGTTCTGACACATGGAATAGACGGTAACGGCAATCCGGGATTTGATTATGGCATCCACACGCTGAAGATATGTGGCGTTGCCGCCGGGGTCGGCGATGCTTCGATACTCCATGACTATGTTACGGAGCGCGATAGTCAGCTTATAGGGGTTCGGTATCTCGTGCTTACCGAGAATCACGTCCTTATTGCCGCACACGAGGTCTATGAACTCGGCGGTCGTGAGTTGGTCTAATCGGGTTTTCATACGCTCTTGCTGGTTAAGTAACGCGCAAGCTGACTGTCTATGTCAGACTGTCGCCGTGTGCGAGATTCACGTTGTTTTATGAATATGAGGTTATCAAGACGGTCTATGACTTTGGCGTCATTGTACGTTTTGGGAGCGTCGTTACCGCCCTGCATCAAAGGCCGGGCTACGGATAGCTCCGACTCGTCAAGGTTTGACACATCAGGAATGACGGAGGCACCGGCCGGCAGATCAACGAGCGTCGGTTTGTCAGGCGTAATCCACGCATTGCCGCCATAGGTGATGACCTCCGGCACACCACCATCACCGACGATTGCCGGACCGCCTTTGTGGTGGCTCGTACCTTTGGCATACTTAGGCAGAGGTGTGGCGATAATGGTAGCCAGCTGTACGGCTCCCATCGCGGCGGCTATGGCGGCCATAGCGATACCGACAGGGAACGGTTGCATCTGTAAAGCGTTCATTATGGCTATGGCCGTGGCTATACCGCACTGGGCGATGCTGTTCAACTTGTCAAACTTGGCCTGCTTTTCTTTGAGCTTGGCCTTTTTCTTTTCAAGTTCCTCGTTCTTCTTGGCGGTCTTGTCCTCGGCTGCACGCTTGCGGGCCTCGCCCTCCTCTTCAGTGATTACGTTCTGCTCTACCATCTGCGCAATACGCTCCTGCTCGGCTTCTCCGGCCTCCGTATTGGCTTCCTGCTCTTCCTCGACTTTTGAGATTTTGGCATCGTAAATGGTGCTGACAAGGTCGTTGATCGAGTTGAGAGAGTCTGCGGCTACCTGCAACCACTGCTGTGCGTTCTTTATGCGCTGCTCTCTGGATTTGGCGTCCTTCTCGTTGACACGCTCGATATTGGCAATGGCGGCATCGGCCATCTGCTGTTCAAGTTGTGCCTTTGCCTGGGCCAACTGACGCTCCAGATTGGCGCGTTCCTCGGCAGATAAATTCTCAGTCTTGAGCTGTTCCTCAATAAGCGCAATGGCACTCCGGGCCGTCTGTACTGCATACTTCTGCTGAATATCCGCCGACTCTTGCTCAAATTGTTCTTTCAACCGAGTCTGAGCAGCTGCATCGCCCTTGGCAGCGGCAAGTTTCTTAGCATACTGGGCCTTGAGATTGTTGAGTTCGACAATCAAGGCGGTGTTGGATGACTCTTCTTGATCAGCATACTTTTTCTGTATGACTTGAAGCTGCTTGGCGGCAAACTCAGTTTCTGCATCTTCTCGGAGTTTCTGATACTTTCGTTCAAGATTGAGTCTCATCTCCTCGGCCTGTTCAACAGTGAGGGTTTGGTCAGCCTCTGCCTTTTGGACAGTCAGGAGTTCAGCGGCATATTGGTTATCCAATGCTTTGAGCGTCCAGTCGTATTCTTCCTGACTGCCATTCTTTACATACGAAAGATGAGAGGAAATCAAATCGGACTCTGTTTTGAGCCTACGTTCAGCAAAGGAAAATTCTATATCCTGAAGTTTGCGATTATGTTCAGCAGTCAGTCCTTCTATCTGTTGATTAAGGGCTGTGCGCAGTTTAACCTCTGTCGTTTTAGTCTTGGAAAGTCTTTCCTGCAATTCTTTCAGCTTACGGTTGTATGCAAGATTCTCGGCCTGACGCTGGCGCTCCAGACTATCGGTTATTATTTTGAGAAGCGCATCCTCTCCGGCTTGCACCTCTTTTTTAAGGTCATTGGCCGATTTCTTGGCAGCAGCAACGCGCTTTTTATCGACTTTCGGCTCATCTTTTTTTATTTCCGTGGTTGTATATGGCAGTTCCCCTTTACTGGGGTCTCCGGGATGTTCCACGACTTCAGTATGTGGTGCTGTCTTTAAGTCATACCATGTGCCGAGTTTGGCTTTCTCGTTATTCCACTTTGCCGTAATTGCATCGACCCTGCGACCATATTCTTCCAAAGACAGACCGAGGTTTGCCAAATCATCAATCTGCCTTTGATAGTATGTATCGCAGGTGTCAAGGAGCGCCCTATATGCCTTGTCAATCTGATAGACTGCATATTCGTGTTCGCCCATAGAATTACGGATGGCGGCATCCTCAACCTCAGCGATTTTAGAGAGGACATTGTTGTGAGCGTCCTCAAGAGCTGCATAGTAGTCCTGAGTAGCCTGCAATTTAGCATCAAGGGCATCCTTGTACTCATCCTCATCATCATCGTATGCGGCTCTTGCGGCGGCAAAAGCCTTTTCTGCCTGGTCCATCTCAGCCTTACGGCATTCTATGGCAAGGTTGCTCAATTCCTGTTCCTGAACGCCACGGGCTTTTGCCTGATCAACAAGTTTATCATTGTTCTTCTTTAAATCTTCAAGAGCTTTTTTCTCCTCCTCATACTTCTTTTTACGGGCCTCACTATCACCTCCGAATATGTTGAAAACCTTTATAAGCCCATACACAGCCGCAATACAGGCCATAATTGCGAGAACAAGGAGTCCGATAGGATTTGCATAGCACGCCTTGTTGAACAGCCATTGAGCGGCAGTGAGCAGTTTTGTAGTAACAACTCCCTTACCCTCGGCCGCAGTCTTGAGTTTAATTGCAATGGCCCCGGCCTTTGTCTGCAAGTTCGCTACGCCCTGCATCACGGCAGACTGTTTTTGCAAAGAGTTTTGAATCTTTGTCATCGCATTGCTGGCAGCGATGGCAGCTTGCAGTTTGGTTTGAATCTCGGCTAATTCCCCCTCACTGATACCCAACATCTCGGCGGCGCCGGCGGCGAGACCGAAACCATCTATGGCAAGTTGAATCGTTCCGCTAAGTTGGTCGAACCCACGAGTATCAGACGCGGCATTAGTTATGGCGGCGTTGGTATCTGCAATGGCATCTTTGAGTACACCGGCCTTTTCAGTAAGATCGCGGATATGTTCTGCAAGTTCCTGTCCCTCGGCCGAGTTCTTCTCTTCCTCTGATAGATTCTGGTACTCTATGGTAAGATTGGCAATTTCCAGCACCAATTCTTTTAGGTCTCGTTTGACACTGGATGTGGTGCCACCGGTTTCTCCGAGAGAACGACGGGCATCCTCAACAGCCGCAGTCTGCTCATCAAGAGTTTTCTTGGTCTCTTTTGCAGCAACAGATACCTCATCTATGCTTGCGGCCAATTTCTTGCCCTCGGCACTCGCTTTGTCGGCCTCGGACATTTTACCGTATGCGGATTGGAGAGCCGCAAGTGTTCCAACAAGTTCATCATATTTCTTCTTGAGGTCATTGTTCGCTACTGCATAATTACCGACATTACGCTGAAATTCGCCCATGTCGGCCGCCATATCTTTGAGGTGCGCGTCAAGGTTCTGAATGGTCTCTTCCATTTCTTTGCCGAAATCGGAGGCTTTGGCCTCATCGCCCATCTCCTTGTAGGCTTTCTTCAACAATTCGAGTTGCTGAGAGAGCTGTACATAGCTGCCTTCAACTGCTTGGTTAGCTTTCTCCTCAGCCGTCATTATTTGGTTGAGGGTGCGCTTCTGCTGTGTGAGGTCGCGTGTGGAGGCCATAAGTTCAGCCTGCGCCTTTGCAAAATCAGACGCTGACATACGCCCCATTTTAAGAGCCTGCTCATTGGATTTCTGCTTCTTCTTGTTCTCTTCGAGTTCACGATTGATGCGTATTAACGAATCAATCTGATTTTCGTAAGTGTCGTGATACTGGTCCAGGAGTTTCTTGACGCGCTCCTGCTCGGTGTAGGCTGCACGAGTGGTTTTGTTGACGCGCTCCTGCTCCATCAACTGCCGGGATATGGTGTTGGTGGTATTGGCAATGACCTCACTCTGCTGGCGCATTACGTTGGTGAGGTTTTGTTGTGCCTCGGCCGCCTCCTTACCTTTATCTACAAGCAGCTTCTCCAGTCTTTCAATGTCGCCGGCAACCTTAATATTTATCTCAAGACCCTGCGCCAAATCCTTGGCAACCTTAGTGTAGGTGTCAAGGACGGTTATTAACTCAGCATCGAGTTCTTTGAGTTTCCTAATCTCATCGGGATCGACGAGGTCTGTTATTTTTATATCAGCCATCAGAACTGAGTTATGTATTCAATAATCGGTTTACTTATCTCGACAGATACGCTACAAAAGCCATATGTCCCGTCAGGATTGCTATATATGGCCACGGTGGTATCTTCCATTCTCGCGTATGCCTTGGCGAGTTTCCTAATACGTTCTATCTCGCCGCCGAGTTTCCTATGTTCACAATCGCAACTCATTGGTATCCGCAATCTTTGAAAAATTTTATTATTGAGGGCAGAAGGTACTCTCGGTTGAAGTATTCGACAGCCGACGGACCCATGTTGAGGATTTCATCACCAAACTTGGCCACAATCGCCGGGCCGTCGCCGGTGCCGGGGTCTACATGAAGGACGTCGCCCCGGCGATCAGCGAGGATGTCGGAGAAGAATTTGCCGTTGATGTAAAGGTTCGGCACGTTCTCCGGGCGCGGAGGTAGTCCAAGCAATGTACTGCCGCGTGGGGGCGTGATGTCTCTCTTCCATGCCTTGTATGCAGCGTTCCTATGGTGCCAATAACCTTCCTCCTCAAAATATGGGTCATCGTCATAGGTAGGAGACAGCAGTTCACCAGCACCGTTCTGGCCGCTGTATATCTGCTCCTGAACGGCGATAACGACATTGCCCGAATGGTCGGAGAGGCATTTCATGCCGTTCTCCTCAAAACCATCGGCAATCTTATGAATGATGTCTGCTACCTTCGAGATATTCATGTCTGATAAATCAAGGGGGCGAGATTTGCACCCCGCCCCCGTTAGTCACTTGGCTTTCTTAGGCCCGGCGCAAAGGTCGTATGCCTGCGAGAGCATTTTTCTGCGGGTCTCCTCGTCCTTGTCTCTCCAGAAGATGTTGAGATGGCTGGAGATAAACTCCGTTTTCTTCATCTTCAGGACTTCGGACTTGATGAATGTTACGTTCTCGAACTTGATCATACCTGCTCGATGCCTTCAATGCCAGCCTCGAACAGTGCGCTCGGCGCTTTGAGAGCCGGAACGACACCGCCAGTAGTGGCGATGGTGAGTGTTTCGGTGCTTTCGTTGTAAGTCACGCCGGAAGCACCGCCGGTGATGAGGTTGGCATTGTCTGCGAGCAGCTTGCCGTAGGTGGAGGTGAGGTCATAACCGCCTACTTTCTCCAGCAGCTTGTAATCGTTGCCGGTGGTGCCGGCCTTGACGAGTTCTACCGGGGTTAGGCCTACGACTGCGCGGGCAATGGCGAAATCGAGCTGAACGAAATCCATGTTCTCGAAGTAGTAGCGTGCGTCCTCGAACGCAAACGATACATCCATTGTAGCGGCGGCCGACGATGTGGGATGAGGTGTCGGAGTCGAATAGACGGTACTCATCGGTATGCCGGCGAGAGTGTCGGTGCCGTCGTTGAGTCCGTAAATGACGTTCTTCTCGTCGTAGAAGTACGCATCCCATGCCTTGTTGGCAGTCTTGGTAAGAGAGGCATTGAGTTCGGGATAGAACTTGTCCATCGTAAAGGTATAGGTCAGCGCACTGATGCCCGTCATCTGAGATGGGCCGTAGCCGTTGGCCGCTACTTGCGGCTCGCCGCCGTTCTTGGCAAACTCGACGAATGGCAGAATCGGATAGATACGCTCCGGGCGGTCGGCATGGCAGAGTTCCTTGGCTTTGGTGGCCGTGAACTCGGCGGGCAGCTTGACCCCGTGAGGAACTAAGATTGCGCCTTTCACCTTTTCAGGGTCAAGGTGACATTTTGAAACACCGGTATTGAGGTTTGAGCCGGTGCAGGTTCTTGTCTTTCTCATAATTATCTACATGAGGGATTTTTGATTTTTAATTCTAAGTTGGAAATATTTATGGCATCTATGGGCTCACTCAGAGCATCCCCGGTGCCAGTGTGAGCACCATAGCGGCCATAAGAGTAGTTCTCAGAGTATTCGTGCGGTATGAGGTCGTTATAGCCGAAATCAATGCGGCCATCGGCCAGCAGTTCCGCTTTCAGCCTCTCGTAGATTGGCCGGAGAATGTTCTGGAATGAGATTGCAAGGCGTTCCTCATTGCTCAATTCTTTGTTTGAGGAGCAGGCGATCAGAATTTGGACGGTCGCTTTTGAGAAATACTCAGGGACATTACGCTGTTCCTTAAACGGGCAGAATAATGCGATGAGGGGGAATTTCATGTCATTGGTCGTAACAGCTTTGCTCATGGCATCCAACTGGTCTTTCACATATTGGGCGTTGCCGAATATGTAATTGATTTGCGGGCACGCAATAGCCTCAGAGATACCATCGCGGTGCGTTACCACGATGTTGCACCCATCGGCAGTAGCCTTGACCACATCGCCTATAATTTCGATTATCTCACGGCTTTTCTTCATAGGTTGAGCGGATTGATTTTGGTAAGGAAGTCAGTCTCCTTACCAAGCCAGGAACTATATCCTTCGGCTCTCGCCCACACATGAAAATCGCGTATCAGATCCACCATCTCATTCCACGCGCTCACCTGACGCCGCAGAGGTGCCACATATTCATTGGCACATTTGAGCCGTACAAGCCCCGTTACAGTAGGCTGTGTGTTGGCATCACGCAGTATCTTGAAGAACACGAAGTTTGCGAACGGCTCACGGAGCTGCTCAATCACCATGTCTGCATCAGCCTCAGGCTCCGTTTCGGGGTCTTTGTCTATCAGCTTGAGGTAATTGTCCACAACTCCGGCATACGCTACCGTAAGCACCCCGTTGAGGAACCGTCTCTGCCAGTGGCGTATGTACGCCTTGATTGTGGCATTGACCGCTTCGGCATCGGCATTCGGCAGTTTGCCGAGAGATGCGTTCTGAATGTGGCGCGGGCCTTCGGTGAAATATGATACGTCGATTAACATCACTCTGATTTTTTGGAACGTGTTTTCTTGGGTGCCGGAGCGGGCTCGGCTTTCGCCTCCTCTTCGGGAGCGTCCTTGACGTCATCAAGGTTGACTTCCTTCATGTCGGTTCCGGCATCCACGGTCTTGTTATCTTCCACGGCTTCGGGTTCGTTGGGAACGGTTTCGGGTACGTTTGAGCCAGCGTTTTCAACGTTTGGGCTATCGTTGGGAACGGTTTCGGCCACTTTGGGAACGGTTATGAACTTGGCAAGCTGAGCCGAAAGGTCATCAGGAATGACAATACCATTCTCTACGACTATATCGGCTACGGCCTCTGCCAAGTTGGCAAGCACCAACTGATCTGCGGCCATTTCCACGCACTCATTAGTCTTGGCTTCCAGCTCTGCCCGAAGTGTGGCGATGCTGTCGGCATCAAGAGCCGAGTCCGGCTGACAGGGCGTGAACGAAATCACGCCTCTGTCAACACGGATACGGTTTTCCTGAAGGACTTTCGCCACTTCTTTGGGGTCGCCTTTCAGAATGTAGTCCATGACTTACGCTTTCTTGATGGCGGTTTTGAGGGCGCTGATGCTACCGTAGGAGAATGCCCACGGGCAGAACACCGGAACAATCTCTTCGGCCTGGGCGAGCAGAACTATCTGGTTCTTGAGCTTGGTGTTCACGTCGTCGGCCCACTCGGCGGTAAGCGGAGTGTAGTCGATGATCTGAGCGCCGCGCTGCATGTCGCCGAGGAAGTATTTGCCCACCGGCATACCGCTGTAAGGAACGACGCGGAGACCGCCGATGACGGGGTTGCCGTTGATGTCCTTGGCAACTTCGAGGCGATTGCCGTCGGTGGCCTTCTCGCAACGGATGGCGTTGATGGTGATCGGGTTCAGCACGAGCACGGTGGGAACGAACTGAGCGTAGGTCATTACAGAGATGGCAGTTTCCAGAGCGTCGATGCTATTGGGTGATTCGATGCTCTGATATGCGCCGTTGGTGAACGTCAGCTTCAGGGCGGCCACATCAGCGGCCAGCAGAGCGTCGGTGTTGGCCGCTGCGAGGGTGGCCCCTTCGAGGAAGATGCGGCGGTCGTTGACCTTGATGACATCGTAAGTCTTGTTGAGGTCGGTGTTGGTGACGGCGGCGGCGCCGGTCACTTTCAGACCCTCGATAAGCAGGTCGTTGGGTTCCTTCAGTTCTACGATGAGGCCGTTGTCTACCTCTTCGATAGACAGTACGCCGCCGGCGGCCACGGTAAAGATTGCATCGGAGATAATCTTCTCGATAGGCAGAACGCCATCGTACTTGGTAATACCCAAAAGGTTGTCGCCGGAGCCGTCACCGAAAAGAATCTGGAAGTCCTCGGCATCGCGGACACCGGAGAGCAGACAGTTCATGACGAAACCACGGAGGTAAGTCTTGCACTTGAGCGCACGCTTCGACAGTTTGAAATGATGACCGACACGGGAAACCTGGGCGGTGGCCTCCTTTACTTTCAGGCTGGATTCCGGGAGCATACCGTTCTCCGAAACGTAGCGGGCGTTGCGGTCCACATGGTGAATCTGCTGGAACGCGAAGATGGGGAACTCCGGATCGCCGGGCAGGACGGTAGCGAAGTCGCGGACGTGGAGTTTTTTGTCGGTGGCCTGAGTCACGATGCGGTCGCTCTGCTGCGTCATGGTGAGAGTGCCGCCTGGAACTACATTGCCGGTGAGAGAGATGTCCTTGAACTGGAATGAGCCGGAGGATTTCTCGCGGTCGTTGATGAAGTCCTGCATCTTCGGGGAGTTATACATCTCCTCGAAAGCCTCGTTGAACTTGCTGACGAAATCGAGGCCGATGCCACGCTTCTTCATCTTTTCCAGAGCGTCAGACAGGCTCTTGACCTGAGTGACGAGTTCCTGGTTCTCTTTGGCGAGAGATGTAAGGGTTACACCGTCCTCGGCAACGAAAGGCTTGAGAGCCTCTTTGAGGGCGGCGGTGTCGACAACGTTGTCAACAGACTTGTTGATAGCATCGGTGAAAGCACCGAGGAGCGTGTTGACGAACTGCTTCTGTTCGTCGGGGAGACCGGCGGTCTTTACGCCTACAATCTCCTGAACTTCTTTGACTGTTAATTTTGCCATAATGCACTATGAATTTGAATGGTTGTTATTTCTTCGTGGCAGCTGACAGTGATGCCCAGAACGAGGCAGAGGGTATCGGCTCTTCAGCGGACTTCTTTTTGGTATCGTCCTTCTTTCCGGGCTTCTTCTCTTCATCCTCAGGCTTAGCACCTTCGGTCGGCTTTTCGGTTGATGGTTTCGTGCCTTCCTCGTCCTCCGGCTTCTTTTCCTTGGTCTCGGTAGGATCGGCAGGGATAAGTAGGCTGTTGGAACGATAGACACGGCTCCAGCAATAAGGACAGCGGACGTATGCAAAGGCCTCCACGATGCTCTTTGTGGAGATTTCTTTCTTTGCCGCCGAAAGGCCGTCAATGATTGCTGAAACTTCGTTTTGGATTTCGGGGCGGTAGCGTTCTATCTGTCGGCGTGCCTCATTGCGTCCAATGGACATTACGAGTTCTCCGGCCGCTTCCTGAACTTCTTGCGAGAACGTATGCTCCGGCTCGTTGTCATAGTCGAACTGATGACCGCAACACGGACAGGTAACTATCATGCCGCCACCCAGGGATTTGAGTAACAGATTCAGTTCCATATCGTAGTTTTTAAGTCGCTCGTCTGAATATCCGCGCTGCTTGAAAGCCATGCGGAGCAGTTCGACGGCATCCCGAATCTGGTCCTCGGATGCGCTCTTCAATCCAACGAGGAACGTCTGAGGATTGGCGCCCCAGCCCGTCAGCGTGGAATATTCGAGCATCTTCCATCTTACGACCTTGCGGCGGTCCTCCTCATCACGGGCAAGAGCCTTGACACCGATAGAGTGTTCAAGTGTGCGGCCTGCCTCATGGAAGAGCTTGTAGTCCTCAAAGACATCGCGGCATATCTGCTTGTTGAGGTTCATCTGCCCGGTCATAATGAGGTTTCCGTCCTTCTCTTCACCTGACAGAGGTACGCCAAGCAGCTGGCGCGTGTCGTGGTTGAGGTACCATCGCATTTTGCTTATGTCATCGCGGAGGGTGTCCACGAATGACCCCGGCATCGAGATGTCGTGCTGTGCGTCCTCGATGCCTATACCGTTCACCGCTACGGTGACGATACCCTTCTCAGTGACATCCAGTGCTTTTGTTTCGTACTGGAGATTAATCATCTGTTCTTTCATTTCTTTCTCCTTTCGAGGGTTTGGGTTTATTATTGAATTGATTGTCGTCGTTATCCTGATTATCTCCGGGCTTACCGCCGGCGCCGGGCTGCCCCGTGTTAATCTGTATGGGAGAGGTCTGAGCCTTGATGACGCTGTCAACAATGGCTATCTCTTCTGGTGTCATCTCAAACTTGACCTTATCGAATATTTCACCTTCAAGAGCATCCTCGTGGATTTGAGAACGCCAGTCATTGATGGATATGAGGCCGTTGTTGAACTGATTGAGGCATCGCTCATTGACGAGCTTCTTGACTTCCTCCTGTTCCTTGAGGCCGATTTGCAGACAGGCTACATCGGAGAAATCACAATCGAGATACAGCCCCTTCTGGTCAAGGCCGAGGAACGTTGTCAGAGCCTCGCAGAAGCGTTTGGCCGCCGGTATGATTACCGAGGTATAGACGCTCTTCTCGGCGGTGTCCTGGTTGCTGAACGTGGATTGGTCTTTACGCGGCACCAATACTGCCGGAATGCCAAAGACAGAAGCAATCTTGATAGCGTCCTCCAATGTCTCGTCAAAGGGCTGGAGTTCGGTAATGGAGAGGTTGGTTCTTACGAAGTTGATAGGAATATCCGTTACTCCGTATGGAGATTTACCCTCTCCGACACCATAGTTGGCATTGATGGTATCTCTCAGTTCTTTCTTCTCGCCAGGTTCAAGTGCCACGGTGCCCGTCGGGTCCTCCTTCTGAGCCACGATGAAACCAAGTGCGCCACGCTTCAGATAAATCACATTACGCGCCTCATAGACTGCGAGGAGGTTTGCAATCGGCTTCTTCACGGCCAGGAGTCGGCTCTGTGCCTTCATGTAGCCTACGCCCCGGATGAGTTCTGGAATGCCGTCTCGGTCATGCCATATCTGATAATATGGGATAGTGTAGCCTGAATATTCGCCGAGGTCGAGAGTATAGCCCTTGATAAGTTCGTCTATCTTGGCGATACCGAACATAGGCACGCCATAACTGTACTCCATCGGCTCAACCTTGACGAGGTGGGCCGGCAGACTCCAGTAGTTGGAACACCATTGGAACTTGACGGCATCGGCCGTGATAGTCTCGCCCATAGCAGCTCTGAAAAAGGCGTTTCCGGTGGCGAGCTTATACACGAAATGCTGATACACAATCTCGCGCCATGTCATTATTGGGTTGGGCTGTTTGAGAATAGCATCGGCTCCGAGACGATTACACCATACTATGCTGTCATCTTTAGTTCTCTTCAAGTCAAAATGAGCCTCAGATATACGCTTGGCAATGAAATCTATCGGCCAGAACACCTCAGGGATTGTCTTGAACATCTCTATGAAGTTGTTGCCGACAACCGAGGGCTGTATGAGTGCGTCGAGTTTAGCAAGAATCTGATGATACCTCCATGCGTCTGTGACATTAATGTCCGAGTTAGCCTGACTGACAGCCTGGGGAGTTTCCTCACGAGGAGTTTCCTCCCGGACTGTCAGAGCCTCGGTCTTTTCCTTGGTGCCAAATATGCCTTGTAGGAATTTCATGCGGTTTCTTTTGGCGCAAAGAAAAGGAGTAATAAGACAAGTTGAGCCAAACGCCGAAAAAACTGAAATTTGCGACCTGCCGAAAATCAGCCTTAATCCTTTGTATCTTCGGAAGTTACAGCCTTATTGTCCGAAAAGCTGAACTTTACTACGAACTGAATGAAGCCACTCAGAACCGCACTTGCCTCCTTGCAATCACTGTCTTTGTTGTAGTCAAGAAGATTGGCCATGAACGTGGAATACACAACATCGTCATTCAGCCTCTCCTCATTGAACAGGAGATGGTTCTTCACGAAATCGGATGTGGCGGCTATGCGTCGGTCTATGTCCGGCACCTCTTGCATCGCTCTCACTCCTGGCAGCTCTTTGCGCAGATCCTTGACAAATCGGTAATAGGCCGGGGCGCACTCTATGATTGTCTGGGGGCTGGCGGTGTCTATCAGGATTTGCTTTATCTCGTCTGTCGATGCTGTCTCAGTCAGCTGCACATCGAGAATGTGCCATTTATTCCCGCACAGCTTGCCATGCACCATGGCAAACTTTCCGTTGACATTTGGCATCGCGTAGGCAATCTCCCGGCTATATACGCACTTAGTGTCGGGATTGAAGAAATGAATGGCACCTCCTTTGGCATAGAGGTTGCGCTTACGGCGGTTTGAGAACAGAAGAAACTCTTCACGGAGCATATCAACAACAACATAGCGGAACGTATCGGAGATATGGCCGTGTTCCTCGTATGTCTGCATGGTGATTTTGTTCTTGACCTTGGTTTTAAGTATGCCTCCGTTCACATCTTTCTGGACGCTCATGTAGTCCTCAATCGAGACCTTGCACTCCTCGTCAATGGTAATCTCCAGTCCGGGGAATATCTTGTCGAATATGGCATTGATAAACTCGCCGGACATCGGCACACTCGGATTCTTGTTGCTGACCTTATCCTCTACCTCTATACCCTCCTTCTGCAAAGTATCAATGAACAAGTCGTGGAATGAACGCTTCTCATCATCAATGTTGTTGGCGGCTCTCGTTGAGGCATCGCCGTGGAGTATGACCTTATCGACACCCATCTCATGCAGACGCTTGGCAACGAGCTTGGCCGCTTTCCTGACGGTATTGTTCGGACTGTCGGCGCACGTCTCGCCAATCTGTCTGATATGTTTCCTGCCACCCTCTAACGCAATCTGCCAATAGGTACATGAGATATAAGGCAGCACGTTGGAGTCGACGCTGATATGAACCGGCAATGTCGGGTCATACTCGCATACTCCCGTATGCACACCACGATTGAATGATGAGAAGAACTCGGAGCCGGTGCGGATAACGCCCCATTCTCCGAGAGCATAAACGTTGTAATAGTCGGGGTCATTGAGGCGGTCTCGCTCAAAGTCGGCCACGCACTGCTCGTCATAGAATCCGTATGTGCCATCTGGAGACCCGACAACCCAAAAGTTATTGAGGTAGGTTGTCTGAATGACAACAGTGTCCGAAGGGTGTTCCTCTATCTCTTTGGTGCGAGGGTTGAGGATTGATTTCGGCTCGTTCATCCGTATTGATTTCACGTCGGTGAGTTGTGGTGGCAACACTCGCCCTGCTATCTCTACTATTTTGGGAATGTCGTGCCACTTCTCTTTGTCGAATACTTGGGTCTTAATCCAATGCGTTTCCTTGATAGGGTTGAATGTGGTTATAATCTGCTGGCCCACCATACCGCGCAGACGCTTACGAATCTGCTTGTAGTCCTCCTCTTCAAATTCGCTCTCCTCGTCAAGAACAACACGCTTGAAACTTGACAGACCTTTTATCTTCTCCGAATCATCAAGACCCTTGAACACAATACGCGCCCCGTTGCTGAGGCACGTTATTGTCTTAACTCCATCGGAAAACCTGAATAAATTCGTAATTCCAAGTTGATCTGCGGCTGTCTTGAAGTCCTGGTATATGGAGTCTCGGATTGAGGCTCCAACCTTACGCATGACGAGCGTGTTGCTTCCTTCCCATAGTGTGAATATGAGAATAATCTGCGCCACGCTATAAGACTTGCCGGACGATGACCCTCCGAACAAGATGATAAAGCGGATGGTCAGGTCTTGCAGGAATCTCAACAGATAGAATCCAACCGGATTGAGCTTCTTGAAATTTATTTCCATTGAATTTGACAGTTTGTAAGGAGATTTGGCGGTGTCGCTTACACGGTTTTGTATTTCCTCGGAGATTTTTCTAACCTCACCGACAAAGTGAAATGAATTATCCCAACCTTACTTTCACTTTGATTACTCTTCATCATCGTCAAAACCGATGCGGAGCTCTCCGGCAACATTGCTCTGTGAGGTTACTTTGATGTCCTTGGCGGCGGCAAATCCCAGTACGTCGATAAGGCGTTTCTTGGCGGCATCCTTGTCTACCTCCGGGACTATGTTCTTGCCGACTCTCACGAACTTCAACAGCTTGCGTGTCTTCTTGGGTATCTCATGCAGGTAGCGCATACGCCAGCGGCCCGTCTTGCTGTCGATAGTCCACAAGTCAAGAGGGTCTAAGTCAAGGATGCTCACATCGTCGCTGATGATGCGCTCCCGGCTTATTGACGCGAGGCGCGCCTGCTCTTCTCGAAGCTGCTCTACTCTTGCTGTTATCTTGCTATTAGCCATAAGTCTTGACGCATTGGCATAATGCGTGTTCGCCTGAGCGTCATTCTTACAGTTGTAAGCCTTGCGATAAGCGGCCACAAGTATGCCTTTGGTGTCGGTGCCATACGCATCGACTACATACTGACAGAACAGTTCCTGCTGAGGAGTCAGACCATGTTTATTCTTTGCTCTTGCCATAGATGATAATGATGTTATGCTGTTGTTGTCACTGATGATGTTGTCGTAATAATAGTTTCAGATGATAGACAGATGCCGTTGAGGTATTAGACATCATTTGGATTTCTCCCGCTCCCTTAAAAATTTTGGCAAATGCGTAAAATTCTACCCGCTTTGCCGCTTTTTATGGCGGTATAAGCCGTTTTCGCGCTCAGATGAGGTGGGGATTGTCTCAAATTCATCGCCGGGAGAATGGATTTATCGGTTACTGATGCCTATGAGGTTGAGAACCATGTCGCGGTCTCCGAGCTGCGCGTTGGTCGCTATCATCGTAGCGCCGGTGGTGATGATGTCATCATAGACTATCACCCGCCGCTCGGCGATGGGCCGCAACAGCATAAAGTCAGGGTGCAGACGGTCATGGTTGATACACTGCAAGGCATCATCGTAGAACGGAAGTCCGAGAGTGTCCGATATTATGCGGCATACCTCGGTAGCGAAATGGAAGCCATCGGCGTGCCTACGCCTCGGAGTGGTGATGATGCACCAGTCTTCCGTATTGCCGACGAATGAGGTTAAGAATTTGCACGCAACCTCGGCGAACATCGCGGCATGACCGGCCGAGGATTTAATCTCCCGGAATGTCAGCCCCTCCTTGCTCCTCTTGAACTGAGAGATGTAGTAGAGCGAGCCGATGCGGTGCAACGCTTCTCTTGGAGTGAGGTCGCAACGAGGGACGTTGTCGCTTAGGAGTTTCGGCCCCTTGGCGACAGCGTCCCAGTCATCCATGCGTATAATCTTACTTCTCCGTCTCATGTTCCAGACAGCGCCGGATGCCTTCGGCTACCGACACATATTGCAAAGGTACAGTAGGAATACTCTCATCGACCGTTTGCGCCTTACGGTCAAAATCGCGTTTGTGCCTATCAATCACGATTTCAAGAGGTTTGTATTTCTCCACCTCTAACGCGAAATCATAGACGGAGGTCTCTTCGGGATTGGCCACGTTCAACAGCTTCTCTCCGCTTCCGTAGGCATAGATGAAGCCCTCGACGGCATCGGAGATGAATGTGAAGTGGCGCACGTTGCGTCCGGCATTTACGAGCTTGACAGGATTGTCGTTGAGAATATGCCAAAGAAGAGTACCCTGACGTGGGTCAGGCCCGTAGATGTTGTGGAGGCGCACGCCGGTGGCTCCGGGATGGTAGCAGGCGGCATACTGTTCGTCGAACCGCTTGCTGATGCCGTAGAGTGATGTGGTATTGCATCCGTTCGCCGTGGAGGAGGACGCATACACCAGACGCACGTTATAACGGCGGCAGGCATCGCACACTACCATGAACGCATTGATGTTGTCAGCCATGACGGCCTCATTGTCGGTATTGAACACTGAGGTCTGGGCGGCCAGATGATACACACAGTCGATGTCCGAGAGGTCGGCAGTCCTGAAGAAGTCAGCAACTTCAATTCCGGCGCGGCGGTCGATGACGGCCACTTCCACGCCTCGCTTTTTAAGAGCAGCGGTGAGAGCCTTGCCGATAAAGCCCTCACCGCCGGTTACAATCATTTTCATGTCTTATTGGTTGATTGGTTCAAGTTCGTCCATATCATATTCATAGATGATGCGCTTTTTGTAAATTCTCGCGGCTTCTTTTTCGAGTTGACACCCCAAAGAATGACGGTAATCCATACTGAGGCAGATAGCATCGCAGTCAAGCAATGCCTCTATATCACGCCCCATGTAGAATGAGTATGGCATATCCGGCTCCGGGCAGACCTCAAACGGCGTGATTGCATGATGACCTTTGCTCTCGATTAAACGTTTGAGCCGTTCAGCCTGCGCCTTGGCCACTTCAGGCGGACGCCCGGTTATCGGGATTGATATGTAGATTTTCATGACTTATATGTGAAAAATTTGTTGTATCTTTGTAATTGACTCGGAGATGTGGGACCGGAACGAGCCGCCGCCCACCTTGTGAGGAATCTGCCTTTGGCATACTTCGTGGCCGGGAGAAATTCCCGTGTAGGAAACCGAGAGAGCTTGGTAAGTTCGTGAGTCCAGCGTTTAGCCGTCCTTTCGGGCGGCTTTTTACTTATGCGTATCCCAACGATGAATCCGGCCGTCTTTGGTAACTACATAGACGCGGAGCGGCTTGCTGTTATGCTGCCGATATTTTTCTATACCAGCCTTCACTGTAGCCTTTGTGTGGCCCGCATCTCTCATATACACGACTGCCGCCGTTGCTCCTGGCTTATCCCTCGCGTGTTCCAGACAGTTCTTGAAGTTGTTGACGCTATCACCTTTCGGCGATGACTGCTCAAATCCGGCTGAAAACACATATCCGTCTGGAGTCCTTACATCGCCAGCTTCATCTTTGAGCGTGATTTTGTAACCTTTGTCGGCCATGAATCGTGCAGCTTCTATCTCTTCCGGCTTATGACTTGCGGAACTCTTCTCAATGAGATAATAACCGCCGCCTTTTTTGCTGAAATAGCCGTCAGAATAGCGGCCAGAGTGCATGAGTTGATTATACTCGACCTCTCGGCGGCCATATTCGCGGCTACCGCCGGACAGTGTGCGAGAGCCGCCGGATAACTTAACCATTGGCACCTCCTTTCTCGGTCATAAAGTCATGGATATATGTGAGAGAGTTTTGATTGCAGAAGTCATGTATCTCTTGGCCACCGCCATATACGATGAGATTGGGGATAGCTTGCCCGGAGATTTCGCGGGCGATCATCAGTTCAGTTTCCAACTCGGCGAGATGTCCGCGTGTGCCGCGTGTGGCAAAAGCGTTATAACCGGCAGGGATGCCGAGGCGGTTGACCTCATAAAACTTGCTACTGACATTCAAGTCGGCATAGACGTTCAGGCCGCACTCTTGGAAGTATCGGGCGAGCCATCTCTTTTTGTAGATGAGGTCGAGGCCCTGGGCAAACGGAGTCGTGTCAAAAAGAGAAAAATTTGGTTCTATCACTGCGCGGGCGCAGGTGTTCAGCACTTTTGCAGGATTTTTCCATACACTTGCAAAACGATAATCATCCACATAAAAATGAATTGTTTGCGCTGTTTTCGTTTTTCTTCCGGCACCATAAGGCGCAAATGGGAGCAACAGATGCCCTCCCTGCCTATCACTCCGCAAACACGGAATGTCATACTTGTTGTCGCTCGGATATAGGCAGTCCTCTGCGACATTCAATTCAGTTGCGTTCATATTGTGATGATGTGATGTGATGATTTATGAACTTGGCCGCTATAAGAATGGAGATTTAGATTTTGCGTAAATGGGGCATTTATCACGATAGGCGCATTCTCCGGCCTTTGCCTGGGCGAAACGCTCATGCCATAGAACCTCGTAGAACTCGGTGCCCATCTGCGCCTCTTCGTTGAGGTAGCCAACGAGTTTCATACAGAAGAACCCGCTGTCACTTTCTTTATCATCGTGGAGTACCACAATGCCGTTACTGTTCGGTCTTGCCATAATTGGTTTTGATATTAAGGGTCCTCAACTTCGAGCAGTACGTTATACTCGTTCTCACCAAACTCATCACAGACTCTCTCCCGGCTCACATTGACAAGTGGGTGAGCGTATCTCCACCGATCTTTGTCCTCGTCCCATGCGTCGGGGCTGGTTTTGTCCGTAACGAGATAGATACGGGCATCCGAGGGTATGTTATGAATCTTCTTGCGCAGTTCACCTGCGGTCATTGCTTCTTCCATTTTATTGTAATACCGATTGTCTTTGTAATTTCAAAATTGCCCGACACAAGGCCGGGCACCATGCTTTAGGGATGCTCGTGTGTACGGCGTTACCGATGAATTTCTTCTGATCGCTCTGATTGCCCATCAGCACATAGTCATCGGGAAAGCCTTGGATACGTTTCAACTCCACGACCTTGAGCATCCTCATCTTGATGTCGATGATGTTGTAGAGAGCCATAAACTCTTTTATCTTTACTGTCATGGGCGAGTCATTCTCACAGACCTCTATGCCGATACCTCCACCCTCGACACAGACGAGGTAAGGAGGTCGTTTGTCCATTCGGGCAATGAGAGTGAAACACGGCTCATCTATGGAGCTGCCGGCCGAGAAGAACTGTGGGTTCATCAGGTAGAACTGATGGCGGTCGGCTGTGATGACCTTACACGGCTCGTCTATGCCACTCCCGACATTGTTGTAGCTTGTGTCCATAATCCATTGCTCGGCAGTGATGAGGTGGTGCTTCGGATTGGCTGTTATACATCCGGCAGGCTCTTCAATAGAGGTCGGGCGGCCTTGGCCGTACTGCATATCTATGAACTGAGGATTTACAAGCGCGAACTTGTCTTTGGTCGGAATGGTAGGTGCCGGACTGTCTATGTCCCGACAGCCGCCATTACCGTAGAATGATGTTAGGAAATGAGCACTGACGAGCGCATGATGATCAACACACGTTATCGTTCCGGCCGGCTCATCCAACGATACGTTCTTATCGTAGGTCGAGCCGCTGAACTGCTTCGACAGAAACTCCACGTGAGCAATGCCGAGGCGGTTCTGAGTGGCCACTGTCGGGCATGGTTCATCAATGGAGGGCGGCACATACTTTCCTCGCTGGCTCATGCTGTTGAACTTTACAAGGAAAGCATCTTTGCCACCGGCCACAAATTTTATGAGGCCGGCATAGATACGCATCAGCGTTTTCTCGGCCAATGGTTTCTTCCTCGTGAATATGGATTGTCCCCACTCATCGAGATTAAGGACATAGCGCACGGCGCGCCATCGCTCCAGATTGCCAGTGGGCCGTCGGCTGTGGGTCGGTTCGGGAAACACTATCGGCAGACCTTTCTTGGCGAACATACCGAAATAACGCTTGCGTGTGGTCCGGGCGCCGTAGTCGGCCGAGTTCAAGATGCGGTAGTCGTAGTTGTAGCCATATCCTTTTACGTTCCTAATCCAGCGGACATAATCACGCCCTTTGTCCATTGAAAGCGGACGGCCATTCTTATCGAGCGGACCCCACGACATGAACTCCTCAACGTTCTCTATCTGGATAAAATCGGGGTCGATGGCTTCGATGTAGCGGTACAGGTGTTCCGCGAGAGTCCGGCTGTCGGCATCACGCGGCTGACCGCCTTTGGCTCTGCTGAAATTGGTACACTCCAGCGATGCCCATAGAACAATCAAGGCTTGCGAATTTTCATGTCTGCAAGCCTTGATGCGTTGGATAAGCGGTGTCAGGTTCAACGTCCTGATGTCTTCCGTAAAGTGGAGCGCGCCCGGATGATTGGCCGCGTGTGAGGCTATGGCTTTCGGGTCGTGGTTGACACAAGCGATAACCTTGGCACACTGCTCACCATTCAGCCGGGCCTCGTTTACTCCCGTGGAGGTTCCGCCGGCACCGCAGAATAGGTCAATGTATAGCAGTTGTATCATCTTCTTTTTGCTGATTGGATTTGTATCCGATTTTTACTTTTGGCGGTCTGTTGGCCGCTCCGTCCTGATACCCCTTGCGATAGCCTATGTCCTCAACCTTGCCGATGAGCAGGTAGGCAAGGAATATCAGAACCACATTGATGAGAGACACCGTCATATTAGTCTGCGTTAAATATATCTTTGCCGAATATATCTTCTAAACTTTCGAGAGCATCGCACACACAATCCTCATGGCACAGACTTAGACCTTCCTTCAGATTGTTGTAAAGGATTCTTATTTTATTGCGCTCTTCTTCTGTCATGCGTTCTGCAAGGTTGTCAGTGAAATCTTTGGTATTGCCAAGTTCCAGCGCTACTTTGAGGGTAATATTGCTTTCTCGCAGATATTTTTCACATGAACCGATGGCTTCCTCAAAAGTTTCAGTTGCTATGGCTGTCGTATTTTTAGCCACCTCATTAGCCATATCGGGGATAGCCTGTGGATTATTCTTGAACTCATCAAGAAGAGCCGGATAGAATTCGCGGCTTGCCTCAATTTTAATTATCATAATCGTTCTCCTAATTTAATGATGAACACTTCTTCATTTGGCGCGCCCCATGCAGGGTTGCCGAAACCTATGTGCATACTCTTGATTTCAAAGAGCATTGTAGTTGATGTGTAGCCTCTGTGAAAGCGGACATGAGTGTACTCCTGCCATACTTGGTCTGTCGGAAGCATGGCGAGATATTTCAAAGCGCCATCTCGCCCGCTATTGAGTCGGAGGAACCGCTTGACCCAATGGTCAGATAGAATTCGGTATTCTTCAGGCTTTTCGCCGGACTCTTCCATGTCGTACCACTTGTGTTTTACGACCAAATCAAGGATTTTCATCACATTATCTGCTTAATGGATTTATACGCCTTTACAATATCCTCGCGATGTTCTTCCAAATATCGTTCGAAAGAGCCGTTACCGCCAAATATCTCATCAAGCCGTTTGGCTATCTTCCCAGAAGGGTTTAGCCAACTGTCGTCCTTAACCACTTCTTTAGGCTCATACAATGCTATCAAGTGTGAACTTCTGTCAAAGTGGCAACACATGGCAGCATAAGCCGTGAGTTTGTTGTCAGCCTCTAACTCATAGACGCTTGACACTGCTCCGTATCTGAATTTAGTATTTTCCATTAAAGTATTCTTTGAATGGTTCCAGAACCTTAGAGATACCAGTAGAAAGCGCTCCCTCATAGGTTCTATATGTTTTGTTGTCTATCACATCGGTACGTTGAGACCATCGCCAAAAATAGCCGATGCGGTCGCCGGTTTTACTGTTGAAGCGTGGGCTGACAACAAGGTCTGCACCCCATTCTTCTCTAAGGAATTTGGCAGCATCGTGGATAGTTGGATTATCGATGTCAAATCCGAGCTTCTTCAATATCCCGACTTTCTCCAGCGTTAGTTTTTCTTTCATTGCTGTTCTCGGTTTTAGGTTCATGCAACGGACAACTGCCGGTCTTTTCATCGTACATCGGCATTGTCCATGTTAATGTCTCTTGTACTTCCTGGCAGAATGGAATGTGCCGTTTACAGTTTTGGCAGAGTGCCGGCCCTCCGAAATAGTTGGGGCCGACACAATAGGCGTAGTCTTTGTTCATGTTAGAGCCATGTTAAAACGACATAATCATTACGAGGGTCACTGTTGGCAATCCACTTGCAGAGTATGGTGATAAATTTTTCTGGAGTGCTGTCTATTGAATTGTTTTTAAGCCACTCGCAAAAGTTATCGCGATCTCCTGCAATTTTAGATACGAGATTGGCAAGGTCGGCACGAGGCACCTCAAGTCGCTCAGAGCACTCTATATCATCGCCATCGAAGCTGATGTCTTCACTATTTTCTTTTAGCAATCGGTTGATTTCTGCGGTGTGGTTGTTAAAATCACCGCCTCCATAGGTCACTTGATAGACTGGAGAGTAATGAATACAGTATCCCATTTTAATGTGGCTTTATTGGTTTGACTTGGTTATTTCGTTCACGAAGCGGAGAGTCCAACGGTTGATGTAGGCTTGCCAACACCCCATTGAGGGTGCCCATCGGAAACCGTTCCGCTTCAGTTGTGTTCTCATCTCATCATCGGGCTTGCCGGGGAAATAGATGCGGACGCGGTTCTCGGAGTAGCACTCTTCAATAGTCACATCATCAATGGTATATTCCCGGTCTTCCTTGTTCGCCAATGCCTCTGCCTTTGCGAGCTGCTTTTTGGCAGCGTTTATTTTGGCATTGTTGTTGGTAAGAGCGTAGGCAGGGAATTGTGTGCCATTGGCAACATATCGCTGAGCGTATGGAGCGGAAAAGCCGAGGTGAACAAGAGCCTCAACTTTCTCGACATCGGTCATATTCTTGGCGCGTATGATTTTATTTGTCGCCTTCATTTGCTCCTGAACCGCTGTCAACTCGGCAATCTTCTTTTTCAGCCGATCTATTGCGTCATCGTCGCCGATGTAGATGTTGTCATTATTCTCAACGGCCTCGGCTTTTCGAGCGTAGTAGGCCGCTTTCTCGGACTCATGTACGCTTCTCATCATGGCCCCATTGGAACGCTCCAGGGCGCGACGGTGGGCTTTTTCGGAGTGGTGGCCGACGAGGATAGGCTGACCGAGGGGAATGTTTGCTACGGCATCATTGCTTGCATTGAAAGCGGCTGTGGCTCTCTTAGCGGCGTTCTCGGCATATTCGCGGTACCGCTCGGCCCGCGCCTCTTGTCTTTCTTTCCGTGTCATGCGTTCTCAGTTCTTAGGAGTTCTACACGGGTGATAGAGTGATACTCACTCCTGATTTCGCACTCGGCCTCTTGGCGGCTGTTCGCTCTGACCCAGGCATTGAAGCCATCATCGGGGTCATAGGTCGTATAGACCCGAAAAACATACTTTTTCATTCTCGTTGGTTTTATGGTTTGACTTATGCTATATCTTCAAGGACTTTGTCAAGAGAACTCCAAAGCTCTTTCACGTCATCCTCGCTAAATTCGGTTTCCTCATCGGTGTCTTCATCATAGTGAGAGGCGGTAATTTCCGTAACCTCGCCCCATGCTTTCCGAAGATCGCAGCTCGGTGGAGTCCAATAATCACCGGGGTCATTATCCCACTCTCCACAGCACTCATAGGTAACTTCAATGAGCCAGCCATCTTCCTCATAGCAGAAGTAGTTGGTGGTTGAGTCATCGCATCGTCCCCATCCATCCTCGTCTTGTTCGTAGTAGGACTCTCCGATTTCGTGGTCTTGGCTTGCGAGCAGGTCTACAAGTGTAGGAATGAGAGTGTTGAGGTCGGATATTGTTTTCATCTCTTTGGCGATTTTATTGGTTTGACTTGTGGAGATTGTATCTCCCTTACACCTGTAAAGTTAGGGCAGTGAAACTGGTTTTGCAATCAGAATGGCCACCATTTTAGCACCTTAACGTTTGTCAAGAAAAGTCAAGGCTGAGAACTCTCGGAGGCATCTTCTTCGGCCATGATGACATCAACAATGCTATGGCATCGGTTGGCGAGGACTTTCACACACAATGCCATTGTGTCGGTGATCTTCATAATCTGGCCGAATGACTCGGCAATATCCATGCACAGCACAGAAATCAGGAAGCAATATGGGTCCTGCTTCCGGCAGCATGGTTTATTAATTCGATCGGCTATAACCTTATCCATATTCTTGTCGAAATCCTCTACGAATGTGAGTATCATCCGCACGAGGGCCACACGCGCCGGAATCTCTTTATGAGGGTGGCCGACATACTGCCGGGCAGCCTCGTTGGTAAACGTACACCAGCACTTGAACAAGTCTAACTCAACGCTCTTGCGCAACCGCTCCAGATAGTTCTGATAGGAGTACCATGCGCGACCATAACTCTTACGGAGTTCAAAGTTATACTCGTCGATACACTTGCGCATCTCTCGGTTGTGCCGCTTATACTCAGAGAGCCGATTGTCCCGGCAATACTTGATAAACGCCTCGGCCTGCTCCAAGGCCAGAGCCGTAAGCATCTGCGGTATGAAATTCATCAGCACGGCCTCTCTCGCTCCGAACAGCTTGACGCACTCGTCAGATGTGAGCGCCTTTTGAGTCTGCGGCTGTCGCTTCTTGATGTTGATGCCGAATGTGTCTGCCGGTGCCGGGATGATGGGTACCGCGTCTGGAGCGATACCCATCTTTGCCAGCAATCCTTTGTCTAAGGGTGGTAATTCCATACAGCGTCAATCAGTAATTGGAAACTGAAACTATTATCCAATCGTTAGAGAGTATATCGGTCTGCGAGGCGAGCCATCCCGACAGAACTTCTCCATGTTCCGTGAACATACAGATTGTACCGAGGGCCGGGACCTCACCGCCCAACTTTTCTACAACAGTGCGGAGAATGGGGTCTTTGCACCACTCTGCTTTGATGATGCCGGCAGGCTTGAGCCATAGGAATGACCCAACACTCCAGTCTTTACGTGCCACTTTGCAACCGCGTTTGAGTTTCTCGATAGCCTGACCGAAAGTAAGGTCTTCGGATAACCCATCGCCATTGGCTCCAATATGGTAGCCGTAGATTACTGAGGTTTGGATAAGGTCCTCAGCTGCCTTTGCCTCGGGATTGGCATACACAACGCCTCTTGCGTGTTCTTCTGCCAAAAATTCAAGATTTGCCATTTGTTGTGTTGTTTAAAATAAAGCGGCCCGGACTATGAGTCCGAACCGTCGAAAAGATTTGTAGGTGGTGGAGGAACGAGGTCATCGAACAGACCGGGAACTCTCGGCTGTAACGCCTCGTATTCATCTCTGAAAAATTCCTCCTTTGTCCGATTATACTTCTTGCCTTTTGCCGTGTGGACATCGTAAGTATAATCAGGTATGGGGATAGGATAGCGGCGCACATCTTCAATCCAATGCTCCACGTCCACCATTTTGTGGTCATAGATGAAGTTTTGAAGATGATCCGCGTCTCGGTTCTTGCGGCACTCGCATAAGAGAAGCACCGCTTTGCTCACGAAAATACGACCTTTGCCTTCGGGATGGTTTTTGTTGACTAACTCATGCCCTTGCCATAAGGCTTCAATCTCTGAGGTGATGAGTCCGTAGCAGTCCTCTGCGCTGATAGTGAACAGCCGCTTCCAAACATAGTCACGGAAGCCGGAATGCCATAGCTCCAGAGCGAAGAACCCGGCCACTCGGGCATCAGCCCGTCGGATGGCCTTCTGCATCGCGCTGCTCACCTCAAAGAAATTATATCCTGATACAGTTCTTTTTATCATAACTAATTGATATTATTATGTTTTATACTGTAAAGGTAATTCAGATGAGCAAGAGATGCAATCAGATTGAACACCATTTTTACACCATTTTTGCTCACCGAAATACCTTTCAGAATTTGAACTGTGCCGTGATATTGTACTGGACGAGTTGCTTGGTCTTGTCCTTGCCGTTGTTGGTGGCGCCTTTGAGGTTGATGCTGTCACCGAAATGCTTTTTGATGAACAAAATGCTCCGGCGCTCCTCGTCCTGGTTCCTGAAGGCGGCCAGCCCTCCAGCATTGACAAAGGTGCCTTTCTGGGCGAAATTGTAGCGCAAGTCGGTGAGGATTCTGCGCTCTTTGTATTTCATGTAGCAGCTTATCCAAAAGTCCTCTTTGAGCCGGATTTCCTCGTTCCACCATACGTTCTTGTTGTAGCGGACACCATACGCGCAACCGGTGATCATCTTCATCAGCGAGTAGTAACCCCACTCGTTATACATCACCGGGGAGATTGCCGAGGTGAAGCCGAACAGGTGAATATCGAGCATACACGCCAACTCATACAGCGACTCGATGATGCGGGTTATCTCGTCGGGGTCGCGGATTACGCCCGGCTCTCCTTTCTCGACAAAGAGCGTCTTGACGACATGGACGTCATCGTCAAGCATCATAAGATTTCCGAAATGCCGGGCCATCCAATTTCGTTTCGGTATCAGGCCTATCACATCATCAGGGTGCGTCACTATCTCGCACTCCGGATTGTACTCCCGATAGATGTCTGCCTGACTCTCGGCCACGCAGATGATAGGATTGTTAACGAGTTTCTTTGAGAAAACTCGGTCGTGCCGCTTGTGGGAGGGTATGACAATTTTCAGGTCGCTCATTTTTTCTCGCCCTCCAGTGCGACACGGACATCTCTAACGTCAATCACATTGCTCTTGCTCACCTTGCCGGTCTTGTAGGATTTCATCCTCTGCATTCCGAGCCTCTCACGGAGCCAGTTGCTGTCGACCTCACTGGCCGACTGGATGATGAACAGCTCGTGCCGCTCATCATACTTGGGAACGAGAGGATAGACGGCGGTTTCATCGGTGATGGAGTCGAACCGTTCCTTGAACTCATCGACAGGCTTCTCCGGGGCGAACTCAACGCCCCAGCCCTGCAACTCATCTTTGTCCCATTCGTTGAGCATCACGTCCTTGTCATTCTCGCCGAAACTCACATTGTCCTTTGTGGCGTATTCGCGCAACTTCTTTACGTCGGTTTCAGGGTCAAGGACTTTACAGGGAAGCTCTTTGTAGCCGAGTTCCTTGCAAGCCCTCAAACGCAAATTGCCACAAACGACTAAATAGCGTCCTTCGGCATAAGGATAGACAATCAGCTCACGAAGCTCAAGCATCTCCGGGGACTCGGCAATGCTCTTTTTCATCGCTTCATACCGGTAGTCCCGAAAGAACCGGGGATTCTTCGGGAGTCCCGATAGTTGCCCCTTGTTGAAATCAAGGAGGCTGATAGGAATAATTGTTATTTCTGCCATGACTAAACATCATCATTAAAACATCATCATTAGCCACACACGAAACCTACAATTTGGCTGATTCTTGCTCCAGCGTGTCGCGGAGCAGTTGCTCGACATTCTTACACCCGATGCGTTCAAGGTATGTAAGACTGGCAATAATGACCTCGGCGGCTGCTACCTCTTTCTCGCTCCAGCCATCGACGGACTCGCTTGAAAAGCTCGTCGCATCGTACAGCTCTCGCCATTTCCGGGAAATCTCGTATAGAGATACCCGTGAGGAACTCGTCTCGGTTATTTTGCCGCCTTCAATCGCAACCTGAACACATTGGGCTGCAAATCTTCTCAGCGGTATTGCCATTTGTGATGAGTTTTGGGTTTGTGAATGACTGGTTAATACACACGGTTCAGGAGCGGGGAGGCGATTTGTTCAACTGTTTCATGTCGGTTAATGTTTCTTCACGCGAAATGCAAGCACGCAAAAGGAGATGACTGCAAGCACCACTACGAGTGCCACAACAATCCAGAGTGGCGATGTAATCCACCACCAGGACCACGTTACAAGGTTCGTCAGCTTCAGAATTAGAAACACGACGAACACGACAACAGGCAGACTTAGGCCGATTGCCGGGGAGGGGTTCTTTTTTTCCATATTCTTATTATTTGGTTTGAAGTTCTGCTGGCAACTCCTCATTGTCATCCTCAGCATTCTCTTCGTCGAGGAAATCAAACAATGACGGAGCTTCCTTTTTATTAGCGGCCTGGGCGCAATACTGAGCACCATCAAGGAAATATGTCGGCGAGAGTTCTATGCCCCAGCCCTTGCGGCCCTTGTTGAGCGCACAGTAGGGAACCGTCATCAGACCACCGAATGGGTCAAGCACAACATCACCGGGATTACTCATCTGGTCAATCACACGGTTCACTATATCGAATTGCAGTGGGCATAGGTGTTGTTCCTTACCCTTGACAGACTGAATGGTGTTGAGGGTTCGCATACGGGCGATGTCAGACCAAACATCATCCGTCCAACTCCCGGGCTGGAGCAGCATGAAGCCCGTAGGCAGTTTGCCGTGCAGCTCCAGTTCTTCAGCGATCTTCACGACATAATCATAATCCCACACATTGGTGAGAGTGTACCGGCGAAAGTATCGGTAAATAGCCTTGTGGTCCATCTTCGCTATCTCCTCGGGAGTCATAAGACGGTCGCCGGAGGATCGAGTGTAGCCGTGGGCATCCATCTGCCAGCGGGCGCGGCTGTACCCGTCAGGATTATCCCACTGCCGCGTCTGCTCGTTCCACCACTTCTTATCCTTGACAACAGGGATATCCGCGTAAGCGTTGGTGCGGTCTGTGGCTGGCTTACGGAAGATGAGAAGATACTCCGGCATACCGACACCCATTTTGGTGCCGTCCTTGCACTGCTCAGTCCATCCGAGACGATATGTCTGATTGTTCTCCCTGACTACATCGGTAACGATGGTTTTCATGCCCATGTAGGCAAACCCGTGTCGGGTGTAATGGGCGATGCATTCGCAGTGGAATGGATAGACCGTCTGGCATCCCATACCGCTGAGACCCATTGGCACGATGCGGTCTTTGACATGGATAATGGCCATGCGGCCCGGCTGGAGTACTCTGAACAGATTGGGGGTGAGGAAATCCATCTGCTTGAAAAACTCCTCGTTGCTCTCCGAGTGGCCGAAGTCGGCATAGTTGGGAGAGTATTCGTATTGTGTCGCAAATGGAATAGATGTTACTATGAGGCCAACAGAATTGTCCGGGTAGAGTTCTGTGTTCTGCAATTCCAGAACATTGTCATTGTTGGCAATGCGGTAGCCATCACCGACAATCTCCACTCGCTCGACACCCATTTTGCGGGCGAGGTGCGCCGCCATCTCCTTGTGGGAGAGTCCGTATTTCTTTATGATTTCTGTCATGTTGTGAACGAGTTTATTGTGGTTCTGCCACTTGGTTTCAAGAGCCTTGCGGACCCCGCGCTCTGCCTCAGTGTAGATGAGGTCAACCCTTACGACTTTCGTCTGAAGGAATCGCTGCAAGCGGTGGATTGATTGGATAAAGTCATTGAACTTATAACCTATGCCGAGGTATATGGCCCAGGAGCAATGACGCTGAAAGTTACAGCCGGAACCGGCAATGACTGGCTTTGCGGCCAACTCCTGAATACGGCCATAGGAGAAGTCGAGAATGTTGCGCTCTCGCTTCTCATAGTCCTGGGAGCCGTAGATTGACTTGATTGTCGGAATGGCTTTCTCAATAGCGTGGCGTTCACTTTCAAGGTCGTGCCAGATGATACGGTGAGCATCGGGATCTTCGGCTCTCAACTCCATCATCTTGGCTATTCGGTCAGGCAGACTCTCGCGTTTTTCTTTGGCTGACTGTTGCAGGCCCATCGCCTCAGTGGCAAAAAGTATAGGATTGCCGTATTTGTCGACACTTGGCTTAGAGTAGTCCGTCGGTATCTCGTGCCATCGCAAGTCAAGTTCCGACAGGATATAACCCTCGTCATCGGTTTCATCGCCGGTAATGTCCGAGGGTTTGCTTACGAATAAGGCCCAAGAGGATACCCACAGCCAAAACTCTTCTTCCTTGTGTGGGTGTAGGGTCAGATTGTCGGCGTGCGTGGAGTCTCGCTTAAAAAAGCGAGTTTTAGCTTGCGACACATCCATGATGCCGAGGAAGTCGGCATAGGCAAGCAGCTCTATGTAATCGTTAGGTGAGGGTGTGGCGGTTGCCACATAGCGGAACTTGATACGCTCTGCCTGGCGGCGCACCTGCATGGGGCCGCCATCGCCGGTGAACAGACGCATAAACTCCCGGAATGTCTTTGAGCCTCCGAGACCTCTCAGAACCGATGCCTCGTCAAGGCTGGCTACGACAAACAATTCAGGGTCTAATTTGCCGTCTCGGATACTTTCGTAGTTGGTAAGGTATATACCGTCTCCGTCCATCTCTTCAGGGCGACGTATGAATTTAGGTGGGATAACCCATCCGAGGATGTTCTTGGAGTCCTCAACGAACTCTTGTCTGACCGACAGTGGGCAGACTATCAGTCCGGAGCCATGCCCTACCTTTGTGAGAGTGAGCCGCACGGCCTCCAGCTGAGTGACGGTCTTATGCAGCCCGAAAGAAGCGAAACACGCCCTCTTGCCACCTTCAACAAGCCACTTTACCATCAGTTTGTTGTGAGGTTTGAGGTTGGGATTTATTTCGCTCATGTCAACCTTGAAGCCGTAATCCTCGGAGATTTTTATTTTTGATTTGAGAAATTCCTGATACTCCATAGTAAAATAGGCGACACCACTCAGAAGATGAGCGGTGCCGCGTTTGGATTGATGATGTGATTGACTCGTTACCTCACTTCTTGGGGGCTTCAAGCTGTTCGCAGACTGCCACTCTGACACCTGCTTTCGTTAGTTTTCGCACATAGGTGTCGAGTGCATTATGAGGGAACCCGGCGACCATCTTCTTGCCACGCTTGGTAATGGTTATCTGGAGTAACTCAGCGGCTTTTTCCGCATCCTCGTTGAACAACTCGTAGAAGTCATTGACGCGGAAGATGAGGATTGAACCAGGGTGCTTCTTCTTCATCTCCTTGAATTGCTTCTCTATGGAGGTTGGACGCTTGGCCGGAGTGGTTTCGGCGGCAGGTGCCTCGGTTTCGATTTTCTTACCGTCAAGAGTATAACCGAGGGCTTTCAGCTGAGCCGTGATTTTCTTCTCGCTCTTGCTGAATTTCTCGTTGACCTTGTCGCGGGCCTCATTGTACTCGACAGGGCACCAAATCTCTCCGAGACGGTCAACATGAGGCTTGGCCAGGTGCTTGACTTCATCAAGGATGAGAATTGTGGTACCGCAAGCAAGCGCGTGTTTCATCCATGCTCTGAGAATAAAGGGCGCCATCTCAAAATGGCCGGAGACATAGGCCGTGATTTCCTCGGCGGAGGGATACTTACCGAGGCCGAGTTCGGTGCAGAGCTCGCTATTGTTCTTCACCATCATTGAGTAAGCGAGGATAAACTCGGAATTGTCAAGTCCGTTGAGGTCCTTGATTTGGCCATGCTCGCCGAGAGCCTTACAACCCTGAGATACAAGGTAGGCAGGGAGCGAGCTTTTCTCAGACTTGTACTTACTGACAAGCTCCTGAACTTTGAGAGGGAGTCCGTTGCTGTCAATATTCGTGGTCTGATCGTCTTTTTTGAGGTACCACGCCTGCTCTTCTATGCGGATGTAGTTGTAGCTCCCCAACTGAATAACACGGTAGCACTCTCCGCTCTCCAGGAATTTTTGAGTGCGTTCATCGTCCATGTCGTACCAGCATCGGCTCTTGAACTGACTCGACGGCTCAACTATTTCGTAGCCGAGTTCCTTGACTTTGGCGCGTACAGCCTCTTTGAGTTTTTTGATACTGCCGGGGGCATAGGAATCATTACCTATGGCTATAACAGCTTTGCCCTTTTCAAGAGGCTGTCCGGCCTTGACAAGAGTGCTGTCATTGCTCCGCAGATATTCCGCGATGTAGGCAACAGTCTTGGCGATGAATTTATCCTCGCAAGTACACTGGCCGTCGGTGGCTTTCATTTCGTAGAACAGACAGCCGTGGTTGCAGATGTTGTGCTGACACTCACTGCAAGAGGTGCCACAACCACCGGCAAATTCAGCATCGCTTTTCCACACTGCATCAATGATGTTGAGGAACAGGCCCTTGACAAATCCCGAAGCGTTTGCTGTTGTGAAGCCCTGATAGCTGTCATCGTACTGCTTGAAGTATGCGCGCTGCTGATCCTCGGTAACTTTGCAGATTATCATGGCCGCACTGATGGGCATCTTTTCCTCTTTCAAGGCTTTCATCAACTCAGGAATGAGAGAGTTGAGTTTGATGCGGTCCTGAACGAAGCGGATGCTCTTGCCGAAGCGGAGCGCAATGTCTTGGATTGAGCTGCCTTTCTTTTGGAGTTGCCCGAAAGCAAAGGCTTCCTCCATCGGGTCAACATCCTGACGTTGCAGGTTCTCGGTGATCATCGCGTCGAAGGCCTCCTCATCGGACATCTCTTTCACAATGGCCATAATCTCGTCCCAGGGATTGAACGGCAACTCGTTATTGAGTTCCGTTTCCTCAAAGAGGATACGGTAAGCACGATAGCGGCGCTCTCCGCAGACAATCTCATACTCGGTGTTATCTGCTACCGGACGCACCGTGATAGGCTGGAGAAGTCCCTGCTGACGAATATTCTCCGACAGTTCCTTCAACGCCGCCTCGTCGAATGTTTTGCGAGGATTCATCGGTGACGGATGCACCGATGATAGTTTTACGGATTTTACTTCCATAGTGGGTTTTATTGGTTTGACTTTTAGTTGATTGTACTGTAAAGTTAGTCACCGTGAGCGGATTTTGCAAACAGAATGGCCACCATTTTTACACCATTTTACCATGAGTAAGTGGCACCGTTGAATGTCCATTCAACTTTCTGATAGCGGAAGAAACCGCGTCGGGCAGTCTCTTCAAACATCGGAATATCTTTCGTCTTGATCTCTCCGGGAGTATGACCGTTCACAGTCGTATATTTGGGAAGACCGAAATGTTTCCTAATGGCCACGATTGCTTCCTCGTCTTTCGTGACCCAATAGATTACAACCTTCATCGCCATGACTCGCCGGACATTTGAACGAAGTTGAACATTTCAAAGCAGCGGTCATAGATATGGTCGCCGTAGATTTCGCCAATCTGTTCAGGGGCGAGATTGGAGGTGACATGGGTAAAATCGCCGCGTCTTATGTCATATCGCCGTTGGAAGATATACTGAAAGACATTCTCCATATTACCGAAAAATCCGGTGGGGATACATTCGCGGCCGACTTCATCGAAAGCCTGACGGCATGATGTTATGTACTCCTCAATGCCTGGGTACCCTTCTTTGGCGAACATTCCGGCAACGTAGCTGGCGTTGGTAATGCGGAAGCTATATGCCCAGGGGTCGCGGCGCATCGTTCTCGGATTGTCTTTTTCCCGATAACATACAGGGCGGCGCACCATGTGGCAATAGTCTCGGATGATTTCAAGCATTGTCGATTTGCCGGTGCCGATGTCGCCCCATAGCCACAGACCTTTGTCGGGATCCAATTTGCCGTCAATCATCAGGCACCACCGCACAAGGTCGTTCAGTAAAGGCTTCATGCTGTCGCGGATTTGGAATTTGGGGCAAATGGACTTGCATATTTCGAGAAAATCAAGTTTCTCCTGACGGGTCACGTCTCTTGAGCCCGCAACTTGGCGTGACTTTTCCTCGAATGGGTATGCCGCCGCTTGGAGGTATCGGTCTATCTGTTCTGGTTTGCTCATTTTGTTTCCTTTCTTTTTCTCGCTTTTCATCGTCGATTATCCACGAATTTGCTTTGCTATTCCAACGAGTAATGCGTCGGTTGTATTTATCAATCCAGCCTACAGCTGCGTAATTGTCGTAAAACCGACGCGCACTCTCTTCCCAATTTTCCAGACGCTTGTCGGCATCTTGGCTCAGGAAGTACCGCCGGACATCATCGAGTGTCGGCGGCTCAAAAGTAATTTTTGGCTTTGGCGGAGATTTTTTCTTTGCAGCCTTTCTCTCTTCCTCAGCAAAAAGACTTTCAGGTTCTATGAGTTGAGGTGCGCCGCGTGTTGCGACAGCAACACTATTGTCTTTAGTCTTATGTCTTCTTTCTTCTATTAATAAGGTGGAATCAGGCGTTGTGTTACCTTTGTGTAACCCTTGTGTTACCTTTGTGTTTCCATTTGTGTTACCTTCGTGTTTCTCAGGGGAAACACAATCGGAAACACAAAACCTCTCATAAAGCTCCGAATTATTGATATTGACCCCATCTATAAGATAGATAGTCGGACCTCTCCCTTGTGCCTCTATAAAATCAATCATACCGCGTTGCTTGAGCCTATTCCTGGCCTCTCCAATCGTCTTGCGAGAAATCTGAAGGCATACTTCCAAATTCCTCGTCTGCAATTCAAAGGGGTTAAGCCATCTTCTAATATTGCACTCATTTAGCAGGAAAAAGTAAATAGCAGTGTCTATATCTGAAAATTTCTTAACGCGATAGGCTTCCCAAAAGCGGTTTATTAAATCTATGTAGGTCATCGGTAAAGTGGGTACTTGTTTAGAGCCTCTTCAATATATGGCGCTGGCGACACTCTAAGGTATCGGCACACGGCGGTTATGAACTCTATTATACCGTGGCAAACGGCATACACACTGCCGTTTCGCTCTACTAATTCTTGCCACGATTTCTGCTCGTCTGACTGGGTTCCGGCCTTAGAACCTTTGCGCTTGGGGACTTTCATCTCAATGCAGAGGCTCGCCTTGCCGCCCGATGGGAACAAGAGAATGAGGTCGGCCACTCCTTTGACCTGACCCTCATAGACCATAGATGCACCGGCACGGCCGCCACGCCATCCTCCATTGGGAACAGAGAAAAGCAGACGGTCAACCTTTGGGAATGTCATACGGAACCAGCATACGCAAGTGTGCTGTATCTTGGCCTCTGAGTAGTCTTTCTCCGCTTCTAAGATTTCCTTTTCTGTCATGGTTTCGGATGTTCGGTGCGTCGGTCGCACTCGTTTAACTGTTTTACAATCTGCTTGACCCGTTCTAAATTGCCATCCCGATTGTCAAATACGGCGATGCTCTCAAGCTGCGGCCCGAACAATCCGATGCCGTTTTTGAGAATATGGATTCTCTCGCCGATGATTTTATGACGGAACGCTCGTTTCATAACTCATCTCTGAACAGGTTCATGGTGATGTTGACAATATCCTCCTCTATTTGAGTGGTTGTGCCGGTCACTCCGTTGGCGATGTCTTTCTTGGTCTGAATGATTTTATACATCTTCTCGTCAATGGTCTTGTCGCCGAGGAAGTAATAGCAGTTCACCGCGTTCTTTTGGCCGTTACGGTGGGCGCGGTCCTCGGCCTGCTCACAGTCGCTGTAAGTCCAGGGGAACTCGATAAAGCCTACGCGGCTGGCGGCTGTCAAGGTCAGGCCCGTACCGCCGGAACGATAGTTGAGGATAATGAGCTTGCAGTCGGGGTCGTTCTGGAACTTGTCAACGGCGGCCTGCTTCTGAGTGGTATTCTCGCTACCCGTTACGCAGACGGCATCGGGAAATTCTTGTTTGAGAGCTGCCACTACATCTTTCAAGAAAGCGAACATGATCAACTTCTCGCCGCCGTCTATGATGTCGTGAATAAAATCCGACACGGCCTTGATTTTGCCGTGAGCTGCTATCTGTTTGAGGATGCCGATTTGCACCATCACCTGACCTCGCATGGCTCTCATCAGCTTGTCATCCGAGGCGTTCTTATACTGCCTCAGATAGCCGAGCAGGTTCTTCTCCGCATCTGTGTACTCCTTGCGGTTTGTGATGTCGCAGGTGATATACTGGCGCGTCTTGTCGGGGAGCTGGGTGAGAACCTTTTGCTTTTCCCGGCGAAAGAAACAACACATCCACAGACGGTAGTTCAACTCACGCAGATTGGAAGATTGCTTGGGTCCGTCGCAGAAGCGTCTCATAAATTGCTGATAGCCGCCGAAGTCCTCAAGACGGTCAAGAATTTTAAGCTGCTGCACAAGGTCGGTATTGTTGTTGACAACCGGGGTGCCGGTCAGCTCAAATATCCACCTCTTACCCTTGCAGATGCCCTCGACATACTTTGCCTGCTGGGTCTTGCTGCATTTGCACTTGTGGCTCTCGTCTATGATGACGCACTTAAAGAGATTGATGCGCTCGTCAAAATGAATGGAGCGGAGAGTGATACGCTTGGTGGCCGTGACTTTCGTGACGAAAAACTTTTTAAGGCTCTCGTAGTTGGTGATGAACACCGGGCAGATAGACTCTCCGTCAGGTCTCTTCAACTCGTAAAAACGGTGCCAGTCGGCTTTGTTGTGGTCATCGAGAATGATTGCATCAATACCGGCGAACTTCTTAAACTCGCGCTGCCAGTTGACTTTTAGAGCCGCCGGGCAGATTACAAGTACAGGGAAGGTGTCGCCATACTTGGCCGCTTCTTTGTGCGCCTTGACAACCGTGCAGATAGCTTGGAGCGTTTTGCCAAGTCCGGGCTGATCGCCAAAGATGCAACGCTGATGGTCCAAAGCATAGCGGACACCCTCCAACTGGTACTCATAAGGATTCAGGAGCATATAATGGTCGCCGGTGAACGGCTTCATCGGCGGTATCTCGAAGATAACATCACTCGCTTCCTTACGCCTCTGAACCGACATGCAGTAACGATTCTTGACGGCCCACCCTGCAAAAGCCTCAACATACCACCGAGCATCAAAGCCCGGCGGATAGAAGGGACTCTTCTTTGCTACAATCCACACGCGGTCTCCGTTGTCCCATCGGGGACGGCTGGGTATGCGCTTGATAACCTCTATGAGACGAGGATTGTAGTCAAAGGAGAGACGGAATGTGCCGGGTGTCTCGGTAACGTATATTGGGTTCATGTCTTATGCAGGTATCTCTTCAGGAATAGCTACATCTACTGTGGCTCCGGCCTCGCCGAATGGGTCTTCCGTATTGCCGGATGTGTCATCCTGATTGAAGTCCAGCACTCCGTCGGTGTCATACTTGCGGTCGAGTATATACTGCTCGACCTCATAGAGAAATGCCTGCACGGCCATGTCGAACTCATCGCCGTGTTCCAGACCCTCGTCGCCGAGGTCAACGCCGGGAGAGCATAGGTTCAACACCTTTCTCGTCATGAGGATACGCTTGCCGCTCATCACTATGAACGGCGCAGAGTCATCGCCGCCCTTGCTCACGGCCGACACTGAAATCTGCTTCAGCAATTCATTGTTGGCTTCTCCGTTAAGGTCAGACCAATCTATTGAGTCTGCCTCTTTCTGCTCAGTCAGTGCCGCGAAGAATGGTACCAACTCCTGAAGGCGACTGCGCAGATCCACGTGGGCGCGGTGATTGCCTTTGATGGTAATCTCGTTGCCGTCCTGGTCAATGTAAGTCGCCTCAACGCTGCCTCCCTTGGTAAGTTTGGCTTTCTTGATTTTTAATTCCATTTTTGTTTTTTTGAGGTGAAAAAATATCGGACGGCATTTGGCGCCGCCCGATTTATCGGTGTTTGTATTCGTTTATGAAATCCTGATAATGCCTGTCCGCTGGCAATGGGAGGTTTATCCCGAACTCAGTAGCGGCATCAGCTTGAATCTTGTTGAGGTAGTCGGTCATCTGGAGCGTGTTCAGGTCTGTTGTGCTGCCTATCACATGAACCCATCGGCCTCTGACCGCTATGTCTCGCCCAAGGTATTTAGCCTTGTAGTAGTCGTGGATGTCATCTTTCGGAGTGCCGGTCGCTTCCTCCATGCACTTGAACCACATCCACATCAGCGCATTTTGGCTTACTGTCCTCGGCTGTGTCTTACGGACTATCTTGACAGTGTAGGTTCCGTTCTGGAGAAGTGAGCAGAGGTAGTCAAAGGACTTATCCATGCTCACCTCTCCGTTACACTTGGTAAGGGTAGCTTCAGGCATTGGTCTTGAACGGTAAGCCGTCTACACCGAGGTTTTGGGGCGTACTGCCACCGGCAGGATACTGGCCGGGGAACGGCGCGGCTTGCGGCGCGGCTGGTTGAGGATATGACGGCTGTTGGGGATAGGCAGGTTGCTGGGGGTAGCTCGGCTGTTGGGGATAACCCTGCTGTGGATAGGTGGGCTGTTGAGGATATGCACCATATCCGGGCGCCGGTGCCGGTGCGGACTGTTGGGGATAGCCCTGCTGAGGCTGCTGACTGTAACCCTGCTGAGGCTGTTCCTGATAAGGAGTGATGTTGAGACCCTTGATTGACGTGAACACTCGGCCATTGTACTCTCGGCCGTTGACGCACGCATCGACGCTGACACGCTGGCCCGGCTGAAAGTTGTCAAGGAGTCCCATCTTGTCCCCGGTGAACTCCACTAATACATAGTTGGGATGCACAACGCCGTCGCGGTCGGACCACGAGTCATCGAGTATCAGCTCACGCTTTCTGAACGGATCGCCGCCGTTTCTGGAGGGTATTTCCTGAACTTGGGAGATAGAATAAATGATTGCACCTCCCGAAATTTGTAATTTAATCATCGCTGTTATCTTTAAGTGTTATTTTGAACGAGCCGCTGACGGCCTTTTGGGTGAAATATTGAGCGGCCAAGTCGGGATGGTCTTTCTCGAAACTTTTTGCATCGAATGTCCGTCGCATTGAGGCCGCTCCGAGAGTTGTCTTGAACAGACCGCTGTCCCAACTCCTTAGACCTCGCTTCTCCATCGCTTCTCTCAGCAAAGGCTTCACTCGGTCAAGTTCTGAGTCTATGTGCTGCTTTTGTTTGAGCAGCTTGTTTACATAGGCTATCATGTCTTCCGGCAAAATGCTCCCGGCATCGCTTGTGGACCGCTGTCCGAGTTGAGGATGCAGGAGCTTGCGGTCGGGATGCTCATAGACGATTGAGCCGTCAAAGGACTCATACCACACCGCTTTCAGCAGTTCAAGAACGAGTTCGTCGGGCTTGCGCTCGATAATCCAAAACGCTGCCTCATCCTTGCGGAGCCAGTTGGCACACAGACCTTCTACTTTGAGTCCGGGGTTCTGTCTCTCGAACAGCACCGCGTACACTGACAGCTGCCATGAGAGATATTCTTTCAGACCGTCCGCGTGATTGGCGAAGTAGTTAGGCAATCCGTAGCCGTCAAGCGGATAGTAGTTGAGGTTGTTGGTCTTGGTGTCGGCCAGCCAGATGCCGCCGGTACTCTCGCGTATCCATACGTTGTCTATCTGAGATGCGTATTGGAAATTGTCGCTGACAGTGTACTCGTTGGCAAGAGGAATGAAGCCCTGGCGGTGGCGGATGTAACTGTCAAGTTCGCGGCTCACGTCCCAATCTTCATCGCCGAAGCTATTGGGATATGTGGTTTCCTTGATGCCGAGGTCATCATACAGCTCAATAGCTTTGTGGACGGATGAACCATACTGGCCGGCCCTTGGGATTGCCGTGTTCTTTACGAAGTCACTTGCATCAGGATAGACACCCAATTCAAGGACTGAATGAATGAGTCCGGTGATGCCCATCAGTCGCTTATCGCCGAGGGCATACCGGTGGAGCTCCTCATTGAACTCCACCGGGCTTTTAATCAGTTCGATGCTCATTTAGCCGGATTTTGGATTGAGTGAGATTTTGCGCTTACAGCCTGATAGAACTCGGTGCCTTTGGCGCAGAGTGCCGGAACTGCGGTGCTCCACTTTTTCCACACAGATGTTATGTGGTCGGGGGTGGTGCATCGGCCAAGTTCCTCAAGCGCCTCTTTGAGTTGTGCGCCGGTGAACGTGGCGGCAGGTTGCTGATGTCCGCGTTCCTTGAACTCAGCCTGATTGCCGCAGGCGAGGTTGGCATCATCGTCGGTGTCAGCCACGATACCGAGGATAGCACAGTAGGAGTAGCGCTTCAGGTAGGTAATGGCGGAGCCATAAGCCTGATAGTCGGTTGTCTGATTGGGTAACATCAGTTCGCTCTTGAACCACTGGCCGCTCTTGTGCGAGAGGATGGTTACGAGCTTGCCGTCGCTGATGAGCTGACAGACGGAGAGACCGTTGGCTTTGAGAGCCGGGGTGGCGGCTTTCACACAAGCGCAGAGGTCTGCGTACTTGAACGAGTATGAGCCGCCGGTCTTGGTCTTCACCTTAACCTCTTTTTCAAGTTTGGGCTGCTCGACACTGCCCTGAAAGGCAGAGAGAGCTGCGCTGATTTCGTTGATACTCTCGCTCATGTAGGAGACGAGTCTGGGAGTTGTTTCTTCCATTTTGAATGGGTTTTATTGGTTTGACTTATGTTTCATTTCACCTGTAAAGTTAAGGCAGATTGACGAGAGGTACAAACAGATTAAACACCATTTTATCAATATTTTACGCCTTAACATTTACTGACATTTGACCCCGAAACGAGGAGCGTAGAAGTTGAAATTCCGACGCTCTACATCGGCATCTTCTGGATGCCATCTTGCATTCCTGAGCCATCTTTCATAGCACTCCTTACAGCGCCATTGATTGAGGACTGCAATATAGCACCCTTTGTCCGCAGGGAGATAGGGGCGTCCGCACCAGTCGCAGATGCAGATTTCAGAGCCGACGGCATCCATCAGCTCCCCAGCGGTACATTCTATGACGAGGAATTTGCCTGCTTCGATTTGTTTAGCCATTTTGTCTGATGTATTTGAGAATTATCTTTGACAATCTTATTGTCTTCCGGCAAAGCTCCTCATCGAACATTCCGATGTGAGTTTGCTCCTTTGGCAATCGGAATGCGGTTGACAAAACCTCGTAGGCCGCAGTCAGTGGCAGATAGCCCTCTTTCCAAATTGGGTCAAAAGCCTCGTGCGCCTGATGCTTCAGTTGTCGGAGTTCTTTGTTTGCAACTCTGCCAAGTGCTTTGTCAGTACCTTTGTGGCATCCGACCCATGCACCGCACGGCTCACACAGGTAGCACTTGGTGCCATAGGAGCGCCCATAGATTTGTGAGTCGTCAACGAGTTTAGTTGGAGATCCACAATACGGGCAACTCCAGCCGAGAAGCACAAGCGGATCATCTTTCAATGTCATTTTTGATGTGGTCTATCGCGGCGTTCAAGGCATCCTGAAACTCGTCGAGGTGTTCAGGATGCAGGAAGATACGCTGCCGTTTCCTTGGGCCTTTCGACTTGTCTGTCGGAATTTCCGATATGGCAATATAAGGAGAGCCCTTGCTGTCCTTGTGGGTGTCTATGTAGTAGACGCGAGTCCCACCACTGACACGCTTTGAGAATGTCGGTTTATCCATGTTGATGATGTGTTGATGATGTTGTCGGGAGAGTTGGACTTGAACCAACTTGTCAACTATTCGATATGCGTCCCGTCGCCCTGTGCGATGCCCATACCCGTATTTATTGACGCCAGCCTCTACTGGTAGCACTTGCCGTGTGCAATTCTCCCGTGAAAAACCGGACTATCTTCGCAGACGGCCCGGTGCTAATGATATTATTCTAATTGGGTGGTGGACGGTGCAGGAGTCGAACCCACCTCTCTGCATCGGCGCGCCTCAGCAGTGTTTCAGCCATCTAAACTGACCGCCCATGAAGCCGAAATAACCCGTCCGGCCATCGGGATTGATTGATTGACGCTGTAAACCCTCACGGGCGTTTTCAAAGGCATCACTATGTGGTTAATAACAGCGACCCTCTCGGGCTAATATATCGTTATCTTTTTTTCTTTCTAGTATTCCGACAATGCCTCAAAACCTGGGCGGCGTTACAGAACCATTTACCGTTCTGCGCCTCGGTCGGCTTTGTTGCCTCTATCTTTCCGGCGGCGATAAGGTCTGTGAGCTTCTTTTCGCCTCCGACAATGTGCATGGCGTCCTTCTTGCCAAATGTAAAGTCAGACATTATTGTGAGTATATTCTCCAATAAAATAGCCGAGGGATCTACGGCATTGATTTGACCTCTTCCCATAGGCTCTACTTTACTCTTGCGACATAGACGCATTTATCTTCCATGTCGGTGCTTGTTATCCACTTTTTACCCATTTTCACACGCTCGTTAAGCATGGAGGCACTTGGCGTGTTCCGGACGGTATTCGGATTGTAGATGTCCATAGGAAATGCGATGGCTTCACCTACCTTCAAATTGCGGAACTCTTCCGCAACGCCTCCGCTGGCGATTCTTATTGTATTATTCTCCATATTTGTTTTTGAGATTAATTGGGAACGGTAGTCGGCTTTGCTCCGACGACCTTCAGGAGTGTTCCTGACGCTCTACTGACTGAGCTATACCGTTCTGATTTATATATGTGGAAACTCAGATGCTGTGAGTTCTTTGCATACTTGGTTATTACCGGTCCATTTGCCACGGGCGGACACGACTCAACCCGCCATCCGTCATTGTTCGGCATAAGCACGGATGGTTCTTTCTTACCGTAGCACCGACCCGCTTCAATGTGCCGTTCACCCTTGCGAGGCTATTGAGCTGCATCTTTATCGGCTACTACTCATCGCTGACTCTCCGGCGGTCTCCCGTCCGGGCAGTATCAGCGGAATTTCCATTACGTCAAGGTACTCTTCTTTGGTGGTGGGAGCGGCAGGACTCGAACCTGCAACCACTCGCTTAGTCTGCGAGCCTCTATCCAATTGAGATTATCTACACTCCCGATTGCAACCCCTTTCGGGGCCGGGGCTCTCTTGCCCCTCGGCATTGCTCACTCTTGAGCGCCGTTATTGGTTAGTTTGACTTGGCGGAGGTTAATCTTCGGGGAAGATTGAGTTTACCAGCACTGCAATTGCCTTGACTTGGCTCTTGACTCTGTCAGCACCCTGCTTGGTCTCGTAGTACCACTTCTGGTACATGTCGCGGTTCTCTTTGGCTGAGTCGCGCTGTTTGGTGATGTCTTCGAGGACGCTCTTGTGAGTCTCGGCCATTGCTCGCTTCTCTTCCATCATCCGGTAGATGATTTTGCGGAGGGTGTCGGCATCGGTGGTCTCACTGTCGATTACGTCGCGGAGGTTGTCATCATCAACCTCTATCGGATTGATGTGGAAGTCGAGGCCGTTGTCGTCGATGAACTCGCCGATCTCCTTAGCAGCGTTCTCGGAAACTACGATGGTGAGGAGTCCGGGGTGGAGGGTTACGGTTGCCGGGATGGTGGAGGCGTAGGCGGCGAGGCTGTTGTAAGAAGCCTCGTTGTGGGCCTTGTACTGATAGGAGGTTGTTAATTCCATGTTGATTTGGTTTTATTGGTTTGACTTGGGAGGGTTATTTGAAAAAGCGCTCTACATATCCGCCGAGGATGACGGCTACTGTTGCTTGACCGAGAGATATGTCACTGTGGTCATCAAGTGCGCCTTTGGTATGCTGCTGGTAGTGGTGGAAGCGGATGCACTGTTCAAGCCGTTTGAGGCTCTGATAGTCCTTATCCTTTACAGTGTCCTTGATGTGTCTGAGATAGGCGGCAACAAATGAGTTGGCACTGAACTGGAGATTGGCTTCCTTATACTCCACGTCAGAGGGTTTCATCTTTTCGAGGACGTGCATAGCGTTGTCGGCCACCTTTTCTCGTTCTGCGATGTCCTGACTGATAGCGTCGAGGATTGCATTAATTTTTTCTACATGAGTTTCCATATATGTTGAATTTGATTAGTCCGAGATTTCGTCAAGGGTCTCAGTGGTGACGTACCACTTGTAGCGGCACTCTACAAGTTGCTTATCCGAGAGAGAGCAACAATGCTTTGCGGCATAGAAGTAGAGAGCTTGGATAGGTATTCCGTTTGCGTCCCTAATGAAGCCAAAGGAGCGGTCGCGCTTCTTAAAGCCGAGTTTCTTAATCTCACTCCACGGTGCCAGGAGAGCAAGACAACAGCCACCCCAAATGGGAGCGCTGATTTCTTTTCCGTTGATTTTCGCTGTCATAGCTTGTCGTTTTATTTCGTTTTAGTCGCTGTTATCTCAATCAAAATCGTTACCTTTGCGGTATTGATTGATTGATACTGCAAAGGTAATCGCATTTACGTTAATAGCCAAACGTAAATACGTTTATTTTTGTGGATTTAACGATTATTAACGTATATACGTTCACGGCATGACTACACTAAATTCAAAAATTAGAGATATAATCTCGACATATAAATTGTCTGACAGGCAATTTGCTATCAAAATAGGCGTCACCCAGTCGGTAATTGGTTCAATGTTCCAAAAGGGAACTGAGCCATCTTCCAAGGTGATTCGTAATACCCTGATAGCGTTTCCCGAAATCTCAGCCGACTGGTTCCTTAGAGATTCGGGGGAAATGTTTATCTCGCAAAACAAAGAATTGGAGCGTATCAATAAACTCGTCGACACCATTGCTACACTCCAAGATACAATCAATGCCAAGAACGAATCAATCGCTACGCTCACCGAGCGTATCAAACAACTTGAATCTCAACTCACAACGAAATAAATATGAATAAGTTAACAAAACTCTTGGTACTATTCACGGTGCTTATCTTCTCGGCGTGTTCTTCTGATGATGAACCAGAACCTGAATACACTGGACCGTGGGAGGTTGTTTACGATGAACAGTATATAGGTTGGCACACAAAAGACCCAAACTTTAAGAACTGGTTCCTTAAACACTTACAAGATTTTGAAGATGCAGAGTTTAAGGACGCTTCGGGTTCATCTGGTGTCACCTATACAAAGGATAATGGCGACTGGATAGAATGGCAAGACTATTCTAAATGGTATTCCGGCCGAATTATTTGGGCAGAAAAGGTTCAGTATGCCTCGGAAAACGAAATTAAGGCCAAAGTAAATGAATTTGAGTCGTTCTCTTCGTACAAATCGGAGATCGATCATCAAGTTGGAGATGATTTCCGGGCTCATTACAGAAGATTAGGTCAGTAAAAAGTTTCCGCAAAATTGTCGGAGCGGAAATCTAACCCCTCCGAAATTCAAGAAATACAGGCAACTACAAGGATATTCCGCAAAAATTTCGTATCTTTGCAAGGATTATACCCTCCCCACTTTCTCCACTTCACACCCCGGTCAGACTCAGTGCTGACGATTTATATTAATTTATCTAAACCAATTATAAATTACAGTATGCAAAAATTTCTACTCACCACACTCTGTCTTTCAGCAGCATTGACAATAGGGGCGACGGCACCTGTGTTCAACAAAGCTATCAAGCCGATACAGGCACAGAAAGCCGGTGTATCCCTCTTTGAAAGTTTTGAAAACGCCGAGCTGCCCGATTTCTCCTCGGTAGAATCCCAGACATGGCTCCCCGAAAACTGGACAAGAGAATCGAAAACCCAGCCGGAACCCTCCACAATATACAAATGGTTCCGTTACGCACAAGCCTCTACCTATTATCCGGCACCATCTGACGGCAGCAATTTCATGATGTTGCTCCCGATTGGAAAAACAGAGCAGGACGAATGGCTCATTTCCCCTTCAGTAAAAATCCAAGAAGGAGACATCCTGTCATTCCACGCACTGCTTTCACCACTCTATTTCTTCAAGACAGGACGCGAATATCAGGATGAAAACAATGGCTACGAGTGGATTGAACAGGTTATCCGCCAGCGTTTCCGCGTTATGGTCAAGGAAGGTGACAACGACTGGATTGTTCTCCATGACTTTGCCGAAGCCCTCATGGGTAAAACCGTAAAAGAAATTACCGAACTTGAGGAAGAAATGTCGGCTGCCTTAAAAGAGTACTCATTCCCTCTTGACGATTATGCCGGCAAAGAAATCCGCATCGGTTTCCAGTACCTCGGGTCAGAAGGAAACTCCATGTTCCTTGACGAGGTGCGCATTGGACTGCCCGAAATGACCGCCTCCTATATCCCCAACTTCTGCACCCAGTACTATGGCACAGTCCGCAACGCGCTCCCGCAAGCCGCTCCCGAGCCGATTGCCCTCATGCCTCCCTTCGCCCCGCTGTACTGGATGAACCTCTCTGACTATGTCGAGGACGCATCCAATACTTGGACCTATGCCAACCCCGAAGGTGAAGATACCTTGACCACTGACGAATACGATCTGATGGATGTCTACTACTCGCCTCGTTATAACGAGGAAGGAATTTTTGTCTCCCGCGAAAACTGGTATAACAACCCCACGTTGACCGCAGTGGCTCCCGGATATGCCGAGACCTCGTTCACCGCTCCCGGAAAATTTCAAGTCGGCGGCCGTGGCGAGACACAAGTGAGCGGCGAAACCATGCAATTCGGCTTGATGCCACTTAGCCCCGCTCAATACGGTCTGAATTTCGCATCTCTTTTAAGAGAAGATGCTCTCGGTACTTTCCCGATTTTCGGATACGGGGCCGGAACTGATAAGTTCTGGACTGATTATACCTATGGCGGTCAGGAAGAAGAAGGAGAATACGCTCATCTTACCGCGATTATGAACTTCCTGTATCCAGCAGCCGCTCCCCTTGTTGTCTCCGGCGGATGGGTCAATGCATACGGTCAGGTAAGTCCCGATGCTGAATTCACCTATGAAATCTACCCCATGATTGAATTGGATGGCGGTTATGCCCCGGCTGACAAGCCTTTGGCTTCCGCTACATGCAAGGGTGAGGATTTCTTGATATATGACGAAGGTATACTTTCCTATTTTACCATCCCGTTCACATTCTCAACCCCTGTCCTGATTGACGAAACTTATCCCTCCTACATCGTAAAACTGTCAGGTTTCCGTTCGCCCGAGGTTACATATTTTGCCCCCATGCAGACATGGGAACCGGCAATGCTCGGCTTAGGATATCTTGAAAAAGAAATCAGCTTCAACGGAGGTGTCGGCACATCACTCTCGTCAATATCGAATATCGCCAATGAACATGGCGACATGATGGGTGCCTTCGCCTTGAACCTCGACGGATGTTATCCTTGGTTGAAAAGCGCCACCGAAGAAATCGACCTTGGTGCCGGCACAACAGCCGACATCAATCTGGAGAGCTACTATGACGCCGAACAGCTCACTGTTGAATGCTCGTCATGGATTAACGCAACAGTAAGCGGCAAAGGCAACAAATGCAAGCTCAGCGTGAGCGCAGCCGAGTATGACAGCGACATCCGTGCCGGATTCGTCAAAGTATCCGCTCCGGGCGTAAGCAAGGAATTCACTGTCGTGCAGAAAAAATCAGGTATCGAAGACATCATAACTGACAACGGTAACGCCACCGTAGTTGCCGTCTATACCCTCTCCGGCGCGCAGGTTTCAACCGACAACCTTGCCCCCGGCATCTACATCGCCCGTTACAGCGACGGCTCAGCCCGCAAGCTGTATGTGAAATAACAACCTTACCGGGTAAATAACAAGAGACAAAGAGAAGGGTTGCCTTCTCTCTGTCTCTTGTTTTTATAAGCAGGCCAACGCCCTCTTACATTACTCAGGATAGATCATGCATCGTGTCATGCCGCCGTCAACAGGGATATTGACACCGTTGACAAAGTCATTGTCAGGATGACACAGAAAACGGCAAAGCCGGGCGACATCTCCGGGACGCCCAACGCGCCGCGACGGATGACACGCGTGGTCCACAGAACGCAACGAATCATAATCTTTGACTTCAATCCATCCGGGCGAAATGGCGTTGACGGTTATATGCAGCGGAGCAAGCGACATCATCAGGGAGTGGGTCAGCGACGCGACAGCGCCTTTCGTTGCCGAGTAAGCCTCAGTACCGGCCTCGCTCATCATGCAGCGGGTCGAGCAGATGTTGACAATCCGTCCACCAAAGGGATTGGGCGCCGACATCGACTGACGGTGACGCACAAGGAAACGGGCTGTCAGCATGACGGGGCGCAGATTAGTGTCAATCACGCGCTGCCACGCATCGATTTCAAGCAATGGCAGCGGCTTGAAATCCCCTATCCCGACATTGTTAACGATAACGTCAATATCGTCCCATGCCACGGCGACATCGGCAAGGCTGCGTTCCAAGGCTGCACTGTCAGTGACATCAAGAGGGTAGAATCTCGCGCCACAATCCTGCGCGAGGGCAGTCCCGGCCTTGGAATTTATGTCACAAAAAGCCACTCGGCAGTCAATCTCGCGGAACGACTTCACAATCTCACGCCCGATTCCACAGGCGCCTCCGGTAACATACACCCTCAGCCGGGGATATTTCACTATCAGTTCTCCTTCACGCCGCTGCGGTGCAGGGCGCGGTGAACGGCGGACGAGCTTCCCGGAGCGGTATTCTTCCATTTTGTTTTCAAGATAATTATCAGCCATATCAAGATAAAATTTTTCCGCAAAATTACCTTTTTTCACCGTAATTACAGAAAATCTGAAGAATAAACAGTATCTTTGTAGAAATAAATTGACACTATATGAGAATCCTATCTCGCCTGATAATATCTTTGACGGCCATGATGTGTGCCGTCACGATGGCAGCACAGATTTCGACCGACGAAGTCAATGCCGCGGTCTCGGCGGCCCGTGAGGCTCCCAAAAACCAAGGTCTCAACCTCGCTGCCGGGAATGCCTTGAAAAAAGCGGGGCGTTATCGCGAGGCCATCCCTTTCTATCTCAAGGGAAACCATACCGCCAATCTCGGTCTCGCCGAGGTATATTTCAACCTGTATGACTATGACCGCGCACAGGAATATCTCGACAAATATCTTGCCAAGCGGTCCAAAGCCGAGGCTGCCGCCGACAACAGTTACATCCCAACGGGCGCTAACGAGCCTATGGACTGGACCGACTATCTTGCCGGGCGCATCCTGCTGGGCCGGTCAATGCTTGACCGCGTGGAAAAAGTCAAAATTATCGACAGTATCAACGTCCCTTACAACGACTTTTACCGTTTCATCAAGCTCGCGGGCCCCGTGGGAAGCATACAGTCTGGAGAACTGATTGAAAAAATCATTAAAGAACAATGGCTCGCCGACAATGGTATAGACCTATTCAGCGATGCCGCCTACGTCAGCGAGAGCGGTGACGATGTGATATGGGTCGGATCCGATGCCGACGGGGAGAAGTCGACCATGTTTGAATCGGTGAAACTCGTCGACGGAAACTGGGACAAACCGGTCCAACTCTTTGATTACTCATCAATTTTTGGAGAAAGTTCCGGCTCATGGATTGATTTCCCATTTCTCATGAGCGACGGTGTGACCCTTTATTTCGCAGCTGACGGCGACAACTCCCTCGGCGGTCTCGACATTTTCATCTCCCGGCGCGACGAGGACGGTTTCCTTCAGCCGTCCAACATCGGGATGCCCTACAACTCCCCTGCCAATGACTACCTCTATGCCATTGACGAGGTGACCGGAACGGGATGGTGGGTCACTGACCGAAACGGCCTGCCCGACTCGGTAACCATCTACACCTTCATCCCCCAAGACCTGCGCATCAACTATCCGGTCGATACCGAAAATCTTGTCGACTTTGCCCGCGTGTCATCGATAAAAGACACTTGGGAGCCTGACGACGATTTCAGCGACATCTGCAGCCGCATAGCCGCGATAGGGGAAAACAAACGCAATATAGGAAAGGACGAATTTGAATTTGCAATGCCCGGCGGCAAGATTTATACATCGCTTGACGACTTTGCCCGGCGGCAAGGGCGCGAAGCTATGGAACGCTATCTTGATGCGCGGAAAAAATATAACGGCAACCGTACTCGCCTCGCAGACCTTCGTCAGTCCTACCGTGACGGCGACACAGCCGTTGCATCTGAGATAAAATCGCTTGAGTCACAGCTTGAAAGCGACCGCCGGGAACTGCGCCGACTGTCCAACGAGGTAGTCAAAATGGAGCAATAACCCGATGCCTTACCGACTAATCGACTAATCAACTACTCACAACCATAAATCACACCAAAGATGGAACTTACACTGATTCTTATCCTTGTGGGCATTGTGATAATGCTATGCATTTTCTTCTATTATGTGCCCTTCTTTCTGTGGATTTCGGCCCGTGTCAGCGGTGTCAGAATATCACTGATGCAACTGTTCCTGATGCGCATACGCCAAGTTCCGGCCTCGGTTATCGTGCGCGCCCTCATCGAGGCTCACAAGGCCGGTCTTAACGACGTGACACGCGACGAACTCGAAGCCCACTACCTCGCCGGAGGCAACGTCGAGAAAGTGGTCCACGCGCTCGTCTCGGCATCAAAGGCCAATATCGACCTCGGGTTCAAGATGGCAACCGCCATCGACCTCGCCGGGCGCGACGTGTTCCAAGCAGTGCAGATGTCGGTCAACCCCAAGGTAATCGAAACACCCCATGTCACAGCCGTGGCCAAGGACGGCATACAGCTTATTGCCATCGCCCGAGTTACCGTGCGCGCCAATATCCGCCAGCTTGTCGGTGGTGCAGGTGAAGACACCGTGCTTGCCCGTGTCGGCGAGGGCATTGTCTCGTCAATCGGTTCAAGCGCAAGCCACAAAGAGGTTCTCGAAAACCCCGACAACATATCCAAACTCGTGCTCCGCAAAGGACTCGATGCAGGAACAGCATTTGAGATTCTGTCAATCGACATCGCCGACATTGACATAGGCAAGAATATCGGCGCCGCACTCCAGATTGACCAAGCACAGGCCGATAAAAACATCGCCCAAGCCAAGGCAGAGGAACGCCGCGCTATGGCAATCGCCCTTGAACAGGAGATGAAGGCCAAGGCACAGGAGGCCCGCGCAAAGGTCATCGAGGCAGAAGCCGAGCTCCCGCGCGCTATGGCTCAGGCATTCCTCAGCGGAAACCTCGGAATAATGGACTATTACCGCATGAAGAACATGGAGGCCGACACCACCATGCGCAACAATATCGCCAATCCCCCTATTGCCAACAAATAATAACCTAATTTAACAAAACACATAAGCAAATAAGTTGATATTATTTGCTTATGTGTTTTGTATTTGACTCCCGACCGAAATGCTTCGTCAGATTATAACGTCTACACGAAAATACAATTTCCACTCCCACACTCAGTTCTGCGACGGCCGCGCGACAATAGCCGAAATGGCCGAGGCTGTGGCCAACGCCGGATTCACTCACTGGGGATTCACCCCCCACTCCACAGTCCCGATGCCCACATCGTGCAACATGCTTGCCGAAAACGTCCCGGCCTATCTTGCCGAAGTTGACCGCGTCAAGAAACTCTATCACGGCCGCGTCAACTTCTACGCCTCGATGGAAATCGACTACCTCGGCGACAAATGGGGCGCGACCAATCCCTATTTCGGCTCACTCCCCCTTGACTACCGTCTAAGTTCGGTGCATTTCGTTCCGTCGCTTGTCTCAGGCGAGGAGATTGACATCGACGGTCGTCCCGAGGCTTTCTTTGTCAAGATGAAAGAGCATTTCGACAACGACATCCGCTATGTCGTCGACAAGTTCTACGAGCGCTCGAAAGAGATGCTGCAAGCAGGAGGATTTGACATCCTCGGCCACTTTGACAAAATCGGATTCAACGCCTCGCAATATCAGCCGGGGATAGAGGATGAACCGTGGTATCACCGCCACATCGACGAGATGACTGACCTCATCCTGTCATCGGGCGTGATTACCGAAATCAACACAAAAGCTCTCAATCAGAACAACCGCCTCTTTCCATCGCCCCGATTCTGGCAACGGCTCATCGATGCCCGCGTCCCGCTGATGGTTAACAGCGACGCCCATTATCCCGACCGCATCAATGCCGGGCGTGACGAAGCATTCTCCCTCCTTGAAAAACACGGATATAGAATTCCACAACCATGAACTGCGAGGAAATCTACCGATTCTGCATGTCTCTGCCCGAAGTAGTCGAGACTTTCCCATTTGACAACGTGAACCTCGTCTTCAAGGTGCGCGACAAGATGTTTGCCCTGCTCCCGCTTGACAACCCTGAGTGGATAAGCATGAAATGCGACCCGGAACTGGCAGTTTCACTGCGCGAGGAACACGACGGAATCCGACCCGCATTCCATTTTAACAAGAAATACTGGAACATGGTGCGGCTGAACGGCGAGATTCCTCCCGCACTGCTGCAACGCCTCATCAGGCATTCCTACAACTGTGTCCTTGCCAAAATGACGCGGCCGCAACGTGCCGGGTTGCAGCTGCTGGACGAATGAGAAAACGGTCACGCAAACGCCGTATCGTTCTTTAAGCGGTCGCGCAAAGCATCGGCGTGTCGCCGGGCATCCTTGGTGACAAGGTAAGCGTCGATAGCGTCAGCATGGCTGCGACGGTGCAGGTCAGTCCCGAGAAAATCCACATATCCTTTTTCAATCAGCATCTCGGCAACCTTTTTCTCATGCTTGCCGTAATATCCCGCAAGACTCAGCACGTTAACCTGAAACAACGTTCCCGCGTGATGCAACACGTCATAACGTTCAGGATTCTCGTGGCTGTAATACATGTAGCGCTCAGGATGGGCAAGAATCGGGAAGAACCCTTTTATCCTGAGGTCAAACAGCAATTTATCAAGCTGCCACGGCTCCTGTACAAATGAATTTTCGACAAGGATATAATTATTTGGGAACGGAAGAATCTGTCCTTCGTCAAGCAGTGTTTTAAAAAAGCTGTCGAGACGGTTTTCACTCGAACGGCTCAATTCAATATTTATCCCGCGCCGCTTTACCGCCTCCTGAAGTTCTTCAAAAGCAGGGTCGAGAATGTCGGGCGTATTTTCAAAAGAAGCCTCAGTGACATGCGGAGTGGCAATAATACGGGTTATGCCCCACTGCATCATTCGCTCCACCAAGTCGGCAGAAGTCTCGGCATCGGGCGAACCGTCATCCACACCGGGAACGATGTGGCAGTGCATATCGGTGACAAAGGGGAGTTTTATCGGATCCTTTTTACGGCTGAAAAAATTAAACATAATCGATTACCTTATTGAAAATACATGCTTTGGCATGACAAAGTTACGCCATTTACCGCGTTTTGACAAATATCAGAACCTAAAATTGACAAAAAGCTAAGGTATGTATCGCTCGACAGCCTACCCCCGCGATATTCGATAAAGATGCCGCCCGAAGGGACGGGCAATTCAGCCATCCATGAAGAATAATCACGGGCATTTGTAGCGGATATCGAGAGCGTTAATGTAAACAACACAATTGGCATCTTAATTTTAAGAATTGATAATTATCTCATTTTGACGACATTAAAGCAAAAAAGTTATTATAAAAATAAGTTAAAATTATTATGAAAGCAAAGCTACGCCTTTAGGTTCAGAATTGGTGACAGGTTCTGCCCAATAAATAAAAAATTTGCGTCACACTGACACATTTTTACCATTATTGCCCTCTTGTGAAACAAATGTTCCGTATCCGATTAATAAGTTTTGACTTTTTTTGAGGTTTTTGTTAATTATTTAGGTGCTGATATTTTGTTATCTCATTGAAACACGTTAAATTTGCCTTGATACTGACAGAACTTAACCCGGAGGGGGAAATAGACTACCCTCCACATCTATCGATATATATGGAAAATGAAGAATTATTGAAAGAAGTCACCGCCAAGGCTCAGGCGTGGCTCGGTGAAGGTTACGACGCAGAGACACGCGCCGAAGTACAGCGAATGCTCGACAACCCTGACAAAACCGAACTGATCGAGTCGTTCTACAAAGACCTTGAATTTGGCACAGGCGGTCTGCGCGGCATCATGGGCGCAGGCTCCAACCGCATGAATATCTACACCGTCGGAGCAGCCACTCAGGGCCTCGCCAACTACCTCAAGGAAGCTTTCAGCGGCCTTGACGAAATCAAGGTGGCCGTGGGACACGACGTGCGCAACAACAGCCGCAAATTTGCCGAAATCGTTGCCGACATCTTCTCGGCCAACGGCATCAAAGTATATCTTTTTGACAACTTCCGCCCCACTCCCGAGCTGTCGTTTGCCATCCGCTACTTCGGCTGTCAGAGCGGTGTCAACATCACAGCCTCCCACAATCCCAAGATCTACAACGGATACAAAGCCTACTGGGAAGACGGCGCGCAGATTATCGCACCCCACGACACCAACATCATCGACAATGTGAACCGCATCAAGTCAGTGAGCGAAATCAAGTTCCAAGGTGACAAGAGCAAGATTCAGATTGTAGGTCCCGAAGTGGATGCCGCATTCCTCGGCGAAATCAAAAAGCTGTCACTCAGCCCCGATGTTATCGAGCGTCACAAAGACCTCAAGATTGTCTATACTCCTATCCACGGAACCGGCGTGAAACTCATCCCCGATTCACTGCGCAACTACGGTTTCAACAACATCATCAACGTCCCCGAGCAGGATGTCCCCAGCGGAGACTTCCCCACCGTCGAGTCGCCCAACCCCGAGGTTCCCTCGGCTATGGCAATGGCTATCGCCAAGGCCAAGGAGGTAAATGCCGACATCGTTATGGCATCGGATCCCGACGCTGACCGCATCGGCTGTGTAATCCGCGACAACACCGGCGAGTATGTACTGCTCAACGGCAACCAGATTGTGATGATACTCCTCAACTACATCATCACCCGCAACAAGGAACTCGGCAAGCTCGACGGCAACGAATATATCGTCAAGACAATCGTTACCACCGAGACCATCAAGTCGATTGCCGACGCTATGGGTGTCAAGATGTTTGACTGCTTTACCGGGTTCAAGTGGATTGCAGCCGTCATCCGTGACAACGAAGGCGCAATGCGCTACATCGGCGGCGGCGAGGAAAGCTACGGATTCTTGGCCGAGACATTTGCCCGCGACAAGGATGCCGTTTCGGCAATCTCGCTGATGGCCGAAGCTTGCGCTTGGGCCAAAGACAAAGGCATGGACTTCCAAGCCATGCTCGCCGACATCTATCTGAAATACGGATTCTCCCACGAGGTCGGCATCTCGGTCGTGCGACCGGGCAAGAGCGGTGCCGAAGAAATTCAGGCTATGATGAAACAGTTCCGCGAGAATCCCCCTAAGAGCCTCGCAGGCAGCGAAGTTGTCACTGTGAAAGACTATCTGACCCTCAAGGCCACCGATGTCAAGACCGGCAATGTGACCGAGATGGATATGCCCGCCACATCCAACGTGCTCCAATACTTTACCGCCGACGGCTCGAAAGTATCAGTGCGTCCCTCGGGAACCGAGCCTAAAATCAAATTCTACATGGAAGTGCGCTGCCCGATGTCATCGGTCGACGATTATTCCAAGTGTGGCAAAGAAGCAGAAGCCAAGGTTGAAGCCCTGAAGAAAGACCTCGGAATCTAATCATTCTCAGAATGCAATATAAAAAATCCCGGATGACGTTAATCGGTCATCCGGGATTTTTACTTCAATGGACTGATTTCAGCGGCCATGCCGTCAAATCGACTGTCTCGGCCGCCCCGGCTGTAGCCAATATACTTTCCGTTATGTTTCACCAGTCCGCACGGGTCGCATATCCACCGATGGCGGCCGTGAAATGATATTGCGGGCGGTAAGACTCATTATAAAGCGTCGTGTCGGGGGGTGTCACGGCCATCGCCGCGAGCGACAATGGGAGAGACAGCAGTAAAACCATCAATTTATTCATCTTTTTCTTTTTATCGGAGGGTGACGTATCGATGACACGCCACCTTCCGATAACTCCTAAAACAAGTCTATATTATATCTCACTTCAGAACGCGGGATAACCGGGATTCTGCGTATACTTGCCGAGCGAGAAATTGTACTGTGCGACGGGGATGGGGAAATATTCCTCGCCGGTGTCGAAAACCGCGTTCTGATAATAGATGCGGGTATCTTTCTCGGCGTTGAAATAGGCAGTCATGACATCCTTGGCGACACCCCACCGCACCAAGTCGAAGTAACGTTCCCCTTCGAGAGCCTTTTCAAGGCGCATCTCAGTGCGCAGTGCCTTGCGGGCATAATCCTGATTCCACCTGGCGGCGGGATAAAGGCCGATTTTGTAGTTGGCGGCATCCTGTTATAAACTTGGTTCAAATGAAGCGTATGGAACGTTTATGCTCACTAAAATATGAGATAAAACGAATAATCATGGGACGTTTCGTTTTTTGAAAATATACATTTCGTTTTAGTAAGCAGCAACATTTCGTTTTGAGGATTATATATTTTCTGAATTATTTTTAGATGCGGAGATTTTCCGTAGGTCGAAATAATTGTTGAGGCGAGATAAGATTCAAACATAAGCCGTTTGAACTGTGCTAACGAAAGATCCGGATAATCCTTCCTTATGACCTCCTTGCAGACATTGAGCGCAGTGAAGGAAAGATTGAATGCGAAGTCAAGCCGGTCTTTGTCGCGGGTCTGTTGCGACTGGAGTCCTGTAAACTGTTTGGCATCGCGTATGCCGAACTCAATCTGAAAGCGGGTGCGGTAGAAACCGATGATCTTTTCAGGCCTCATGTCGGTGTCGGTAGAGAAGTAAAGA